>Ga0316603_10001035_pt1 | contig 14524 bp, 14 predicted proteins | sample OWC_soil_day10_n_FD_207649 | JGI IMG/M metagenome (GOLD analysis project Ga0316603, IMG submission 207649) | Wetland soil microbial communities from Old Woman Creek delta, Ohio, United States - OWC_soil_day10_noCT | ecosystem: Environmental > Terrestrial > Soil > Wetlands | place: USA: Ohio...
AACGATGCGTCACGGACACGGACTGCGGAAACTCAACCGCACCAGCAGCCATCGGCTGGCGATGTTGCGCAATATGACCAACTCGCTGCTGCGCCACGAAGCCATCAAGACGACGGTGCCGAAGGCCAAGGAGCTGCGGCGAGTCGTCGAGCCGCTGATCACGCTGGGTCGTGAACCCACGGTGGCCAACAAGCGCCTCGCGTTCAATCGCCTGCGCGACCGCGAGATGGTAGTGAAGCTCTTCAGCGAGATCGGGCCGCGCTACAAGACGCGCAACGGCGGCTACACCCGCATCCTGAAGATGGGCTTCCGGGTCGGCGACAACGCGCCGATGGCCTACATGGAACTGGTCGATCGCCCGCAACCGATCGCGAAGGAAGAGTCGATCGAAGCCAGCTGATAACGGCTGGGATAGACTGCAAAGGCCTGCCCTGCGGCAGGCCTTTTGCTTTTATGGGTCCCATGGATACGGCCGTTGCGCCCGCCGTGCTTGTCGATGAAGTGCTGGCCGTGCGCGAGCTGCGCAAGGTCTACGGCGGCGCGCCGGTGGTCGACGGGCTGTCGTTCTCGATACGGCGGGGCGAGTGTTATGCCCTGCTGGGTCCCAACGGTGCCGGCAAGACGACGACGCTGCGCTGCTGCCTCGGTCTGACGCAGCCCGACGGCGGCACCATCCACCTGGTAGGTGAGCCGGTGCCACGCGAGGCGCGGCGTGCGCGCATCCGCGTCGGCGTGGTGCCGCAGATCGACAATCTTGATCCGGACTTCACCGTCACCGAGAACCTTGTTGTCTACGGCCGTTACTACGGACTGGGCGACGTCGAGATGCGCGATCGCCTGCCCCGGTTGCTCGAATTCGCGAGCCTCGGCCACAAGAAGGATGCACGGATCAGCGAGCTTTCCGGCGGCATGAAACGGCGCCTGACGCTGGCGCGATCCCTGGTCAACGACCCCGACCTGATCTTCATGGACGAGCCGACCACCGGGCTGGACCCGCAGGCGCGTCATCTGATCTGGGAACGGCTGAAGGCGCTGCTGGCGCGCGGCAAGACGATCCTGCTGACGACACACTTCATGGACGAGGCCGAGCGCCTGGCGCACCGGCTGGCCGTCATCGATCACGGCCGCATGATCGCGCAGGGTGAACCGCGGGAACTGATCCGCGCATATATCGAGCCGCAGGTGCTGGAGGTCTACGGGGACGGCGCGGGAGACTGGGCACAGCGCGTGGGCCGATCGCTGGTTTCGCGCCTAGAGGTGACCGGCGAGACCGTGTTCTGCTATGCGACTGACTCCAGCCGGGCGCTGCAGGCGCTCGAGCTGCAGCCGGGCCTGCGCTATCTTCACCGGCCCGCCAACCTCGAGGATCTTTTCCTGAAGCTGACGGGCCGCGAAATGCGCGACGAATCATGAGTGCCAACACCGCGTCGCCCTCGGCTCCGTACTCGGCGTGGTCGCTGCCGCGTCTGTCGTGGCGCTTTGTGCCGGTGTGGCGGCGCAACTTCCTGGTCTGGCGCAAGCTGTTCGTCGAACGGCTGCTGACCAACGTGGTCGAGCCGCTGCTGACCATTGCCGCCTTCGGCTACGGACTCGGCAGCCTGCTGCCGGAGATCGATGGTGTTTCGTACCTGCAGTTCCTCGCCAGCGGGTCGATCGCGATGAGCGTCATGTACTCCGCCAAGTTCGAGTCGCTGTGGGGCGCATTCTCGCGCATGCAAATCCAGAAGACCTGGGATGCGATCCTGCACACGCCACTGGCGGTGGACGATGTTCTGCTCGGCGAACTGGTGTGGGCTGCGAGCAAGGCGACCTTCACGGCGTTGTGCATCCTGCTGATGATCTGGCTGCTCGGCATCGCCCGCGAGCCGTTGTCGCTGCTGGTGCTGCCCGCGTCGTTCTTCATCGCGCTGGTGTTCGCCGCCATGGCACTGATCGTCAATGCCGTGGCGCGCAGCTACGATCTGCTGTCGAACTACTTCACGGTCGTTGTCATGCCGCTGGTATTCCTCTCGGGGGTGTACTTCCCTCTGTCGCAGTTGCCCGACTGGCTGCGCGCCGTGGCGGAATGGCTGCCGATGACCGCTGCGGTCAACCTGGTGCGTCCGCTCGCGCTCGGCCGCTGGCCCGAACACCTGCTGCGCGACGTGGTGTTGCTGGGAATCTGGGGCGCGGCGTGCTTCGCGATCGCGCTGGCGCTGACGCGTCGCCGCCTGCTCAAATGATCGACAACGTGCTGGTCGTCCTGACGAACTGCCCTGACGTCGAGGTGGCGGACCGCATCGCCCGTACGATCGTCGAACAGCGCCTCGCGGCCTGCGTGAACCGGCTCGCGCCGGTGGAATCGGTGTACCGATGGCAGGGCGCCCTTGAGCGCGTGACTGAGGTGCCGCTGCTGATCAAGACCACGCGCGAGCGCTACGCGGAAATTGAACAGGCCATCCGGGCGCTGCACCCGTACGAGGTTCCCGAGATCATCGCGATGCCGATATCGGCCGGTCTGGCGTCGTACCTGCGGTGGGTGGCTGACGAGACGCAGCCGCCGCTCATGGCTTGAGCCGCTGGCTGCTCGCGTCGCCCGGGATGCCTGATCGCCGTATGGCCGCCAAGGAAGGGCGCGGCGTGGTCCGCATCGACAAGTGGTTGTGGGCCGCGCGTTTCTTCAAGACGCGTTCGCTGGCGGCCGAAGCGGTCGAGCGCGGGCAGGTCGTGATTGGCGGACAACGGGTGAAGCCGGCGCGGAGTCTCAAGGTGGGCGAACTGATCGCGATTCAGCGCGGCGACGAACGCATCGAGGCCTCGATTCGCGAACTCTCGGAGACCCGCGGCTCGGCGGCGGTGGCGCAACAGCTTTACGAGGAGACGGACGCGAGCCGCGAGCGCCGCCTGCGACGCGCTGAAGCCCGCCGACTGGCTCCCGAGCCGGCCATCGCGATCAAGGGCCGCCCGTCAAAACGTGATCGCCGCGAACTCACGCGGCTGGCAACCAACGCAGACCCAGGGGAGGCTGACGGATGAGGAGGGTGCTTGGTGCACTGATGACGACGTTGGGGCTTGGCCCAGTCCTCGCTGCCGACGCGCCGCCCAACGCTTCGATTGCTGGCTTTGCGCGCTATGAGTCGAACAAGTGGCTGTTCCGCGCCTGTGTGGGACACGGCAAGGTGTCTGTCTTGGACGCCCGCGGCCTTCCGTTCATCGATGCCACGCCGGGCCGCGTTCTGTCTGCCGCCATTGAGCAGCGCTGGCAGCAGTCGGCTGAGCCTCTGCGTGGGATCTACCTGGAGATCACGGGCTATGTGGAGGAGGGTCGTGTGACGGCCACGCAGTTGCATCGCGCGCTGGGCTGGGTGGCCTCCTGTGCCGAGCGCCCGTCCAATATTCCCGGCGGCGCGCGCGCGTGGGCGGCGGGCAACGAGCCCGCATGGGGCTTCGTGCTCGACGGCAAGTCGGCGAGCTTCCGCACGATGGACGGCGTACTGACGTGGCCGGCCGCGGCCTGGAGGGCGGGCGGGTCGACCGCGACATTCGAGGCGAGCGCCGGCGGCGGGCGTGTACGTGTCGAGTTCAGCGACGGCCTGTGCAGCGACACGATGTCCGAGGCGGCGTTCGGCCGACGGGTCGTTGCCGCCGTCAACGGCGCGTTTTATACCGGTTGCGGCCTGACTCGCTGAATCAGCGTAGCCAGCGCGGTGGACGGGGCGTACGCGGTCGATCGATGATGCGGCGTGCCCAGAAGAACAGCAGCATGATGATGACGATCGTCGCCATGCCCGTGAGGGTCCACCAGAAGCCGTGCATCTCGCGCAGCAACGGCATGAATGTGAAGTTCATCCCGAAGATGCCGGTGATCAGCGTCAGCGGCGCAAAGATCGCCGCTATCGCGGTCAGCTTGCGCATCGTCTCGTTGGTCTGGTTCGTGTTGGCCGAGAAGTGCAGTTGCACGGCCGACTCCGCCGAGGCCTCGAGGCGCCGCGCGTGATGCAGCACGCGCTGGATGTGCTCAAGAACGTCGTTGAGCCGCACCAGGTAAGCGTCGTTGACGCTGGCATCCGGCGTTTCCTCTAGGTAGGAGTCGCGCAGTTCGGTCAGCGCGTCGTACTGCCCCTCGCACAGATTCTCCAGCTTGCGCAGCTCGATGCGCGCTTCAAGCAGTGCGGACCAGTTGTTGAATGGCCGGCGCGGATCGAGCAGGTCACGCTGCCATCGATCCAGGCGCTCTGACAGTGGTTCGCGCAGCTCGAGATAGCGATCGACCATGCCGTTGAGCATGCGCAGCATCAGCTCGCCGGGTGACTTCGGCAGCCGTGACCTGTCGCCCGATGCCGATTCAGCGCGAATGCGCGGATCGAGCAGACGTTGGCGCACCTGCTCGATCGTCTTGCTGCTCCCCTGCCGTACCGTGACCAGCAGTCGGTCCAACACGAAAAAGGTGATCGGCCGCGTGACGATTTCCTGCAGCATTCGCCGCTGGTCGGCTTTGCCGCCCTTCTCCTCCAGTGGCAGGAACTCGCCGATCGCCAGCTTGCGGAATACCAGCATGTCGTATTCGCTGGTGCTGTCGAAGTAGGAGGGATGCTGCAGGTTCGCCGCGTCCTGCAGGTGCAGTTCGTGCAGGCGGACGGCGGACACGCGATGCACGGCATCGCGCACGCTCTCCGGATCAGCGATCGCTTCGTCGTGCAGCACGTCAAGCCAGAGAAAGCCGTCGACCGGATGGCCGGCAGGCTCTGCGGCGAGTTCAATCGCCCGTTGTGCGCCGACTTCAATCCACTTCACGGCCGCTCGTTCTTCAGCGGTGATCGTGCAGCCAGCGCGCCACTGGGAGCGCGAAGTAGGTCAGCACGCCGTCGGCCCCGGCACGCTTGAAGCCGAGCAGGGATTCCAGCACGACCTTTTTCTCGTCGAGCCAGCCATTGTCGGCGGCCGCCTTCAGCATCGCGTATTCACCGCTCACCTGGTAGACGAATGTCGGCGCGCGGTAGGTGTCTTTCACTCGCCGCACGATGTCGAGATAGGGCATGCCTGGTTTGACCATCACCATGTCGGCGCCTTCGGCAAGATCGAGGCCGACTTCCCAGAGCGCCTCATCGGTGTTCGCCGGATCCATCTGATAAACCATCTTGTTCGATCGACCGAGGCTCGGCGCAGACCCGACCGCGTCTCGGAACGGGCCGTAGAACGCGCTCGCGTACTTGGCCGAGTACGCCATGATGCGGGTGTGGATATGGCCGTCGGCTTCGAGGGCCTGCCGGATCGCGCCGATGCGGCCGTCCATCATGTCGCTCGGCGCCACGATGTCGACGCCGGCCTGTGCCTGGACGCGCGCCTGCTGCACCAGCACCGCGATCGTCTCGTCGTTCAGCACGTAGCCGTCGTCGTTGATCAGGCCATCCTGGCCATGCGTCGTGAACGGATCCAGCGCCACATCGGTCAGGATTCCCAGTTCAGGAAAGCGCTGTTTCAGTGCCCGGACCGCGCGCGGCACCAGCCCATTCTCGTTCGTCGCCTCGGTGCCCTCGGGAGACTTCAGCGCGGGATCGATGACAGGAAACAGCGCCATGACCGGAATACCGAGCTTCACGCACTCCTCGGCGACGGGCAGAAGTGCATCGACCGAGAGGCGTTCCACGCCAGGCATCGAGGCCACGGCTTCGCGCCGGCGGTCGCCATCCAACACGAACACCGGGTAGATGAGATCGTCCGCTGTCAGCACGTTCTCGCGCATCAGGCGGCGGGAAAAATCGTCGCGACGCATGCGGCGCATGCGTACGGCGGGAAACTGGCCGAGGATCTGCATGAGGGGAATTCCCAGCTCGAAGTTGTGAACGGTGTTCGCTATCGTCTGACGGAGATGATGGTTTTTCCGTCGTCTCCCGCTTTAACCTCCCTGAGCGGGTGCCTTCAGTCACTGAGGCATTGCGGCCCCGGACTTCGTTCCGGGGCTCTTTTTTGGCACGCATGATACGGGTCGCCTTCGCATCAGGCGAAGAGCCAGCGCGTCAAAGTTTCCGTCAGCTCCTCGATCCCCTCGCGTTTGAGTCCGGAGAACAGTTGCGCACTGGCCCGTGGTCCGATCGCCGCGGCACTTTTCTGCGCCGTCGCCAGGGCGGTTCTCTTCTCGCTGGTGCCCAGCTGGTCGGATTTGTTGAGCAGGAAGTGCAACAGGCAACCGCGGCGGTCGACGAACCGCAGCAAAGCGTCATCTCCAGGCATGAACGGTCGGCGCGCATCCATGACGAGGACGATGCCGATCAGTGACTGGCGTTCGCGCACGTAGCCGCCGACGAGTTCGTCCCAGGTGGCTCGTTGACCGGCATCCGCCTTCGCGTAACCGTAGCCTGGGAGATCCACCAGCAAGCCGCGGTCGACCCGCTCGCCGTGCTCATCCTTTTCGCTCAGAGCGAAGAAATTCAGCAGTTGCGTGCGGCCCGGAGTCTTGCTCGCGAATGCCAGCCGCTTTTGCTGGGTCAGGACGTTGATGACCGTCGATTTGCCGGCATTGGAGCGTCCGGCAAAGGCGATTTCCGGCAGCCCGGGCGGGGCGATCGCGTGCAGTTCGGCGACCGATGTGACGAAACGGGCGGAGTGGAACAGCGCCAAGGGAAGCGACGGTCGAGTGGCTGGACTTCGGTAGAATACGCGGCTTTGCGAAGCGGCCAGATGTTCCATCGGTGGCCTCGGCGATGCAGGAGTTCGCAGGGGCGGTCGATCTGGTCGAGGCGTTTCAACCATCAAAGGCATGCAATGAAAATGTCGATGCGGCGTGGTTGCGCAGCCGTGCTTGCGGTGCTCGCCGGGGCGGTGACCATGCCGGCCATGGCCCAGGAAAAGGCGGCGAACAAGGCCAACGCGGCCCGCGGCCAGCAGATCGCCTCGCAGGTGTGCACCGCGTGCCACACCGATGACGGCAATTCGACAATCAGCGCCAATCCCAAGCTGGCTCAGCAGCATTCCCACTACCTGTACAAGCAACTGGTGGACTTCACGGTGCGCGCGGGCGAGCAGAAACCGGCGCGCGAGAACGCCATCATGAACGGCATTGCCGCAGGCCTTTCGGATCAGGATCGTCGCGACGTTTCAGCCTGGTTTGCCAGCCAGCTGGCCAAGTCCGGCACTGCGCGGAACAAGGACACTCTCGAACTGGGTCAGCGCATCTGGCGCGCCGGTCTTCCGGAAAAGAACTTGCCGGCCTGTTCCGGCTGCCATAACCCGACGGGCGCCGGAATCCCGAACCAGTATCCGCGCCTTGCCGGTCAGCACGCCGAGTACACGGAAGCGACACTCAAGGCATTCCGTGAAGGGCAGCGCCGCAATAACCTGCCGATGCAACAGATTGCGGGTCGCATGACCGACGCCGAGATGCGCGCGGTGGCCGATTTCATCCAGGGTTTGCGCAAGTAGGCCCCAGGGCCGCGCGGCGAGTCGTCAGGACTTGCCGAACACCTCGTTGACCTGCTGCGTCACCCGAACGAACGTAGTGCGCTTCGACAATTCCTTGAGCCGGCGCGCGCCGACATAGGTACACGCCGAGCGCACGCCGCCGAGGATCTCCTGAGCGGTTTCGGCCACCGGGCCGCGATAAGGCACCAGCACTTCCTTGCCCTCGGCCGCCCGGTACCCTGCAATCCCGCCGGAGTAACGCTGCATGGCAGCCTTGCTGCTCATGCCGTAAAAGCGCTGGTAGCTCTTGCCGTCGCGTTCGATGCGCTCGGCTCCCGACTCGTCGTGACCGGCAAACATGCCGCCAAGCATCACGAAATCGGCGCCGCCGCCGAACGCCTTGGCGACATCGCCGGGCGTGGTGCAACCGCCGTCCGCACAGATGAGGCCCGACAGGCCGTGGGCGGCGTCAGCGCACTCGATGACAGCCGATAGCTGTGGATAGCCGACGCCGGTCATCTTGCGCGTCGTGCACACCGATCCGGGACCGATGCCGACCTTGACGATGTCCGCGCCCGAAAGAATGAGTTCCTCGGTCATCTCCCCGGTCACGACATTGCCAGCCATGATGACGAGCCGCGGATAAGCGGTGCGGATGCGCGTGACAAATGTGACGAAATTCTCGTGGTAACCGTTGGCCACGTCGATGCACACGTACTCGACCGCATCCCCGCCCGCGTCCATCACGCGCTGGAACTTCTGCTCGTCAGCCTTGGTGATGCCCATCGAGTAGAACGCGGCCGACTTGCGCTCGAGTGAGCGGAAAAACGCGACGCTGTCCTCGATGCTGTAATGCTTGTGCAGCGCCGTCGACAAATGAAATGTGTCCAGCGCCCGCGCCATCTCGAACGTTCCCGTCGTGTCCATGTTCGATGCGATGATCGGGATGCCGTGATACTTCACTCCGGCGTGCCTGAAGATGAAATTCCGCGTGATATCCACATCGGAGCGCGATGTCAGTGTCGAGCGCTTGGGGCGGATTAGGACGTCCTTGAAGTCGAGCTTGACCTCGTGTTCGATGTGCATGGCGTTCCCGTGCTGCCTTCGGAGCGGTCCAGTCTAGCGGCCGAACCTGTGGGTGCGGGAAATTGTCAAAAGGCAATCGGCGGTGTCCAGTTGACCGTCGTGCAGGTCCGCAATGAATGATTCAAGCCGGAGCAAATTCGATGCTGATTCACCGTTCGCCTGGAATAGCGTCGTCCGAGATCACGCCTGAGGGCGTGTTCCGGCGCCGGCGCGCGTTGCTGCGGGTCGGCGCCGGGGGCATCGCGCTGAACTGCGTTCCGCCGATTCTGCGGGCGCAGACCACGAACGTTGCCCCGTTGCCGTCCCGTCCCGGCAGTTTCTCGACGATGGAAAAGCCGACACCGGCCGCCCTGGTGACGAGCTATTGCAACTTCTACGAGTTCGGCACTGAAAAGGACGATCCGCCGCGCCATGCGCCGCAGCGCCTGAAGACGCGGCCCTGGACGGTCCGCGTGGACGGTGAAGTGAAGTCGCCGCGCACCTTCGACATAGAAGATCTGCTGAAGCTCGCGCCGATGGAAGAACGGGTGTACCGGCTGCGCTGCGTCGAGGCCTGGTCCGCAGTCGTGCCGTGGGTCGGTTATCCATTGGCCGAACTGGTCCGGCGGGTCGAGCCGACCGGTAAAGCGAAGTTCGTGGAATTCATAACGCTCGCTGACCCGAAGCAGATGCCCGGCCTCGACTCGTCGGTCATCGACTGGCCCTACACGGAGGGTCTGCGCCTGGACGAGGCCCTGCATCCATTGACGCTGCTCGCCTTCGGCATGTATGGCCATGTCCTTCCCGCGCAGAACGGTGCGCCGCTGCGGCTTGTCGTGCCCTGGAAGTACGGCTTCAAGAGCGCGAAGTCGATCGTGCGGATCCGTTTCACCGACAGGCCGCCGGCCACAGCCTGGCAGAAATCCAATCCGTCGGAATACGGGTTCTATTCCAACGTGAATCCGCAGCGTGACCACCCGCGCTGGAGCCAGAAGAGCGAGCGGCGCCTGGGCGAGGAGATCTTCAGCCGGCGACGGCCGACCCTGATGTTCAACGGCTATGCGGATCAGGTCGCGTCGCTGTACGCCGGGATGGACCTGATGAAGCTCTACTGATGCCCGGTCGGGCTCGCGCCTTCAGTGTTGTTCCGCCGGTGCTCACGCCGCGAGCGCTGGCGGCAGTGCGAGCGTTGGTCTTCACACTGGCTGCCTTGCCGCTGGCCCTGCTGATCCAGCGCGGCGTCGCCGGTGGCCTGGGAGCGAATCCTGTCGAGGAGATCCTGAGATGGCTCGGCACCTGGACGCTGGTGCTGCTGCTGGTGACGCTTGCGGTGACCCCGGCGCGCCGGCTCACCGGATGGACCTGGCTCGTACGTTTGCGCCGCATGCTGGGCCTCTACTCCTTCTTCTATGCGAACCTGCATGTCGTCGCATTTGTCTGGCTCGACCACTGGTTCGATTGGACATCGATCCTTGCTGACATACTGAAACGGCCCTACCTGACGTTCGGCTTCGTCGCCTTTCTGCTGATGGTGCCGCTGGCCCTGACTTCGACTCAAGCGATGGTGCGAAAGCTGGGGGGTCGCAATTGGCAGCGCCTGCACCGTTCGGTGTACCTGATCGGCGTGCTGGGTGTGTTGCACTACTGGTTCCACAAGCTCGCGAAAAACGACCTGTCGGACCCGATGATCTACGCGGCCGTGCTGGGAGTGCTGCTGGGCGCCCGCGTGCTGGATGCCGTGTCGTCACGGACCCGTGGCCAGGCCTTCGCGGCGGACAGGAACCTTCAGGGCAGTGTCGATTCGCCGGCGAAGAGTTCCGTCACCGTCTCGCGCCGACGCACGCAATAGGCCAGATTGCCGTCGACCATGACTTCGGCCGCCCGTGGCCGGGTGTTGTAGTTCGAACTCATCGCCATGCTGTAGGCGCCGGCGCTGGTGATCGCGAGCAAGTCGCCCGGTGAAATTGCGAGTCGACGATCATGCGCTAGCCAGTCGCCGGATTCACAAATGGGTCCCACGATGTCGTACGTCTGCGCGGTGGCCGCACCCGGCCTGACCGGAACGACGCCCATCCAGGCGTCGTAGAGGGTGGGACGCAGCAGGTCATTCATCGCCGCATCGACCACCGCGAAGTTGCGCGTTGCGCCGTGCTTCAGGTACTCCACGCGAGTCACCAGGATGCCCGCATTGCCGACGATCGATCGCCCGGGCTCGAACATCACGGTGCGATCCCCAAGGCCGCGGGCGTCCAACTTGCGCAGCAGTGCGGTCACCAGCGTTCCGCTGGCGGGTGGGGCTTCGGCTTGGTAACGGATGCCTAGGCCGCCGCCGAAATCGATGTGGTGCAGGCGGATGCCGGCGTTTTCAATCGCGCCGACCAGATCGAGCACGCGATCGGCGGCATCCAGGTACGGATCCAATTCCGTGATCTGCGAGCCGATGTGGCAGTCAATCCCTGCGACCTCGAGTCCGATCTTCTCCGCGGCGCGGCGGTACAGCAGCAGCGTCTCGTCGGTGCTAACGCCGAACTTGTTGTCTTTCAGGCCGGTCGAGATGTAAGGGTGCGTGCGGGCGTCGACGTCCGGATTGACGCGGATCGAGATGCGCGCCTTGCAGCCGAGTTGGCACGCGACGCGGTCGATGCGTTCGAGTTCGCCGGCCGACTCGATATTGAAACAGAGGATGCCGGCTTCAAGCGCCAGCGCGATCTCGGCATCGGTCTTCCCGACTCCGGAGAACACGACCTTGCCGGGATCGCCACCCGCGGCGAGCACCCGCGCCAGCTCCCCGGCCGACACGATGTCGAAGCCGGCACCGAGTCGAGCCAGCAGGTTGAGCACCGCAAGATTCGAGTTCGCCTTCATCGCGTAACAGACCAGCGAACGGCGGCCGGCGAGTGCGTCGGCATACGAGCCGTAGGCGGCGCTGATGGCGGCGCGGGAATAGATGTACAGCGGCGTGCCGAAACGTGTCGCGAGGTCGACAACCGGCACATCCTCGCAAAACAGCTGTCCTTCGCGATAGTCGAACCCGACCGCGGCCGGAAGCGCCGCCGTCATCGCTTTTCGCTGGTCGACGGCACTCCGTCGGGGGCGCGACTGGACGGTCGTTCGGCCGGTGTGTCCGGCGAGGGGCGCGATTGCGGCGCTGCGACGGGTGGCGGCAGGTACAGTGGGCCCTTCTGGCCGCATCCGGCGAGGCCGAGCGCGACCGCGATGCCTAGAATGCGGAATCGTGGCCCAGTCATAGTGCGAACGAATCTAGCATGACCGAATCCGAATTCCTCGAGCGCGCCGAGGCGGCGTTACGGCAGGTCGAAACTGCGATCGATGCCGCCGATGTCGACATCGAACTCTCCCGTGCCGGCAACGTGCTCACGCTCGAGCTTGATGATGGCTCGCGTGTCGTCGTCAACAGCCAGGCGCCGATGCAGCAACTCTGGCTGGCCGCGCGCAGTGGAGCACATCATTACGCTTGGGTCGATGGCGGCTGGCATGACACGCGGGATGGCAGCGAGTTCTTTGCCTCCCTGTCTCGGATCCTGTCGGCCCTGGGAGGTACGCCGATCGTTTTCGGCGGTCGGACGCCCGCCTAGCGGCATGTCGTGCGGCGCGCCGCCGCGAGTGCCTAGAAGATCTGTTCGCGCACGGCCTCGCGCTTGGTCTGCTCTTCAGGCGGCAACCCGTCCTCCATGCCCAGGCTGGCTACACCCTGGCCCGGCTGGTGTTCGACGTAGTAGTACTCGCCGCCCAGTTGCACGACTCCGTTGGGTGCAGTGCGCGCGACCTCGGGCACGCCGCCGAGAGCGCGTGACATGTAGCTGATCCAGATCGGTAGAGCGAGACCGCCGCCGGTCTCGCGCTCGCCGAGCGGCCGTGGCTGGTCGAAACCCATCCACGCGACGGCGACCAGGTCGCCGCCATAGCCGGCAAACCAGGCATCGTGCGAATCATTGGTCGTGCCAGTCTTGCCGCCGATATCGGTGCGTTTGAGAGCTGCCGATGCACGGGCGGCGGTACCGCTGCGCGCCACCTCCTTCAGCAGGTTGTCCATGACGAAAGCATTGCGTTCGTTCAGAACGCGTACGGCGTCCACGCCGGCTGCGACCGGCTGCGCCTGCATCAGCGTCTTGCCGTTGGCATCGGTGACTTTGCCGATCAGGTGCAGCTGCAGGCCATAGCCGCCGTTGGCGAACACGGCGTAGCCATTTAGCAGCACCCACGGCGTTACCGAGCCGGCGCCGAGCGCCATTGTCAGGTAGGCGGGGTGTTTGTCCGCTTCGAAGCCGAAGCGCGTCACCCAGTCCTGGGCGTAGCGCGGCCCGATGGCCTGCAGGATTCGGATCGACACCAGGTTCTTCGATTTGGCCAGGCCCTGGCGCAGCCGCATCGGCCCCTCGAACTTGCCGTCGTAGTTCTTCGGCTCCCACACCTGGCCGCCAGTCAGGTCCGGATCGATCGACAGGGGCGCGTCGTTCACCAGTGTGCTGGGTGTAAAGCCCTTCTCGAGCGACGCGGAGTAGATGAATGGTTTGAAGCTCGATCCCGGCTGCCGCCAGGCCTGCGTGACGTGATTGAATTTGTTGAGGTTGAAGTCGAAGCCGCCAACCAATGCACGAATTGCGCCGTCGCGCGAACTGGCGGCGACAAAAGCTGCTTCGACCTGCGGCAGCTGGACGATCTCCCACACAGACTTGTCGTTGCGGGCAACGCGGACGACGGCACCGGGCACGATGCGCCGATTGGGCTGCGCCTTGGGCGACAGTGACGGCGCAACAAACTTGAGGCCATCGGCCTTGATCTCCATCGTCTGCCCGCCCTGGAGCGCAAGCCGTACCAGTTGCGGCGAAGCCTCCAGCACGACCGCGGGGATCAGATTGGGGCTGTCGATCGCCTCGACCAATGCATCCTCGATGCGCTGGTCGCGCATTGGCGGGTCGCCTGCGATGTCGATGAAGGCCTCGGGCCCGCGGTACCCGTACTTGCGGTCGTAATCCATCACCGCCTTGCGCAGCGCGATGTAGGCAACCTCCTGGTCTTCACGCCGGATCGTCGTCACGACGTTCAGGCCGCGCGTATAGGTTTCGTCGCGGAACACCTCGAAGACCAGCTGGCGGGCAAGTTCGGCGGCGAACTCGGCATGCATCCGGACGCGACCGGGTTCGGCGGCCAATCCGTGAACCTGTCGCGGCTTCAGTTCCTGCTCCAGCGCGGTCTCGTAGGTGGGCCGGTCGATATAGCCGAGATCGAGCATGCGCGTCAGGACATACTGCTGGCGGCTTTTGGCCCGCTTCGGATTGACAAACGGGTTGAAGGCGCTGGGCGCCACCGGCAGGCCGGCGAGCGTTGCCATCTCGGCGACCGTCAACTCGTTGAGCTTCTTTCCGAAATACACCTGCGACGCCGCGGCGAAACCGTACGCGCGCTGGCCCAGGAAGATCTGGTTCGCATAGACCTCGAAGATCCGGTCCTTGGACAGCGAGGACTCGATCTTGATTGCCAGCGCAATCTCGTAGATCTTGCGGATGTAGCTACGCTCAGAACTCAGGAAGAAGTTGCGAGCGACCTGCATCGTGATCGTGCTGCCGCCCTGGCCCCGCCGTCCGGAGACGAAGTTGGACAGCGCGGCGCGCGCAAGGCCGGCGTAATCCACGCCACGATGCTCGTAGAAGCGGTCGTCCTCGGCTGCGAGGATCGCCTTCTTCATCATTTCCGGCATGTCGGCGACCGCGACGTAATCGCGGCGCTCTTCGCCGAACTCACCCATCAGCAGGCCGTCGGCGGTCCACACCCGCAGCGGAATCTTGGGACGGTAGTCGGTCAGCGCATCTATCGGCGGCAGGTTCGCATACACGACGGCAAAGGCGAACGTGAGCAGCAGCCCAACGGCGACCGCCGCTGCGCCGGCGAACCCGGTCACCCACAGCAGCGTCCTGACATACCAGGGGCGCTTGCGTGGAGCAGGCGGAACTTCGCTATCGATGCCGGGCTTGTCCTCGGACACGTGAACCGTCGCTGGAGGGAACTGGGCGTGCGAGTGACCGCTTATTTGCGCTTCGCTGCACGAAGAGTCGGGAATTAT
>Ga0316603_10001036_pt1 | contig 14524 bp, 11 predicted proteins | sample OWC_soil_day10_n_FD_207649 | JGI IMG/M metagenome (GOLD analysis project Ga0316603, IMG submission 207649) | Wetland soil microbial communities from Old Woman Creek delta, Ohio, United States - OWC_soil_day10_noCT | ecosystem: Environmental > Terrestrial > Soil > Wetlands | place: USA: Ohio...
CGAGTAGCGGACCGGCTGTGCGTTTCTCAGAGCCGGCTGGAATCTCCACGCCTTGACGGCGCTCAGGATCATGGTTTCACGAACGCCGCGCGCTGGCCTGACGAGCCTCAGCGACTCAACCTGCCCGTCGTCGGAGATGATCAAATCCACGACGGTCAGATTCTCCTCTCGCTCATCCGCCGGCAGCGCCGTCGGGATTTTGGGTTGGATGGGAACAGGCGGTTCAACATCGCGGTCGGCGCTGCTGTAGATCGGAGCCGTGACGTCGCCGCCCGTCGCCGGGGTTCCAGCAGGTTGTAGGGATTCGGGCTTCACTGGGGGTGAGGGCCGGAGCGCGGCATTCTCCGTGGCAGGCTGACCGACCACCGAGGTGCTGAGGTCGAATGCCTGCACGACAGGAAGGTCAGCCGGCACCTGGGATCGGACGGTCGCTTCCGCGCCTGGCTGCGGCGCCAGGCCAGCGGCCTCGGCTGCCTTGGGAGCACTCTCTGCACCTGACCTGGCTCTCGCCCGGAACGTCCCGGTCGGCTGAGCGACATCGGCCGGCGCCGCTGCGGACGTGCGTTCGGGCGATGCACCCAGCAAAGACCGGACAGCCGCCTCGCCGGACGCCACCAGGGCCCTCGTGGCCATCCAGCCTCGAGATGCGACGTCCGTCGCGGACTGAGACGCCCTGACGAGAGGCCGAAACGCGGGGCGCCCCGAGAACCACCAGGCCGTGGTCCCACCGACGAGAACCACGATGACAGCGACCAGTGCGATTGCCAGATGGCGACCGCGGGCCTTGGCAGGTGCAGGCGGCTTTTCGGCCTCCACAACTGCCGGTTGGGGCAATCGAGCAGCACGCGGCTCAGGCTCACGGGGGCCCAAACGCCAGCGAGAGTATACCGCCTGGATGTCGGTGGTCCGCCTGGGACGTTCAAAGTACGCCAGCGCACCTGAAAAGTCAGCCACGGTCGCGAAGGGTGGGGCATCCGAGATCGCGGAGAGCAGCAAGAGCCTGAGCTTGACTGGCATCAGGCCTTCCGAGACAAGCGACAGGAGCAGCCGCGCGAGGACCGTCACCTGCGCTGCCGCGGTCTTCGCTGTCCGCTGGTCCGCGGATGGAATGGACAACACACCGTCCGGGTGAACCAGGATGCGTTCCGGGTCTGGAAGGACCATCGTCTCTGGACTGCCGGCGCGTGATATGAGGGCGCAGAGCTCCTGCACCAGCGCGGTGGCCTGGTACCACTCCAAAGAGACTCCCGAGGCCATGATGACAGACAGCGGAACCGCTTCGCTGTCCTCGTGAGCGTCACCTGCATTCGTTGGCGCGGTGGTATCGGCCATGGCCGAGCGACTCCGTCCCGACGTGCGAATCCCCGTTACCTCATATCGGACGATCTGCAGGACGTCTCCGACACGGGTCTCGGCCCGTGCGATCGTTCCGGCTGGTAACTCGATGACCGCAAAGCTCTTCCAGGAGATTCCGATTCGCCAAGGCTGCAGTGCCGGGTTGATTCTGGCTACGCGCCCGTCACGACGCACGAAAACAGCGTCGATCGCAAACTTCATGAAGAACGTATGGATGCTGTTACAGGGTGCGATGATCAGGGCCGCACCGGGTTCAAGCCCCTGTCGTCCGAGGAGGCCTCGACGCCGGGCCGTCGAGTCGAAGGCCGTCTCGAGCTTGTCAGCCAGGACGAGTCCGCTGCGCACGTTGCGAAGCTTCCACGGGGCTGTGGGCAAGTCGAGCAGGGGCTTCAGGAACATGAGTTGGAGTTGTCAACTCATTCTAGTCGATTGCGCTCGAATGGGTACGGGTTCCGGTCGAAGCCCGTGTGATCGGCAGGCGAGGTCAGTTGCTGCGCACTGCAATCGTCCGGTAGGCACGCGTTTGCATCTGAACCGAGGTGACGAACCTGCCAATTGTCCTGGTGAGGCCGCGGATCTCCGTGCGCCGAGCCATATGATCTTGCGCCGTTGAAGGACCTGTGCGACATTCCTCGCACACATGGAAGAACCGCCCACACGACGCAGCCGCAGCAGACCGCTTTCGATAAATTCGAGTCGGGTGCTCTGGGCCTGCGTTCTCCTGGGAGTGGGGATCGCACTGCATGCCACGAAGGCAGGGCGGTCCTGGTCCACCGAGTGCTATTCGTCGAACACCTGTGACGGTTTGACGTTTGCCGTCGTTGGCGAATTGCTGAACTCCGGCCGGTCCCCTTACTCAACGGATGCGCGCATCGAACATACGATTCGGTCGCGGCTGCGACAGACCCCGCCGTTCGACCTTCCGTTCCAATACCCACCCAACAGCCTGCCTCTCTTTGGGCTTCGCAGCCTCGTTCGACCGGAGTTGGCCGCTTACCTCTGGTCAGGGCTGACAACGTTGGGTTTCACCATTGCTTTGACTGCGCTGTTCCTTCGACGTCGGACGACCTCCCGCGACCACCCTGTTTCCGCACTATTGCTGCTGGCGTTGTGCGCGAACGGTCTCGTGGCCTTCAACGGGCTCCTGACCCAAACCGGCGCCTTCGTCGGCGCCCTGGTTGCCGTCTTCTACCTGTATGAGTCCTCTCGGCCTTCCGTCGCGGGCCTGTCGCTCGGCGTGTTGGCGATCAAGCCGCACTATGCCTTCCCGATCCTGCTTGTGGCGCTCGCCCGCGGGCAGGGTCGGGTTGTTGTTGGCGCACTGGTCGGCTTCGCCGCGACGAGTCTGGCCAGCCTGCTCTTTTACGGCGGGGGACATTGGCTGGCGTTCCTCTCCACTCTGGCAACCCCGAACCCCACAACTCCGTTCATGATCAACTGGATGGGCGTTCTCTGGCGACTTCACCCCGAAACCCAGGTATCCACACTCACCGCCATTGGACTGTGGCTGGCGTCGCTGTCGGGCCTCACGTTGCTGTTGAACGCCGGCCGACGGACCCCCAGCGCCGAGGGCCAAGTGACGGCCGTGCTCTCATGTAGTCTCCTGCTCGGCCCAAACGCACATCCATACGACATGCTTGTGCTCGCCCCTGGTCTGCTCCAGGCTGCGACGCCCAGGCATTCTGTGCTGATTGCGTCGATCGTGCTGTGTGGCACCTGGTTGGGGCTGCCGCCCGGAATGCGGTGGATGCTCTCAGTTGGCGCGCTTTTCTCCGGCGTATATGCACTGCGTTTCGCGGGGTCGACCCTTCGTAGCGACGAGGCGAGATCCGCTGTGTGAGGTTGACGCTAAGGCTCAAGAAAGCCCGCCGCATGGGAGAAGCGCTCGACTCCGCGCTTGATCAGGATTGGCCATTGCCTGCGCGAATCATGTCGGACCCTGCGCCTTGACGGCTCCATGTGCATCATCGAGGCCAGGAATCGCCGACCCGACTCCCAACGACCGGCGCTCACCGCCGGTCCGCCGCAACCGAACTGCGATGTGGTGTCCATGGAGCCGAAGTGGAAACTGATGGACATCCGCGCCGCAAAGTAGGACAGCGGACCCGCTGAGAGGGGCGAAGATGAAGACGCCGCGCGGGCTTAGAGAGACGGGCGGAGCGAAAGGGAACGGACCGCCCAACCATCCTCGGTGAACGCGCGGCGACGTCAGGTTAGGGCCTCCGGCTGAAGACGTATCAGCAGGCGAGGTCAGCTGCTGCGCACTATAATCGTCCGGCAGGCACGCGTTTGCGTCTGAACCGAGGTGACGAAGTTGCCCATCGCCCTGGTGAGGCCGAGGATCTCCCCGCGCCAAGCCTATGAACTTCTTGGCCTTCTGGCACTGGTTGTCGTGGCAACCGTCGGGGTGACCGAGACGGACATCTGGGGCCACATCCGCTTCGGCCTGGACACAATCGCGCGGCATCGACTGCCCGCAACCGATCCTTACTCGTTCACCAGTGAACAGCCGTGGGTCAATCACGAGTGGCTCAGCCAGGTTGTTTTCGCGCTCGGGTTCCTCTGCGGTGGGCTGCCTCTCTTGGCTGTCGTTCGCGCAGGTGTGGCAGCTGTGCTGGCTTGTCTCCTTGTGCGCAGTCTGCGCAACGTGCCCTGGCTCCTCCGCGACGCAGCGCTCGTTGTCGTGCTTCTCACGGCAACCCTCGCCCTCCGAGCTGTACGTCCGCAGATCTTCTCCATTCCTCTGTATGCGCTGACACTCCTCGGCCTCACAGCTGACGCTGCGTGGCTGCCAGCGGTGTTTCTGGTCTGGGCGAATCTGCATGGAGGGTGGTTGATTGGGATCGGTGCCGTTGCCGTGAGGACGCTGTGCGCCCCGAGCGTTCGACGACTCACGGTTCTGGCCGCGTGCGCCGCGGCAACACTCGTGAACCCTTACGGTTTTCGCCTGTGGTGGTCGCTCGCCGAGGCCGTGAATCGCGGCTGGTCAGATGTCACTGAATGGCAGCCGGTGTACGGTCGCAGTTGGCATTCGGATCTCGCGATCACCTGGCTGTTCTTGGCCGCTGCAACGATTTGGCTCCTCAGGCGACAACGCTCCGTGGAGTTGTGGCGGTGGATCTGGACCGCTTGTGTGGCGGTCGCCGCGTTTCGGGCGGGCCGCCACATGCCGTTCTTCTCTATTACAGCGGCCATGCTCGTCGCGGGTCGTATCGCTGCACCAAAGCCGGCGCGCCCGGAACCACAATGGAGTGGTAGCTCCCTTGCTTTGGCTGCTGGGATGACGGCAGGCTTGTGTGCCGCGGTCTTCGTGCTCTTGCAGCCCACCGTGACATGCCTGCCGCGCATCTACCGAGAGATTGCGCCGGAAGCTGCAGCTGTTCAATTCATACGCGAAGCCGATCTTCGGGGTCGCGTCGTCATGTATTTCGACTGGGGTCTGTACGCCGTGTGGCAAGTCGGAGACCACTTCGAAGTCTCGATCGACAACCGCCGCGAGACGGTTTATCCAGCTGAGGTCGTCGAAGCCCACCATAGGTTCTACGGCGGGCTTGCGCCCGACTATCCCGATCGCCTGGGGGCGAACTTCGTGTGGGTCCCCCCCGATCTACCGGCGGTTCGTCAACTGGAGCAGCGCGGCTGGTTCGTCATTTACAGGGGACCTCGTTCAGTCATTCTGAGTCGAACGTACACACCAACCGCTTTCGGCACCGCTCCTGATGCGTCCCCTTGTTTCCCCGACCCATAGCGAAGCAGAGACTCCAATGCCGCTTCATCTCGATTCACGGCTTCTAGGTTTGACGTTTGGCGCGCGAGCGCAACACACGGCGACGATTCTCGTATCCCGTCTCGTCGTTCTGGGGCTCGCCGTCCTCGCGCTCGCTGCGGGGCCGCCACCTCAGGCGGCGCCGGATGCCCGCGCCCAGCACCTCCACCGCGACGCCATCGTCCTCGACACGCACGTCGACACGATGAGCGAGGCTCATTCACCCAGGTGGCGATTCGACGTGAGGGGAAGCCTGCCCTCGCCGCAGAACTCCGACGGCACGTCCGTAGATCTGCCCCGCATGCGCGAGGGTGGGCTCGACGGCGCGTTCTTCTCGGTCTACATCGCCGGCACGGTGACTGGCCCACGGGCCGTCACTGCAGCCCGCCGGCAGCTCGACGCGCTGCAGGCGCTCGTCAGCAGCCATCCGGCCGATCTCGCCCTCTGCCTGACGGCCGCTGAGGTGCGCGCCGCCCACAAGGCGGGGAAGATCGCGGTGCTCATCGGCATCGAGGGCGGCCACATGATCAACAACGACCTTGCCGTCCTCAGCGACTTCGCGCGGCGCGGCGCCCGCTACCTGACCCTCACCCACATGGTCAACACGGATTGGGCGGATTCGTCAGGCGAGAAGCCGGCTCACAACGGCCTCACGGCGTTCGGGAGGCAAGTCATCCGCGAGCTCAATCGCCTAGGTGTCATGGTCGACGTCTCACACGTCTCGGACAAGACGTTTTGGGACGTCCTCGAGGTGAGTCAATCGCCGGTCATCGCGTCGCATTCCTCGTGCCGAGCGCTGTGCGGCCACCCGCGCAACATGACCGACGAGATGATTAGAGCGCTGGCAGCCAAGGGCGGAACGATTCAGATCAACTTCCACGAGGTGTTCCTCGACCAGGAGCTCTACCTCAAGGCGCAAGCGCTGGAGCCGGAGCTCGTGCGTATGCGCCGCGACGCCAACGAGAGGTTCCCGAGACCGGAGGACGCACAGGAGCGCGCCGAGGCGATGCGGAACATCGACATAAGAGAACGATCGATTGGCACGGCTTCGTGGGAGAAGATCATCGACCACATCGACCACGCGGTGAGACTCGTCGGCTCCGAGCACGTGGGCCTGGGCTCGGACTTCGATGGCGCGTTCATGCCGACGGGCATGGAAGACTGCACGATGCTTCCGAAGATCACGGCTGCGCTCCTCGCGAGGGGATACAGCGAGAAGGACGTGCGCAATATCCTCGGAGAGAACGTCCTGCGGGTGATGCGAGCCAACGAGAATGTTGCGAAGAGACCGCAGACGGAATAGCGCCGCACGAAGGTCGGGTGCAGCGCGCTCGTCTGCGGAAGGCATCCCGCTGTAACCTTGATCGGCAGTTCGACGCAAGGTCGGAACGCACCCATCCTCTGCGCTGATCTTGTTCGTGAGGCGTGGAGCTTTCAATCGACACTATCTGGAACGACGGCGACTGCAGGTATCTCAGGCCATGAGAGCTCGTGGGCAGTATACTCGGCCGGCAGGAACACGCTTGCCGTCTGAACCGAGCCGATCTGCGCGGTCGTGTCGTCATGTACTTTGACTGGGGTCTCTACGCCGTGTGGCACGTCGGGGACCGGTTGGAAGTCTCGATCGACAATCGGCGCGAAACGGTGTACTCGGGCGAGGTCGTCGCGGACCACCATCAGTTCTACCAGGGGCTGGCCCCCGACTATCCGGATCGGGTCGAGGCCGATTTCGTGTGGGTCCCCCCGACACTGCCAGTGGTGCACCAATTGGAGCAGCGCGGCTGGTTCATCATCTACCGCGGATCTCGTTCGGTCATTCTGAGTCGGACATATGCACCAACCACCGTCGGCGCTCCGTCTGGCTCATCCCCTTGTTTTCCGGACCCGTAGGAGAGTCGAGAATGCCGCGCTGCCGGTCTCTCTCGTACGGATTCACCCTGACTGTCGACGCCGGTCCGGACTCTGACAGTTGCGCCGGGTGACACTCTGACAGATCAGCGAAGGGACGAGTCTCAGGTCCTCGCGTCCTCCTGACGGGTGCGGCGCCGACGGTCGGTTGGCGCATCGGGTTCGTGCGAGCCGTGCAGGGTCTGCCGCAACTCGGTGTGATGCCGAAGGCGGTAGCTGTTGCTGTGGATCGTCACCAGGTGGCAGTGGTGCACGTATCAATCGATGAGCGCCGCCGCACTACGTGGTCGCCTGGGTGAAGGTGCGAGAGATTCGTGTGCGCGCGGGGCGGCCCGGCAAGTGCGCAGACGGTACGATTGTGGACCAGCTTGCAGGACCGCCGTGCCCAAAGCGATCGAGCTCACGCTACTGTATGCGCCTCGCTGAAAGCACGAGCTGTCTTTCCGAGAGGTGAAATGGGAGCTGCACCGGCCAGCGCTGCTCCAGAGTCACAGGGTGGAGACCAGGGCGCAGGGGATTGCGACCACGGTCTTGACCAGTGCGCTGCTGGCTGCCGAACGGACCACCGTCGTGGGCGGCCGTGTGGCGGCGGTGCGCATGAGTTTCTCCAGACTCCTCCTGGTCGAGTGAGCCATATGGGTGCCAGTGACCTCGGGCGACGGCGTGTTGAGCGAGCGCCAGACGCGAATGATGCTGACGCGTGGCTATGCGCGTCTGCGGCCATGCCTAACGCCGCCGCGCCGATCGCGGTCGTATCCGCGCGGGGTGCGGCACCTGACAAAATGCAGGCCGCGTTTGCAGCGGAACGAATCGGTCGAAGGACGCTTTCCCGTGGACATCCTCTGAAACGCTGTCACAGAATATCCGAGAGGCATTGATCCTGAGCCCGGCTGAGCTACAGGACACGGGGCCCTGGCCAGGCGTGATCACTTGGCCTGAAGCTCCCCCGAGAAGAGAAATCCGCCTGCTCCATGCTCCCCCCGAGGCCGATAATCTCCCCGGGGATATCGGATTCGCCGAAGCGGTCCGAGTCGAGCGGATCACCCGGGTGACCTCAAGGTGCTATCCTGACCGTCCGGTGAGGGCCGATTACCGATGATTACCATGATCGAGTCTGGACCGAGACTGCCCCTCAGCCACGTCCGGGGCCGTGTAGTCCCGTTCGTGATCGCACTGGTCTTTCTTGCCGGCACGGCTGATGTGGCTGCGTACATCGACCCCGGTACTGGAAGCTACCTGTTTCAGCTCGCGGCCGCAGGGGCGCTCGCGACACTCTTTGTGCTCAGGCGGTACTGGCACGCAATCAAGACGAAGATTAGGGGGCTGATCGCCCGAAAAGTCGCAGGCAAGGACACGGGCAGTCACCATGACGGAATGGCGTAGAGACCCGGGGTCGTTCCGTGATCCAAGCGGCTTCGTTTTCTACGAGGACGGCGTCCTCTATCGCCAGGTCAACGAGATCTTCGCCCCCCACTATGACCGGTTGATGAGTTCAGGGCTGTACGGCGAACTCGCAAGCGACGGCTTGTTGGTCGAGCACGAGGAAGTGCCGAGTCGCCCGTGTGGTGCTCCACCAGCGCACGTGGTCGTGCGCCCGAAACCGCTGCCGTTCATCAGCTATCCTTACGAGTGGTGTTTCGGCCAACTGAAAGCTGCTGCTCTAGCGACGCTGGATCTCCAGAAACGCGCAATGCGCCGAGGCATGACGCTCCGGGACGCCAGCGCGTACAACATTCAGTTCGTCGGAAGCCGGCCCTTGCTGATAGACACACTTTCGCTCGGATTGCTCGCCGATGGTGAGCCGTGGGCAGCCTACCGTCAGTTCTGCGAGCACTTCGTTGCGCCGCTGGCGTTGATGGCTCTCCGGGATCCAAGCCTGGGGCAGTTGCTGAGGGTTTTTGTCGATGGGATTCCGCTGGAGCTCGCCGCGAGACTGCTGCCTGAGGCGACGAGGCTCCGGCTCGGCCTCTTGGTTCATGTACATCTGCACGCCCGCAGCATCGGCCGCTTCTCCGCCTTGCCGGTCGGTACAAAGGGCGTGAGGTTGCCGGGAAAGCGCATGAGCCGATCGGCCCTTTCGGGCCTCATCGACAGCCTTGAAACGACAGTGCGGGGTCTCGTGTGCCGGCACCGCGCGACGGAATGGGAGAGCTACTACACGGACACCAACTACTCCGCGCTCGCTCATCAGCGGAAACAGGAGCTGGTCTCGCGGTTGATCGATACAGCCGTGCGACGTAGGCCCGCATCTGTTGTGTGGGATCTTGGCGCGAATGTGGGGACCTACAGCCGAATCGCCGCGAACTTCTCGGCAACTGTCGTAAGCCTCGACAAGGATCACGCTGCGGTGCAGCGCAACTATCGTGAGTGCGTGAGCCACGGGGAGACGAGAGTGCTCCCGCTCATTCAGGACCTGCTGAATCCAAGCGCCGGGGTGGGCTGGACGAACTCGGAGAGGCGGTCACTCGCCGAACGCGGACCGGCGGACGTCGTTCTGGCACTTGCGCTGGTTCACCACCTGGCGTTGAGCGGAAACGTACCTCTCGGTGAAATCGCGCGCTTCCTTCGCGCGATCTCGCGTCAAGTCGTGATCGAATTTGTGCCCAAGAGCGACTCGCAGGTGCAGCGAATGCTTGGCTTCAGGCGTGACGTTTTCGACGAGTACGGCGAGGCGGCATTCGAAGCGGAGTTTGAACGAGCGTTCAGGGTCGTCAGCCACGAACTGATCGAGGACTCCGAACGATCGCTTTACCTCATGGAAGCCAGGTGATCGTGAAGCTCGACGTCGGCACGCGACCCGTCCCGTTCCACGTGGCCCTGATGCCCCTGGCACTGCCCCTCCTTGCCGCGGACGCTTTCCGTCAATACGTGCCGCCCACAATAGCGATCTGGTCCATCGTCGTGACGTGGGCGCTGGTGCTTGTTTCGTGGGCGGGGCTGACCGTACTCACGAGGAACTGGCGAACATCGGCCATTGTCGTCAGCCTTGTGGGTTTCGGGCTCTTCGTTGACCTGGTCATTGCCCGGTCCTCCAGTGTCGCGGCGTCGGCTACCCGCTGCGCTCTCTGGATTGGGGTTGGCGCCCTGTCCATGGTGGTGGGGCGCCCTGGTCGAGACGCCAAGTCGGCGACAGTAACCGTAAACGCGCTCGCGTTGATCATGTGCGGGGGCTGGGGCTTCGGCATGGCACGAGACGAGGTGCGTGGACCGACGCCGTCTGTAAAGCGCGGCTATCTCGATTCCCTCCCTATTCGTGCAAGGCCGGCTCAGACTCCGCTTCCGAACATCTACGTGCTCGTGCTGGACGGGTACGGCCGCAACGACGTCCTGAAGCGTCTCTACGGGTACGACGACCCTTTGGTTGAGCAGCTCCGTGCGAGGGGCTTCTACGTGGCCGACCACGCGGCCAGCAACTACTGCCAGACCGCCCTGTCGCTCTCGTCCAGCCTGAACCTGGAGTACCTCGCCGAGCTGCTCGACTCTCTACCGCCGGACGCCATGTCGCGGCGGGCGTGCGGGACGTTGATCGCGAGCAATCGCGTGTTCCTCGCGTTCCGGCGCGCGGGGTACAGGATCGTCGCCTTCGCCTCGGAATACGCGATGGTGCGGTTCAACGATGTCGATGAGCGTCCTCACCCTCCTGTCTATCTGACGGACTTCGAGAACAGTCTGTACGACGCATCGCCTCTTCGCGTGCTTTCCGGTTTATCGGGTCTTCCCGCTGCGTGGCTCCCTCATCAGCTTCGGCGATACGCCGTCAGGTGGACCCTCGACCGATTGACGGAGCAGGCCGCGAGCGCCGACCAGCACCCGACGTTGGTCTTCGTGCATTTGCTGCTGCCCCACCCTCCGTTCGTCTTTCGGCCGGACGGCAGCTACTCGCCGACGCACCTCCCAGGACGTATTGACGACGGTGACCATTGGCGTAGGGCTCAAGCTGGGATCGGCCCCACCTACGAACGGGGATACGTCGACAATGCGAGGTTCCTCGGTGACCGACTCGTACCGATTATTGATGCGCTTCTTGATGCCACGTCTGGTCCGAACGTCGCGCTAATCATGGGCGACCATGGCCCTGGGTCTCGCTTGCACTGGGAAGACCTTGGTGCCTCCGACGTTCGAGAGCGCCACGGTATTCTGTTGGCTATGAGATTCCCGGAGGGCGACTATTCGGACCTTTCTCCAACTATCACGCCGATCAATGCGATGAGGACGCTGCTGAACCGCGTGCTCGGCGCCGGTTTGCCCTTGCTCGACGACCGTGCGTACTTCAGTACCTGGTCACACCCCTATTCCCTCCACGAGGTCACCGAACAGGTCAGGTAGGACGCCGACACGGTGCCGCGGGGAACAGACGGCGACGGTGGGGCCGCGTGGGACCAGGGCTTCGATCCGGCATTGACGCAGGCGCGGTGTAAGTGCATGGCCGTCAAGACCATCACCATCGACCTCGAGGCTTACGACGCCCTGGCACGCCACAAGAAGCCGGGCCAGTCGTTCTCGAAAGTGATCAAGCTGCACTTCGGACCGCGCAAGTCCGTGGGGACGTTTCGCCAGGCTTTGCGCGCGGCCTCTCTCTCCGATCACACGCTGGCAGGCGTGGAAGGCCTGGTGCGATCCCGCAAGAAGTCCGCCGCCAGGGTGCCGACGCTGTGATCCACCTCGATACGAGCTTCCTCATCGATCTGCTGCGCGAGCAGCGGCGCGGTCAGTTCGGGCCGGCCTCGACGTACCTCGAGAAGCTGCCTGAAGACGACGTCCTGTGCGTAGGTGTCCACGTGGTCTGCGAACTCATGGCGGGCGCACACGCGGCCGGTGCGTCCCGCGGCGAGCTGGGGCGCCTCTCCCGCCTGTGCGAGGCGCTCGTCGTGCGCCACCCAGAAGACCGGTTCGCAGCAGAGTACGGGCGGCTGCTCGCCAGGATCCGGACGTCCGGGCCGTCCGTCAACACCATGGACCTGCTCATCGCAACGGCAGCAGTCATCGACGGGGCCCCTCTCGTCACGCGCAACGCAAGACACTTCGCGACGGTGCCTGGCTTGACGATCGAGAAGTACTGACGTTCGCCCAGTTTGGCGGGCTCGCTGCAAGCTTCGAGATCCCTGCTCTCTCGCCCGTCCGTGCGTCGACAGGCTCAGGACGAACGGGGAGCCGGGCTCATCGCGAGCGAGGATCCCCCCACCGTTCGGCGTACATCCGGCTGTCGAACTTGCGGGACGTGCTCCCGAACGACATGTAGCGAATCGTGCCGAAGATGGGGCGTTCCGGTCCCCAGGCGCGATCGTGCTTGCCGCCAATCGCCCACGCGATGCCCGTGTAGCCGTTGGGATCGCGGCCGTCCAGCTCGTAGCGATCGTTCAGCATCATCGCGATCGCAAACGCCTCCTCGGGCGACCGGGTCCACTCGAGGATCTTCTTCGCCCAGTACATCCGCACGTAGCCGTGCATCCAGCCGGCAATGACCATCTGCCGCTGAGCGGCGTTCCAGAGAAGATCGTGCGTCTCGGGCTGCTCGAGTTGTCGCGCCGAGTAGAGGTGGGGCCGGCGGTCCCGATGATGGCGCCGGAGGGTGTCGAGCGCCCACGGCTCGCACCCGGCAAGGCTGTCGTACCGCGGGTTGAACCGGACGAAGTTCACCGAGAGCTCCCGCCGCACGATGAACTGCTCGAGGAACGCCTGCCGATCGGCGAGCGGCGCGGGGGCGTCGCGAACCGCCAGCGCGACCTCGCGCGGCCCGAGATGGCCGAAATGGAGGTAGGGCGACAGCTCGCTCGTGCCGTCCGCCTCAGGGTGATTCCGGCTCTCGTCGTAACCGGTGAGGCGCTCGGCCACGAACCGGCGCAGCCGGCGATGGCCCTCCGTCGGCCCGCCGCGGAAGCCAGGCGCCGGCCCGACCGACCGGTCGATCGCCAGTCCTTCAAGCAGAGGCGATCCGGGATCGAGCGACTCGAGCGCCAGCGGCGCTTTCCATCGCACCTTCGCCGCATGCTCTTTCGCCCGGACGAGAAACCACTCGAGCTGGCGGTGGATCCTCGGGCGGATCGTGCGCGCGGCGTACTGCTCCTTCTCGAGGAGCGCCGTGGGCACAATGACATCCGCATCGACGGTCCAGAACGGGATGCGAATCCGCTCGGCCAAGCGCTGCCGCCAGCGCTCGGGCTCGCGAAGCGGATTCTCGTCCGACACGACCAGCGCGGGCTGGAGCTCGTCGCACACGCGTGCGATGCTGTGATCGCCGCCACGGCGCACGACGAAGCCGACCCGCCGGCGCGCAAGTCCGGCCGCAATGTCCGGCAGCCCCTCGCCCATGAACTGGTAGTGGCGCAGGTTCGCGCCCGGAAACGACGACACCAGTGCGAAGCAACAAACGACGGGCTTGCCAAGCTCGTTCCCCACCTCGATGGCAAGGTCCAGCGCCGCGTTGTCAGAGAAGCGCTGAGCCCGCTGCATCCAATACAGAACGCAGCGCCCGTCCGCGCCCGGCGGCCCCGGCCGGCGGACCGTCACGCGGGGATCATCAGCGATACGGTCGAGGACGGGCATGGGGCAGGATACATCAGGCGGAAGGCAGAAGGCGTATGGCGGAAGGCGTATGGCGGAAGGGACGGCGACCGAGGTGAGCGCGGCAGGAATATACCCTGCAAATCCGACACGTCACATCGAGATTTCAAGGTATGAGTGGCGATCCTGGGCGCGCGGCAGGTCGGCAATTCCACCCTCGCACGCCAGTTCGCCAGCCAGCATGCCGGCCCGGTGTCGACCTTCAACCTCGAGGACAATCGAGTCGTCTCCCCTCGCGACGTGTGCGATAGTATGAGCCGAACGCGCCGCGCCTTGCCGCCCGAGCGAGGCGCGACCTGCCTCCGCGAGGTCATCCATGCAGACCGCCGCCCGCCGGGCGCTTCCGATGCTCGCTGCCGCGGCCATCGTCACGACGCTCACGGCAGGCAGCGGCCAGCAGGCCCCCACCACGGCCGCCCCGCCGCGTGACGGCGTCATCCCGCGTTTCGTGCGCGAGGCGAACCCCATCGCGCTCACCGGCCCGGCGCGGCCAGCGCGCTACATGGAAGCGTCCGGCCGGCGCGCCGCGTTCCTCGGCCGCGAGGACGGCACCTTGGAAGCCTGGGCCTACCCGCTCAAGATCGTCCATGACTTCCAGCTGGCGTTCGGCGTCGCCGCGTACGCCGACCCGATCCCGGCCTCCAGCCTCGCGACCACCGTTGACATCCGGCCGGAGTCGGCGACGGTCCGGTACGCCCATGCGTCGTTCACCGCCGACGCCACGTGGCTCGTGCCGCTCGACGAGCCGGGCGGCCTCGTGCTCCTCGACATCCACACCTCCGAGCCGATCACCATCGTCGTGCGCTTCCGGATCGACTTGAAGCCGATGTGGCCCGCCGCGCTCGGCGGCCAGTACAGCTACTGGGACGATGACCTCAAGGCGTTCGTGATGGGAGAAGGCAGCGGGAAGAATGCCGGGCTGGTTGGCTCTCC
>Ga0316603_10001037_pt1 | contig 14522 bp, 10 predicted proteins | sample OWC_soil_day10_n_FD_207649 | JGI IMG/M metagenome (GOLD analysis project Ga0316603, IMG submission 207649) | Wetland soil microbial communities from Old Woman Creek delta, Ohio, United States - OWC_soil_day10_noCT | ecosystem: Environmental > Terrestrial > Soil > Wetlands | place: USA: Ohio...
GGACGGCCACGTCACCTATCGCGACACCCCCTGCACCACCGCCAGCCAGCCGGTGACCGTCGATCCTGCGCCGGCCGCCTCCGCCCCGCCGGGGCTCCGGCCCGGCGAGCGCGAGATGCTCGAGCGCGCCTTGCGCCGCGACGAGCGGGAGGCCGAACGGCATGCGCAGGCCTCCCGCAATGCGGCCGCGGAGCTGCGGCTCGGCAAGCTGCGCAAGCGCAAGGACGAGATCGCCAGGGAGCTCGGCGGCTCCATCGGCGGCAAGGCGCAGCGCAGCGCTTTGGCCGACGAGCGCCGGTCGATCGAGCGCGAGATGGCCACGCTGCGGCCGCGGCGCTGAGCCGTTGTACCTGGACGGACGGTCCCGGCGCGACCGCCCGGCGCGAGAGCGGGTAGCATGAAGGCCGGGGGGCGAATGCCGGGACAACGTCGCCCCACGCCAGGAGCCCGCCATGGACATGCAGCAGATCGCGCGCGACGTGCTCGCCGAGAAGTACGCCAAGGGCGACGAGTCGTCGATCGAGGACGTGCAACGGCGGGTGGCGCGCGCCCTGGCCGCGGGTGAGGCGGACCCCGAACGCTGGGAGGCCGAGTTCTTCCGCGCCCAGCAGCGCGGCTTCGTCCCGGCCGGCCGGATACTCTCCGCGGCCGGCACCGACATCGCCGCCACCCTGATCAACTGCTTCGTGCAGCCGGTCGGCGACGCGATGCGCGGCATCGAGGACGGCAAGCCGGGGATCATGGACGCCCTGTCCCAGGCCGCCGAGACCATGCGCCGTGGCGGCGGCGTCGGCTACGACTTCTCGCGCATCCGCCCGAGCGGCGCGCGGGTGAAGGGCACGGCGAGCAAGGCCTCGGGACCGGTGTCCTACCTGCGGGTGTTCGACCGGATGTGCGAGACGGTGGAATCGGCTGGGGCGCGGCGCGGCGCGCAGATGGGCGTGCTGCGCTGCGACCACCCCGACGTCGAGGCCTTCCTCCACGCCAAGGACCGGGCGGGCGAGCTCACCAACTTCAATCTCAGCATCGCGGTCACCGATGTCCTGCTGGCGGCCGTCGCCGCCGACGGGCTGTGGCCACTGGTGCACGCCAGGGAGCCATCCGACGACCAGCGGGCCGCGGGCGCCTATCGCCGCGAGGACGGCCGCTGGGTCTACCGCACGGTGCAGGCGCGCGAGCTGTGGGACGCGATCATGCGCTCCACCTACGACCACGCCGAGCCCGGCGTGCTGTTCCTCGACCACGCCAACGCCGAGAACAACCTGGCCTACTGCGAAACCTTCGAGACGACCAACCCCTGCGCCGAGCAGTTCCTGCCCGACTACGGGTGCTGCTGTCTCGGCAGCGTCGATCTCACCCGGTTCGTTCGCGAGCCGTTCACCACCGCCGCCGATTTCGACGCCACGGGCTTCGGCGAGGTCGTGGCCGTCGCGGTCCGGCTGCTCGACAACGTGCTCGACGCCACCTACTGGCCGCTGCCGGAGCAGCAGGCGGAGGCGCGCGCCAAGCGGCGCATCGGGCTCGGCTTCCTCGGACTCGGCGACGCACTGGTCATGCTCGGCCTGAAGTACGACACCGACGCCGCGCGGGCCCACGCCGCCCGGGTGGCCGAGACGCTGCGCGACCAGGCCTATGCGGCCTCGGTGGCGCTCGCCCGGGAGAAAGGGCGCTTCCCGCTGTTCGACGCCGGGCGCTATCTCGCCGGCGGCTTTGCCCGACGCCTGCCGGACAAGCTGCGCGACGCGATCCGCCGGCACGGGCTGCGCAACAGCCACCTGCTGTCGGTGGCGCCGACGGGGACGATTTCGCTGGCGTTCGCCGACAACGCGAGCAACGGCATCGAGCCCGCCTTCGCCTGGACCTACACGCGCCGCAAGCGCACGGCCGACGGCGGCCACGAGGAGTACCCGGTGGAGGACCACGCCTACCGGCTCTACCGGGCCGCGGGCGGCGACACGGCGAAGCTGCCCCCCCATTGGGTGACGGCCCTCGAGATCCCGGCGCTCGACCACCTGCGGATGCTCGAGGCCGTGCAGCCGTTCATCGACTCGGCGATCAGCAAGACCGTCAACGTCGCCGCGGACTATCCGTTCGAGGACTTCAAGGACCTCTATGCGCAGGCGTGGAGGGCGGGGCTCAAGGGGCTCGCCACCTTTCGCCCGAACCCGGTGACCGGCGCCGTGCTGTCGATCGCCCCCGTGCCGGCCACGGCCACGGCGGCACCGGCGGTGCAGGACCTGGTGTCCGACGCCGACCGCAGGCTGCGGCTCGAGACGGTGCCGACGCCGGCCCTCGCCAGCCTGCGCTGGCAGCACCGGCCGCGCCCGGCGAACGGCAACCCTGCGTGGTGCTATTTCGTCGACCACCCGCTCGGCAGCTTCGCCGTGTTCGTCGGGCACATCGCCGACGGCGAGCCGCTGCCCTTCGAGGTCTGGGTGAACGGCGCCGAGCAGCCGCGCGGGCTCGGCGCGCTCGCGAAGAGCCTGTCGATGGACATGCGCTCGGCGGACCACGGCTGGCTCTGGCGCAAGCTCGACAGCCTGATGCGGGCTGCGGGCGACGACGGCTTCGACCTCGCGATGCCGCCGGACGGCAAGCGGGTGCGCGTGCCCTCGCTGGTCGCGGGGTTCGCGCGACTGGTGCACCACCGCTGCGAGGAGCTCGGCGTGTTCGCCCGGCCGGGGCCCACGCCCGTGCTCGATGCGCTGATGAGCCCGAAGGAGCCCAAGACCGGCACCGACGGCACGCTGTCCTGGACCGTCGACGTGCTCAACCCGGCGACGGGCGACGACTTCGTGCTGGGTGTGAAGGAGCTGATCCTGCCCGACGGCAGCCGGCGGCCCTACTCGGTCTGGCTGTCCGGGGTCTACCCGCGGGTCCTGGACGGCCTGTGCAAGAGCCTGTCGTTCGACATGCGGGTCATCGACCCGGCCTGGGCGGGCGCGAAGCTGCGGCAGATCGCCGATTTCCCCGAGCCGCGCGGCGATTTCCTCGCCTGGGTGCCCGGCGAGCGCCGGCAGCGCAGCTACCCCTCGACCATCGCCTACATCGCCGCCCTGCTGCTGCACCGGTACGCCATGCTCGACATCCTCGACGCCGACGGCTACCCGGTCGCGCCGATGGGCGTGGTGGAGGACAGCGATCGCGACGCGGCGCGCACCGCGCGCTCGGCAGGCAGCCAGGAGGCGATGCCCGGACAGCGCTGCGGCGAGTGCGGCAGCTATGCCGTGATCCGCCGGGACGGCTGCGCCTTCTGCACCGCCTGCGGCGCGACGGGCGCCTGCGGTTGAGGCGCCGATGCTGATCATCGACTTCCACGCCCACGCCTTCCCCGACGCGCTCGCGGATCGCGCCATGCCGGCCCTGGAGGCGGAAGGCAACATCAAGGCCGCGCTCGACGGCAAGGTGTCCTCGCTGCTGCGCTCGATGGACGCGGCCGGCATCCACGCCTCGGTGGTGGCGTCGATCGCCACCCGGCCCTCGCAGTTCGAGCCGATCCTGCGCTGGTCAGGCGAGATCGCCTCGGAGCGGATCATCCCCTTCCCCTCGGTGCACCCCGACGACCCGCAGGCCGTCGCCCACGTCCATCGGATCCGCGAGGCGGGCTTCAAGGGCGTGAAGCTGCACCCGTACTACCAGGATTTCGACCTCGACGAGGCGCGGATGTGCCCGCTGTTCGCCGCCATGCAGGACTGCGGCCTGCTCGTGCTCTGCCACACCGGCTTCGACCTGGCGTTCGCGCGCGTGCGCCGGTGCGATCCCGTGCGCGTCCTGCGCGTGCTCGACGCCTTTCCCCGGCTGCGCTTCGTCGCCTCCCACCTGGGCGCGTGGGAGGACTGGGACGAGGTCGAGCGGCATCTCGCCGGCAGGCCCGTGCTGATGGACCTGTCGTACGCCATCGACGGGATAGGGGCCGCGCGGGCGCGCGAGCTGATCCTCCGGCACCCGCCCGAGTACATGCTGTTCGGCAGCGATTCACCCTGGGCGGGCCAGGGGGAGACGATCGAGCAGGTACGTGGACTCGGACTCGGACCGGAGCGCGAGCGTCTGTTGTTCGGGGGGAACGCCGCGCGGCTGCTGGGAATACCCTGACTTGGCAACCGCGATCAATCCGCCGGCTCGGCCGGCGTCGGCGCTGCCTCCGCATCGGCGGCCTGCACCGGCTCGGGCACGCGGCTGGCCAGCACCTTGTCGACCCGCTTGCCGTCGAGATCGACCACCTCGAACCGCCACTGCTCCCATTGCGCCAGGTCGCCCGTGCGGGGAAGGCGCCCCAGCAACCACATCAGCATTCCGCTCAGCGTGTGATACCGCCCCCGGTCCTCCTCGGGTGCCGTGCGCAGGTCCAGCAGGTCCTTGAGCTCGGGCATCGGGATCAGGCCGTCCAGCAGCCAGGAGCCGTCCTCCCGCTGCACGGCCCAGGCGTCCTCCTCCGTCGGCGGCGTGAACTCGCCGGTGACGGATTCGAGCACGTCGTGCAGGGTGACGAGCCCCTGCACCTCGCCATATTCGTCCACCACCAGCACCATCTGCGTCCCCGACGCCCGGAAATGGTCGAGCAGCTCCATGCCGGTGAGGGTCTCGGGGACGAACACGCCGGTCTCGGCCAGCTCGGCCAGGTTGGCCTCCCCGCCCCGCGCGACCAGCTTCAGCAGCTGCTTGGTATCGATCGTGCCGAGCACGTCGTCGAGCCCACCCCGGCAGAGCGGGAAGCGGGAGTGCTCGGACCCGAGCACCAGCCCGATGTTCTCGTCCAGCGGCCGCTCGACGTCCAGGTAGACGATGTCGGCACGGGGGATCATGAGCGTCCCCAGCATGCGGTCGTCGAGCCGGAACACGTTGCGCACCATGGTGTGCTCCTGCCGCTCGATCACGCCGGCCTCCGAGCCCTCCTCGAGCATGGCGTGGATCTCTTCCTCGGTGACGCTCGGGGCCACCTGCTGGCCCTTGCCCATGAGGCGCAGCAACGCGTCGGTCGAAAACGAGAGCAAAGCCACGAACGGCCGCGTCACCAGCGACAGGACATGGATCGGCCGCGCCACGGCACGGGCGATCGCTTCCGGGTGGAACTGGGCGAGGCGCTTGGGGACGAGCTCGCCGATGACGATCGACACGTAGGTCACGAATACGACCACGAGACCGGTCGCGGCAATGAAGCCGGTGTCCCGAGCGAGCCCGTAGCCCTGCAGCCAGGTCGACAGCGGATCGGCGAGGGCGGCCTCGCCGACGATGCCGCTGAGGATGCCGATCGCGGTGATGCCGATCTGGACGGTGGAGAGCAGGCGGGTCCGCTCCTCGCCGAGCCGCAGGGCGACGGCCGCTGCCCTGTCGCCGCCCTCTGCCAGGGGGGCGAGGCGGGCCTTGCGCGCCGTCGCGAGCGCGAACTCGGACATGGCGAACAGGGCATTGAGGAGGATCAGGCCAAACAGCAGAAGGATTTCCATGAAAGGGGTCCGTCCAGAGGCGGGCCGAGGCAGCTGGTTACACGAAACAGAGCCGGCAGGTCAGGCGCAGGGGGGCACGAGAGGGTGTCGCGCAGCGGCCCGGGGCTCGAGTGACGGGCCAGAACGGGACCGGCGGCAGGCGGAGGACAGGACGGGGCTGGCAGCCACACATACGGCGGGGCAGACATCCCCGCAACATACCTTGCGCAGATCACGTGGCCAGGAATTGTCGCAAAGACGCCCGGCCCTGTCAGTAAGTGCATGAATTCACGGGCCCGGGATGGGCCGACCGGCCACGGGTAAAGTTTCGGTCGTGCCGGCCGATAGCTCGAGCAAGACGGCGGCTGTGGAATGGGCCCTGCCTGCGTCGAACCTAACCGGACTTCGGAGCGAGACTGAACGTCAACGTTGTTGTGCCGTTCCGGAACAGCGGAAACGCCTGATACGTTGCTCGGTCTCCATGCTAGCCGCCCCGGTTCACCGTCTGGGCCCATTCCACGGCCGTCGCCGTTTCGCCCTTCTCCGCTCCGCCCGTCGTCCCCGGTCCCGCGCGGCAGACGCCGCCGGGCCCGAAACGCCATTATCATGAGGCCGGCCAGCGCACAGCCCGCGGTACAGCAGGCGCGCGGCTGGCGTCGGGTCGTGGCGGAGGAGACGCCCGCATGTCGGACAACATCCGCGCCCTGTGCAGCCGCCGGGGAGTCGAGAGCAGCCTGCTGACGGCGCTCGAGACCGCCGCCGCGGCTGCGGGCACGCCATCGGCCGAGGACCTTGGCCGGCTCGCGGCGGACTACCGGCTGTCGCCCGCCGCGGTGCTAGGGACCGCCTCGTTCTACGAGTTCCTCGCGCCCCACCACCGGGGCCGGCGGGGCTACGTCTGCTCGGGCACGGCCTGCCTGCTCGCCGGGCGCCAGGACGAGGCACGCGAGCGCCTGCGCGCGACGCTGACCGACGCCGAGATCGGCGAGATGGCCTGCCTCGGCCGCTGCTACCGCGGCGGCGCCTTCCAGCTCGACGGCCACCAGTGCGACGCCGCCGACCTCGACGGCCACGCCTCGCCGGCTGACCCGATCCCGTTTCGCTCGGCGGCGCCGCAATCGGTCTTCGGCCCGCCGTCGGGAGGACCGCTCGACGACTACGGCACTGCGTTGCGCCCCCCGGCGGAGATCCTCGGCGAGCTGCAGGTGTCGCGCCTGCGGGGGCGCGGCGGGGCGGGCTTCCCGTTCGGTCGCAAGCTCGCGGCCTGCGCGGACGCGGCGGGCGGCGCGAAGTACGTCGTCTGCAACGCCGACGAAGGCGACCCCGGCGCCTTTTCCGACCGCTGGCTCCTGGAAGTGCATCCGCACCGCGTCATGGCCGGCATGCTGGGCGCGGCCACCGCCATAGGCGCGACGACCGGCGTGCTCTACGTCCGCGCCGAGTACCCGCTGGCCGTCGCGCGCGTCCGCGAGGCGATCGAAGCCTTCCACGCCACTGCGATCGCGCAGGCGACGGGCTTCAGGTTCGAGCTGGTGCGTGGCGCGGGCTCCTACGTCTGCGGGGAGGAGACCGCCCTGCTCAACTCGATCGAGGGCTTGCGGCCGGAGGTCCGCGTGCGCCCGCCCTACCCTGCGCAGCACGGGCTGTTCGGGCAGCCGACCCTGGTCAGCAACGTCGAGACCTTCGCCTGCGTGCCCTGGATCCTGCAGCACGGCGGCGCCGCCTACGCCGCCCTCGGCACGCCGGACAGCACTGGCACCAAGCTCGCCTGCCTCGACCACCACTTCCATCGACCGGGTGTCTACGAGGTGCCGATGGGCCTGCCGCTCGACACCCTGCTGCACGACCTGGGCGGCGGCTTCCGGGTGCCGGTGAAGGCGCTGCAGATCGGCGGCCCGCTCGGCGGTGTCGTGCCGGTGAAGCGGACCGCGCAGCTCGCGCTCGACTTTGAATCGTTCTCCCGCGCGGGCTTCCTGCTCGGCCACGCGAGCCTCGTCGCAATCCCCGCCGATTTCCCGATGCGGGACTTCCTCGCGCACCTGTTCGAGTTTGCGAGCAACGAGTCGTGCGGCAAGTGCTTCCCCTGCCGGCTCGGCACGCGGCGCGGCCACGAGTGGCTCCGTGCCGCCACTCCGGAGCACCCGATCGATGCAGGCGCGTTCGGTGACCTCCTCGAGACGCTCGAGCTCGGCTCGCTGTGCGCGCTGGGCGGTGGCCTGCCGCTGCCGGTGCGCAACGTGCTCGCGCACTTCGCCGACGAGCTGCGGCCGCTGTTCCGCGGGGCGGTGCCGGGGTGAGCGACAGGGCCTGGATCGACGGCACCCCCTTCCCCCTCGCCGCCGGGGAGACGGTGTACGACTTCGTGACGCGCCACCGGGGCCGGGACGCCATCCCGGTCCTCTGCCACGAGCCGGCGCTGAAGCCCTTCGGCGCCTGCCGGCTGTGCAACGTGGAGGTCGCGCCCGCGGCCGGCGGGCCGCGCCGCATGATCGCCTCCTGCCACACGCCCGCCGCTGCAGGCCAGCACATCCACACCGACAGCCCGCGCGTGCAGCGGCTGCGCCGCAATCTCCTCGAGCTGGTGCTGAGCGCCTACCCGGGGACGGAAGACCGGCCGGCACCCGGCCACCGCCCGACCGAGCTGCAGGCCCTGCTCGCACGCTACGGGGTCACGCAGTCGCGCTTCGGTCGCTACGCCATCGCCACCGCGGTCGACCGCAGCCATCCCTACCTGCGTTTCGACGCGGCGCAGTGCATCCACTGCCACCGCTGCATCCGCGCCTGCGACGAGGTGCAGGGCAGCCTGGTGCTGGCCATGCACGGCCGCGGACACGAGAGCCGGGTGATCCGCTCGCTCGACCAGGACTTCCGCAGCTCCGACTGCGTCTCGTGCGGCCGCTGCGTGCAGAGCTGCCCCACCAACGCGCTGAGCGACCGTTACCAGGCCAAGACGCTGCAGGCGGACAGGACGGTGCGGACGACCTGCACCTACTGCGGGGTCGGCTGCAACCTCGAGGTCCTGGTGCGCGACGGCGAGATCCGCGCGATCCGTGGCGCCGACGGCGCGGTCAACCACGGCCACACCTGCGTGAAGGGGCGCTACGCCTTCGAGTACTACCGCCATCCGGACCGGCTGCGCACGCCGCTCATCCGCAAGGAGGGTGAGCTGCGCGCGGCGACCTGGGACGAGGCCCTCGACCTGATCGCCCGCCGCTTCACCGACATCCGCGCCGCGCACGGCCCAGACGCCATCGCCGGCATCTCCTCGGCCCGCTGCACCAACGAGGAGAACTACCTCATGCAGAAGCTCATGCGCGCGGTCGTCGGCACCAACAACATCGACGGCTGCGCCCGCGTGTGCCACGCCCCCACCGCCTTCGGCATGCAGCAGACCTTCGGAACCGGCGCGGCCACCAACTCCATCGACGAGATCCCGCTGGCCGACTGCCTGGTGGTGATCGGCGCCAACCCCAACGAGGCACACCCGGTCACGGGCGCCAGGATCAGACAGCGCGCGATGCAGGGCGTGCCGCTGATCCTCATCGACCCGCGCGCCATCGAGCTCGCCCCCTATGCTGCCGTGCACCTGCAGCCGCGGCCAGGGACCAACGTCGCCCTGCTCAATCTGCTGCTGCGCGAGCTGCTGGAGCTTGGCCTCGTCCACGAGGACTTCGTCGCGCAGCGCACCGAGGGCTTCGCGGCCTTCCGGACGGCGCTGCTGGCCGAGGACCCGGACGGCCTGGCCGCGATCTGCGGCGTGGACCGCGCCGCCGTCCGCGAGGCCGCGCGGCTCTACGGGCAGTCGCAGCGGGCGATGGCGTTCCACGGCCTGGGCGTGACCGAGCACTACCAGGGCAGCAAGGCGATCATGCTGCTGACCGCGCTCGCGCTGATGACCGGCCAGGTCGGCCGGCCCGGCACGGGTATCAACCCGCTGCGCGGCCAGAACAATGTCCAGGGCGCCGCCGACATGGGAGTGCAGCCGCACCAGGGCGCCGGCTACCTCGACGTCCGCGACCCCGAGGTCCGCGCCCACTACGCCCGGGTCTACGGCCGCGCGGTGCCCGGCGAGGTCGGGCTGCGCATTCCCGAGATGTTCGCCGCCGCCCGGCAGGGGAAGCTCAAGGCCCTGTGGGTCATGGGCGAGGACCTGCTGCAGACAGACCCGAATTCCTGCGAGGTGCGCTACTCGCTGTCGCAGCTCAACTTCCTGGTGGTGCAGGAGCTTTTCATGACCGAGACGGCGGCGATCGCGGACGTCGTGCTCCCCGCCTCCTCGCACTTCGAGAAGTCCGGCACCTTCACCAATGGCGAGCGGCGCATCCAGCGCGTCAACCGGGTCGTCGAGCCGCTGCCGGGCACGCTGCCCGACGGCCAGATCGTGATCGAGGTAATGCATCGCCTCGGCTACCCGCAGCCGGACTACGACCCGGCGGGCCTGCTCGAGGAGATCGCCGAGGCCGTGCCGTTCTTCGCCGGCGTCCGCTGGGACCGGCTCGGCGACGACGGCCTGCAATGGCCCGTGCTGCCCGACGGCTCGGAGACGCGGATCCTGCATCGCGAGCAGTTCCAGCGCGGCAAGGGACGGTTCCTGCACTTCCCGTTCGTCGAGACGCCCGAGCTGAGCGGCGACCACCCCGACTACCCGTACATCCTCACCACGGGCCGGGTCCTGGCGCACTACAACTGCGGGACGATGACCCGGCGCACGCCCAACCGCGAACTGATCGACCGCGACGTACTGCTGATCCACCCGCAGGACGCGGTCGCGCACGGCATCGCCGACGACGATCGGGTGGAGGTGCGCTCGCGGCGTGGCGCCACGCACCTCAGCGCCCGCCTGAGCGAGCAGGTCCGGCCCGGCGTGCTGTTCACCACCTTCCACTTCCCCGAGGTGGCGATCAATCACCTCACCAGCGGCGTCTTCGACCAGGACAGCATGACGCCCGAGTACAAGGTGGTCGCCGTCGGGATAGCGCGCGCGGGGTGAGCGGGTGCAGCGCCCACCAGGTGTCCGCGCGGCATGCTGCCGACGCACCGCCTCACGGCCGCGTCATCGGCCCAGCGCGGCGAGGATCGCCTTCGGACTGTAGCCTTGGACGACCGTGCCTCTTATCACCAGCAGCGGCACGCCGCGGCCATTCAGGGCCTGGTAACGGCGCCGGGCCTCCGCGGAACGCTCGATGTCCTGCTCGACGTAGGGCACGCCGCGCTCGCTCAGGAACTCGCGCGTCTTCCGGCAGTAGCCGCACCATGCCGTGGCGTACATGACGACCTCGCCGGAACCGATGCCAGTGATCGGCTCGGGCCGGCTAAACTCCGCGCTGATCCGGTCCCATTCCTGGATCAGAATCAGGACGGCGATGATGAGCAGCCACTTCTTCATTCGACCGACGGCTCTCCGATTCGTCGATGCCTCAGATTACCCTTCCGCGCGGGGTTGCATGCCGCGTCCGTCGGGGGGTGTTGATGTCGCTCCACCATTTCTTGCCACAACGCGCGCGCCGGGAGGACGCACTGGCACGCCACCGGCGGCCCGTCGCGGCAGCGAGGCCACCAACCGCAAGGATTGGGATACTGATCCAATGGTGCTGAGTGGCGAGCCCCGATTGTTGACGCAGGTCACAGCTGCAGCTCGGGGTCATCAGGTTCACATCGTCCACCGCCGACTAATCCATTTCGCGTACCAGGGCGCATGCAGCAGGACTGCTCCCTGTCGCAAGGGGGGGTAATGGGAAAGGTTTGCCTCAAATGCGGCTACGAGCGTCAGGCGGCTGACGTTGCCCCTGACTACGAATGCCCTCGGTGTCAGCGGGTGTACGCGAAAGTCGAGGCCGCGTTCCGCTGGCTCGGCGATCAGGAAGCCCCGCTGTCACCGGCGCAGAGAGCGGTCCAGGGGGCGATGGCGGACGAGCGCCCCATCGAGGATGCGCTGGCACGCGAGCAGACTGCCAGGGAGGCATTGGCAAGAGAGAAAGCCGCCCTGGAGGCGCTGGCACGGGAGAAGGCCGCGCAGGAGGCACGTGCGCGCGAGCAGGCTGCCCAGGAGGCGCTGGCGCGGCAGAAAGCGGCCGAGCAGAAGGCGGCTCGGGAAACGCTGGCACGTGAGAAGGCCGCCCAGGAGGCCCTGGCACGGGAGCGGGCGGCCCGAGAGGCGCTCGCACGGGAAACGGCCGCCCAGGAAGAGCTGGCCAGAGAGAGAGCCGCGGCGGAAGCACTCAGACAGGAACGAGAGGCGCAGCAGGCGCAGGCGCGCGAGCAGGCTGCCCGGGAGGCCCTCGCACGGGAAAAGGCGGCGGCGGAGGCTCTCGCACGGGAGGAGGCGGAGGAGGAGGCCCTGGCGAGAGAGAAGGCCGCCCAGGAGGCGAAGGCGCGCGAGCAGGCTGCCCAGGCGGCGCTCGCAAGGGAGAAGGCGGCGCAGGAGGCGGAGGCGCTGGCACGGGAAAGGGCCGCTGAGGAGGCGCTCGCCCGGGAGAAGGCGGCCAAGGAAGCCCAAGAGCGCGAGAAGGCCGCCCTCGAGGCGTTGGCCAGAGAGCGAGCGGCGCGCGATGCCCTCGCCGCGCGCGAGGAGGCTGTCCGCGCGACCATCGCCTTGGCAAGGGGCGCCCGCCACGACCTGGTGAACGCGGAATTGGCCGCCCGCGAGGCCCTGGCGCAGATGGGGTCCGCACGCGAGGCCCTGGCCGCGCAAGAGGAGGATGCGCGGGACGGCCTCGCCCGGTCGCAGCAGGACCTCGTCAACCAAGAGAAGGCCGCCCGAGAGGCACTGGCCCGCGTGGAAACGGCCCGCGATGCCCTTGCCTCGAGAGATGAGGCGACTCGTGGCACCCTCGCCCTCGCGAGACAGGACCTCGTCGCCGCGGAAAAGGCCGCGCGCGAGGCACTGGCCCAGGTCGAGGCGGCGCGCGATGCCCTCGCCGCGAGTGAGGAGGCCGCCCGGGAAGACCTCGCATCGGCGAAGCGGGATGTGTCGGGCACGGAGCAGGCCGCGCGCGAGGCCATGGCCCAGGTCGAGACGGCGCGCGATGCGCTCGCCGCGCAGGAGGCCGCTGCTCGGGAGGCCTTATCCCGGGCGAGGCAGGACCTCGCCGCGAGGGAGCAGGCCGCTCGCGAGGCCATGGCGCAGATCGAGACCGCCCGCGACGCCCTCGCCGCGCGAGAGGAGGCTGCCCGCGAGGCCATCGCGGAGGAAAAGACTGCGCGTGAGGCAGTTGCCGAAGAGAAGGCTGCCCGCCGTGCCCACGCCGTGGCCACGGCCGCAAGGTAGGCGGATCAGTCCCGACCCCTGCGTCCGGGCAGCGCACGGACATCGCCCGCCCTGCCGCCTCAGGTCGCTGCCAGCCAACCCACGGCTGCGACGTTGGCGACGACGGTGCCCCAGAACGCAGCCTGGAACGACGCCTTGGCGGACTTGTGGCGGAGCAGTCGCTGTGCGGCCAGCGCGCCCGGCCAGCCCCCCACCAGCCCGAGCAGGTGCAGAGTGCTCTCCCGCGTCCGCCACCGATCGCGGCGGGCGGCCGACTTGTCGAGGGCGTAGACGAGGAACGTGATCGCGCTGGCGAGCAGGTAAAGCAGCAGCACCGGGAAGGGCAGCCTGCCCGCGAGCACCGCTCCTGCCACGACCGCGAGAAACAGCAGCGTCAGCAGCAGCGGGACGGTCCTGCGTCGAGGCACCAGCGACGCGATCCCCCGCTCGGCCATCAACGTCACCTGCTCGGCCTTCGGCCGGCCGCGGGCATCGGTTGTCAGCCGGTAGCTCACGCGCTCGCCGCCGACAGGACGTCTGTCGCGGTCGCGGAACGCCGTTGCGTGGACGAACACCGGCTCGCCACCGCCGTCCGGGGCGATGAACCCGAAGCCGCGGTCGTCCTTCCAGACGGTGAGCGTGCCTTGCTGGCGCATGTGACGGGACCGCGTCGCGGTTCTACTCTTGAGCGATGGACGACATGGTCGCATTGCTGGCCGGATTCTTCGCCTGGTTCTCCAGCCAGCCGACCCCGATCCAGGTGATCGTCGCGCTCGGGATCCTCGCCGGGCTGTACCCGCTGCTGGTTCTGCTCCGGCTGCTCGTCGCCGCCCTCTACGGGGCGTTTCGGGGTTTGGGGTAGACCGGACCTGCGACTCACGGGCGAAGACGCTCCGCGGGCATGCAGCGGGAGCCCCGTTGGGACTGACCTGCAATGGGGAGACCCCGCGTGACCGGACCGGAGTAGAGCCAATGACGACCTGTGACACCGCCGGCGCCGAACACGATCGGCTGGAACGGATCCGGGCCCTGTATACGGCGCTCGCCGAAGAGCCCCACAAGGACTTCGGCTGGGGCAAGGGCAAGGAGAACGCGCGGTCGCTCGGGTATGCGGAAGAGTGGCTCGGCACGCTCCCGGATGCGGTCTGGGAATCGGCAGCGGCGGTCGGCAACCCTTTCGCGGTGGGCGTGATCGGCAGCGGCCGCACCGTCGTCGATCTCGGTTGCGGCGCAGGAGCCGATGCCTGCGTCGCCGCGCTGGTCGTCGGCGACCACGGTCGCGTCATCGGGATCGACTGCACGCCAGCCATGATCGCCAAGGCACGCGCCAACGCCACCGCTGCAGGACTGGCGCAGGTGGAGTTTCACGAGTCCGACATGACGCGTCTCCCCCTCCCCGACGCCTGCGCCGACGTCGTCATCTCCAATGGGGCCATCAATCTGACCGCCGACAAGATGCGCGTGCTGGCCGAGGCGTACCGCGTGCTCCGGCCCGGGGGGCGGCTGCAGATGGCGGACATGGTGAAGGACCCTGCCGTCGCCCACGCGGCGTGTTGCGCGGGCGACGAATCCTGGGCGGACTGCGTATCGGGGACGCTCGATCCCCAGGCGTTCGCACGGCTCCTGGTCGAGGCGGGCTTCGCTGACGCGAGGGTGGTCGCCTTCACCGGCTATCGGACGGCTGCACACACCATTGGCGCCCTGTTCGAGGGTACGAAGCCGGGCTGAGATCCCTGGATGCTGGCCGGCGCAGCGCAGCGCAGCGTTGCGGGGCGGCTCGACCGCGCGCGTTCCGTGACGTCGCCCACGACCGCACGGTCGCCAAGCGGGCCATCGTGCTGCAGCACACGACC
>Ga0316603_10001039_pt1 | contig 14518 bp, 11 predicted proteins | sample OWC_soil_day10_n_FD_207649 | JGI IMG/M metagenome (GOLD analysis project Ga0316603, IMG submission 207649) | Wetland soil microbial communities from Old Woman Creek delta, Ohio, United States - OWC_soil_day10_noCT | ecosystem: Environmental > Terrestrial > Soil > Wetlands | place: USA: Ohio...
TGTTCCTATCCAGAGCGTGCCTGCAGGATCAAGGAGCAACGAGCGGATGCGTTTGCTTTTCAATCGGGGATTGCGCCCCTGTTCGTCGTTCAGTCTGCCGATCTGGTCGCTGCCGACGGAATAGGTAAGGATCCCTCCCTCAAATGTGCCGAACCATATGTTCCCCTTTTCATCGGAGCACGAGGAGGTAATGCGAAGGTCTTCGATGCGGCCGTTCCGCACCGGCAGTGCCGTGAGGTGTATGAATTTCTTTGACGCGGTTGCGGTGCCGGGTTGCCCGGCAGCGACAGAGTCGAAGCGGTCGATTCCATTCCACGTGCCAATCCAGAGACGGTTCCAGGCATCACAATGGAGAGTCATGACACGATCGTCGCCCAGCGATTGCCGATCTGTGGGACTGTGGCGGAACCGTTGCCAGGTGCGGGAAACCGGGTCAAAGCGGCTCAGCCCCCGGGTCCACGTTCCCGCCCATACAGCCCCGGTCGAATCCGCAGCAAGGCACATGATGCTGTTTCCGCTCACCGTTGTGGAATCATTGGCGACGGTCACGTGCCGCTCCCAGTGCAGCGTCGTATGGTCCAGCCTGTTCACCCCGCCGGCATAGGTGCCACACCAGAGATCCCCAGTACGATCGATGAGCAGACAGGTGATCGTGTTGTCCGACAGAGACAGTGAATCACCGGGAGTGCGCCGGCATACGACATACGTATGTCCGTCGTACCGGTTCAGTCCGTCCTGTGTTCCGAGCCAGAGGAATCCACGGTCGTCCTGAACGATGCTGGAGACGGCCGATTGTGACAGGCCCTGTTCGACTGAGCTAACGCGGAACCGGAGAAGGGGTTGGACTTGAGGTTGGTGTTGGGGTTGGGCAATGAGCGCCGAAGCGCCGGACAGCAGAACAGCAGTAACGATGAGAGCTATTGCCTCGTGGCGATGCATAGCACCTTCAGCTCCTACCGCATGCGGTGATCGTGAAGGAGACTGTCTGGTTTGCTGTGCAGCCGTGCTGCGGCTGTGTCACATCTCAGGCTGCCGCCGTCACCGTACAAACGATCAGACGACCTGCCCGAAGAGTGCACCGATTGCAGCAGTAGCCGCCATTGCCAGGGCGCCCCACAGTGTCACTCGCGCCGCACCGGTGACAATCCCGGCACCGCCGACCCGCGCGGCCAGTGCCCCCATCAACGCAAGAAACACGAGAGAGCTCCCTGCCACAAAGGGCATCATCACCGATTCCGGACTGATCAGGATCATGAGCAGCGGCAATGCAGCTCCAACGGCGAATGTTGCGGCTGATGCCATTGCCGCCTGGATCGGCCGCGCCGTGTGGACCTCCGACAGCCCGAGCTCATCACGGGCATGAGCCGCGAGTGCGTCGTGGGCCATCAACTGGTCAGCAACCTGCTGGGCAAGTTCGCTGTCCAATCCCCTGTTCACGTAGATTCCCGCAAGCTCTTTCCGCTCCGATTCTACATCCCCTGCAAGCTCACCCCGTTCGCGCTCCAGATCGGCTTTTTCTGTATCAGCCTGAGAGCTGACCGAGACATATTCTCCTGCGGCCATGGACATCGCACCTGCGACGAGTCCGGCAATTCCAGCGATCAGCACATCGCCCCGTGCCGCCTCCGCAGCGGCCACCCCTATCACAAGACTTGCTGTTGACACGATTCCGTCATTTGCACCGAGTACCGCGGCCCGCAGCCAACCTATGCGCTCCGCATAGTGCTGTTCAACATGACGCGCACGCATGGCGATGGTCCTTCGTTATCGATGAGTTCAGTTATGGCAGCTTCGTCTGCTGGTCGAGCATCTTGTTTGACCGCATCAGGTTCTGTACGACTTCCTGGTAGTAGGGCTTCTCTTTCAAGCTCGCGTATGATCCGGGGAAGTACGCCACCGTGATGTCTGCGCTCCCGTTCTCGAAGGAATTCAGGATGACTGCACAACGCTGGTCATGTCCCAGCCGCGTGTTGTCAATCACGGGGAAATCAAAGAATCCTGTCCAGAATTCCACGCTGTTGGTTTCCACGCTGCCCAGCGTATCCGTGAGCGTGCGCACCTCCATCCGCAATTTGACTTCGCGGGTCACCCTGTCGGCCTGCTGCACGACAAGCGAGAAGCTGCGCGTGATCCCGTCAAGCGTCATGGTCCCTTCTTCCAGCGGAATGCCTCCCGGATTGGCCGCCAGCGAGTCCAGGTCGATGAACCGGTCAAACTTGGTGCCGGCTCCCTCAAGCACGAGCAGTTGTTTCCGCGTGATCTCGGTGGCCACCTTCTGCAACCGGTCAAGGTATTCCTGCCTGCCCGGATCCCGCGATGTGCGGATCTGTTTGTCGATGTGGATGAACAGCGGTTTCAGATTCAGCGACTCGTGAAAGTTGTACGCGAGCAGTTCAAGGTTGAGCACCTTCTCATCCAGCGACGCGGAAGCAGGCTTCAGAAAGGTCTGGATCATCGACACGAACATATCCTTCCGGAGCGCGCTTTCCGCTTCTTCGCGCCGGCTCATCAGCTCGGTGTAGATGCGAACATTTGTTTCGGTCGCCTGCATTCGCTCTCTGTAGGCTGTCTCCGTGATCTCCCTGTCTTTGAGGTAGTTTGAACCGAAGAATCCGAGAATAGCGACAGTGATCGCGGTAAGGAGGCCGCCTCCGGACTGCAGCACCAGTCCCAATTTCTCCCAGGAGTCCCGCTTCTTTTCCTCGGCCATGGCTATTTCCTCCTGATCAAGAGCGTGCTGTCTTTCCTCTCGAGAGTCCAGTCATAGCGCGTCGACTTGTCATACGAGAAGAGGCCAAGAGACGGTGACTGACCGTTGAAGTGAACGGTCAGCATGCCCTTCCCCTTCTCTTTCACGATGACCCGGTAGGAACCGAATTTATCTGTTTCTCCCGTATACACTTTGCCAGCCACTTTTATCTCCACTTTCACACCGGCCGCAACAGCTTTGCCGCCGTCCGTGACTGTTCCGTAGATTTCTCCTGCGTTTACCGCGGCAGCAAACAGGAGGAATGCCAGCACTACTACGCTTGTCGGTTTCATGATCCGTTAATCCTCTGGAAAAGATGGTTCCGGTTGTCGATGTTTACAGGCCAAATTTACGGGATATCGGGGCGAGAATCAACGCGACAGAACGGGGTAGTCCATCGACTTGCGCCCGTCGCCATCGACAGCACTGAATGGAATGACGCATCCTGCCTGGCGTCTTCTCACTGCCGTCGAAAGTGCCGGACTTCAGCAAGCGTGGGCATGGAAACCTGCGCACCGAACCTGGTGACGGAGAGTGAAGCAACATCATTTGCAAATGGAATCGCTTCCTCTGCATCGCTGCCGGTGGTGAGTGCATACGCGAGCGCGCCGTTAAAGGCATCTCCGGCAGCTGTCGTGTCGACAGCCCGCACTCTTCGGGCCGGATAGAGACAGATCCCCTTCCGATTCACCAGAAGACTACCCTTTGCACCCAGAGTTATCACGACGTTTTTCACACCACGGTTGAGGAGCTGACGTGCGGCGTGCTCTGCCGACCGACGGGAAGTCACTTTGACACCGGTAAGGATCTCGGCTTCTGTTTCATTGGGTGTGAGGTAATCAACACATCGCAGCAACGTGTCGGGAAGTTTCTGTGCAGGAGCCGGATTCAGGATCACGCGAAGTCGCTTCTGCCGGGCCAATGCCACAGCCCTGCTCACTGTGCGGAGAGGAATTTCGAGCTGGAGCAGGAGCACCCCTCCGCGGACGAACACGCCACTATGCGCATCAATATCCCGGGGCGTCAAACGCATATTGCTTCCGGAGATCACAATGATTTCATTCTGGCCTGACCGGTCGACGGTGATGAGCGCCATCCCCGTGGAGGCATCCGCTTCTGTCATCGTGTGTCCAAGCAGCACTCCATCGCTCTTCATACTTTTCCGGAGCTGGTCTCCGAAGCGGTCTTTGCCCAACTTGCCTACAAAGTGCACTCTGCCGCCAAGTTTGGCACAGCACACTGCCTGGTTTGCGCCCTTCCCTCCCGGAATTGCAGCAAACGCCTGCCCCAGGATTGTTTCACCAGCCTGTGGAAATCTGTTTGTTGTGACAACAAGGTCCATGTTGGCACTGCCAACGACGACGCATGCCTGTCGCTTCATGAGTCCCCTTTCGGAAAACGGTCGCACCCCCACCCCAACGGCAATGATTCCCGCCGCAGAGGTTTCCGGCGCTCTATGTGGATGAGGGATGCACTCCAGTGTGGTCGCTGCTCATATCCCCATTCGCCCGGAGAAAGATAGACTTCGCATGTGCGATAATCAAGTAGATGAAACGGAAGACGCGCCATTGACAGACGCAGTTGGCAAGCCCAATTGACAGCTGCCAGGAGTGGGTTGCTTTGGTGGCAATTCATCCCTATTTTTACACCAAGTGGACTATGCGTTGTTTCGGTGCCGGTCAATTCTCGGTCGTCAGGGTCACTACACTTGAGGAGCTATAATGATTCCAGCAAGCAGATCGTACTTCCTCGTTTCACTCGGATTCCTCCTGTTCTCGCTGAGCGAAGCCGCGCTGTACGCTCAGAGCAACGCCGGCAACGGCCAACCGCCAAACACACTCACACAACAGGAGAAAGCCAAAGGCTGGAGACTCCTTTTTGATGGCACATCCATGGCAGGATGGAGAGGGGCCTATCTCGATTCCCTCCCCGCCCGCGGATGGGATGTCCGGGACGGCATGCTCATCGTCCAGGCATCGGGCGGCGGCGAAGCTGCCTTCGGCGGCGATATCGTGACGGCCGACGAGTTCAGCAGTTTCGATCTCCGCGTCGAGTTCAAACTGACCGAAGGCGCAAACAGCGGAATCAAGTACTTCGTCACAGAACAGCAGCCCAGAACTCCGGGTTCGGCCAAAGGACTGGAATACCAGATCCTCGATGATGCCAAACATCCGGACGCAAAGCTGGGCATCAACGGCAACCGGACCCTGGCATCTCTCTATGACCTGATCCCTGCAACCAGGAAGAAGACCAGGCCGGTCGACGAGTGGAACCAGGCACGCATATATGTGCGCGGCAAACATGTGGAACACTGGCTGAACGGGGTGAAGGTGCTCGAATACGAGCGCGGGGGCAAGCGGTTTCTCAGACACAAAGCCGAAAGCAAGTTCCGGGATCTGGCCGGATTTGGAGAATCGGATCGCGGCCATATCCTGATTCAGGACCATGGCAATCAGGTCTTCTATCGGAACATCAAGATCAGGGTCCTCACCAACTGACGTCTTTGCGGCCGCTCACTATTGACCGGACTCATGCAGCAATGCTCTCTGTTGCAGCGCGATGCGGGAGAGAGGAGGACGACTCACCGCGCGGGCTCCTTTTACCGGTCTTCCTCGCAGGTAACCATACGGAGACACAGACATGACATCACGACGCGACTTCCTCAAACACGTCGGCTTCGGTACGGCCAGCCTCATCGTCGGCTGGGATGCAAAGAGCTATGCGCGCATCCTGGGTGCGAACGACAGGGTGCAGTTCGGCATCATAGGGCTGCACGGACGTGCATATGCGCACATGGAAGCGGTGAAAGCCGCGACCAACGCGACCGTCACACACGTGTGCGACGTGGACCGGCTGGAGCTGGATAAGTTTGCTGCCGCTGCCCGGACTACATTCGGCCGGCAGCCACAAAAAGAGAAAGATTTCCGGCGGCTTCTGGAATCACCGGACGTGGATGTCATCACGATCGCGACGCCCGAACACTGGCATGCGCATATGGCGATCATGGGACTCCAGGCAGGAAAACATGTCTTCGTCGAAAAACCCCCCACCCATAACCCGCATGAGGGCGAACTCCTCGTGCAGGCGCAGAAGAAGTACGGCAAATATGTCCAGATGGGGAACCAGCAACGCTCATCCCCTCACACAATTGAGATCATGAAAAAGATCCATGCCGGCGTCATCGGCAAACCGTATTTCGGCAAGGCATGGTACCGGAACACACGCAAAGCCATCGGCGTCGGAAAACAAATCCCCGTGCCAGCGCACCTCGACTGGGACCTCTGGCAGGGACCGGCGCCGCGGAGACCCTACAAGGACAACATCCATCCGTACAACTGGCACTGGTTCTGGCACTGGGGGACGGGCGAAACGCTGAACAATGGCACACACGAGGTTGACCTCTGCCTCTGGGCCATGCAACTCGCGTGGCCGAAGACTGTCACCGCCGCAGGCGGACGCTATCACTTCAAGGACGACTGGGAATTCTACGACACCCTTGTCACTAATTATGAGTATGATGACGCCATGATCACGTGGGAAGGATTGAGCTGCCAGGGAAAGCCCTATGAAGGAAGGGGACGCGGCGCGCTTATCCACGGCACCGAAGGCTCGGTGCTGGTAGACCGCACTGGCTACCAGGTCTTCAATCTGGACGGCGCGAAGACCGATGAGTACTCAACCGAAACGAAAACTTCAACCGCGGACCTCCGGAGCATGGACGTCATGACTGATCTGCATATGCAGAATCTGATCGATGCGATCCGGAAGGATGAGCCATTGCACTCTCCGATTCACGAGGGAAATGTCGCAGTGACGATACTGCAGCTCTCAAACATCGCGTGGAAACTGAACCGGGCCTTGCATATCGACCCGGCAAACGGACACGTGCTTGGAGATCCGGACGCAGCGGGACTCTGCAGGCGCGAGTACGAAAAGGGGTGGGAATTGACGGTGTGAGGCGCCCAGGGCGTCTAATAGTACTGCTCAAACACCCGCCGGAAGTGGAACCCATAGATGGCGAGCGTGATCGCCGTCGTGAAGAGACGCGGCCGGCGGAAGAGCGCCCAGAAGAAAAGCTTCCAGTAATACAAACGTTCCTTCCCGATCACACCGAGCATCAGCATCGACTTTGACAGCGCCCGCAGGTGCGCAAACTGCAGGGGTGACGCATGCCGCTGCAGCGGCTCATGAGTCCTGAGAAACTGCGTCACACGCTCGTAGTATTCCTTCGGGGAGTAGATGGTCGCCAGGATTTTCCTGTATCCGTCACGCAGGGCCTGGGGATGCATCTTCGGGATGAAGTTCATGGAGAAGTCGGTGTTGTTTCCCGTGAACGCCTTCAGCAGCCGTTCCTCCTTCCCCAGCCTGTGGTACAACCGCGAGTTGATCGGTGCATTGAGCAGCCCCACCATCGCAACCACGATGCCGCTTTCCCTGATGAAGTGGATCAGTGAGTCGAATATGGTCGGAGGATCGTGGTCGAATCCGACGATGAAGCCACCCTGTACCTGAAGGCCGGCTTTCTGCAATGTCTTGATGCTCGCAATCATATCCCGGTTCTTGTTGGTGATCTTTTTGCATTCTTCCAGGCTCTCTGCGTTCGGACTTTCGATCCCCACGAACACTTCTTCAAAGCCTGCCCTGGCCATCATCCCCAGCAATTCTGCGTCATCGGAAAGGTTAAGGGATGCTTCTGTACCCAGCGTGAATGGGTGGCCTTTCTCCTCCATCCACCTGATGATTGCGGGCAGGACCTCATTCTTCAACTTGACCCTGTTGCCGATAAAATTGTCGTCGACAAAGAACACGTGGCCACGCCACCCGCTGCAATAGAGGGCATCCATCTCTGCAACGACCTGCTCGCAGGATTTTGTACGGGGCTGGTGTCCGTACAGGACTGTGATGTCGCAGAACTCACAGTCGTATGGACAGCCCCGGGAGTACTGCATGTTCATCGTCGCATATTGTCGTCGGTCGATGAGATCCCACATTGGCAATGGTGTGGTGCTTAGATCTGCCCATTGTGCGGTTGTATACAACTGCTTCGCCCGGCCGAGCCTGAGATCTTCCAGAAACGTCGGCAGCGTGATTTCTGCCTCATTGAGCACAAAGTGTGCTACTCCTTCAAATTCCTCATGGCGGGCGGTAAACAGCGGCCCGCCGGCGACAACCGGTTTTCCTGTTTCGTTGCACCGGGCGATGACAGCACGTGCGGATTCGGCCTGGACAGACATTCCGCCGATAAAGACATAGTCGGCCCAAAGCAGGTCCTTTGTGCTGAGCTTCTGAAGGTTGAGGTCGACAAGCCTCTTTTCCCATGCAACAGGAAGCAGGGACGCTACCGTCAGGAGCCCGAGAGGGGGTTGCCCGACCTTCTTGGACACGAACCGCAGGGCGTGCTTGAACGACCAAAACGTGTCGGGATATTCGGGGGATACAAGAAGTATATTCATGCGTTTCTTCACACTCAGTAGGTGAAGGCCAGGTTTCTCTGCTCAAACTACTGAACAGGGCACCCCTCCACAATACACCAAAGGGTTGGAAAGAGGACTAGTCCCTCGGAAGACAGCTATTGATCTCCGTGCCATATTTGCGTATTTTATATAGCATTTCAGTGGTAACACTCGCTTCCTGCTCCTTCGGCGGTCACCAGAGATGAAACGCATCAGGGTAGTTGTCGTTGAAGATAATCGCCTTCTTCGCGAAGGGTTGACCGTCATGCTGAAGGAGCAGTCCGACATGACGGTGATTGCAGCCCTGAGCAGCGGTGAAGCTCTCCTCCATAAGAAACCCTTGCGTCCGGACGTCATTCTGCTTGATTTTGTGCTCCGCAGCAGGAGCAGCCTGCGTCTCGTCAACGGTATTCGCAGCGCTCATCCCGAATCAAGAATTATCGTAATGGACCTCGCGCCCCTGCAGTCATCCCTTGTGGATTATGTGCAGGCTGGCGTGGCCGGATTTGTTCTGAAAGACGCGACATTCACTGATTTCATCAGAACCATACGCGACGTCGCACAGGGCAGGAAGGTTCTCCCACCTCCGCTCACCTCTTCCCTTTTCACCGAGATTGCCACGCACGCAACCAGGAAAGGAAAAGGAAACCCCTTCCGGTCGGTCCGGATGACGACCCGGGAACGCGAGGTCATCGAACTTATAGCTGAAGGGCTCAGCAACAAACAGATTTCCAGCCGCCTCAGTCTCGCCGTAGACACGGTGAAAAGCCACGTCCACAACATTCTGGAAAAACTTGCGCTACACACCCGCCTTGAAATAGCCAGTTACCATCATGCAGGCGGCCAACCATCCGCTTCGTCCAATGAAAGACCGGCTCCTGAAGACTGAGAGCCTTTTCTGTTCCCCCAAAGGGACCACTTCTCTTTCCAACCTTTCGGTTGATTTCTTCTCACGCGGTTAATGACAACACTATATGGGGGGATAGACAGGCGTGCCGTGGTGCGTCTCACTGTAACACACAAGGACCAACTTCCACTGTGACAAGAAAGAGCAGGGCAAACGGTGGCCGCACGGCGAAGCGGCGCACGCGGACGGGAAAGGACACAGAATCAACTCTCGACCTCATCCAGGAAGGGGTACGGCGCTTTATTCTTAAGGACGCGTCAATGGGTGATTTTCACAAGGCGATTCGTGCAGCTGCAAAATTGGGGGAACTCTCACCTAATCCACTTTCAGGGGCGACACTGCGCAGAATCGTCAAAGAGGCGATCAAGGAAGAGAAGCGGAACCACCGCGGGAAAGCTGTATCGACTCTGAAGAAGCGAAAGGACGGGGCTCCATGACCGATGACCGCACACTCTGGACTACTCTGCACAAATACCTGCCCCGGCGTGCGTGGATATCTATTGCAGACATTTTCCTCATTGTCCAACGGCGTGTTGTTCTTGATGCTGAAGACATGGAGCGCGTCAACTCGCGTTCACTCACACCACGCTGGAAATCCAACGTGCGAAGGGTACTGCGTTTCAAGCAGAAGGAAGGGACCCTTACTGGAAGGAAGCATCCAGTCTGATCGCAGAAGCCCGCTGACATACCGTCGGTTCCGCACCTCGCTGCCGGCGGAGAGAACGGGATTCAGCGGAAGGCATACTACATCTGCCATCGACCCGGGATAGGTTCACCACAGAATTCACAGCAGCTCTTCTTCATACGGTTCTGCAGAATAGCGTAGCCGCGGCGCTCAACAATCAGCTTCTTGCAGTGATGGCAATACGTGTGCTCGGCGGAATGGCCGGGCACATTGCCTATATACACGTACTTCATCCCTTCCTTCAGTGCAACCGCATGAGCCTCCTCGAGCTTCTTCACCGGAGTCGGGGGCAGCTGATTCAACTTGTACAACGGTACGAACCGGCTGAAGTGTAATGGAGCAGTATCAAGCCCGTTGCTGCACAACCATGCACACATCTTCCCGATCATCGCCAGGTCGTCCGTCCAGCCGGGGATGACCAGATTCGTGATTTCCAACCAGACGCCCATGTCGTGAAATATTCGCAGCGTTCGCAGCACCGGGGCGAGCGATCCGGCATTGAGACGACCGTAGATGCCCTCGTCAAAACTCTTCAGATCGATGTTCGCCGCATCGATGACACGGCAGAGCTTCCGCAGAGGAGCTTCCTCGATATAGCCATTCGATTTCCAGACATTGCGTATCCCCTCTCTGCGGGCGATCTCCGCAGTGTCATAGGCGTATTCGTAAAACGTTGTCGGTTCACTGTAGGTGTACGCTATCGAAGCCGAGCCCGAACGCCGGGCGGCGTCTACGACCGCGCGCGGCATGAGATCTTCATTGTCCGTCTCCTTCGGACTCACCTGCGAGATCTGCCAGTTCTGGCAGTTCAGACAGGACAGGTTGCACCCTGCTGCCGCGATGGAAAAAGCCCGCGTCGAGGGGAGAAAATGGAACAAGGGCTTCTTCTCAATCGGATCCACATGCACAGCACACGGATTTCCGTAGGCGATAGAGTAGAGCTTCCCCCGGACGTTCACGCGGTTGCGGCACAGGCCAGTCCCTCCGGCCGGTATCGTGCAGCTGTTCGGGCATTTCAGACAGTGGACCCCGTCAGGCGTCTGCTCCACGAAAAGCGCTTCTTTGCTCCATTTCCAGAGCTCGTCGTCGACTGGATGACTGCTCGCTAGTGCGTTCAGCTCCGCACGGAGCCCCGCTGGAACCGGTTTGTGTGTCAGTGCGCCCATTGCCCCGCATGCACACAACTGCAGGAATTCACGCTTTTTCATGCACCCTCCAGACCGGAGACGACAATGAAATGACTGTTCCCACGACAACAAGACCGGCTGCCGCGTTTGCGACGCTCTGCACGCCAAGCAATGGAAGCAACAACGGGCCCACGAGCAGCGCACCGACAGCTGAGCCAAGCAGGTCATATCCGTAGAGACGGGAGCCTGAGGCCACGAGATCGAGCGCCGCCATCCGGGAGGTCAGCGTGAACACAGCGCCCGCACCAAAAGACCCGAGAAAGAGACATGGGACAAGGCCTGCCATGCCCGGGGTGGAGCCCGAAGAGATCCCGGGCTGCAGCCAGGCCGCAAGCAGGAGCATCAGTGCGAGGCAACACTGCATCCCGGCATACCAGCGCGGCGCGAGCGCGGCGCGTCCGGCAGCAAATGCCCCCGCACCCATCCCGGCCATATAGAGCGCAATCAGTCCGCCGCTCATCTTGTAGACGTTCCCGAAACTCACCTGTACGATCATCAACACCATCAGCTCGAGCACGATACCCCCGCAACCTGCCGTCATCACGCCTATGCCCATGCGATCGGTTCTGACGAAGAGCACGAACACGATGATCAGGCCGGTGAGAACCGGGATCCAGTACTCCATGGCAAAGTGGCGTAACCAGTAGCGGAGCTGCGCAAGCATCAGAGCAGGCCGGGCATCACTGTTGCGCGGAGTGTCCTTCCCAAGGGAGGCCTCCAGCTGCCGGGATCTCTCCGAAAGCAGATCATCCTGAACATAGTACGGATTGACATACGTTGTCGGCACTCCAGCCTCAGCGATGCCGCCGGCAATGTCTGTGCGGAGCGTGGAGTCCGAAGCCAGAAACACATCGTGACCTGCAGGAAGAATTTGCACATGTTCGAACTGATCCGCAAGCGTGTTCCTCAGGATCGCGCGCACCCGTCTCGCATCATCACCTGCGTATTCTGCAGATGAGGGAAGCAGCATGCACAGCACTCCGGCCGGCGTGAGGGCCAACCGCGCCCGGTGCACAAACTCCCGTGTGTACGTACGGTTCGATTGAAGCGTTGATGGCTCCGGCGCTACGATGATGATCACATCGTAGTGGCCGGATGGAGAGAGAAGGATGGAACGGAGATCTCCTTCGACATACGTTGCCCGGCCATTCTCAGGGAACGGAAGGAACTCCCGCTCTGCCCGCCTGAGCCAGGGGTTCTCTTCGACACACCTCACAGAGCTGCCGGTGTACTTCAGCACTTCCGGAACAAGCTCTGCAGGATTGCCGCCGGCGATCAGAACCTTCGGCGAGTGCGGCCGCTGCACCAGTGCAAAGTGAACGATTTCCTCCGTCGCGCTCGTGTTGCCGCTGATGAGGAGCGGTACATTGTTCGCATACACCATCGTCTGCTCACCCAGCCGCGTCACCGTGAGAAGCCCGAACGGAGTTTCCCTGTGCGCAAGGACGGTATGGCCGGGATAGCGAAGTGCGAACGTGAGCATATCGGCATCCCACACACTGCGGCCGATCAGCAGCATGAGGACGACGGACAGGAGCGCCACTGCAACACTGCGCATCCTCCTGCAGGAAAAAAGCACTGCGCCAGACAGACCAGCACCTGCACAGAGGATCAGGAGCAGGTCCTGCGACGGAATTATGTCAAAGAGGAGAAATCCAAACAGCGCACCGCCCGCAAGACTTCCCATGGCCTCCCACGCATAGACACTTCCGACCGGGTTGCTCGTACCGGATGTTGTGGAGACACGAATCAGCAGCGTGAATATCGCTCCAGAAACCAGACAGAGAGGAGCCAGAGCAAGGAGCGCGCCGGCCAGGAACAGCCAGATGTCCAGCATGCTCCCGGGAGGAGCGACGAGCAGGGGGAGAAAGCGGAAGCCGGCAAAGGTGAGCGGTGGAAAGACGCAGAGTGCAGCAAGGACACAAGGGACGATCGCAAAAAGAGGAAGGCGGGAGCTCCACCGTCGTGCGAGCAGAGCTCCGATTCCCGTAAGAGCCAGCCAGTCGAAGAACAGAACACCGATGATCAGCTCATTGCCGAGGAACGCGGAAAGGACTTCGCGGAGCAGGACCACCTGTGTTCCGGCGGTGATGGTTCCCGCGAGAACGGTGGTCCCGCGCCAAGCGTCACCGCCCTGCGGCATGGTCGCTTTCGCTGAAGACGATTGCCTCGTACACATAGAGCTCCGCATCCTTCCACCCGTTCCACCCGATCCCCGCCTTGTCCTGAGCGCAGTGTCCGAGGAATTCATCCAGAGTCCAGCCGGTTTCCGATGCTACCTGAGGCAAAAACGTCCCTCCCCTGTCCCCTTTGCGGATGTAGATTCCGTGCTTGCCAAGCTCGATCTCTCCGGACGACGCAATCTTCCGCATCGGGGTGAGCACGGAGATCTCAATCTCCAGTTCCCTCAGCTCTGCTGCAGTCACGGGGGAGAAGCGGTAATCCTCTGTTGCCGCGGCGATTGCCATGCGTTGCACTGTGGTGGCAAGCGGATCCGTTCCGGAGAAATTCCCGATACAGCCACGAAGTTCGCCGTGTTTCTTCAGGGTCACAAAGGCACCGCATGGCGTGCGGAGTGTGGAGGAGAGTTTTTCGGTGCTCAGGTCGAATACTCGTTGTGTCCTCAGGTAGTCCTGAATCGTCGACCGGGCGATCCCCAGAAGTTGTTTCCGGTCATCGGGCCGGAGCTGAAAGGTTTCCTTTTGAGAGAGCGGGACTGTAACCGTGATCGCTGCGTAGCCGACCACCTGCCCTTTGTCTCCCACCGGTGTGTCACCCGAATTCCTGTACTGAACCAGCCTGAACTCACGCCCTTTTTCCGCTGCAGCCAGCTCCTGAAGTACCATCACTCCACCCAGTCCGCACATCGAGGTAGCAAGCTCCTTGACACCGGATCGTTCGTTCTGACTCACCGTGCGGAGGAGTTGTTCAGTAGAGCCCGACAGTACTGCGTCGATCGTTTTCCGGTCAACTGTCACAGCTTCCTGATACGCCGGATAGTGCGACAGGTCGGTGCTGACCACGAACAGGTTGTCTTCTGTGAAATATGGGCGAAGAGCCTGGGCGAGCCGCTCGCAAATCTGCAGATCAGCTGTACCCAGAAGGAGTGGAACGAGTTTGAACGGCTTCTTCAGGTGATATTGCAGAAACGGCAGCTGGACCTCTAGTGAATGCTCCACTGCGTGAGCGCGGTTGCTTTCGAGGAAGAGTCCCCGCTGATTCAGCAGGGTCCGGCCGATTGCCGTGTTCACAGGAACGCGGCCGAGCGGAGTGATGAAGTCTCCTTCCACATAGACCGCTGCCCCCTCGTATGCGGCATTGTGGCTGACGCCGATAAGAAAGACGTTCTTCAGAGAGCGTTGGGGATCGATCTGAGCGAACCCGGACGCAGCCACATCGCCGGAGTAGACATAGCCGGCGTGGGGAACAATCACGGCCTGCACCATCCTCTTTCCGTCCTGACGCACGGCATGAGAGAAACATTCAGCAACGGTGCCGCGCAACTCGGATGCCGTTCCCGGATAGAACCGTCCCGCA
>Ga0316603_10001040_pt1 | contig 14516 bp, 14 predicted proteins | sample OWC_soil_day10_n_FD_207649 | JGI IMG/M metagenome (GOLD analysis project Ga0316603, IMG submission 207649) | Wetland soil microbial communities from Old Woman Creek delta, Ohio, United States - OWC_soil_day10_noCT | ecosystem: Environmental > Terrestrial > Soil > Wetlands | place: USA: Ohio...
GGTGCTCCGCCACGGGCTGTCTCCCGCCGCCAGCGCCGCACACCGCCGCGCGTGCCCCAGCGGGCCGCTGCCATCAGCCGCGAGACGCGCCGCCAGCGCACGCCCGGTGGCGGCGGTCTCGTCGTCGCCCACGGCGGAGACGAGCCCGGGCCATGCCTTCTCGAGCCGGCGTTCGAGGTCGTCGAGCGGACCCGGTGCCTGCACCAAGAGCACCAACATCCGCCGGCCGGGCACCAGCGGCCGCAGCACCTCGATGTCGCGCGCGATCCCTCGCGCCGCGACCCGCCGCGCCAACAGATCGGCCACCATGGCCATCGAGACGTCGTCGGTCGTCGCGGGCACGTCGATGGCGACGGCCAGCGCAGAGTCACCTCCCGGCGCCGCCTCGCGGGTTTTCGGGACCGGCTGCACCGTCTGACCGATCGGCGTCGAGGAGCGCGCGGGGCCGCCCAGACCGAACTTCTCGATCGCCTCGACCGCGGTTTCGGCATCCGGCGCGACCACCCCGACCGCGAGGTTGCTCGGCCGCAGCAGCGACGCCGGCGATAGCCCGCCGCCCTCGTCGAGTGAGAGCACCCCCGACATCAGCTCCAGGGCACGCCGGCGCGCCGATCCGTCGTCGAGGCCGAGCGGACGGTCGTCGGCCGCCATCCGATCGAGAGCCTCCTGCAGGACCTCGACCAGCTCGGGCAGCCCCTCCGGGGAGGTCGCGAGCTCCAAGGCGGCAGGGCCACTCAGCACGCGGACCCATCCGGGGGCGCCCTCCGACGCGCGGAGCTCGGCCGCGACCCGCGCCAGCACGGTGGCCGAGACCGCACCGTCGAGGTCGGGCAGCACGATCGGGCGCAGGCTCAGGACCGCGAGACCGGCGACCTCCCGTTCGAGGATGGCCGCCACGGCGTCGTTGTCGAGGGTCACTACCTCGGGCCCCGGGGCGAACCTCGGGTTGAAGACGCGTGGGGGGAGCACCAGCACGACCCGTCCCGGGTGCTGGGGCAGCCACGCCCGAGCTGCGTCGCGGACCGTGGCCTCGGTCACCCCGGAGATGCCGAACACGAACTCCCGCACCCCGACCACACCCCCGCCCTGCCAGCGCTCCAGCACCGCCAGAGCTCCGTCGGGATGTGCGGCGAGCAGCGCCCGGCGCCGCACCTCGAGCCGCGACCGCGCCGCCTCGACGCGGACGCCGTCGAGCACCACGCTCTCGCCGATCCGCGCGATCTCGAACTTCAGCTGGCGAAGCACGAGGTCGACGAGGTCGGCGTCCACCGTCCCTTCGAGCAGCCCCAGGTCGCCGTCCACCCGGGTCCGGAAGCCCGGGTGCTCGGCCGACAGCAGCTCGGGCATCAGCTCCCACAGCACCTCGACCGAACTGCGCCGTCCGTCGGCCGGACCGGGAAGCGGCGTCTCGATCCGCACCGTGGCGTCGCCGTCGGAGGCGCCGAGGCGACGATCGATGCCGCCCTCGTCGAGCAGCGGCCGCTCGACCGGAAAGCCCGCGGCGGTCCGCCCGGCCAGCGCCCGCTCGACGGTCGACCGGAGCTCGGCGAGCTGGGTGCCGCCGACCACCACCACGACCGGGGGCGGCGGATCGACCGTCTCGAGCTCACGCTGCGCATCGGCCACCAAGTTGAGCTGACCCAGGGTGACGGTGTGGGCTCCGCCGTCCGCCTCGGGCCAGGCCAAAGTCGTTGCGCCGGCCAACGGCTGGGTGACGAACACCAGCTCGCTGCCGCCGCTCATGCGCTCGCTGTGGAGGGCCTGCCCGGACGCCGCGCCGGCGCCGAGGAGGATCGCGACCACAGCCGCCCCGATCATGACAAAGGACTGAAACAACGAGTCTTGTGGCCTCATAACCGGCCCATGGTAGCATGCCGTGGATGCGGCGAGAGATCGACGTCATGGACGCGAAGGGGTTGCTGTACGGGCTGCTCGCTGCGGTCGCCGCGTTCCCGGGCGCGCTTCTCGTCGCGGTGGCGGGGCAGGGGATCGGCGCCCTGCTCGGCGGCTGCGGCTGGATCGGCGTCTCGACACCGCTCGACCGCCAGGTCTGGGCCCTGGTCAACCAGCCGACGCTGGCCTTCGCTGCCGAGTCGCGGTCCCTGGGCTACTGGTCGGGCTCGTTGGTGCTGCCGCTGCTGATCGCGGTCGCCGCCATCGCCCTGCTGCCGAGGCCGCGGTCGCTCGCCGCCGAGCTGGTCTTGCTCCACTGCGCCTGGGCCTGCGCCGTGATCGGGCTCGCCTGGCTGCCGCTGCTCGATCCACAGGACGGCCACCTCTCGCGCTGGCTCGAGCTGTGGCGGTTGCCCGCGCCCCTGATCTGGCTGGCCCCAGCGCTCACGATTCCGTCGGTGCTCCCGCCGACCCTGCGCCTGCTCGCGCTGCTGCGCATCGGACGCCCCAACACCGGACGGGCGCTGCGGCTGGCTGCGGTGGCCGTTCACCTCGGTCTGCCGACGGCAGCATTCGCCGCGGTGGCGACGCTGGTGTCCGGAGCCCCACCCACGCCGTCGACCCTCGTCATGGGGGCGGCGGTGGTCGTCGCCCTGAGCACGGCGTGGTTCGGCTACCCACCGCCGTTCGTCCACCGCCTGCGCGGGCTCACCCTCGGCAGCTGGGTGCGGCTGGCCGCCGTCGCTGCGGCGACCATCGTCATCGTGTGGCTCGCCGGCCGGCCGCTTGCGGCGGACAACAGGGCCGGCCTGCTGTGGGCCCGACCCGCCGTCTCCAACAACATCAGGCCGTGGATCGACGCGGCCCCGCTCACCGATATCCCACCCTTCCCTCCGGCCCCGGGAACTAGGGGCTAGGGGCTCGAAGCGCGCGGCGAATCCACCTCTGAGCGTGCAGGGCACAGGCCCCGCTGCCCATCCGTCATCAGCCACGCCCGCTGTGACCTGTGGCCTCCGCGCTCCTGGCCCGGCGGGCGGCCGGCTATAATCGGCACCGGCTCCCGACAGGCGACCGCCGCGGGAGCGATCGCGACAGGAAAGGACGACACACCATGGACGTCAAGGTCGAGAAAGCGCTCAACGAGCAGATCCACGCCGAGTTCTTCTCCTTCTACCTCTACCTCTCGGTGTCCGCGTACTTCTCCGCCCAGCGCTTGGACGGCTTCGCGCACTGGATGAAAATCCAGGCCCAGGAGGAGCTCGCTCATGCCATGAAGCTGTTCGACTACCTCAACGAGCGCGGCGGCTCGGTCCAGCTGGCGGCGATGGAAGCGCCCCAGCGGGAGTGGGCGTCGCCGTCAGGTGCCGTCGAGGCGGTGCTCAACCACGAGCGCCACATCTCCACGCGAATCAACGAGCTGGTCAACCTCGCCAACTCCGTCAAGGACCATGCCACCACCGTGGTTCTCCACTGGTACGTCAACGAGCAGGTGGAGGAGGAGGCAACCGCAGACACGCTGTTCCATCAGGTCCGGATGTTGGAGGACAGCCCGCACGGCCTGCTCATGCTCGACCGCGAGCTCGCCGGACGAACCCTCTCTGCCGCGGCGCCGGCAGAGTAGTCGGCCACCGCCGTCAGCGTGAAGCCCCGGAGAGGCGCGCGGGGCGGGATCCGCTCATGTTCCGGCTTCCGCTTTCGAATCCCGGCGGCAGCTCCAGTGCCCGTATCGCTGACTTCAATTGCAGCGCACAAGCGGGCTGCATCTCGGCAGCGATCGGGCAGGCCAACGGGCGCGGATCCGGCTTCGCCTTTGGCTTCGCCGTGACGAGAGCGGGCGCGGAGACGGGCAACGGTGGCGGTGGGGGGCGCACCCTAGATCCTTGCCCCTATGTGTTCGTACCGCATTGGCCCTTTCGGTGGACGTGGTTGACCCAAGCGTTGTCGGACGGCCACCGCGGCACGAACTCCTTCTGGAGTTTGATAACAGGACGACCGATTGTTGGAGATGACGAACGGGCGCGCGCTCTTGGCGTTTGAGGTGGTGTGGGGGCCGACGCTCTCATGCCGGCTCCCCTTGTAGGGATAGCCTGAGAAAACAACACCAGGATGCGCGCAGCGCATCCCGAGGAGTGTGTGGGCAGAGGCCACCAACAACAACCACGTCAGGAGCGCGCACAGGGGCCTATGCCCCACACGCTCCTAGTGCGTCCTCGACCAGGGCCCGCGCCACGTCGACCCCGCTCGCGGCCTCAAGGTGCCGAAAGCCGGGCGTCGGGTTGACCTCGACCACCACCGTGCGGTCTCCCGGCAGCAGGTCGACGCCGCACTGGCCAAGACCGACCGCGTGGGCAGCCGCCAGCGCCAAGCGCTCCTCCTCGGGGCTCGGCGGGTGGCCGACGGCCTGGCCGCCGCGCGCCGCGTTCGACCGCCAATCACCTGGGGCAGCGCTCAGCCGCGCGCTCGCCGCGACCCGCTTCCCGACGACCAGCAGCCTCACGCTCACGCCCCCGGAGTCGTGGAAGCGCTGGACGATGACCTCGTCGCCGAGGCGCCACAGCGTGTCGAGCACCGCGTCGAGCTGGTCACGGGCGTCGCAGCGGATCACGCCGACCCCCATCCGGGAGCGGCGCTGCTTGACCACCACCGGGAAACCCAGCCGGCGTTCAGCGGCACCGGCCAGTGACTCCGGGTCAGCGCCGGCGAGGGTCTCGGGAACCGGCAGCCCAGCCGCCGCCAGCGCTCGAACCGTCCGCCAGTGGTCGCGCCCGCAACGGATCGCATCCGGCAGGTTCGGGGTCGCGACCCCGCGATCGACCGCCGCCTCGAGGGCTGCGAGCACGCTGTCCGGGCGCCAGTTGCCGACGCGCGCGAGCACCGCCCCGGGCAAGGGAACGAGCAGATCGACACCACCCTGCTCGAGCGTGGGCCGGCCGCCGGCCCCGGCGGTGAGCGTCGCGGCGTCGACGATGTCGGTTTCCACGCCGAGAGCCCCAGCAGCGGCGACGAGCCGCTGGTTGGCCTCGGTGTCCGGCCGTGCGGTAAGCAGCAGCAATCGCACCGAGCCATGGTACCGTAGTTTGGGGGGCTGTCCCCTGGAGGTGTTCAATCGTGCGACACCTCATGCCGCACGGGCGAAGAACTTGTATACTGGTGGCTGGTGATTCAAGGTAATCTCGACCGCCTCCACTTGGGGGATCTGCTGCAGTGGCTCCAGCTGGGCCGACTGAACGGTCGACTCACGCTCCTCGGCCGCCAGAGCAAGCGCCACCTCGACTTCCTGGACGGCAACATCGTCTACGTGTCGTCCTCGGTGCCCCAGGAACGTCTGGCGAGCTGGCTGGCCAACGAGGGCCTGCTGCCGGTCGAGCAGCTGCGGCGGCTGCTCGGACTGTCGCTGCTGCGCCGCACCCTCTTCACCAACCTGCTGATCGACCGCGGAGGCTTCTCCGTCGACGGGCTGCGCGGCAGCCTCACCCGGCTGGCGGAGACGATCACCAGCCGGGTCCTCGCCGCCGGCCAGATCCGCTTCGTCTTCGACTCCGAGTATCCGGTCGCCCAGCTGCTTGGCATGACGTTGAAGGTCGAGCCCAACACGCTGGTCCTGGAGGCCGCCCGCCGGACCGACGAGAACGGCCACGACGCGCCGCCGGAGGAGTTCTTCCCCACCGAGTTCTCCGGCGAGGCCTTCGACTCCTTCTTCTGGGACCTCATCCGCAACGGCATCTCCGACGGCGACCGCGTCGACGGCGAGGAGATCGTCGAGATCCAGACGGCGATCCGAAACATCCTCACCGTGCTCGCGGACTGGCTGACATCGAGCCCGGGGCTGGTACCGTTGCCGACGAGTCAGGCGAGCCGGGTGACGAAGCGCCTCGGCACGCAGGAGCCGGCTGACCTCGAAGGGCTTCCGCACGCGGTCTGGAATCAGATGGTGCTGGCGTGCTGCATCCGCAGCCCGCACCTGCAGCCGCCGGAGACTCTGCCCGAGCTTGCTCAGTTCGCGGCCGAGCTCGACCTGTGGCAGGAGATGTTCGACAACGAGACCTGGCTGAGGCCGTCCGCCCGCCGGATCGACGAGCTGGTCGAGAACGCCGCCGTGTCGTGGTCCGCCGCGGCCACCGCTGCAGCACCGCATTGCGGCGTCTCCCCTGGTGCCGCCAGGCTCGCCGCTCATCTGGTGACGGTCCCGACCGACCTCGTGCTGTGGGTGCTGTCGACCCTGCCGGTGTCCCACCCGCACCTCCAGCGCACCCTGGTGCGCGAGCTGCCCCGGCGGCTGGGGAGGAGCCTCGCCTACATGGCCGACTTCCCGCCGGCCATTCGCCAGCTCTTCGAGGGCTCGCTCGTCACCCATCTCGGCGCCTGCCTCCACCTCGGTCGCGACGCGCTGCCCACCTCCCACGTCTGGCCCACGACCGTGCCCGGCGACTCCGACCTCCTGGCCACGATGCTGCCCGACGGCAGCCTCGCCGAGGCGGCTGCCGCGGTCCGCGAGACGATCGCCAAGCGGGAGCCGCGCCCGGCCGCGAGCTGACGGCGGCCCGCTCTCCCACCGCCCCCGGGACGGGACGACCCTCTGTCCACCGAACAGGACATCACAGCTCGCGCACCTGGCATGGCTCGTGGTCCCGGCTGGCACGGCACGTGCAGTTCCCCGGGGCGAGGAGGCCGCCATGCGACGCACCGGCTCGACTTTGGCGCTCGTCGTGCTTTTCGCCATGCCCGCTCACGCGCAGCTCGCCGCCGACTGGATGGTGGCTGCGTCGGCCCACAACGGAGGCGTCGGAGGAACCTTCTGGAGGACCGACCTCTCCCTCCACAACCCCCAGGAGTACGACCTCCCGGTGGTAGTGCAGCTGCTCCCCTCCGACACCGTGAACTGGGAGGCAGACGCCATCGAGATCACGCTCGCGCCCTGGGAGACCGTGAACCTCTGGGATGCCCTCGGCCCCGACCTCTTCGATCACCGCGGGACCGCGGCCTTGATGGTCTACGCCGACACCACGCTGAACTGCGATCCGATCGAGCGCTGCCACTTCCTTGTCACCTCCCGCACCTACACCCTCGATCCGCGCAGCCACGACGGCGAGTTCGGCCAGACTCTGCCCGGCATCGACTACTGGCGCGGCACGGACTGGACGGCCTACGGGTACGCGGCCGGGATCCTCAATGATGGCGTGTACTTCCGCTGCAACATCGGGATCGCGTCGTGGTCGGCCGACTGGACGGTGGTGCGGGTGGACGTCCAGGACAGCGCCGGCAACATCCTCGCCACCCACGAGCTCGAGTTGCCGCCCTTCGGCCACGTCCAGCAGCGGCTGCCGACCGCCGTCGAGGGCGGCAGCCTGGTGTTCTACCTGGTGGACGGCCCGGACGACGCGCGGGTCTTCCCGTACGCCTCGGTGGTCGACCAGACCACCGGGGACCCGAGCTATCAAGGCGCCGTCGCGTCCACGGTTGGCGTGGCGGCGGGCAAGGGGACCAGCGAGCCGGTCGCCCGACCTGGTCGCCCCGAGGCTACATCGCGGTCCATCGTCCCGCGCGCACTGAGAGACCGGACAAGCGCGGAGTCGGCAGCCGCGCGGTAGGAAGGCGACAGGAGGCAGGGTGCCGCCGATCCGTCTGCCCGCCCTGGCCACAGCCGATATACTCGCATCACGGAGGCAGCCATGCGCGTCATCGGCGTGCTCGCCATCATCATCCTCATCGCCTTGGCTGCGGTCCTCTTCCTGCAGCGGGAGTCCGCCACCGCGAGCTTCCAGGCGGTGCGGGCGATCGCAACCGACCTTCGTGAGGAAGGGGTGACCGGCCGCTCCTTCGACGGCGAGTTGGCCGCCCGGATGGCGTCGTCGATGCAGCTGCTCGTCGACCATCCCGAGGCGATCGCCGACCACACGGACGAGCTGGCGACGATCGCAGCCACCGCCGCCTCGTGGGCCGACGCGGCGCCGTCGCCGAGCGTCGCACTGACCGTCGCGGTCGCCCTCCGTGGCGCCGCCGCCGACCTGCGTGCGTATCGCCCGGGCGTGACGACGGCATCGCTCGGCGCGGCCGAGCGCAACCTCGACCGGGCGCGGGCCGCCCTCGCTGGGGAGCCGGTCGGGACGTCGCCGGTCGACGCGGTTCGCGACCGCCTCGAGAACCTCCAGACCGGCCAGCAGGAACGCGCCCAGGAGCTCGAGGACGAAATGAACCGCTAGGAGCGTGTCGGGCATAGGCCCCTGTGCGCGCGCTTGACGTGGCCATTGTTGTTGGCCTCTGCCCGACACGCTCCCCGGGATGCGTTGCGCGCATCCTGAGGAGTTCGTACCGCAGTGGCCGTCCGACAACGATTCGGTCAACCACCCCCGCCGAACAGGCCAATGCGATACGAACTCCTAGGGCGCGCCATCCCTGACAGTTTCGGCGCCTGCCCCTCGCAACCAATCATGGAGGACCTGGAGTCCGAAAGCGTCAGGGGTGGCTCCCTCGGGGAGCGCTCAGGGTTCGGCGAGCGGCAACGATACCGCCAGTCCGATGTCCTGCCAGAGCTCGGCCGGGATATTGGTGAGCTTCAGCGGACCCGCTCCCTGGCGCTGCAGAACGCCCGCGAGCAGGCCCAGCCACCGCTGGACCGCTCGGGTGCGCTCGACCGGCGCCACCGGCCACAGCCGGACGATGGTGTCGCCATGGTGCGGGGCCACCAGCGCCACCGGGTGGAGCGGCCGCGCGAACTCCACGACCACGCCCTCGACGAGCAGCGCCTCGCCGGCGCAGCGCCGCCAGCTGCCCTCGGTCTTGATCACCGCTCGGCCCCAGCGGTGGACCTCCTCCGGCACCGCCACCGGCGCCAGCTCGAGCCCTCCGGCGAGCACCATGTGGGGCATCAGTCCACCCCCTTGCGCTCACCGACGAAGGTCAGCGCGACCCGCCGCCGCCGCGCCCGCACATCGCACTCGACGAGCACCACCTGCTGCCACGTCCCGAGGACGCACCGGCCGGCCGCCACCGGCACCGTCAGCGACGGTCCGAGCAGTGCCGCGCGCAGGTGGGAGAAGCCGTTGCCGTCGCCCCAACACCGGTCGTGGTGGTAGGGCCGGTCGGACGGAGCCAGGCGCTCCAGCGCCTCGTCGAGGTCGCGGACGCACCCCGACTCGAACTCGAGGGTCGTGACCGCGGCGGTGGAGCCGGGGACGAAGACGGTGACCACGCCCTCCGCCCCCCCGATCTCGACCAGCCAGCGATGAACATCGTCGGTGATGTCGACCACCTGCCCATGGCCGGTGGTCGGGACCTCCAGCTCGTGATGGAGAACGCTCATCGTTCGAGTATATCGGGCCGACGAACCGCCGCGCCGCGATGGCTTCCTTGAGGAATGACGGGGGGTAGGGCCATGACACCTCGCCAGTATGCGGCTACCGGTCGCGAGGCTCGAATCCCGATTTCCGGCCACAGCCGGTCAACGGAGTCTCTGCTAGGATGTGCGGCGTGCGACTGGCGGGCATGATCTCGGCGTCGTGCGAGGCTTTCCTCCCCTGCCTCTGCCTGCACTGCGGTGAACCGGTCGGCGGCGACCAGATCGGGCTGTGCGGCTCGTGCTGGCCGACGGTGGTGCCGCGGGCAGGCACCGTCTGCCCCCAGTGCGCCGCTCCGTGTGACGCCGGGCCGGGCGCCTGCCTGGAGTGCCAGAGCTCCGCTCCGGCCCAGCACGGCACGGTGGCCTGGGGCGAGTACGACGGCGCGCTGCGCAGTGCCGTGCTCGGCCTCAAGACCCGCGGCCGCGACGAGCTTTCGGACCCGCTCGGCAGGAGACTGGCCGCTCGCATCGCGGTCGAGGACTGGGCTTCCGACATCGAGCTGGTCGGCCACATCCCCTCGCACCCGCTGCGCCTGCTGCGGCGCGGCTGGCCGGCCGCAGCCTCGCTCGCCCGCGTCGTGGGGCGCGAGCTCGAGCTGCCGGTGCGAACGCTCCTCAAACGGCGCGGCCTCCAGCGCCAGACCGGACGCAGCCGGGCCGAGCGGGAAACGCTGCCGCGCCGGACCTTCCGCGCTGCCGGATCGGTGAAAGGGCGCTGCGTCCTGATCGTCGATGACGTGACCACGACCGGCACCACGCTGAGCCGAGCCGCGGAGGCTCTGCTCGCGGCCGGCGCCGACGCCGTGTACTGCGCCGCCATGGCGGTGACACCCGATGGCAGGAGAGCGATATGAGCGTATTCGACGCGCTGGTCAAGCACGGCCTTCCGCTGGTTCCGAAACCGATCGTCGGCCGTTTCGCCAAGCGATACGTCGCCGGCGCGACTCTCGAGAATGCCGTCACGGCCATCCGCGCCCTCAATGCGGAGGGAGCGATGGCCACCGTCGACGTGCTCGGCGAGGAGGTCGTCGAGCGAGAGAAGGCGGAGGCCGCGGTTGCCGAGTACATGCGCCTCCTGGAGCGGATCGCCAAGGAAGGCATCGACGCTAACGTCTCGATCAAGCTGACCCTAGTCGGCCTCAAGGTCGACGAGGGTCTGTGTGCGGCCAACGTCGACGCCATCGCCAAGTGCGCCGCTTCTCTCGGCAACTTCGTCCGCATCGACATGGAGGACCGCACCACCACCGACGCCACGCTGCGCATCTACAAAGCCACGCTCGCGACCCGCGGGAACGTCGGCACGGTGCTCCAGGCCTACATGCGGCGAACCACCTCCGACATCAGGCAGTTGCTTCCGATCCGACCCAACCTGCGCATCTGCAAGGGCATCTACCGGGAGCCGCGGACGGTCGCGTGGAAGGACTTCGACTCCATTCGAGCCAACTTCATCCACTCCGTGGACACCCTGCTCGAGGCCGGCTGCTACGTCGGCATCGCCACCCACGATCCCTACCTGGTGGCAGCCGGCATGCGCACGATCGACCGCCTCGGCCTCGACCGCGATCGCTACGAATTTCAGATGCTGCTCGGCGTCGATCCTGAGCTGCGCAAGATCATCATCGACGCCGGCCACAGGCTCCGCGTCTACGTGCCGTACGGCCGCGACTGGTACCCATACTCGACCCGGCGCCTGCGCGAGAACCCGACGGTGGCCCGCCACGTGGTGCGGGCCCTGCTGCGTGGCGGCGACTGAGCTCCTGGGAGCCCCTCGATCTTGAGACAACCTCCGGTCAGGTGTATCCTTGGCCGGTGGAGGTGAATGATGCGTGAGCTCACCCGCGGGGTCGCAGTCTCGCTGCTGCTGATCGGGCTCGCCTCCTCGGTCGCGCTGGCGTCCGGTCAGGCAAGGGTATCCGGTACAGCCGTCGACACGACGGGCAAGGCGATCGCCGGCGCCACCGTCACCGTCACCTGCCCCGAGGCGCCGACCTTCAAGAAGGTCCTCGAGGCCGAGCAGGACGGGAGCTTCAAGCTGCTCTTGCTCGACGCCACCAAGGCCTACGTCTTCCGCGTCCAGGCGCCGGGCTACGCGCCGGTCGAGCAGGAGATCAAGGTCGGCATCGGCACCATGGACAACAAGTTCACTTTCACCCTGCCGTCCGATCGGGAGGCGGTCGCCGCCCAGCAGCAGCAGATCCTCGAGCAGCCTGGCTACAAGCAGCTCGAGGAGGGCCGCGCGCTGGTGCGCGCCGGCCAGGTCGACGCGGCGCGGGCCAAGTTCAGCGAGGCGGTGGCGGCGGTCCCGGACCTCGCTCCCGCGTGGGCCGGGCTGGCCGAAATCGACTACCTCGCCGGCAACCACGCCGCGGCCCTCGAAAACGCGAAGTCCTGCCTTGCGCACGACGATCGGTACACGGGGTGCCTGGCGATCGCCGCCAACGCCTCCAGGGAGCTGGGCGACCTCGAATCCCACAAGGCGTACATGGCGCGCTACCAGGAGCTCAACCCCGACGACCCCACGACCCTGTTCAACCAGGCGGTCGAGTTCCTCAACGCCCTCGATGACGAGCACGCCCGGCCACTGCTCGAGCAGTGCCTGGCGGTCGATCCCAACTTCCCCGAGTGCCTGTTCCAGTACGCCATGGTTCTGCTGCGCAGCGGTGACCTCGAAGGGGCCAAGGCTCATCTCGAGAGGTACCTCGAGGCGGCTCCCGACGGCGCAGATGCGGCGGCCGCCCGAGAGACCATCAAGTACCTCTGATCGTCCCGCGGATCTCCTCGCCGACGCCGAGCCGCCACGGTCCCGCGCGGCGGGGCGGCTGACACGATGGCGAACTGTGCTTCATCCGCCGGCTCCGGCGCGACACCTCGCAGCGCAATCGCACCGTCGATCAGGTCGTCACCCAGTACCTCGAACACGTCCGCCCGACGCACGAGACGCTCGTCGAGCCGGCGCGACGGTGGGCCGACCTCACAATCCGGGACGGCGTCGGCGACACGATCGCCCTCGAGCTGGCGGTCGATCGAACCCCAGACCCTGGACCCTAGCCCCTGGAAGGTGGCGGCGTGCGGCGGCGGCGGCGACCCTCGCGCTCCTCTTCCTTGAAGATGTACTTGATCGAGTGCTTGAACAGCAGCAGGTTGGGGGCATCGTTACGGTTCAGCTTGATGCAGCCCTTGTCGTACCACTCGATCCAACCGGTCAGCTCGGTGCCGTCGGTCAGCACGACCACCATCGGCGTATGACCCTGCATCTGCTTGAGGTAGTAGAAGCTCTCGGCGTTGGTCTGCTCCGCCGGCACCTGCTTGCGACGACCGCTGGAGCGGCTCGGGAACCGCTCCATCATCTCGGTCATGGAAGGGCGGATCAGTTTGCGGTCTGACATGACGGGCTCCTGTGATCGGCACGGGGCGGGGCCGGTTTCGCTTCGCCGCTTGGTTTGGTACAGCCTAGCAGACTCTCTGCGGCCTGTCTCCCATGCGCGGCCGGAGGTGTCCGATGGCCGCCCCTACCCGGAGGGCCGGCTGGCTGACGGGTACTGATCCACTTCGTGGGCGAGACAGCACATCAGCCGCCCGCACATGCCCGAGATCTTGGTCGGGTTGAGCGTCAGGTTCTGACGTTTCGCCATCCGAACGGTCACCGAATGGAAGCGGTCCATGAAGGTTGCGCAGCAGAGACAGCGTCCGCACGGCCCGAGACCGCCGGTCAGCTTGGCGCCGTCGCGGACGCCGAGCGGTCTCATCTCGACGCGCCGGCGGTAACGCCGCCCCAGCTCGCGCAGCAGCGGCCGGAAGTCGACCCGCTGCTCGGCGGTGAAGTACACGACCGCCTTGCGGCCGGTGAGTGGCAGGCGCACCTTGAGGGGACGCATGTCCAGCGACAGCTCGCGGGTCCGCAGCCGCAGGTAGGACATGATCTCCCGGCCCATATGCTCGAGGTCGTCCCGCCGCCGTTGATCCTCGGCGGTGGCGCGACGCACCACCCGCCCGCCCGCCCCGCGCGGGTCACCCAGCACCGACGAGGTGTACGCCGAGGCGCTGCCCAGGAACATCCCGTCCGCTGTCTCGACCACGCACAACGACCCGTGCGCGATCGAGAACCCGCCCGAGCGACACGGCAGCGGCGGCAGGTCGGGGTCCAGGAGCACCGGCAACCACTCGCCGCGCCGGGCGGCAACCGGACACTCCGCGGGAGGAGCCGGCAGCTCAGCCATCACTCTGATCCCAATCGGAACGGATCTCGCGATCGGCGGCGAGCACCTTCTCGGCACCGGCCTCGCGTAGCCGGCGCAGCGACGCTGCCACATCGGGTCGAGCCGCGGCGACCATCTCGCCCGCGAAGACCGCGGCGTTGCGGGCGCCCGCCGGCCCGACCGCGAACGTTGCCACCGGCACGCCACCCGGCATCTGGACGGTCGACAGCAGCGCGTCGACGCCGTCGAGCACACCGCCCGGCAGCGGCACGCCGAGCACCGGAAGGAGCGTGTGCGCCGCCACCACTCCGGCAAGGTGGGCCGCCATGCCGGCGGCGCAGATGAACGCCTGGCAGCCGTCGCGCTCCGACTCCCGCACCAGCTCGACGGTCCGCTCCGGGGTCCGATGGGCAGAGGCGACGTGAACGCGGAAGGAAAGCCCGAGCTGCTGCATCACCTCGGCCGCCGGCCGCAGGAGCGGCCAGTCGCTCGAGGAACCCATCAGCAGTACCACGTCAACCCGGCTCACCGCAGCCTCCCCCGAGCGCCGCCAGGGTGTCGACGCCGATGTCGGTCCGGCAGTGCATGCCCTCGAAGTGGATCGTGTCGACCCCCTGGTAGGCGAGTGAGATGGCGTCGGCGAGGTCACCGGCGCGCGCACACACCGACAGCACCCGCCCGCCCGCGGTGACCAGCTCACCATTCACGAGCTTGGTCCCGGAGTGGTAGACGGCCAGGCCCGGCAACGCCAGCGCGTCATCGATCCCGGTGATCACATCGCCCTTGCGCGGCATCCCCGGGTAGCCCGAAGCCGCCAGCACCACGCAGACCACCGCCTCCCGCCGCCAGGAGAGCATCGCGACCTCGAGCCGACCATCGGCGGCGCCCCGCGCCACCTCGGCGAGGTTGTCATCCAGCCGCAGCAGGATGGCCTGGGTCTCGGGATCGCCGAACCGGCAGTTGAACTCGAGCACCGACGGGCCGCGATCGGTGAGCATCAGTCCGACATACAGCACGCCGCGATACTCGCGGCCCTCCTCCGCCATGCCCCGGATGGTCGGCTGGACGATGGTGTCGAGGATGTGCCGGCT
>Ga0316603_10001042_pt1 | contig 14500 bp, 11 predicted proteins | sample OWC_soil_day10_n_FD_207649 | JGI IMG/M metagenome (GOLD analysis project Ga0316603, IMG submission 207649) | Wetland soil microbial communities from Old Woman Creek delta, Ohio, United States - OWC_soil_day10_noCT | ecosystem: Environmental > Terrestrial > Soil > Wetlands | place: USA: Ohio...
TTGTTCCGCTACCGCGAGCCGGTCAGCGGGCGCCAGGAGGTCGTGGACAGTCTCTTCAAGACGTGCATCGAGGCTCCGACCCTGGAGGTGGCGGCCAAAAAGCCCTGGGTGGTTTCGGTGTTGTGGGACAATGCCGGCGTCGGTCGGCTGGATGCGGAACACTACTACGTGATCACCGGCGAAACTCACAACTCGCCGTCCAACATGGAAGCCTACGGCGGGGCGATCACCGGGATTGTCGGCGTCTACCGGGACCCCCTGGGCACCGGCAAAGGGTCCAAGCTGGTCATGGGCAGCTATGGCTTCTGTGTCGGCCCCCGGGACTATGCCGGCCCCCTCAAGCCGCGTCTTCATCCGCGGCGGCTCCTGGACGGGGTCATCGAGGGCGTCCGGGACGGCGGCAACAAGAGCGGTATTCCTACCACCTTCGGTCAGGTGCTTTTCCATCCGGGCTATATGGGTAAATGCCTGGTCTTCGTGACGGCGGTCGGCATGATGCCGTCCTTCGTCGACGGTGAGCCGGCCGAGCAGAAGCGAACATCTCCGGGGGACCTTCTCATCATGTGCGGGGGGCGGGTCGGCAAGGACGGTATCCACGGCGTTACGGCCTCCTCCGAGGTGTTCTCGGAACACACTCCGGCCGGACACGTCCAGATCGGCGACCCGTACACCCAGAAGAAGATGCACGATTTTCTGCTGGAAGCCCGCGATGCCGGTTTGATCCGGTTCATCACCGACAACGGCGGCGGCGGGCTTTCCTCCTCGGTCGGCGAATCGGCGCGGTTCTCAAACGGCGCCGAGGTCGCCCTGGAGAAGGTGCCGCTCAAGTACGAGGGGCTCGACCAATGGGAGATCTGGGTCTCCGAATCCCAGGAGCGCATGACGGTGGCCATTCGGCCGCAAGACGCCGAGCCGTTCATGTCCTTGTCCCGCAGGCACGCGGTGGAAAGCACGGTGATCGGACGTTACACCGATACCGGGAAGCTGCACCTCACTTACAACGGGAAGAGCTGCGCTTACGTAGATATGGACTTCTTGCAAACCGGCTTTCCCCAATGGGAATTCGATGCCGAGTGGACCCCGCCGGAGCACCGCGGGCTGTTTGAGCCGGTGGTCAAGTGCCCGTCGGATCTGAGAGGCCTGCTGCTGGACATGCTGAAACGGCCCAATATCTGCTCGACCGAGTGGATCACCCGGCAATACGACCATGAAGTCCAGGGGACCAGCGTCGTCAAACCCTTGATCGGCGCCGATCGGGACGTGAATAGTGATGCCGCGGTGCTGCGGCCGGTGCTGGGGTTGCGCCGAGGGCTGGCCTTCGCTCAAGCGCTGCTGCCGGCGTATTCCGCCATCGACGCTTACCATATGGTCGGCTGCAGCATCGATGAGGCCGTGCGCCGCATTCTGGCCGTGGGCGGGGATTGGGACCACATCGGCGGGGTGGATAATTTTTGCTGGCCGAATATCCAGTACGAGCCCGAAAACAACCCCGACGGCAAGTTCAAAGCCGCACAACTGGTGCGCGCCTGCTGGGCGCTGCGGGATATCTGTCTGGCCTACGGCATCCCGCTGTTGTCGGGCAAGGACAGCATGTACGTGGACGGGCATCTGGCGGGGCGTTACGGAGAGACCCACAAGGTGTCCGCTCTGGAGACGATGCAGTTCTCGACGATTTCGGTCGTTGACGACATTGCCGCCTGCGTCACCATGGACAGCAAGATGGCCGAGGATCTGGTCTACGTGGTCGGCGACACCCGCAACGAGCTGGGCGGCTCCGAGTATTACGCGCACCTCGGTTATGTGGGCGTGAACGTGCCCCGCGTGCGCAGCGCCGAGTTCATCCCCCGCTACCGGGCGCTGAACGACGTCGTCGCCAAAGGCCTCGCGGCCTCGGTCCATGGCGTCTATCGCGGCGGATTGGGGGTCCATCTGGCCTTGGTCGCCATGGGCGGCAACCTCGGCATGCACGTTGATCTTCGCAAGATACCGGCCGAAGCGCTGCGCCGCAGCGATGTCCTGCTGTTTTCTGAGTCCGCCGGACGCTTCATCGTGACCATCGACCCGCGCCGGCAGAGCGAATTCGAGGCAACCTTCAGCGGAGTTCCCTGCGCCTGTGTCGGGAAAATCACGGCCGAGCCGCTGTTGAGGTTGGATGGCCTGAAAGGCGAGGCGCTGATGTCTCTGGCGGTCTCCGATCTGAAGGCGGCATGGAAAAGGACGTTTGGCAACCTGATTTAAAGCAAGAGGTAATTGAATGGCCAAGGTCAATGCTCTGATCCTCACCGGATTCGGGCTCAACTGCGACTACGAGACGGCGCATGCCTTCGAACTGGCCGGTGCCGTATCCCGCCGCGTGCACATCAATTCCTTGAGCGACGGATCCGTGCGTCTGGAGGACCACCACATCCTGGTATTCATCGGCGGGTTCGGATGGGGTGACGATCACGGTGCGGGGGTCATCCAAGCGGTCCGATTCAAAACCCATCTGGGCGACCGGATTCTAGAATTTGTGGGCCGTGGCCGGCTGGTTCTCGGAATCTGCAACGGTTTTCAGGCCCTGGTGAACATGGGGCTTCTGCCGGGATTTGACGGCGATTACCTTTCGCGGTCCGTCGCCCTCATCAACAACGAATGTGGCAACTTCCGCAACCAGTGGGTTCGCCTGCAGGTCAACCCGAAGTCTGCCTGCGTTTTCACAAAGGGAATCGTCCAGGCCGATTTTCCCGTGCGCCATGGCGAAGGCAAACTTTACGCCGCCGACGCCGTCATTCAGCGGCTCCAGGAAGACCAGCAGATTGTCCTGCGGTATGCGCGGGCGGATGGCAGCCCTGCCGACGGCCGGTTTCCGTATAATCCAAACGGGTCCGTAGAGGACATCGCGGGGATATGCGATCCGACCGGACGCATCTTCGGCTTGATGCCGCACCCCGAAGCCTATCACGACTGGACCAACCATCCCGACTGGCCGCGACAGCGGGAGGCGGCTCGGCGGTCAGGCGAGCCCTATGGTACGGGAGATACGGTGGGCATCCAATTATTCCGGAATGCGGTGGAATTCATCCGTTCAGTTTAGCCCGTTCCAGAACCCATCGCATCCATCACAGTCTTGCCAACAGCGCTTGCAAAGGCTGCATGCGGATGCTTTTGAAACATGAATTTCATGTTTGAAATTCATGGACATTCCTTTACGATAATCCCACTTTCTGCTTTGCCTCTGAAGTCAATTTAGCCCTCCCGAAGTATAAAATTATTTCAAACGGCTTAAACCAAATTAATCCAACCGGCTATTCTTTTTCCAAGATCGAAGATGAATTTTTTAAATCCAGCGCACAGAAGCGTGCACTGCGAAGTGGCACAAGTTTTGTAGCCTCCCAATTGAATTCATATCAGGAGCGCTCTAGTCATGCGACGTGATTCCGGTTTTACAGCGCTTGATGTGGCCGTCACCTTGGCGATCGTCGCCATACTGGCTTCCTTAACGATGCCATCGTTTCTGAGATGGCTCAATGGCCATCGCCTGAGGGGATCCGCCATCAACCTTATGGCCGACATTGAAAGAGCCAAGATCAAGGCGATTCGTGAAAGTTCGTTTGTGACCATCCAGCTGGAGGCCGGCCGGTACTTTGTTTTTCTGGACGACGGCAGTGGCGGCGGTGTGGCCGGCGACCTGAGTCGAAACGGCACTGAAGGGTTGATTCAGGATCGGTATCTGCCCTCCGGCGTTCAAATTGTCCTGAGCGAGCTGACGGTGGCCGACAACCGTATGCGTTTCAACAGTCGCGGCCAGGCTCCGGATCTAGCGGTTCCGGAATTAATTCCGCTCGTGAATTCTGCCGGCCGGAAGGACGTGCGGGTCAACCGGCTGGGAAATGTGCGCGTTCAATAGCCGCTGAGGAAAAATACATGCACAGGGTCATATGCTGCCTCAGAGGTTCAAGCGGGTTTTCCTTCATCGAACTGTTGATCGCCATGGCGATACTCTCCATGGGCATGCTGGCCGCCGTATCCATGCATTTCGGATCGGCGCGCAACAACACCAAGGGCAACATCTACACCCAGGCCAACATGCTGGCCAAAACCCAGCTCGAAGATCTGAAGAACCAGGAGGTCACCAGCGCGAGGCTTGCGGCCGGCGCCTACCAGGACCTCAACAATCCCATCGATGCCGAAGGCCTGCCCGGAGGCATTTACAGCCGCAGCTGGACCATCGACAACCTCGGGGAAGCGGCCCGGCGCATCACCGTCACGGTGCAGTGGAACCGCGGCGGTAAACCCGGCAGCGTGGTGCTCTCATCCAACACAAAGGGTGGCGGCGTATGAGCGGCAAGGTTCAACCGAAAAAAGATGCCACTTGCGGGGCAGGGCTCTCGCGTAGGTCCGACGCCGGTTTTTCCATGATAGAGGTGCTGCTTGTGCTGGGGGCGATCGCGATTGTGTTCGGAGCCATTTACGCCGGCTTTGAGCGCCTCAACCGCTCTTACACCGCCGAGAACGTGAAGGCGGGCACCCAGCAGAGCGTGCGCATCGGCGTGGAGATGATGGTGCAGGACATCCGGCTGGCGGGCCTGGATCCGCTGTCGGCGGCGGGGGCCGGAATTGTGACGGCGACTCCCACCGCCTTCCGATTCACAGCCGATCTTGCCCCCTTCGATGGCGACACTGCCGACCCTTTCGAAGAGATTACCTACGAGCTGAGCGGCACCGATCTGCGGCAGATCAACCATAACGTTAGCCCCACTCCGGAAGTGCTGCTGGAGAACGTCGCCGATCTCAACTTCACCTATTTTGACGCGGACGGCAACCTCATCCCGGAGGCGGAGCTTGCCGCCCGACGCTTGGACATCCGCACGGTGGGGATCGCCTTGACCATCAACCGGTCGGCCGGTCGCCATCAGGTGGTTTCCCGGAGCTACAGCACTCAGGTGCGGTGCCGCAACCTGTGAGAAAGGCATTGATCTTGAGCATGACGGTGACCGCCAAACGCATTCTGGTTAACGAGAACGGTTTTGTCATGATGGCATCCATCCTGATCTCGGCCATCCTGCTGTTGGCTGGTGTTCTGGCCCTGTGGACCTCAACAACGGAAATGCATGTCGTGCGCAACGAAAATGATCTTACGCGCGAATTCTACAGCTCTGAAGGCGGAGCGATCGATGCCTTGGAGAACTGCGATACGGGTGCCACCACCAAGGGAGGTGTTGGCGCCACGCAATGGCTGACGGATCAGTTTCTGCAGGATGCACCGTCAGCGGCGGCCAACCACCGTTTTTTTTCAGTCGACGCAAACGGACAGCCTATCGCCGAGGTGAGAGTCCGTTGCATAACGGACACGGCGACGACGAGCGATTTCGAATCGGGTCTCGGCTCTGCGGAGGCAAATGCCGCAGCCGATCTCCCGGCCAACACCCTGCCGCTCCAGCGGCACATCTCCCCACCTCCTTCGGGCTCCGGGTTCAGCATGAAGTATTTCGAAGTGAGACGGTACGGCATTACCGCCACGTCGGCGACAGGGAACACGCGGATCCAGATTGGCGCCTACAAAGTTTTCAATAAATTTTGAACCCTCAGGCAGGTGCAGCCGACTGAAAAAAGGAGGCTTCGGCATGAAACGGCATATTTACATGACGGTTGCGATTCTTTGGGTCATCCTTGTCCCTGCGTCAGGTATAAGGGCGGATGATACGGAGATCTATGGCGTGGTTTCCAACCCTTCGATTCCGCCCAACGTCCTGATCATATTCGATACGTCCGGAAGCATGGCCACCGAGGACGTACCCGGTGAGCCATACTTGTCCGCGACGACGTACAGCGGGAGCTACACCACCAACGCGGTATATCAACGCGTTTGGAATGGGAATCGGTACGTGTGGAACCTATTCACGAACTCCATCAACAACATTGCCTGTGACGCCATCAAATCCGATCTTCTTTCCATCGGCTACGCGGTCGGCAAGATCCGTACAACCAATTTTACCTGCGGCGGCACCACCGATCGCCGCCTGCGCCTGGGCAACTACATGAACTACGATTCCTCCGGGATCGGGTTGCCGCATAGCCGCATCAGCGTCGCGCAGCAGGTGTTGACGGATCTCATCGATCAAACCAACGACGTGCGGTTCGGCATGATGGTCTTCAACCGAAACGACAACGACGCCACCAGCGGAGGACGCCTGGTGGCAGCATGCGGCAGCGACAAGGTCACCCTGATCAATCGCATCGCTAATGCCTCCCCGGATGGCTGGACGCCCCTGGCGGAAACCCTGGCCGAAGCCGGGCTTTATTTTGCAGGCAAGCCGAGCTGGTTCAACTCTGGGGTGACCTACACTTCGCCCATGCAGCAACGCTGCCAGAAGAACTACATCATTCTCATGACCGACGGCGAGCCCACCAAGGACCGGCACCATAAGCTTTACGACACGGCTTATATCAACGGCGACCTCATCGGCGACCAGGACGGCGATCATGTCAGCCCCTGCAGTGGATTCAGCGCCCGGGAATATTGGTACCGCGACGCGGGCGGCAACTGTCAGAATTACCCCGACGACGGCTCGGACTACCTCGACGACCTCGCCAAGTACCTCTATAGCAATGACTGCAATCCTACCCTGGGAGAAGGAACGTCCTTCGATAAACAGAACATCATCACCTACACCATCGGCTTCCGAGTCGAAAACCAGCTGCTATACCGTACGGCCGTCAACGGGGGCGGCGAATACTTCACCGCCAATAACTACTCCGCACTGTCGGAGGCCTTCAAGCAGATCATCGCGGCCATCGTCGAACGCAATTCGTGTTTCGTCGCACCGGTGGTGCCGGTCAGCCGCATGAACCGTACGTACGCCGGCAACAAAATATATTTAGGATTTTTCAAGCCCCAGCAAGATGGGCGCTGGTTCGGCAACGTCAAGCGCTACAAACTGGACAACGACGGTAGCATCCGGGATCAGTCGAACAAGGTTGCCGTCGGCTCGAGCGGGTTAATCTTAGAAGATGCCCGTTCCTGGTGGACCAGCATCGCCGACGACGGCCCGGCGGTTGAAAAGGGCGGGGCGGCCGAGCGCCTGGATATTCTCATTGATACCGGCGGCACCCGCAGCGTCTACACTTACACCGGAACAATCGCGCTTTTGACCGATGCCAGCAATGCCTTTGCCTACTCCAATTCGGCTGTGACCAACAGCATGCTCGGTTTGCCGCTTCCTCCGGTGCCCCCCGATCCCGATCCGGAGCGCGTTGCTCTGTTCAACACCGTTCTCAAAGGCCAATTTGGGGATGTCATCCATTCAGAACCGTCCGTCGTCTATTACTCCAACGGTCCGGACGGACTGGCGGATACGGCCGATGACGATGTCAAGATTTTCGTCGGTGCCAACGACGGCATGTTGCACTGCATCGACGATGTCACCGGCAATGAGGTGTGGGCCTTTATTCCACCGGATCAGCTTGGGAGACTCACGAAACTGAATAACGCGGATCATGATTACTTCGTCGATGGCTCGCCCACCGTGTATTACGGCGCCAGTCAGAAGATTCTCATCATCGGCTCCCGACGAGGCGGGGAGTTCTACACTGCGATAGACATAACCGACTACAACGCCCCGCGCTATCTATATACCGTTGGACCGAGCATATTAGGTTCCGGGAACGAAGTGTTAGGCCAATCCTGGAGCCGGCCTGAAAAGGCCACTATCGCCATGAGCTCCTCCGCAACCACGGATGGCTGCGCCGTGAACATCACGGTGAACACCGCCGATGTTTTGCTCTTCGGCGGCGGTTACGACACGAATCAGGACCAGGAGACCCCGAGCGCTTCAGACACCGAAGGGCGGGTGATGTTCGCCGTGAACCTGACCACCGGCGCGCTGATGAACCATCCTAAGTTCAGCTGCGGTGCGCCTGCCGGCCCCGGCATGACTCATTCCGTGGTGGATGTGGCGGGGTTCGATCCCGACGGTGACGGCATCGTCAGTCGCATTTATTTCGGCGACATGGGCGGCAATGTGTTCGCCTTAAAGGACGATGTCGTTCAGGAATTCACGCTCTGCTCCAAGACGATCAAGAAAAGCGTGGTGGACGGCACATGGGCCGGAGTGAAGCTGTTTAATGCTTCCACCGACAACGTGAAGCGGAAAATTTTCTACGCCCCGGATGCCGTGGCGGAAACCTTTTCTCCAGGGGTTCAGGGGGAATATATTTATTTCGGAACCGGCGACCGCGAGGATCCGGGCAACACGACGGTGGTCAACCGGATTTATGCCGTCAAGAACGACTGGACGGCGACCAGCCCGCTGACGGAAACCGATCTCGTGGACGTCACGGACAACCTTATTCAGTTGGGCACTGAAGAGCAAAAAGAACAGGTCCGCCGCCTACTGAAAACCAAAAAGGGTTGGTTCATTCGACTTCAAAACACGGGTGAGAAGGTGGTCGCTTCGCCGCGGGTATACGGCGGGGTGGTCTATTTCACCACCTACACTCCGGGGCAAGGCGAGATTTCCCCGGATCCCTGTGAAGCATCGACGGCCAATGGCGCCGCCCGTCTTTATGCCGTCGATTTCAAATCCGGTGCCGCCGTACACAACTTCAGCACGGCCGCCGAGACCGACGGCGATGGACATACGGTGGCTCTCGGAAAAAACGATCGCTCGACTGTCATCGGTACGGCGATCCCGTCGGCCCCGGTCATCGCAATTTTAAAGGGCGGCGCATATCTCTTCATCGGCGTCGAGGGCGGTATTTCCAGCATGCCCGTTGTCGCTGGCCGGGATATGTATCGCTACTATTGGAACCAGATTTTCTAACTTGAGGAAAAAAGGAGAGTCTCCATGACCATCAGGAATAAGCGGCGCTGCCGCCTGGGAGTCCTGATCCTGGCCGTGATCGGCTTGCAGGCCATTCCGGTCTCGGCGGCGGAGCCTGGGGTGAAGGAGGTTTTTATCCGGGTGACGGCGTTTGAATTTGACGAATGCGAGCCGGTCCAAGTTCGTTCCACGATCATGGAAGTCCATGCCGACCAAGGAACAATAGTGGTTGCCGAGCGAGAGATAAGGGAGATGGATGTCGAAACCGGAGGCCGACGAATCAAGACCGCCTATCTGAACCAGGAAGGCCAGCCGGCAGCCCCGGGCGCATTTCGTGTCGGCCAGGACGTTCTGGTTAGAGGGTTCCTGCATCCCGATGGGTATGTGGCCGCATCCGAGATTCAAAAAATTGATAAGCCGCGTGAAAAAAAGATGACCTACAAGCCCCTCGCCTTCCAAAGCAAGGCCTCCCGCAAAGCGATACGCCCGCCTCTGCAGACCAGCGCTGGCCAGCAGGAGTAGAACCCGGGTCTTGACATTTGAATTTGTTTCGAGTTTCGTGCTTCGGATTTCGAATTTGGTTCCGGCTTGTCCGGGTCAGGTATCACCTAAGTTGAGCGATTCTGATTTGGATTTTTTGCGGAAAGGCCCGGAGGCGTATGCGCTCGCAGGGGCCGCCGCAAAAGACACCGAGGCTTCGTCAACGCCCCCCGGCCTTCCAGACAGATCGTGCCCGGCAGCGACGGCCGCCTCCGTCGTGGACTCTGTCCGCCTGGGGCTGTCCGGGCTGATTTGAGCGGTATGGCTGCCGTTATGACGGCCACCGTAAAAATTGCGGCGGCCCCTGCGAGCGCATACCCCTCCGGGCCTCAGTGCCATGCGAAAGAATCGCTCAATTTAGGTATCAAGAAGCAATGCCGATGCTGACTGCTTAAGGACAAGAATGAGTGCTCAAGGTTAGACCCATGGCTGCCGAAGGCATGGAGGCCGGAAGGCGAGGCGGAGAAATAAAAAAGAGCGCTCCCCAATCGGGCGCGCTCTTCAGAGCTGGCGCATCGATCCGAGAAGAATTCAACGCATGGCCAAAGGTGTCCTGACCCGCGTTCCCTCGGGAAACTCTTTTTTCGAACCGGTGATCAGCACGGTAGAGGTCTCATTTTCCACGTGCAGAACCAGGAGTTCGCCGTAATCCACGGGGATGGTAATGGTCTGCGGGGAAGTGACCGAACCGAAATTGTGCTCGTCACTTTGGTAGATGCTGTAAATCTGCCCGGGCCGGATTCCATGGAAGTTGCCCTGGTTGATAAAGGCCACATTGAATTCTGCAAACATGCTCAAATGTTCTTCCGCCATGATCAACCTGCCGTCGATTCCCGGCTGGCTGTCTTGGATCGCTATGCGGGGTGAGCGCCGCTCGTAGGGCATCAGTTTGTCGCCGACCTCGATGGGCCGATAGGATTCGACCACCCGGGCGATGGCGTACTGAGGTTCTCTTTGAACGATCTCCAGAACTCCGCACAGGAGGTGCTGGGTGCCGATCAACTCCTTGGTTTTCTGGTCGATGAGCGGGCTGAACGTCCGGTAGACCGTCAGGAGTTGGCCCTTGATCAGGGCGGCGTCGCCTTTCGGCCGTACATAGACGATGTCGCCCTCACTGAGCATGTTTTTGTTGGAGTCCTGCGATTTGAAAATGATGCCCTCGGGGGTCACCGGTATCTTGCGGATGAACCCGTACTGATCGCTCAGTGAATAGTAGAAGTGAATGCCGGCGACCGGTTGTTCTGAGGAGGAGGCTGGGGCACCGGCCGGACGGCCTCCCATTAACCGCATGAGTCGGATCCGCTGGCCCGGATATATCAGGTGGGGATTGGCGATGGCCGCGTTGTTCTCCTCCCACAATTCAGGCCACACCCAGGGTGTCCCCGAGAACCTCCGGGAAAGATCCCATAAGGTGTCTCCTTTTTGAACAGTGTAGTAGTACCCGCTTTCGGTTTCAGACCCGAACGATTGAGCCGGAGGCCGTCCGGAGTCCGCGGCTGCGCTGATGCCGCATCCGCCGCAAAGAGCCCCTATGAACGCCAACGTCAGGAACAGAGTTTGAAGGATTGATTTCAAATGCATAGATTACTCCGCTTGCCTATGGGGTTTATTTTTGCGCGATCGTATCGCCTTGGGAAATGAACACTGAGTCCACACCAATTAACTTTCAAGCAATTCCAATACCAGGTAGGGGCCCTGAGCACCCTAATTTGGACCCTGCCTGGGCAGAATATCCCTCTTCGGGTAAGAATGTTAAGGAACTTGCCTCGGCCAGCGGAATGTCCGTTTGCCCGATTTAAGCCGAAAGTAAGCATCACTTTATAGCCCTGTGTATCGTATCGGCATTTCGGGGTATTTCTTGAGTCTGACTCGCGACCATCTATCATTCTCACGATTTCATTCAATTTTCCAACCGACATGGGTTCGAACGATAAAGCGGCCTGCATGCAAAAAGCCCCTGTGGCTTGATTCGCCACAGGGGCTTTCGGAGGTCAGGAGAAGGTAGAAAGGGTGGGGGGCAGTTTTACATCATGCCGCCCATGCCGCCCATCCCGCCCATGCCGCCGCCCATTCCACCGCCGCCGGGCATGGGGTGTTCCGGCTTCTCTTCGGGCCGTTCAGCGACCATGGCCTCGGTGGTCAGCATGAGGCCGGCTACCGAAGCGGCGTTTTGCAGCGCCAGACGCACCACCTTGGTCGGGTCGATGACGCCGGCTTCCATGAGATCCTCGTATTCATTTTTTTCGGCATTGAAGCCGAAAGCACCCTTGTTCGATTTGACCTTTTCGATCACCACGGAGCCTTCGAAGCCGGCGTTGTTGGCAATCTGGCGCAGCGGTTCCTCAATGGCCCGCGCCACCACCTTGACTCCCAGCTTCTGGTCGGCTTTGACTTTCAGCTTGTCCAGCCCCTCCAGGCAACGCACCAGGGCGACACCTCCGCCCGGCACGATGCCTTCTTCAACCGCGGCCCGGGTGGCATTCAGAGCGTCCTCCACGCGGGCCTTTTTTTCCTTCATTTCGGTTTCGGTGGCAGCGCCGACATTGATCACCGCCACGCCGCCGATCAGCTTCGCCAGGCGCTCCTGAAGCTTTTCACGGTCGTAATCCGATGTGGTTTCATCAATTTGCGCGCGAATCTGCTTGACGCGCCCCTCCAAGGACTGGCGCGAGCCGGCGCCGTCGACGATGGTGGTGTTGTCCTTGTCCACCGTGATGCGCTTGGCGCGTCCCAAATCCTGCACCGTGACGTTTTCCAGCTTGATGCCCAGATCCTCGGAAACCACCTGACCGCCGGTCAGGATGGCGATGTCCTCGAGCATGGCCTTGCGGCGATCGCCGAAGCCGGGCGCTTTTACGGCCACGACCTGCAACGTGCCGCGCAGCTTGTTGACCACCAGCGTGGCCAGCGCTTCGCCTTCCACATCCTCGGCGATCATCAACAGCGGCTTGCCCATCTTGGCGACCTTTTCCAGAATCGGGAGAAGGTCCTTCATGCTGCTGAGCTTCTTTTCGTTGATCAGGATGTAGGGATTCTCTATGGAGCAGACCATCTTTTCGGGGTCGGTGATGAAATAGGGGGAAAGATAGCCGCGGTCGAACTGCATGCCTTCCACCACTTCTAGGGTGGTCTCCATGCTTTTGGCTTCTTCAACCGTGATCACGCCTTCTTTGCCGACCTTGTTCATGGCTTCGGCGATGATGTTGCCGATGGTTTCGTCGTTGTTGGCGGAAATCGTGCCCACCTGCGCGATTTCGCGCTGATCCTTGGTCGGCTTGCTGAGAGCCTTGAGCTCTTTCACGATGGATTCGACCGCTTTCTCGATACCGCGCTTGATGGCCATGGGATTGTTCCCCGCCGCCACGAGCTTCTGGCCTTCCTCGTAGATGGAGCGGGCCAATACGGTTGCCGTGGTCGTGCCGTCACCGGCCATGTCGCTGGTCTTGCTGGCGACCTCCTTGACCATCTGAGCGCCCATGTTCTCGAACTTGTCTTCCAGCTCAATTTCCTTGGCGACCGTGACGCCGTCCTTGGTCACTGTAGGGGAACCCCATGTCTTGTCGATGACCACGTTCCGGCCTTTCGGCCCCAGGGTCACCACCACCGCATCCGCCAATGTCTTCACCCCGTTCAGCATTGCTTCACGGGCCTTCATACTGTATTTGATTACTTTCGCAGCCATGTTAAGTCGTCCTCCTTATTCGATGATGCCGAGCACGTCGTCTTCACGCAGGATGAGGTATTCCTCGCCTTCGATCTTGACTTCCGTGCCGGCATATTTGCCAAAAAGTATGCGATCGCCTTTCTTGATCTCGAGGGCGATCCGTTTGCCGTCTTCACCGACCTTGCCGTTGCCGGCAGCGATCACTTTTCCTTCGGCCGGCTTTTCTTTGGCCGTGTCCGGAATGATGATGCCGCCTTTGGTCGTTTTTTCTTCTTCGATTCGTTGAACTAAAATCCGATCCTGCAAGGGTCTAAGCTTCATGTTTCACCATCTCCTTCGCTTGAAATCTCTTGGGGTGCCGATGAGTTGATCCGTTTGGAGGGGATGTCGATCCCCGAATCGCCAGTTCGTTGCTGAGGGTTAACGGCCACCTCCCTTCATTCGTGGAGTAAAAAACGCTATGGATAATCTTCTGAGTGGTTGCATTTAAATATTTGACTCACTTTAATCACCGATCAGCTATTGTAAAGACCTCTGACAGACTTTTTTTTAATCTTTACAAGAAGTTGTTCCCCAGATCGAGCCGCCTGTGCGAATATTTCGGCAAAACTTACAATGCATGCCGTCGGTTCTAAAAACCGCTTTTCGGCAGATGGCTTGTTTATCGGGTCAGGTTATACAGCCGATCATCAAGCAGAGTCTTTAGACGTATCAGATTTTCCTGACGATGTGCTTGAATCGGAAGAAGTGTTCTCTGCTTTTTGAGGCTTGGACGAAGTATTTTTGGATTTGTTGGCGTAGTCTGTGACGTACCAGCCCGACCCCTTCAGGTGAAAGGAGCTGTGGGAAACCAGCTTATGAAGTCGTCCTGAGCAGTGCCGACATTTTGAAAGCGGCTTGTCCGAGAATCGCTGAAAGGCCTCTTCCACTTTTCCACAATTGGTGCATTCGTACTCATAAATTGGCATAAAAGCGACCTCCCAAAATAAAATGATCTCGTATTCTTTAGGGCGCTACTATAGGCAAACTTTCCGCTTTGTCAAGGACTGTAGTCAATTTGTTCGTAGACCCGGCGCCAATCCTGGTAGAATATAAGCACGTCCATCAATCCCGGCAACTTCAGACCGATCAAAATGTCGTGGGTCCGAGCGTGAACCCGCTGCTCCTCGGCCAGGCGTTCATCTGCCGAAGCATCAAATCCTTGCAGAAACTTGCTGAAGCGCACGATGTGAATCAGTTCGTGGGTAATGATGTACAGTGCGAAAGCCAGCAGCGGCAGGCCGGGGTTTTGCCGGAGCGCCGACAGGATGGCGTGGTCCTGAAGGCAGATTTTATAGAAATCGTAAGTGGACGAGCTCAGGCTGGCCTCTTTCGGCTGACCCTGATAGCGGATGATTTGCGCAAAGGGCCCATCGACGATTTCCGGCGGGGTCAGATCCACTAGTGTTTTCACATCGTACTTCGGCCGCAGCCACTGGCTGGCCGACATTTTGTA
>Ga0316603_10001043_pt1 | contig 14482 bp, 7 predicted proteins | sample OWC_soil_day10_n_FD_207649 | JGI IMG/M metagenome (GOLD analysis project Ga0316603, IMG submission 207649) | Wetland soil microbial communities from Old Woman Creek delta, Ohio, United States - OWC_soil_day10_noCT | ecosystem: Environmental > Terrestrial > Soil > Wetlands | place: USA: Ohio...
GGCCGCGACGCAGATCGCGACGGCGATGAAGGACGTGTTCGAGCTGCAGGCGCAGGCGACTGCCGCCGTGCTCGAGGGCATCGGCATGGTCGCGACCGAGATCGCCACCGCGATGAAGGACGTCTTCCTGCTGACGGCCGAAGCGACCGCCGCCGTGCTCAAGGGCATCGGCATGGTCGCGACCGAGATCGCCACCGCGATGAAGGACGTCTTCGTGCTGACGGCCGAAGCGACCGCCACCGTGCTCAAGGGCATCGGCATGGTCGCGACCGAGATCGCCACCGCGATGAAGAACGTCTTCGTGCTGACGGCCGAAGCGACCGCCACCGTGCTCAAGGGCATCGGCATGGTCGCGATCGAGATCGCGACCGCGATGAAGGACGTGTTCGATCTGACGGCGCAGGCGACGGCCGCGGTGCTCAAGCAGGTCGGTCTGCTCGCGATCGAGATCGGCAACGCCATGAAGCAGGTCTTCGACCTCACCGTCCAGGCGACGGCCGACGTGCTGAAGGGCATCGGCTACCTCGCGATCGAGACCGCACAGGTCATCGAGGACCTGTGGAACCTGACCACGCAGGCGACCGCGGACGCGCTCGCGGCCGTCGGCTACGCGTTCAACGACATCGCCGACGCGCTCGGCCAGGTGTTCGGCATCGCGTGGGACGAGATCGTCGGTCTCCTCGACGCGGCCGGCGCCGGCATCGATGCGATCGTCGAAGCCGTCGCGCACCTGCTGAACATCACGAACGAGGAGGCCGGTGCGCTCATCTGCTTCACGATCCCGTTCTACTGCCCGGCGATCGTCTTCTAACGAACGTCGTCGACGTCGGCGAGCTTGTCGACGTCGAGCTGAGCACCGAGCTGCAAGAAGATCCCGCGCGCCTGGTCTCGCAAGATCGCCGCCCGCTCCGTATCGCCGGACCGGGCGGCGAGCTTGCTTTCGAGCGCCCACGTCCGCGCACGCTCGTAGTCATCGTCCTCGAGGCGCGCGTGCGCGATCGCGAGCAGTGCGGTGACCTCGGCGTCGCGGTTACCCGCGCGCGCGATGACGCCGGCGAGGATGCGCGCCGCGATCCCTTCGTTCAGCGGCGATGCCGATTCGCGCGAGACCTCACCCGCTCGGCGCGCGTTCGCTTCCGCGGACGCGAGCTGGCCATCGCGGAGGTCGAGGATCGCGAGCGTCGAGAGCAGCTCCGGCAAGAACCGCGTGTAGCCGACGCGCGTGGCCTGTGCGAGCGCTTCGGCGAGCTCGGCGCGCGCACGCACGTTGTCCTCGGCGTCGCATAGGATCACGCCGAGGTTGTTGTGAGCGAGCGCGCGCGTCGTCGCACGGCCGCAGCGAATGCACAGCTCGAGCCCGCGTCGCGTGTGCTCGAGCGCGGTCTCGAGACGGCCGAGCACCTGGTAGTTCACGCCGAGGTTGATGTGTGCGCCGGCTTGGCGATCGAGATCCCCGAGCGTCTCGGCGATCTGGAGGTTTCGGAGGTTCGCGCGCAGGCGATCCTCCCAACGACCCGCGCGCAGGTAGCACGCGGCGAGGCGGCCGAGCCCGGTCGCGAGCTCGAGGAGATCGCCGACGCTCTCGAACAAGGCGACGGCGCGCTCGGCATACGGCAAGCCTCTCCGGTGATCGCCGATCTCGTAGCCGACGATCCAGCCGAGCATCGCGAGCAAGCGCGCCGCGACGAGCTTGACCGGGCGGTCCGCGGTGTCGAGCGCATCGACCGGGCCGAGGAGCTCGAGGCCGCTCTCGAAGCACCGGATCGCCGTCGGGTTGTCCGCGATGTTGCTCGCCGCGATCCCGAGCTTGTGGAACAACCGCGCCCGATCGAGCGGTGCGGTCGCCAGATCCATCGCGCTCTGGAGGCGCGCGGTCGCGGCGCGCGAGTCGACGGGAAGCAGCGCATCACCACACAGCTCGAGCAACGCCGCATCGGGTTCGCCTTCCCCGAGCTGTTCGGCGCGCGACAGCGCGAGGTTCGCCTCGCGGAACGCGGCGAGCGACAGCGCGAGCTCGCCCGCGGCGCGATAGGCCGCCCGCGCGGCGCGCTGATCGCCGGCGGCATCGCGGTGCTGCGCGAGGGCGAGCAGCAGCGCGGGATCGCGGTGTGCCCACGCGGACTGTTTCTCGAGGTGCTCGGCGAGCGCGAGGTGCGCGCGACGGCGCTCCGCTGCATCGAGCTGCGCGTACGCGACGTCGCGGATCAGGACGTGGTGGAACGCGGAGCGCTCGTCGAGGTGGAAGATCTGGCGGCGCTCGAGCGTGACGAGTGCGCGGTCGATCATCTCCGGGCTCATCGGCTCGATCACGAGCGCGACCTCGAGCGCGGCCCGATCGAACTCGCGCCCGATCACCGACGCGGCGAGCACGACGCGACGCTCGTTGTGTTGCAGCTGATCGAGGCGCGCTTGGATCGCGAGCTCGACGGAGGCCGGCAGCTCGCGCGGCAGCGTCGCCGACTCCGCGGCGTGGTGCGCGAGCTCCTCGAGGAAGAACGGATTTCCGCCCGCGCGGCGCACCATGTCGTCGATCGCGTCCGCCGGCGCGGACGGTGCGAGCCGGCGCGCGATGTCGCGCGCGGCCGTGGCGTCGAGCGGCTCGAGCGTCAGCGCGAGATCGACCTGGGCGGCGAGCTCGGGCATGTCGGGCCCGGAGCGCGAGAACAGCAGGATCGCGACGGGAACTTGGTCGAGATCGCGGCGCAGTCCGGCGAGGAACTCGCGCGACGCGTCGTCGGCCCAGTGCAGATCGTCGAGCGCGACGACGACCGGACGCACCGACGCGCGCGCCTCGAGCCACCGCCGCGCCGCCGCGAACGCGGCCGCACGACCGTTCGCGGCCGCGGCCTGCGCGACCTCGAACCACTCGGCCGACGCGTTCTGCAACACGCCGAGCGGCACGCCGCCGCCGAGCGGGTCCGCACGCGCGATCAACCACTCGGCATCACGGAGCTCGGCGAGCCTGCGCTCGAGCTCGAGCCGCAGCCGGCTCTTGCCTGCGCCTGCGGGCCCGAGGATCGCGACCGCGCGCGCCGACCGTTCCTCGAACGCTTCGTGGACGAGCCGCTCGATCTGCGCGAGCTCGTCGGCTCGCCCCTGCAGCGGCGGCAGGTCGAAGCGACCCGTGCTCTCGAGCATGCCCGGCAACACGCGATAGCCGGCGGGCGTGGGCTCCGTCGCGAACCGACCGAGGAGGTGACGCGCGGTCGCCGCCGACGCCAATACGCCGCCTGCCCCCGCAGCGCGCACGAGCTCGCGCGCTTGATCGATCGCCTCACCGTCGGCCCGCGCGTTGCCGAGCTTCACGCGACCGGTGTGCAGCCCCGCGGCGCCGGTGCGAGACCGCGCGACCAGCGCCTGCGCAGCACGCGTCGCACGCACGACGTCGTCGCCGAGCGAGCGCGGTGCGCCGAACAGCGCGATCAGCTCGTCCGCTTTCGCGGACACGATCGTCCCGCCGAGCTCGGTCACGACACGCTCGAGCGAGTCGAGCTCGCCGGAGTCCTCGCCGGTCGAGGCGAGGTCGCGACCGCTGCTCGTGAAGACGAGCGCGGTGGCGACGCGCATGATCGCGAGCTCCGACCGCACCTTGATCTCGACGGTGGCGTCGCGCTGCGTGGTCGCCGCCGCCACCGGCGGGGCGACGGCTTCGAGCGCACCGCGTGCGGCGAACGCGAGCGCCTCCGCGAACTGCGTGACCGACTCGTACTCGCGTGCGAGCGCACGCGCGAACACGGTGTCGAGCGCGGCGCGCGCGATCGCTGGCGTGCTCGCCTCCGGCAGCGGGACGCGCTGGCCGTCGTCGCCGAACGGTGCGCGGCGCGCGAGGAGCTCGTAGCCGACGACGGCGCACGCGTACAGATCGGCCGCGGGCTCGCCGGCACCATCGCCGACACCGAACCCCGAGAGCACGGCGCGCTGCGGCTCGACGACGACGTTCTCGGGCCTGACGTCACCGTGCGCGATGCCGACTTGGTGCGCGGCCGCGATCGCCGCCGCGACCTGCACGACGAGGTCGATCTTGCGGCTGAACGACATCGCCTCGACTTCACGCATCACGGTGCGCAGCGTCGGTCCACGCAGCAGCTCCATCGTGACGAACAGCTGCTCGCCGCGCTGTCCGAGGTCGAGCACGCGACACGCGTTCGGGTGTGCCACCCGCCGCGCGAGCCGCACTTGTTGCCGCAGCTTCGTGCGTGCTTCGAGCGCGAGCCCGTGCAGCAGCTGCAGCGCGACGGCCTCGTCGAGCTCGCGATCGAGCACTTCGTAGAGCCCGCTCCGCGTGCCTTCGTCGATCACGCGCACGACCTCGTAGCGCCGCGCGATCACCTCGCCGGGCGAGGGTGGCTCGCCGTCGCGAGCGAGCTTGGTTGCCGCCGGGCGTGCGAGCGCCAACGCCACGCGCTCGAGCGCTTCGCGGACGTCGAGAGCGGACGCGAAGCGATCGTCCGGTCGAATCGCGACGCAACGATCGATCACGGCCGCGAACTCCTGCGTCACATCGGCGACGACCGAGCGCAGTGGCGCGAGTGGATCGTCGACCCACGTGCCGGTGCGGTCGTCGAATTCGAGCCGGCGCTTCACACCGGTGCACAGCTCGTAGAGCACGACGCCGAGCGAGAACACGTCGGAGCGCAAGCTCGCACGCCCGCCGCTCACCAGCTCGGGCGCGAGGTAGCGCGGCGTGCCGAGCACCGTACCGACCCGCGTCAGCATCGTCGGACGATCGCGCTCGATCGCGGGCGTCGGTGTCGACGACGGGATGTCGGTGAGCGTCGGCAGCGTCTCCATGCCGACCGCGTCGATCGCGCCCTCGCTACCGGCCGACATCGGCATGATGTCGACGAGCTTCGCGATGCCGAAGTCGACGAGCTTCACCTCGCCGTCGTCCGACAGCATGATGTTCGCCGGCTTGATGTCGCGGTGGAGGATGCCGCGACCTTGCGCGGCGGCGAGCCCGTGCGTGAGCCCGAGGCCGATGCGCAAGACGTCGCGCCACGGTAGCGGCAGCACGACTTGGTCGAGGCTCTTGCCCGCCACGAACTCGCACGCGACGTACGGCCTGCCGTCGACCTCGCCGATCCGATAGATCGCGACCACGTTCGGATGCGAGAGCCGCGCGACCGCACGCGCCTCGATCAGGAACCGCTCGAGCGCGCTCGGCTCCGGCCGCTCCGCCGCGATGAACTTGACCGCGACGTCACGCTCGAGGCCGGGGTCGCGCGCGAGGTAGACCCGGCCCATGCCACCGGCCCCGAGCAGACGCTTGATGCGAAAGCCGTCGAACTCCTCTGGTGGCTGCCACCCCGTTTGCTCAGACATGACGCCCGATCCCTAGCCTCGTCATCGTATCGAACGAGGCTCGTTCGTGTCTCATGTACCATCGTCAGATCCATGGCCGAGCGCGACGCGAGCACGGTTCTCGGCAAGCCACGCGCCGATGAACCCGCGGGCCAGGTCGACACCGCGCAGAGCGAAGCGGCGCTGCGCGATGCCGCGCCGGGGGCGGATCACCTCGACCTCGCCGTCGCCCGCTCGCGCGTCGCCGAGGCGCTGTTCGGCGACGCCGCACCGATCAAGGTCGGCCGCTACGTCCTGATCGAGCGCGCCGGCGCCGGCGGCATGGGTGTCGTGTGGTCGGCGTGGGATCCCGAGCTCGGCCGGCCCGTCGCCCTCAAGCTGGCATCGTCGGGCGACGAAGCCGTGCGTGCGCGGGCACGCGACGAAGGCCGCGCCCTCGCGCGGTTGTCCCACCCCAACGTCGTTCCGATCTACGACGTGTTCGACGACGAGCAGGGCGTGTTTCTCGTGATGGAGCTCGTCAAAGGCAAGACGTTGCGCGCGCTCGCGGCGGAAGGCGAGCAAGTCCACGAGCTCGTGCGCGCGTATCGCCAAGCGGGCGAAGGCTTGGCCGCCGCGCACGCCGTCGGCTTGATCCACCGCGACTTCAAGCCCGACAACGCGATCCTCGGCGCGGACGGCCGCGTGCGTGTCCTCGACTTCGGGCTCGCACACGACGCGGCACCGAGCGACGACGCGCCGGAGATCGCGGGAACGCCACGCTACATGGCGCCCGAGCAGCGCGACGGCAAACCGCTCACCGCCGCGGTCGATCAATACGCGCTCGGTGTCGCGTTGCGCGAGGCGATCGGCGGCCCGCCGCCACGGTGGCTCGAGCCGATCATCGCGCGCGCCACCGCCGACGATCCTGCGAATCGCTATTCGTCGATGGACGAGCTGTTACGTGTGCTCGCGCTCGATCCCCGCGCGCGGTGGCGGCGGCGGGCTGCCGTCGGCGGCGGCGTGATCGCGCTCGGAGCCGTCGCCGTCGCGTTCACGCTCGGCCGCGCGGGGCGCGAGGAGTCGCCGTGCGGTGGCGGCCCCGCGCTGATCGCGCAGAGCTGGGGCGCCGCACCACGCGCTGCGGTCGCGCGCCGCTTCGGCGAGCTGACGACGCCGTACGCGATCGCCGCGACACCGCGCGTGCTGGCGACGCTCGATGCCTACGCGAGCGGCTGGCTGCGCTTGCATCGCGCGTCGTGCGAGGCGCATCGGCGGGGCGAGATCTCGAGCGACCTGCTCGATCGCCGCGCGGGCTGCTTGGCGCGGCGGCGCGGCGCGCTCTCGACGATCGGCGAGCTCGCCCGCAACGTCACCGGCGACGACTTGCCGAAGTTGGTCATCGCGCTCGGCGAGCTGCCCGACCTCGCCGCGTGCGAAGACGACGAAGTGCTCGTCGCGAGCGTGCAGCCACCGCGGCGTGACATCGCGCCGGAGGCGACCGCGATCACCGAGCTCCTCGCGCGCGCCGACGTCGAGCGCGATGCCGGGCACTACGAGAACGCGACGCGCGACGCGGATGCCGGGCTCGCACGTGCGCGCGCCGTGGGCTATCGGCCGCTGATCGCGCGTGCGCTCCTCGCGCGCGGCCGCGTGACGCTCACCACGTACGCCGACGATCGCGGCGCGGCCGTGTTCGGTGAAGCGACGCGTGAAGCGCTGGCGTCGGGCGATGAAGCGCTCGCGATCGAGGCGTTCGCGCGCCAGATGTGGGCCGTGTCGACGACGCGCGGCCCCGCGGACGCCGCCGACGGGTTGCCGCTGGTCGAGGCGATCCTCGAGCGGCTCGGTGATCGCTCGAAGTTTCCCCGTGCGCTGCTCCACATGAACCTCGGTAGCGTCGCGCTCGCGCGTGGAGACCGCGCCGGCGCTCGCGAGGTGCTCGAGCGTGCACGCACCGAAGCCGCCGCCGTCGGGGGCGCCGGCGCGATGGAGCTGACCGGCATCCTCACGAACCTCATGCTCGTCGTCGACGATCCCGTGCACCGCGAACGCATCGCGGCCGAGCTCGTCGCATCGCGCACGCGGTTGCTCGGGCCGCTGCACCCGCAGACGTTGGCGTCGCGCGTCCTCGCTGCAAGGATGATCGAGGATCCCGCCTCGGCGCGGACGCGGCTGTGGGAGGCGTGCGTCGAGCTCGCCGACCACTATCCCAAGCTCGGCGCCGACGTCGGCGACTGTGCCTACGAGGTCGCGTGGCTCGCGGTGATGAGCGGCGATCGCGATGCCGCACGACCCGCAGCGACCCTCGCGATCGCGTCGGCCGAGGCCGGCGGCGAGCCAGTGCTGGTCGCATCCGCGCGTGCGTATCAGCAATTCGTCGACGGGGACCGCGATAGTGCGATCCGCGCGCTCGCAGCGATCCAGGCCGCCGAGGCCCAACAGCCACCGGCGTGGTGGCACGACTTCTACCTCGCCGATGCAGCCGCGAGCGAAGCGATCGTGCGCCACGCGGGCGGCGATCGCGCCGGCGCGGCACGCGCACTCGCGACCGCCGAAGCGCACTACGCGAAGATCGGCGACGCGCTGCCGCTCCCGATGCGCGCACGTCGCACGGCCCTCGTGAACGCCGCACGCGCTCGCCTCCAGTAGCTACCTGATCGCTTCGCAGACGCCGGTGTTCTCCTCGACCAGCTTGCAGTAGTAGCCGTCGGGACACTCCTTGCGAGGCGTCAGCGTGCAATCGATCGGCTTCGGCGGCTTGCTCCCCGGGTCGCTCGCGACGGGCGCGGGTACCGGCCGCGACGGTGGTGGCGGCAGCGAGGCCGGCAAGCCGTTGCGGTCGAGCCGCAGCTCGGGCTGCGTCGCCGGTGGATTCGGATCGAGGCCGAGCTCCTCGCGTGTCGCCTCGCGTGCCTCGGGATCGACGGGCGCGTCTCCAAACGACGGTGCGGTATTGCTCGCGGGCGGCGCCTCGGCCCCACCGTTGTCATCACCGCGGCAGCGATACGCGCTGATCGTGCCGAGCAGCCCGCTCGCCGCGAACACGCCGGGCACCGCGTACCACCCGGCCGACTCGTCGCTGGCGCCGATCGCCGCCGCCGAGACCCCCGCGATCACCAGATCGATGACGCCGAAGATCGGCTCGTCGAGACATGCCGTCCCGCCCGAGTTGTGGTTGGCATTCGCGTTCGCGAGCAGGGCGCAACCACCGAGGCTCGCGATCACGAGGCACGCGGCGAGGAACCGACCCATCTCCTAGATCGTGCCACGACGCCGCGGGTTTATTTCACGGATTCGGATCGTGCGGCACGGCCGTGACGAGATACGCGCCGTTGAACGTCGGCGCCGAGACGCTGCCGTTGCACGGCGGCGGCACCTGCCCGCAGACCGACGGGATGCTCTCGGGATCCCCCGGTTTCATGTACAGGTCACCCAAGCGATGCGTGTCGAGGCAGGCCGCGCCGTTCGCCGTCCACCGCGCCTCGAAGGCGAACTCGAAGCCATTCAACAGCGACCACCCGCCCGTGTTCTGCCAGTGCAGCGGCACGCCCTTCTGGGTGAATGTATCGCCGGTGCCGCAGATATCGGAGACGTACATCTTGAGCATCGCTTGGCGCTGCGAGGCGCTCGTCGCGAAGTTGAACGTCGTGCCCGCCGTCGTGTGGCGGTTCAAGTGCAGCTTCGCGAGTGCGCTGCCGGCGCACGCGATGTTGAACCAGCCGGCCGTGCTGGCGTACGTCGATGCGGTGACGGTCTTGGCATCGACGTCGTAGCGGTCGCCCGTGTAGAAGATCGCTTCGAGCGGCGCCTCCCAGATCTTTCCGCCCTCACCCGAATCACGGTTCGGCGGGTTCGCGCACAGGCGACCGACACCCGACGGGCCCGAGTAGGAGAGCTCGTAGGTCTCGATCTGCGACGGCGGGCCGAGCCAGAACTTCACGTTCGACGTGTTCTTCTGGTTCACCTTCGTGATGAAGATCTTCCACACCTCGCGCGGCGTCGCGATGTTGAACCAGCCGCCGGTGAGGCCACTGCCGCTGATCGACGCGTTCGTCACCGGGTCGTACACGACGAGGTCGCTGCCATTGTTGATCCGCGGCTTGTAGACCTTGGAGCCGATCTGGAAGTTGATGATTCGAACGTGCTCGGCGTTCGCGAGCCCATCGACGTTGAGCTCGTGGAACCCGTACGGCCCCATCACCGGCGAGTTCTCGCCACAGCCCCACTTGGGGCAACCCGTGATGCCGTGCTCCGTCGTCGATTCGTCTGGCTCGGCGACGCACGCCGAGAGCGCGAGAACAACGATCGTGGATGAAGTGATTCGAAGCATGAGTCCTCCTTGGGCCGACCGATAGAGTCCGGACCCCGTCCCGCGTGACAGAAAATTCAGCGAGCTGCGCCGCGTGCCCAGGTGTCGAGCGTCTCGAGCGACGCGAGTGCCTGCGGCGGCGCTGCCTTGTTCGCGAGCATGGCTTCGCGCAACGCGACGCGTGCGCGGTGCAGCCGCATCCGCATCGTCGCCGGCTCGGTGTCGAAGATCTCCGACAGCGCGGCGATGTCGACGTCTTCCCAGTAGTGCAGCTCGAGGAGCGTCTGCTGCTCGAGCGGCAGCGTCCGCAGCGCCGCACACATCAGGCGGTGCTCCTGGTTGCGCGCGAGCCGCGTGCCGATGGTGGTCGCGACCTGCGCGATCGACGACACCTCGGGATCGAAGCGGCGATCGCGCTGCAGCTCGCGCACGTGCCGGTACAGCTCGTTCCGCGCGATCGTGAACACGTACGTGCGGAAGCTCGAGCGGCCCGCGAACTGATCGCGCGCCTTGAGCAGCGCCAGGAACGTGAGCTGCACCATCTCGTCGGGCTCGTTGCACTTGTTCGCGAAGAATCGGTGCAGCTGTTCGAAGTAACGCGCGAACAAGTCGCGCCCACCCACCTGGTCCCCAGCGCGCCAGCGCGCGAGTAGATCGAGATCGCTGTCGATCTTTGACGGGCGAAAGTCGAGGTCTCCAGTTCGCACAGCAACCATGGGCCGGGGAAGAGCAGCCCGTGTGCCAGCCCGCGGGCACCGCCGCGCCGCGATCGATCAACGGCTTCGCCGCGGCCGGCCACGTCGCGGGCTGGCCATGGCCAGGCCACGGCCAGGCCCGAGAAACTTCGTGACGCGTGAACGGGTCATCGCTCTACCCGGCCGAAATCCAGAGGAGAGACGACCATGAAGATTCGCAGCTTGATCGGATGTGGCTTGGCTTCGGTGCTCGCGTCGGCGTGTGTGCCCGACGAGGTGACCCCGACCGAAACGGAGACCGCGACGCGTGGGGTGGCGCCGGAGTGGCACCACTTGCGCTCGGTGGACATCAAGGAGGTCCCGGCGGACTTCGACTTCCACCCGGCGATCGTCGAGGGCACGCAGACGGCGCTCCGCGACGAGCTGCTGTCGAAGTACGAGCAGGGCGACGAGCGGTTCGGCGTCATGTACGTCGACTTCGACGCCAAGGCCGAATTCGTCGCGTCCTACGATCGCGCCGCGATCGCGAGCCAAGCGAGCGAGCTCGCCGCGCTCGGCTATGCGGACGCGAGCGACACGAGCGGCCTCGGCGGCGCGCCGCGCGGTCTGTCGAACAACGTCGACAACCGCATCTCGTTCCAGGACTACTCGCTCACGCACTCGACGCTGCGCAAGGTCGGCCGCGTCGGCGGTGGCTGTACGGGCGCGCTGTTCGGCAACCGCCTGGTGCTGACGGCGGCGCACTGCATCTTCGACAATGCCGGCAACTACGTGCAGAACAACTCGTTCCAAGCGCGCCGTAACGGCAGCGAGCTCCCGTACGGCACCGTCGTGTCGCAAGGCGCGGTCTATCCGATCGCGTTCAAGAACGACGGCTGCAACACCGTGTACACGGCGGCGTGCGTGAAGAACGACTGGGCGATCTTGGTCCTGCCACCGAACCCGTGGGCGAACAGCCCGAACGGCGCGCCCGGCTACTTCGGGGTCTGGTGGGCCGGCGACGCGACGGTCGCGAGCTTCGAGACGCGCAACATCGGCTATCCGACGTGCGGCAGCACGATGGCGCCCGCAAACTGCATGAGCAACGTCGCGTACGGCGACCTCACGTGCGCGAACGTCGACCCGGCGCTGTCGGATCCGGACGCGCGATGGCCGCTCTACGGCACGAACGGCAAGATGCGCACGGGCTGCGATACGAGCGGCGGCCACAGCGGTGGACCGATCTACAGCTACTCGCCCGGCTCGAACGGCCCGTACATCATCGGCAACACGGTCTGGAACCAGTGCAACTCGGCGACGTGCAACGCGACGACGCAGTACTCGTCCGCAGGCATCCGGATCAGCGAGACACTCGCCGACTACATGATGAACCTGCGCGCCAGCTACCCGTAAGGATCGACTGTTAGTAACCGCGCAGCGTCGTGAACATCGCGAGCTGCATCGGCGCTGGTGCGCGGACGAACCGCCCCGTCGCGGTCCAGCGCCACGCGCGGGGGTTCGCAAGATCCGCGAAGGCCGTCCGGATCTGCGTGTGCAAGCTCCGACTTTCGTCCTCGCTGTGTCATTACGACACGCGAGGGCAGCTTTACGATCGCAGGGGAATTGGTCAGGGTGACGGCATGTCGTCGCCCGACGAACCCGTCCCGGAGCCGATCGCGGAAGCGACCGGCGAGGTTCAATCGCTGCCTCCCGAGGAAGCGCAGAAGGTCGCCGCGGAGATCCGCGCGGTCGCGGAGAGCCGTGGCGAGGACTCGCAGGTCGTCGAGCTCGTCGAGCCCGAAGCATCGCGCCGATCACGCCGCACGAGCGCCGCGCCGGTTGGCGAGCCCACGGTCCCCGACGACGCGCTGTTGCCCGACGAGCTACGTGACGCGTGGCCCTTGCTCGATCTCGAAGAGCGCAGCGATGGCCTGCGCGTACTGCCGCGGGAGGATGCGGAGGACTTCTTCATCGCCCTACCCGCGACGGACCAAGCGCGACTGCTCTTGCACTTCCGGCCGGGGCAGCGCCGACAGTGGGTACGGCTGCTCGAGCCCGATGACGTCGCCGACGTGATCCAGGAGGCCGGCGAGCTCCATCGCACGTCGCTGCTCGGACTGCTCGACGCCCCGACGCGCAAGGAGGTGACGGCGCTGCTCGCCTACGCCGAAGACGAAGCCGGCGGCCTGATGTCGACCCGCTATGCGCGCCTGCGGCCGCAGATGACCGCGGGCGAAGCGATCAGCTACCTGCAACGCCAAGCGCGGGACAACGTCGAGACGATCTACTACGCGTACGTCCTCGATCCGGATCACCGGCTCCTCGGCGTGGTGTCGTTTCGGGATCTGTTCTCCAGCGATCCGAAGCTCCTCGTCGCCGAGGTCATGGAGACCGACGTCGTGCGTGTCACGGAGGACATGGACCAAGAGACGGTCTCGCGCGTGTTCGCCGACAACGCGCTGACCGTCGTGCCCGTCGTCGATGCGGACGGCAAGATGAAGGGCATCGTGACCGTCGACGACATCGTGCACGTCGTGCACGAGGAGGCGACGGAGGACGCGCAGAAGTTCGGCGGCATGGAAGCACTCGACCTGCCGTACCTGCAGTCCTCTCGGCGCGAGATGATCCGCAAGCGCGGCCGTTGGCTGCTCATCCTCTTGGTGGGCGAGATGCTGACGGCGACCGCGCTCGGTTTCTTCGAGCGGGACTTGATCCCGACGCTCGCCTTGTTCCTGCCGCTCATCATCTCGAGCGGCGGCAACTCCGGCAGCCAAGCATCGACGCTCGTCGTGCGCGCGATGGCACTCGGCGAGGTGCGCGCCGCCGACTGGTTCCGCGTGATGCACCGCGAGCTGGTCATCGGCGTCTCGCTCGGCGCGCTCCTCGGGGCGTGCGCCGCGATCCGCGTGATGATCTGGGGCGCCGCCGGCAGCTACGGCGCGCACTACGTGGTGGTCGGCCTCACCGTCGCGACGAGCGTCACCGGGTGCGTGCTGTGGGGGACGATCGCGGGCTCGATGTTGCCGTTCATCCTGCGCAGGTTCGGCGCGGATCCCGCGAACGCATCCGCGCCGCTCGTCGCGACGCTCGTCGACGTCAGCGGCATCGTCATCTACTTCACGGTCGCGCAGTTATTCCTGTCGGGGATTCTCCTCTGACCCCCGCAAAACCGGCGCCCCGAGATGCGCACACGCACAGACTGCGCCCTTTTCGCCCCGGACGCCGTGCACGGCGCTTGCTCCACTAGCGGAGTGTGAGAGCCAAGCGCGTCGTCTCGGCAGTGCTGCGACCCTTCACGAAGGTCAAACCAGAAGAGACCGCGACCGTCGTGCTGTTCGCGCTGTGCGCGTTCTTCTTGCTGACGGCCTATTACCTCCTGAAGACGGTGCGCGAGCCGCTGATCCTGCTCCAGGGCGGTGCCGAGGTGAAGCTCTACGCCCGCGCCGGGCAAGCGTTGTTGATGGGTGGCGTCGTCTACCTCTACGGCGAGCTCGCGCGACGCGTCGGCCGCATGAAGCTGCTCTCGTTCGTGTTCCTGTTCTTCATCTCGAACCTCGCGGTGTTCGGGGTGCTCGCGACGACCGACTTGCCGATCGGGCTCGCGTTCTTCTTGTGGGTCGGCGTGTTCAGCTACACCGTCGTCGCGCAGCTGTGGGCGCTCGCCGCGGACATCTACACCGAGGAGCAGGGCAAGCGGTTGTTCCCGATCATCGGCGCCGGTAGCTCGATCGGTGCGGTCGTCGGCGCGTTGTTCGCGCGGTCGTTGGTTCCGTTCGGCCCGCCCGTGCTGATGTTCACGGCGGTCGGGATCCTGCTCGCGTGCGTCGGCTTGATCCTGTGGATCGAACGCCGCGCGAAGGCGGCCGCGGTCCGCCATGAAGAGAAGCATCCCGACGAGCCTCTCGCCGACAAGGGCGCGTGGCACATCCTCGCGCACGACCGCTACTTGATCCTGATCGCCGGGCTCGTCGTGTTCCTGAACTGGGTCAACAGCTCCGGCGAGTACCTGCTCGACCGCACGCTCGTCGCGGCGGCGGCCGATGCCGCGAAGAGCGGCGCCGACTCGAAGGCGTTCATCGGCGCGTTCAAGGCGGATTACTACTTCTGGTACAACACGATCGGGCTCGCGCTGGAGCTGTTCGTCGTCTCGCGCGTCTTCAAGCTCGTCGGCGTGCGCAAGGCACTGTTCGTGATGCCGGTGTTCGCGCTCCTCGCG
>Ga0316603_10001045_pt1 | contig 14461 bp, 12 predicted proteins | sample OWC_soil_day10_n_FD_207649 | JGI IMG/M metagenome (GOLD analysis project Ga0316603, IMG submission 207649) | Wetland soil microbial communities from Old Woman Creek delta, Ohio, United States - OWC_soil_day10_noCT | ecosystem: Environmental > Terrestrial > Soil > Wetlands | place: USA: Ohio...
GGTCGGTGGAGTACTCGGCTTGGCGGATGCTCCAGTGCCAGTCGTCCTGGGCGAACACGTCGGCCACCGGGCACAGCCAGTGCGCATAGCGCCTCAGGCGCCAGTGCAATCGTTCGGGGTTGAAGGTGTCGGCCAGCGCCTGCGCGCGAGCCAAGTTCGCCACGCGCAAGAAGGCGTTGTCCTCCTGCACGAACTCGATACCCTCGCGCCTGAGCGAGCGCGCCAACGCGCTGTGGCCGTTGCAGTAGAACTGCAGCCCGAACGGCGCCCAGGTCGGCACACGCAGGTAGCACAGGCCGAAGTCCTCGTCGATGAAGTAGAAGTAGTAGTGCAGGCACTTGCCCTGGTCGGCTCGCAGGTAGACATGGCCATTGCTCTTGTCCAGCCAGGGCTTGTAGCTCGGGCAGGCCTCCATTGCCGAGATCACATGCACCAGCCCCGGCGCGTCACCCCGCACAGCCAGCACGCGCGCCACCAGGTCCTCCTTGCGGATGTGGCACTTGTTGACGTGCTCGATCTGCACGCCAGCGGCCTCGCAAACCTGCTGCGCACGCTCGCGGATGCGCTCGCGCAGCGGCTCGGCAAAGCGCGGGTAGTCAAAGATGCGGATACCGCGCGAGTACAGAAAGCTCGTCATCCCACCCGCGTAGCACGCCCCAGGCAGAGTGCCCGTCACGATGATCCTGTCGTAGCACGACAGCACGCCGTGAAGGTTCGCCGCATATCGATCCGTCAGTGCCGTCGCAGCCATGGTCGCTCACCTCGCCATGCGTTCGCCCGGCATCGTATTACCTGTTTGGTTCCGGCTCTGCCGGCTTAGGATGAATCAAGCCGCAGATCGAACCCACCCGTAGTCAATCTGCCCGCGAAGCCATATGGGCGAACGACCCCTGCTGCGCGTAGGCCGCTTTTCTACTCGTAGCGCTTGCGAAGGATCTGCGCCGCGTCGACCATCGCACGCAGCTTGCCTATGGCTGTCTCGCGCGACAGGTACTTCATGCCGCAGTCCGGCGCCAGGATCACGTTCTCCGGTTTGATGTAGGGCAGAGCGCGCTCGATGCGCTGCACTACAGTGGCGGCGCTTTCCACCTGTGGGTCGGACAGGTCAATGCAGCCTACCATCACCTGCTTGTCGCCCAGCGACTGCAGCACCGAGCAGTCCAGATTCGATTGCGCGGTCTCGATCGACACCTGCCGGCAGCTGCATTGCGCCAACTCGGGCAGGAAGGAATAGCCGCTGGGCCGCTGGTGGATGATGGCCGCATAGCCGAAGCAGATGTGCACTGCCGTCGTGCCCTGCACGCCCTGCAGCGCATGGTTCAGCGCGGCCAGGCCGTACTGGCGCGCCTTCTCCGGTCGCGCCTGCATGTAGGGCTCGTCGATCTGCACTACGTCGGCGCCAGCAGCGAACAGGTCCTTGATCTCCGCGTTCACCGCCTCGGCGTAGTCCATCGCCGCTTCTTCCTCGTTGGCGTAGAAATCGTTCTGCGCCTGCTGCAGCATGGTGAAGGGCCCTGGCACGGTGATCTTGATCCTGCGGTCGGTGTGCGCGCGCAGGAAGTTCAGGTCCTCCACCTCCACCGCATGGCGGCGGCGGATCCTGCCGACGATGCGCGGCACCGGGTTCGGGTGGCCGGAGCGGTCCAGCGCGGTGCCCGGTTGGTCCAGGTCAACGCCGTCCAACGCGGTGGCGAAACGGTTGGAATAACTCTCGCGCCGGATCTCGCCGTCGCTGACGATGTCCAGCCCGGCCTCCTCCTGCGCGCGGATAGCGATCAGCGTGGCGTCGTCCTGCGCCTCGTTCAGGTACTGCGGCGGGATGCGCCACAGCTCGCGCGCCCGCACCCGCGGCGGGAAGCGCCCGGCGAGTTTCTCGCGGTCGATCAGCCAGTCGGGCTGCGGAAAGCTGCCGACGATGGTGGTGGGAAAAAGCATCAGGGGCCTCCTCGTGAATTCAGGGTGCGCGGAACAGGTTCTGCGGGATGCCGGCCTGCGCGAACAGATAGTCGCGCGAGTCTTCCAGCTCGCGGCGCAACCGAATCAGATTGACGTTCTTCATCCTGCCCTTCCACTTGCGTACCTGGCCCGCGACGATCACGGTCTCGACATTGGTCCGGTCCATCAAGGACACGACGGCGCCGGGCACGTGATTCAGCGGCGCAACGTTGATCGCCTCGGCATCGAGGATGATGATGTCGGCTTCCTTGCCCGGCACGAGCGAGCCGACCTTCTTGTCCAGGCGAAGATCGCGGGCACCGTTGAGGGTCGCCCATTCGATCGCATCTCGCGTCGTTGCCAGCCGCAGGCCCTGGGTGGGCGGCATGTTGGTTTCGCCAAGCTTGTTGGCGTTGACGAACATGCGCTGCAAGGCCATGGCCGTGCGCATCTGCGTGAACAGGTCGGCGGTCAGCGTGCACTCCACGTCGGTGGACAACGATGGCCGAAAGCCCAGCTGAAGCGCCTTGATGATGGGTGGCGTGCCATGGGCCATGTTCATCTCGATCGGCACGGCCAGCGACACGGCTACACCGGCATCGCGTGCCCTCTGCCAGGCGAAATCCGACATGCCGGTCATGTGGATGAAGAAGTTGTCCGGGCCGAAGGCGCCGGCCGCCGCCAGCTTGTCGAACTCCCCACGCATGCCGAAGGTGCCGACGATGTGCGCGGCCACCGGCAGGCCGAGCTCGCGTCCGATCGTCCACGCGGCCTCGTAGCCCGGCAGGTAGATCTCGCCACCCATGGACATCGACAGCAGCTGGTCGCTGGAGCTGAAGTAGCGCTTCTTGATGCGCCGGGCGTCGGCCGGGTACTGATTGCCGGGCACGCCGCCGGCGCTTTCGAAGTAGCCGAACACGGCCCGGCGGGCCGAGTCCTTCAGCGCCTGGATCGCGGCGTCGCTGTGCTGCGGCGAGTGGTGGATCTGCGAGATGTCGTGCACCGTTGTCACGCCGGCGTCCAGTTGGCTGAGCGAGCCGAACAGCTCGCTGATGTAGACGTCCTGCGGCCGGTACACCGGCGCAAAGGTCGACAGGATCTTCTCGAAGTAGTTCTGCGTGGTGACGCCGGGGTCGAGATAGTTCAGCAGCAACCCGTCGGCCAGGAAACTGCGCAGCGCCGTCTCGAATAGATGGTGGTGGGTATCGACGAAGCCCGGCATCACGATGCGCCCACGGGCGTCGATCTCGCCGGCGCCGCCGGCGTTCAGGTTCGGACCAACCGCCACGATCTTCTTGCCCTCGACCAGCACGTCGGCGCGGGCAAAGTCGCCGACCTTCGGGTCCACCGACATCACGGCGCCGCCGCGGATGACATAGCGCCGGCCGCGCTGGCCGCTGTCCTCGGGCTCGCGCTCGTCGTGCGCCTCGGCCGCCGGCCCATGGAACATTGCCATCGCTCCGGCGGCGACGGTGCCGGCGCTGCCCGCCTTCAGGAACCCGCGGCGCGAGTTCCAGCGTTGCTCGTTGCTCGATGCGTGGTCCTGGGGCTTTCCTTCATCGCAGAGTCTGCACATGGTTCTCTTCTCCTGGTGGTGTTGGACCCGCGATCACCCGGCAGGCATGGGGTTGTCAGGGCGGGAAGCCGGCACGCTGCGGCCACAGGTTGACGAAGGCATGGATCTCGACGGCCGCATACAACCCGGTGCGCGTGAAGGGTTCGTCGGCCAGCCAGGCCTGCAGCGCGTCGCGCGACGCGAAGTCGATTACCAGCAGGCTGCCGAGCATCGTATCGCCGTCGTCGTGCAGCAGCGGCCCGGCGAAAGCGATGCGATCAGCCACCTGCGCCAGGTAGGCCTTGTGCTCGGGCCGCACGCGCTGGCGCAGATCGGCCGAAGCGGGTTTGTCGAGCAGATGCAGCACGAACAGCACTTCACACCCCCAGGTAGGCGCGGCGCACCTCGTCGCGCTGCATCAGCTCGTCCGGCGTGCCATCGGCCACCATGCGTCCTTCTTCCAGCACATAGGCGCGCTGCGAAACGCGCAGTGCCATGGCCACGTTCTGCTCCACCAGCAGCACGGCGGTGCCCTGCTCGTTGATGCGGCGGATGGCGGCGAACATCTCGTGCACGATCAACGGCGACAACCCCAGCGAGGGTTCGTCCAGCAGCAGCAGCCGCGGCCGCGCCATCAGTGCACGGCCGATGGCCACCATCTGCTGCTGCCCGCCCGACAGCTCGCCGGCAGCCTGCCCCAGCTTGGGCTGCAGTGCCGGGAACAGCGCCAGCACCGCGTCCATCGACGGCGCGCGCTGCGCCTTGGCGCCGGGCAGCAAGCTGCCGATTTCCAGGTTCTCGCGCACGCTCATCGATGCGAACAGCCGCCGCCCCTCGGGCACGATGGCGATGCCGGCCTCGCAGAAGCGGTGCGGCGGCAGCGCCGTGATGTCGCGGCCCTCGAAGACGATGCGCCCTGCACTCGCACGCAACATGCCGGCCAGCGTGTTGATCAGCGTGGTCTTGCCGGCGCCGTTGGGGCCGACGACACACAGCAGCTCGTTCCCGCGCAGTTCGAAGGACACGCCCCACAACGCGCGCGCCTGGCCGTAGGCGACCTGCAGGTCGTGGACTTCAAGCATGGCCGCTGTCCACGTCCGCCTGGCCCAGGTAGGCGCGCATCACCTCGGGGCGCTGCATCACCTCGCTGGCCAGGCCCTCGGCGAGCAATTCGCCGTGGTCGAAGACGACGACACGGTCGGTCAGCGCCATCACCGCGCGCATCACGTGCTCGACGAAGACCACCGTCGAGCCCTGGTCGCGGATGCGCCGCACCAGCGCCACCGCATCGTCGATCTCGCTGGGCGTCAACCCGCACAGCACCTCGTCCAGCAGCACCAGGCGCGGGCGCGAGGCCAGCGCGCGCGCCAGCTCCAGGAACTTGCGCTGGTGCAGGTTGAGCGCATCGGGCCGATCCAGCGCCTTGTCCTGCAGGCCGGCGAAGACCAGCCAGCTCATCGCCTCGCGCCGCGCCGCGGCCGGCGTGTTGATGCCGCCGCCGAACATCGCCGCCAGCGCCACGTTGTCCAGCACCGTCTGGTGCGCAAAGGGACGCGGGATCTGGTAGGTGCGCGAGATGCCTGCGCTGGCGATGCGGTGCGCGGCGCGGCCGGCCAGTTCCTTGCCCTCGAAGACCACGCTGCCGCCGCTGGGCAGGAAGTGGCCGCTGACGACATTGATGAAGGTGGACTTGCCCGAGCCGTTGGGTCCGAGCAGGCCGAGGATCTCGCCGCGCCGCACTTCCACATCCACGCCCGCCAGCGCCTTGACGCCGCGGAAGGACTTGGCCAAGCCACGGGCCTGCAACAGCACGCCGCCCACTGCCGCGGCACTGCCGTGCGCCGGCACGGTGGGCAACGGCGCTCGTGCCAGCGGCGGCGCTGGCCGGTCGCTGCGGCGGCGCTGCCATAGCCGCTGCAAGCGCGGCAGGATGCCGTCGGGCATGAACAGGATGGCGGCGATGAGGATCACGCCGATCATCGCCTTGCCGGCCACCGCGTAGTCGGCGGCGGTAAAGCTGTACAGCAGCAGCGTGATGACCACCGCGCCGACCGCCGGCCCGGCCCAGTGGCGTGTGCCGCCGAGCACACTCATCAGCACCACGGTCAGCGGCACGGTGATGGTGAAGACTTCGCCCACCGTCACGTAGTTGAGGAACAGCGCATGGATGCCGCCGGCCACGCCGGCCAGCGAGCACGAGATCGCCAGCGCGACGAGCTTGTAGCGGTAGGTGGGCACGCCCATGACCTCGGCCGCGTCCTCGTCGTCGTGGATCGCGAACAGGCCGGCGCCGAGCTTGGACACGGCAATGGCCCAGGCCACCAGCAGCGTTGCGGTCGCCGCGATCAGCGCCAGCAGGTAGAAGGTGGACGACGGCGTCGGCCCGAACTTGGGGATGGCCACCGCGGCCAGCGACACGCCGTTGCCGCCGTCGATCGGCGTGTTGACGATGATGGTGCCGAGCACGAAGGTCACGGCCAGCGTCAGCAGCGCGAAGACCTCGCCGCGGATGCCCTTGACGCGGAAGACGATGGCGCCGACCACCACGCCCAGCACGCAGGCCACCGCCGCGGCCACCGGCAGCGTCCACAGGAAGGGCCAGTCCCAGCGCGACATCAGCGTGGCGCTGGTGTAGATGCCGGCGCCGAAGAAGGCGCCGTGGCCGAAGGAGAAGTAGCCGGTGTAGCCCGACAGGATGTTCCACGACGTGGCGAGCACGATCCAGTGCAGGATCAGGTACAGCAGCGAGTCGTAGAAGGCCGGCAACCCGAGCGCGGGCACGAAGGCCAATGCGGCGCCCAGCGCGACGATGGCCAGCGGGATGCGCCAGCGGCTCGGTTCACGCGGCCCGACGGCCGCGGCCATTGGAGCCGCGGCCACGCTGGCGGTGGAGCGGCTGCTCACTGCGCTACCCTACGCACGGCGTGCTCCGGGATGAGCGCTTGGGAACGGCCCGGCGCGCTCATGCCGCACGCCCCGGTCGGAACAGCAGGATGGCGATGAGCAGCGTGAACGACACCAGCGGCGCCCACGACGGCGCGGTCACCGCCATCGTCACCGCCTCGCTGACACCGATGACGATGCCGGCGATCAGCGGCGCCAGCGCGCGGCCCAGGCCGCCCAGCATCACTGCGGCGAAGACCACGCCGATCCAGGCATAGATCTGCGACGGCGCGAGCGTGAAGCCCAGCGCCAGGCACACACCGGCAATGCTGGCCAGGGCAGAACAGGTGCCGGCCAGCAGCAGCGCATTGCGTTTCTCGTTGATGCCGAAGGCGGCGGCCACGGCCGAGTCCTCGGCCGAGGCGCGCAGCGCCTTGCCCAGGTCCGTGTAGCGCAGCACCGCCCACACCACAAAGGACAGGCTCACCGCCAGACCCAGCGTGATCAGCTCGGGCAACGGCACGTACAGCCCGGCGACCTTGAAGTTGTGCTCGCCGTAGCTCGACTCGAGCTTGCGGAAGTCTGCCGTCCAGATGGTCTGGATCAGCGCCTCGACGATGCCGGTCAGCCCGAAGGTGACCAGCAACGAGTTGAAGGGCGTGATCTGGAACTTCATCATGCCCCAGTGCAGCCCGGCGCCGATGGCAAAGAACAGCGGCACGATCAGCCCCAGCGACAACAAGGGGTCCACGCCCATCTGGGCCATCTGGTAGCACAGGTAGGCCGCCAGAAAGGCGAAGGCGAAATGCGCCAGGTTGATCAGCCGCAGCAGCCCCCACGACAGGCTCAGGCCCAGCCCGAGCAAGCCGTAGAGGGCGCCGACGAAGACACCCGAAAGAATGCTCTGCGCCAGCAATGTGGCGCTCGGCATGGTGAAGCCCGACATGGGTGGCGGTGCAGCGGCTTCAGTTGGTCTGCAGCGTTGCGCCGCCGGCCGTGAAGGCCTTGGGCCAGACCACCGTCCAGTGCCCGTTCTGCACCTGCTTGATGCGCATCAGGTCCTCACCGTAGTTGCCCGGGCCGTTGAAGCGCAACGGGCCCTGCAGCGTATCGACGGTGTTGGTTTTGAGCCAGGCGGCGATGGCCTTGTCGTCCAGGCTCTTGGCGCCGGCCACGCCGGCGGCCAGGATCTGCCAGGCGGTGTAGGACGCGGCGGCCTGCACCTCGACGCTCGGGTCGGGCAGCTTGGCGGCGGTGGCGCGCTCGCGGAAGAGCTTGACGAAATCGGCCGCGCCGGTGTTGTTGAGGAAGGGTTGCTGCTCCTCGAAGATGGTCACCGACAGCGCGTTCTTGGCCTCGGGCAGCGTCACCAGCGGCCCCGGCGACGGGTACAGGTAGAAGTGCTGCGGCGGTACGTAGTCGATCTTCTTCATCGCGTCGAGCAGCAGGTTGCCTTCCAGGCCGATGGCGCCGACGAAGACGAAGTCCGGCTTGGCGTCCTTGATGCGGTTGGCAATGGGGCCGAAGTCGCGGTTGCCGAAGTCCCATTCGAGGAACAGCACCTCCTGCAGCCCGCGCTTCTTGGCCACCTCGCGCGCGCCGGCGCTCATGAACTGGATCGACGGGAACTTGCTGGTCACCACGGCAATGGTCTTGGGCGGCTTGGGGCCGGCGGCCAGCGCGTCGAACAGCGTGTTCGGCACGGTGTTGGCCGGGTCGGAGCCCAGCGACCAGGCCGGGAAGGCCATGTCGTACTTGACCAGCGACGGGATGCCGAAGGTGTGGTGCACCAGCACCTTGTTGTAGCGCTGGGCCACGCCCATGGCCGACAGGATGGCGCCGGTGGCATAGGGGCTGAACAGCAGGTCCACCTTGTCCACGGTGACCAACTGCTCGTACAGCGTGCGCGCTAGGTCGGGCTTGGACTGGTCGTCCTTTAGCACCCATTCCAGCGGCCGGCCGAGCCAGCCGCCGCGCTTGTTGGCCTGCTCGATGTAGATCTCGCCGACGATCTTGTGCACCTGCGCGGTGGCCGACAGCGGCCCGGTCAGCGCTAGCGTGCTGCCGATGCGGATCGGCGGGCCGCTGGGCGCCTGCGCCACGGCCAGACCAGCAAAACTGAGCAGCGCGGCAAGCAGCGTGAAGCGGCGGGACACGGGAGTCTTTTTCATGGCGTTGTCTCCTTGCGGGAAGGGTGGGCCGGCAGGCCCAGGGTCTGGCGGATTTCTTGGTTGTGTTCACCCAGCGTGGGCGGCGGCCGCACGTCGAGCGCGCGCTGCCCGTCGAAGGACACCGGCGAGCGCACGGTGCGGAACAGGCCCATCTGCGGATGCACGGCCTGGGCCGTCAGCTGCAGGTGCAGCGCCTGCGGGTCGAGCAGCGCCTCGCTGGTGTCGTACATCGGCGCATGCGGCACGTCCAGGCCTTGCAGCCGGGTGCACCAGTCGTCGCGCGTACGCCGCTTGAATCGCTCGCCGAGCAGTTCGATCAGCGTTTCCTGGTGGGCGATGCGCTGCTCGCGCGTGGCAAAGCGCGGGTCCTGGAACAGCTCGGGCTGCTCGATCGCGGTGGCCAGCCCCTGCCAGAACTTCTCGGGCGAGGACATGTGCAGCGCGATCCACTTGCCGTCGGCGCATTCGAGCACGTAGGACTGCGACACGCTGGGCCGGCTGTACGGGCCCATCACCTCGTCGGCCTGGAAGAAATGCGTGAAGGCGTCGAGGTTGAAATGCGCCATCGCCTCCAGCATCGACACCTCGACCAGCCGCCCCTGGCCGGTGCGGCCGCGCTCGAACAGCGCGCCGAGCACACCATAGGTGGCGTAGTAGCCGGTCAGCGCGTCGGCGATGGCCGGGCCGACGACACGCGGGTTCTTCGGGTTGACGAGCAGGTTCAGGAAGCCGCTGGCCGCCTGCGCCACCGTGTCGTACGCTGGGCGCGATGCCGCCGGGCCGGTGGCGCCGAAGCCACTGATCGAGCAGTAGATCAGCCGCGGATTCAGCTCGCGCAGGCGCGCCTCGCCGGCCCCCAGCTTGTCAGCCACGCCGGGGCGGAAGTTCTGGATGTAGACATCGGTTTCGGCAATCAGCGCGTCGAAGACACGCAGGTCGTCGGCGTTCTGCGTGTTCAGCTCGATGCTGCGCTTGTTGCGGTTGTAGGTCTGGAAGTGCGGGCTGTACAGGCCGCCCTGGAAGGCGCGGAACGGGTCGCCGGTGCCGGGCAGTTCGACCTTGATCACGTCGGCGCCCAAGTCGCCGAGCAGCATGCCCGCCGCCGGCCCGGTGATGAATGTGCCCTGTTCCACCACTTTTAGGCCCTGCAGCACCTGGATCATGTTGCGCTGCCAAAGCCGGCGGGCACGTCGCCGTCGTAGACCATCTCGCGCGTTGCCTGGTAGGACAGCGCAAAGCCGATAGGCTGGCGCATCTCCTCGAACAGGTGGGCGATCAGGCCTGCGGTGCGCGCCAGGATCGGCACGCCCTTCAGCGCCTGCACCGGAAAGCCCGCGCCCAGCAGCACGGCCGGGATCGCGCCCGAGACATTGAGCTTCAGCGGCTTGCCCAGCACGTCCGGCAGTGCGCGCTCGGCGGCTTCGGCAATCGCCACATAGCCCAGATCGGTGCCGGCCGCGCGCGCCACGTCGAAGAGCGCATTGACACGCTCGTCGCGCTCCTTGTGCAGCGGGTGGCCGTAGCCGGGGATGGATTGGCCGGCGGCGCGCCAGTCCTGCATCACCGCCAGCGCCGCCTCGTTGAGGCCGCTGCCCCGGCCCATGCGTGCGGCGATCTCTGCGTACATGCGCCCGGCGGTCTCCGACGAGCCCAGCACCACCGAGCCGCAGCCGAGGATGCCCGAGGCGACCGCGCCCTGCAGCGCATCGGGCGCGGCGGCGAAGGTCATGCGCGCGGCCTGCACGCTGGGCACCAGCCCATGTTCGGCAATCGCCACCAGCGTGGCGTTCAGCACCGCGGCCTGGCCGGCGCTGGGCAACTGGCCCGTGAGCAGCAGGAAGAAGTGCTCGACGAAGCCGATCTTGCCGATCAGTTCCTTCGACAGGTCGCGCCCGCGCACGACGATGGTGTGGGCATCCGAGGTGCAGATGGCGGTACGCGGCACCGTGGCCTTGCCGATCTTCACGGCGCTCCTTTCAGGCAGAAGCCGGCACCGGCGCCAGGCGGAAATCAAAGCTCGCCGAGTGGTAGGGCTGCTTCATCTCGCGGCCGTCGACCGCGCGGCCCGGCGGGTGCGCTTCGAAGTCCACCACCAGGCTGTCGCGCTTGCCGAAGACCACGTCCTCGTCGATGAACGGACTGCCGGCGACGAAGATGTGCGTGGTCAGCGGCACATGGCCCTCGGCCGAGACCATCATGTGGATGTGGCCGGGGCGGTTGATGTTGCGGTTGGTGGCGCGCAGCATGTCGCCTACGGGTCCGTCGTCGGGCACCGGGTAGTAGGTGGGCCGGATCGACCAGAACCAGTAGCGGCCCTCGGCGTCGGTACGCAGGCGGCCGCGCGCCTTCATGGTCGGCTCGGCCGACAATTGCACGTCGTACTTGCCGTCGCCGTCGCCCGACCAGACGTCGAGCAGCGCGCCGGCCAGCGGCTTGCCGTCGACGTCGGTGACACGGCCCATGTACAGCGTCGGCTCACCGGGCACGCCTTCGGCGATATCGGCGCCCAGCGGCACCTCCGGTGCGCCAGGCCAGAAGAACGGGCCTTCGACCGTGGCCTCGGTGGCCGCCATCGCGCCCTGCACCGCGCCGCTGGCGCGCGCCTGGGCCAGCGCCACCACCATCATCGACAGCCCCAGCGTGTCGGACAGCAGGATGAACTCGGGCCGCTTGTCGGTGGAGATCTGCCCGGTGGCGGTCAGGAACTTCAGCCCGGCCAGCCATTCGTCGGGCTTCAGATCGACCTCGCGGGCGAAGGCATGCACATGCTTGACCAGTGACGTCATCAATACCCGCAGCCGTTCATCGGAGCAGCGGGCAAAGGCACCGACCACGTCCTGCGTCAGCTTGTCCTGGTTGTAGATGGACATCTTCGTCTCCTGTTCTCCGTGACCCGGCGCGCAGCTTAGAGACAAGCGCGCTCGCACGGAAATGGTGAATTCACATGGATATGATCGATGCCATCGATGTGACACTGGGGTTTCCATGGAACTGCGACACCTGCGCTACTTCGTGGCGCTGGCCGAGTACCTGAGCTTCACGCGCGCCGCGCAGCGTGTGCACGTGACCCAGTCAACGTTGTCGCATCAGATCCGCCAGCTGGAAGAAGAACTGGGCCAGACGCTGTTCGACCGCATCGGCCGCAAGGTGGTCACCACCGAGGCGGGTGAGCTGTTCCTCGGCTTCGCGACACGTGCGCTGCAGGAGGTGGACCATGGCATCGCCACGCTCAAGCCCAGCAGCCGCGGCCTGAGCGGGCAGGTGCGCATCGGCACCACGCACACCTTCAACATCGGCCTGATCCCGGAATGCGTGGCGCTGTTCCTGGCGCGGCACCCGTCGGTGAAGGTGCGCGTGGAAGAGCTGCCGGCCGAGCAGATCGGCGAGCGGCTGCAGGCGCGCGAGCTGGATATCGGCATCGCCTACCGGCCCAGCGGCCCGACCGAGCTGTGGTTCGAGCCGCTGTACAACGAAGAGATGGTGCTGGTGGTCTCGGCCACGCACCCGCTGGCCGGGCGCAAGCGCATACGCATGGTCGAGCTGCACCAACAGCGCCTGGTGCTGATGCCCGACTACTTCTCCACCCGCGCCCTGCTCGACGACTGCTTCAAGGCCAGCGGCGCACAGCCGCTGGTGGTGGCCGAGATGTCGACCATCGCACCGATGCTGGCCTTGGTGCTGCGCATGCCAATCGGCGCCATCGTTGCCATCAACGCCGTGCCAGAGGCGATGACGGGGCTGCAGATGATCCCGATCGAAAGCCCGACGCCGATCCGCACGCCCGGCATTCTGTGGCGCCAGCAGTCGCAGCGCGTCGCACCGGTGCAGTCCTTTGCCGTCATTGTGCGCAAGACCGCGTTGGGCAACAGCTTGCGCCGCGCCGGTCCTGGCTGAGCGCAGTGCAATGGGCCGGCCCTTGACCCGGCTGTACCAGAGCGAGGTCTGGTTCTCGGGTTGTTGCCCGGCGCAACCGTCCGCCTAGTGCAAGACTTCGTGTTGGCGGCTGTCGGCTGGCCTACGATGCTGCACGACAGGCAACTTCATGACTGGGCGATCAGATCAGCGAGAACATGCCCTTGAACCATGGTTGCCGGTCAGGACATTGAATTGCCAGCCGCAAAGCTGACGTCGCGAACTTGGCCCCTTGACCTGTCGTTGCCCTCCGTGTGATCGATCGCTGCGCTACCGGTTAGCCGAGACTCGCAGCGCCACTGCCTCGAGCAAGTCGCCGACGGCACGTGTTTTGTATGGGTTGAGCCGCCATGGGCCGAGCATCGGGGCGATGATCAAACTGATGGATTGCTCCGCGGGATGCCAGCAGGAGTAGGATTTATTGCCCCCAGGCGAAAGTCGGCGGCTGCACCGATGCGCGGGCTCTCACTGCAGTTGACCAGAAACGCAGGCAAAGGAGACATCATGGCAAACCAGATGACGGACCGGTACCTGGAGAACAACAAGCAGTACGCAGCCGGGCAGGCCTTGCACAAGCCCAGCCATCCTGGCAAGCAGCCGATTAACCCAGCCAAGCATGTGGCGGTTGTCGCCTGCATGGACGCACGCATCGATGTCGAGGATCTGCTTGGCCTGCAAACCGGGGATGCCCACATCATCCGCAATGCAGGGGGCGTGGTGACCGACGACGCGATCCGCTGCCTGATCATTTCGCATCACCTGCTCAACACCAACGAGATCATCCTGATCCATCACACGCGATGCGGCATGCTCGCCTTCACTGACGACTTGCTCAAGGCCGGGTTGGAGGGTGACCCAGCGGCCGAGAAGCTGCTGGGCCAGGCGACTTCGCGTCCGTTCATGAGCTGCAAGAAGTGTGCGTCGACACCGTCCCAGTTTCACGCCTTTCGCGGACCGATCGAGCCACTCGACGCGCCGCGCAGCGCCAAGCAAACAGAACGCCTTGAGTGGGATGTACGGCGTGGGATGTCGACGATCCTCAACCATCCCTGGATACCCACCAGCGGGGCAGACGCAGTGACGGTGCGCGGTTTCATCTACGATGTGGACACTGGGAAGCTGGACGAAGTGAGTTACCCTGGCGCCATGGGATCGATCGGCTGACGCGCCGAGTACAAGCGCGAGGGCAAAGCGCCCCCAACCCTAGAACAGTGATGCCCTGGCGTTGGCGTAAACGCGAGTTCGTTGGGGCGGCCGGCCGCTTCTGGGTGCCGAGTTCTGGCAGCTGGCTGGAGCAGATCGACCCACAGCTGTCGGTGGGCCGCTTCAAATGCTAACGAGGCTCCGCCTCAGACCGACGAGTGATACGGGCGCGTTCTGGTCGCTGGGCGCGGCGGTGTAAGGCGGCTCCGGTCGAGCCCTCTGGGCCAGGCCCAGAAGTGATTGGAGCTCGAAGCTCAATGGGGTCCGAAGATCCCGTGGACGACCGGAGCCGGCCATGAAATTACCACACAGCGTCTGCGAAGTCCTGCGCGAGCATGTCGTGCTGGACAGTGAGTGCATCGACCGGATGTACCTCAACGTCTACGTGCCGCAGTTGCAGCGCATCGGTGGCGTCGTGTGGTACCTGCGCGGTCACCTGGGTCAGCGCTTTGCCTCGACTGCTGGGGTGGCGCCGAAGACCGAGGCGTTCGTGGCCAACATCGAGCGCTTTGTTGCCGATCAGGGCGTGGAGATGGTGAGTTTCAGCAAACACCAACGCAAGGACGACGTCACCCAGCAGTACCTGCAGCAGTTCGATACCGACGAAGGCGTGCTGTACGTCGGGCGCGCACAGGAGAAGGCCCGCGTCGTGCGCACTGAGCGTCGGCGCAGCGCCACCACTGGGGCAACCTACCCGTGGGTGGTGGACGGCTCGGCCATGGTCAATCACTACTACTTCTACTGCGTCGACGAGGACTTCGGTCCCTTCTTCCTGAAGTTCTGTTCGTACTTCCCCTACAAC
>Ga0316603_10001047_pt1 | contig 14450 bp, 12 predicted proteins | sample OWC_soil_day10_n_FD_207649 | JGI IMG/M metagenome (GOLD analysis project Ga0316603, IMG submission 207649) | Wetland soil microbial communities from Old Woman Creek delta, Ohio, United States - OWC_soil_day10_noCT | ecosystem: Environmental > Terrestrial > Soil > Wetlands | place: USA: Ohio...
CGCCGCACCCGCGCCTGTGTAACACTGGTCATCGTAGACGTCTCCGAGGTCGCAGGGCGTGATGCCGATTCGATTCTTCATAAGGCTGCTGGGCGGAACACCGGAGACGACGCCGGTGAAGCCTGTTCGGCTCCAGCTCGGTAAGCGCGAAGAGTCTCCGTACCGCGCGATCAGCGTCTGGCCGGGCGAGCCGAGTTGCCAGGGCGCACGCCAGATTGCGCCCCTCCGTTTCCTCTACCGGTCGGTGCCGCGCCTGCCCCTGCCGGAATGCGATCTCGCCGAGTGCAACTGCACCTACGCGCATTACTCGGACCGTCGCAGTGGTGCGGATCGCCGATCGGCGTCCGCCGTCCTCCGGCCCGGCCAGGTGGAGCGCCGGTCCGGACAGGACCGGCGACGTTCCAAGGCGAAATAGCGGAACCGTACTCAGGTCTTCGAGGCCTGGTAGATGCTCTCGATGGCCTGGTCCAGCGCCGCATCGAACTCGGCGTCCGACTGCTGGGCAGTCAGGCCCTCGGTCAGCGCGCGCGAGAAGCTCGCCACCATGCCGCGCTGCCGCGCGAGCCGCTTGTTGGCCTCCTCGCGCGAGTAGCCGCCCGACAGTGCCACTACCTTGAGCACGCGCGGGTGCGCGATCAGGTCGGCGTACAGGTTGTCCTGGGTGGGGATCGTGAGCTTGAGCATCACCTGCTGGCCTTCGGGCAGCGCATCGAGGCGGGCCTTCAGGGCAGCCTTCAACAGGTCCTCGGCCGCGGCCTTGTCGGGGCAGTGGATGTCCACCTCCGGCTCGATGATCGGCACGAGTCCCGCGGCGAGAATCTGCCGTGCCACCTCGAACTGCTGCTCCACGACCGCGCGGATGCCCGCCGGGTTGGCCTGCTTGATGACCGAGCGCATCTTGGTCCCGAAGATCCCCTTGGCCTTGGCCCGGGCCAGCAGCGCTTCGAGGCCCGGCATCGGCTTCATCAGCTGTGCGCCGTCCGCCTCGGCCTCGAGGCCCTTGTCCACTTTCAGAACCGGGACGACCTTCTTGACCTCCCAGAGGTACTCCGCCGTCGGTCGGCCCTTGATGTCGCGGTCCATGGTGGCTTCGAACAGGATCGCCGCCAGGATCCGGTCACCGTTGAAGCTCGGACTCGTGACGATGCGAGTGCGCATGGCGTGCACGAGATCCATCATTTCCGCCTCGCTGCTCCATCCGGACTCCGGGATGCCGTAGAGCTTCAGGGCCTTCGGTGTGCTGCCGCCGCTCTGGTCGAGCGCCGCGATGAAGCCCGCCTGGGTGCGGAATTTCGCCTGTTGTTCATCGAATTTGCCCATGGCCGAGACCTCATTCAGTTGACGGTTGAGATACGTAATTCTAGGCAACGCGGGCGAGTAGCGGTGAACGCAATAACCGAAGCACCCGGCGACGGTCGCCGAATTCCCGTGCAATGCGACACTGACCGGCCCCCAAAGCGAGGCTAGACTCTGCTGATGAAATCCCGCATGGATCCGGCCGGGCTTTTCTGGGTGATCGTCTGCGCCTGCCTGTGGGCTTCGGCCTGCGCGCAGCGTGAGCCGGCGGCGACTGTCTTCGTGGAGGACCGGGCCGGGCTGCTTTCGGAGGACGAGGAGGCGAGCGTCGCCGGCTGGCACGCGGCGCTGCTCGCCCAGCACGACATCGACTACCGGGTCCTGACCGTCGCCGGCCCCACGGACCTCTCGGCACTGGCGCTGCGACACTTCGATGAAGCAGAGGTGGGCCGTCATTCGCGGACCGGCCGCGGCCTGCTGCTGGTCATCGATGCGGACTCCGAGCGCGTGCGACTCGAGGTCGCCCGGGAGCTCGAGAGCGTGTTCGTGGACTCGTTCGTCGCATACGTCGAGCGTGAGCAGATGGTGCCGTTCCTTGCCGCCGGACGCGTCGGCGACGGTCTCGTGGCGGCCAGCGAGCTCATCGCGGGCCGGGCGGAAGAAGCCATCGCGAGCGAGGCCTTGGATGATCGCGCAGCGATCGCCAGCACGGCGGGCGGCGGGGCGGAGAGTCGGGCAGGGGTCGGCCACGGCTATGAGCGGCCCACCGCGCGTGCCGAGGCCGGCGGGGCCGCGCAGACTTCGCCGCTCGAAACGGTCGCCGCCTACCTCGCGGCCATGGCGGCCCACGAGGCATCCCCCGACCTCGACCTGTACACGCCCGAGACCCGGGCAATGCTGTCGGGCCACGTCGTCACCCGCGCCCAGATGGACAACCTCGTGCGCACGTATCGGGACTGCCCGGCGGCGCAGGTGAGCGAGCAGGGGGGCTTCGCGGTCGTGGAGCATCCCGGCGATTCCGGCCGATGCGCGCCGTGGTTCCTGGCGCGCGGCCCGGATGGACTGTGGCGGCTCGACCTCATGGTCATGCAGCGCGCCGTCCGCTTCGACACGCGCAACCGGTGGCGCGTCGCCGCTCCGGAGAACCTCGGCGACTTCGCGTTCGACCGCTGAGGGGACGCTGCCGCCTACGACTCCAGGCCCTGGGCGTCGAGGTACTCGTCGTAGCTGCCGGTGAAGTCGTTGAAGCCGCCTTCGGGACGCAGCTCGATCACCCGCGTGGCGAGGCTGGCGACGAACTCACGGTCGTGGGACACGAACACCAGCGTGCCGGGATACTTCTCGAGCCCGATCTGCAGCGACTCGATGGTTTCCATGTCCATGTGGTTGGTGGGCTCGTCCATGAGCATGACGTTCGGCTTGGTGAGAATCAGCTTGCCGTAGATCATGCGGCCCTTCTCGCCGCCCGACAGCACCTTCACGGACTTCTTGGTCTCGTCGCCTGAGAACAGCAGCCGCCCGAGCGTGGCGCGCACGAGCTGGTCGTCGTCGGCCTTGCCGGTCCAGACGGACATCCAGCTGAACAGATCCATCTTCGACTCGAACTCGGCCTGCGGATCCTGCGGCATGTAGCCCGGCTGCGCATTCTCCACCCAGCTGATGCGGCCCTGCGTCGGAGTCAGATCGCCGGCCAGGCAGCGCATCAGCGTCGTCTTGCCGATGCCGTTCGGGCCGATGATGGCGACGCGCTGTCCCGCCTCGATGGTGAAAGAGAGGCCGCCGAACACGTTGGCCTCGCCGCCGGGATAGCGAAAACCAAGCCCTTCCACAGTGACGGCCGAGCGGTACAGCTTCTTGCCCTGCTCGAAGCGGATGTACGGGTTCTGTCGCGACGACGGCCGGATCTCCTCGATCTTGATCTTCTCGATCTGGCGCCGCCGTGAGGTGGCCTGCCGTGCCTTGGAGGCGTTCGCCGAGAAGCGGCGCACGAACTCCTGCAGGTCCGAGATCTGCGCCTTCGCCTTGGCGTTCGAGGCTTCGACCCGCTGCCGCGCCTGCACCGAGGCCAGCATGAAATCGTCGTAGTTGCCGGGGTAGATCTTGAGCTGCTGGTAGTCGAGGTCGGCGACGTGCGTGCACACTTGGTTCAGGAAGTGGCGGTCGTGGCTGATGATGACCATGGTGGCGTCGTAATCGTTCAGCGCCCGCTCGAGCCAGCCGATCGAGTGGATGTCGAGGTTGTTGGTGGGCTCGTCGAGCAGCAGCACGTCCGGCTTGGAGAACAGGGCCTGGGCGAGCAGCACGCGCAGCTTCAGCCCAGGCGGCACCTCGCGCATCGTCAGGTTGTGGCGCCACTCCTCGATGCCGGCGTCGATCAGGATCGCGCCGGCGCGTGCCTCGGCGGTATAGCCGCCGTACTCCGCAAACTTGCCCTCGAGTTCGGCCGCCTTCATGTAATCGGTGTCGGTCGCGTCCGGGTCGGCGTAGATCCGGTCGCGCTCCTGCATCGCGTGCCACATCTCCGCATGGCCCTGCATCACCACGTCCAGCACGCGCTGGTCCTCGTAGGCAAACTGGTTCTGGTTCAGCTTGCCCATCCGCATCCCGGCCTGGAGCACGACTTCGCCCGCGCTGGGCTCGAGCTCGCCGCCCAGGATCTTCATCAACGTGGACTTGCCGCAGCCGTTCGCGCCGATCAGACCGTAGCGGTTGCCGTCGGAGAACTTGACGGAGACGTGCTCGAAGAGCGGCTTGGCTTCGAACTGGATGGCGAGATTGGTGGTTGAGAGCACGGTGATCCGGGGCGCAGAGGCTGGTAATCCCGCAGCCATGAGCTCGGGATCGTGGGGGGATGCAGGGGAGGGGCGGCATTCTAGCGGAGCCCGGGTCGGCCGGCAGCGCTTTCGGGGCGGGCACCGGCGCCGTGGCTATACTCGTGGGCGACCGACGCCCGATGGTCACTACCGGAGCCCGCTTGCGACTGATCGCCACCTGTCCCGAAGAGACCAAGGCGGCCCTCCTGCACGAGCTCGAGGCCCTGGGGGCGAGGGATCTCCTCCCCGGCTTCCGGGCCGTGAGCTTCGAGGCGACCGAGGAGCTGTTCTACGAGCTGCACCTGAAGCTGCGGACGGCGAGCCGCATCCTGCGCGTCATCAAGGACGTGCCGGCGAAGAGTCCGCAGATGCTGTACTCGCAGGCCCGGCGAATCCACTGGCGCGACCTGTTCGACGTCCAGCACGGCTTCAGGGTGGAGAGCCTGGGCGCGGACGCGGAGGGCGGCGGCATGCCGCCCCGGCAGGTCATCACGCAGGTGCGCGAGAGCATCCGCGACGTGTTCAACCGCGAGCAGGGTCGCGCGCCGCCCGTCGATCCCGCCGAGCCCAGGGTGGTCGTGGTGGCCCACCTCGCGAACGGGCGCTGCATGCTGAGCCTCGACACCTCGGGGAAGTCGCTGCACAAGCGCGGCTATCGCGAGCCGGGTCACCCCGCGCCGCTCAAGGAAACGCTCGCGGCCGCGATCCTCATCATGGCGGGTTACGACGGCAGTGAGGCGTTCATCGACCCGATGTGCGGCAGCGGCACGCTCGCGATCGAAGCGGCCATGATCGCGGTCAGGAAGGCACCACGAATTCACCGCAAGAAGGGGGAGTTCTACTTCGAATGGCTGAAGGGCCTCGATCGCCCGCTTTGGCGAACCGTGCAGGACCGCGTGCGCGCCGAGAAGCTCGAGGGTCCGCCCGCACCGGTCGTGGCGTCGGACATCGACGCCGGCCATGTCGCGATGGCGCAGAAGAGTGCACTCAAGGCCCGCGTCGAGAGGTACATGCGCTTCTCGACGCAGCGGTTCCAGGACGCCGAGCCTCCGGCCGAGCAGGGCCTGCTGGTGACCAATCTGCCGTACGGCGACCGCATCGGCAGCCGCGAAGGCGACATCCGCCTGCTCTACGAGGAGGTCGGCGACACGCTGAAGCGGAACTTCGCCGGCTGGCGGGCCGCCCTCCTGGCGGCCGAGTCGTCGCCGTTCAAGGCGATCGGGCTCAAGCCGAGCCGGACGATCGCCCTCATGAACGGCAGCATCCCCTGCCGATTGCTGATTTTCGAGCTCTACGCGGGCAGTCGTCGAGGGAGCGCTCGGGCCGATCGGTGCTAGCCGTGACTTGCGGTCGGACGCAGCTCAGGCTGCACGCGACTGCGCGCCCAGACCTGCTCGAAGTGCTCGATGTGACGGCGGTCGATCCCTTGGTCGCTGTACTCCACGAAGCCGATCCAGCGCGTCGCGTTCGGGCGATAGGCGATCGCCTTGTTGTCGGCCATGATGTAGGCGCAGGGTTGGTCGCGGTGCTCGCCGGGCACGCTGCGCAGGGCAATGCAGCTGGACAGGCGGCTGGCCATCTGCATGAATCGATGCCCCTCGCGCGCTGCGCGGATGGGCTCACGGATCAGCACCCGCACTCGCCCATGGCTGCGTGCCAGCAGGAGTCGTTTCACGGGCTCCAGGAAGCAATCCTGGTCGTAGAGCAAAGGCTCGAGGTCGGGCGTGAAGATGGACAGGCAGAGCCGCGCACCGTTCGTGACCTCGCAGACGGCGGAGCGGTAATCCTCGAGGGTCGATACGACCCGCCTCATGCCCGTGATGTCCAGCTTCATGCTCATGCCTGGTCAGGTCCTGCGGCGTGCGTCAGATCGGCTGCGGCGGAATGCCGCGATCGGCGTCGCGGCCCAGCCTCGGGCAGACCTCGGGCACCGCGTCCGGGCCGCAGTCCTCGAGCACCTTCGCCTAAGGCGCAGGCTGTTCATGGTCCCGGCTCATGGTGAGCGCGGCACTGTAATGGCGCGCCGCTGATTCCGCTTGTCGCGGGGCGGCATTCTTTGGTCCGGACGCGTCAGGCGTCGCGGCACGTTGCTGAATCGGCGACCGCCATTAAGATGGGACGCGAACGGACCCCTCGAGCAGGCGAAATGCTTAACAATCCAACGGCCCTGGCCATGACGATGGCGCCGCTCAAGGAAGCATTGCCGGAGTACGGCATTGACTTCGCGGAACTGGCCTGGCGCGTCGGCATCGATCCCGAGCTGTTGTCGCGCCCGGATGCACGTTGCTCCTCCAGCCGGATCCAGAAGCTCTGGCGCCTCGCGGCCGAGCAGTCCGGCGACCCGCTGTTCGGCCTGCGGGTCGGACGGCATGTCCGGCCCGGCATCTTCCACGCGCTCGGCCTCGGAATCGTCAGCAGCACCAGCGTGCTCGCGGCGCTGAAGCGCCTCGAGCGCTACAGCAGCGTCGTGAGCACCAACGGGCGGTTCGTCCTGATCCAGCACGAGGGGTTGACAAGCCTCGAGGTGCGGTCGACGGAGCACACGGTCGTGCCGATTCCCGAGTACCTGGACGCGACGGTCGTAGCCGTGTGCCGCGTGCTTCGTCTGTGTGCCGGGCCCGCGGCGACGCCACTCGAAGTCCGCCTGCCGGACAGGCACGACGCCCCGGCCGCGGCATACCGCGAGGCGCTCGGCTGCCCGGTGAAGTTCGGCGCCGCGAACGTCGCGTTGGTCTACGACGCGCAAGTCGCGGCCCGACCGGTGCTGAGCGGCAATCCAGAGCTTGCCGCCGAGGCGGACAAGATGTCGCTTCGCTACCTCGAGGGACTGTTGCCAGAGTCAACGGCCGCGCGCGTGCGTGCGTTGCTTCTGGACTCCATGCCGTCCGGGGACATCGACCAGGAGGAGATCGCGCGCGCGCTGCACCAGAGCCCGAGCACGCTGCAGCGCCGGCTGCGGGAGGAGGGCACGAGCTACCAGCAGCTGCTCGACACCACGCGGCATGAACTTGCGCTCGACTATCTTCGCGAAGGCCAGCACAGCCTCGTCGACATCACGTTCCTGCTGGGATTTTCAGACCAGAGCAATTTCACGCGGGCGTTTCGACGCTGGACCGGAAGGACGCCGCGGGAATTCCTGTCCTAGGCCCGCGGCGGCGTCGGCGGCAGGACTGCAAACGTCTGCAGCGGACGCGTCGGTTCAGTAGCTGCCGCTGGCGCCACCACCGCCGAATCGACCCCCGCCCGGCGTGAAGCTCGGCTGGGGGGCCGGAAACTCCCGGGCCGTGCGTTGTGCGAGCAGTGCGGCGCCGGCGGTCTGCAGCAGGTCGAGCGGGCCGTCGCGATCGTTCAATGCGACGGAAGTCAGTCCATTGCGCGGCTGCCTTAGGTAACGATCCAGTGCCACTCCCGCGACCAGCGCCGCGAGTCCGCAAAGGACCAACCATGTCTCGGTCGAGAGGGAGGTGGCAAGGCGCAACTCCACGGCGAGGCAGGCGACACAACCCATGAAGCCCAGGAGCGGCGCGTGCCGTCTGCGACGCAAGCCTGCGACCAGCATTGCGATGCCGAGTGCAAGCAGCAGCACCGATGTCGCAAGCCGACCCGACGGGCCATCGACGGTAACCAGCTCGACTGCGAAGTAGTTCCAGGTTGCGTACTTCGCATAGGTGGCGATCGGCAGCGTAGCGACCAGCCAGTCGAGCATGCGGTCGTGCGACGGACGGCGGAACTCCCTCGCGCCCAGCGCGAGCGCAATCGCTGCGAGCGCGCAGCCAAGACCGAACGTTGTGACTCCGTGGCCAATTACTGCGTCGAGCGCGTGCGCGGCCGTGGTCGATCCTGACCAGTGAACGAACACGAGTACTGCGCAGGTGGTGACGAGCGGATTCAGGCGCCGCAACCCCGCGGCGCCAGCCGCCGCGATCAGCACGAGCGTGTGCGGCGTGCCGCCGATGAACTCGACCTCAGGGACGATGAGCGTGGTGATCCAGGCACCGATCAGCACGAAGCCGGCGACACCGAGGCCTTCCTCGATGCCGGACGCGTGCAGGCGCCTGCCGACGGTGAGCCACTCGGCGACGAGCACGGCGATGAGTCCGGCAATCAGCAGGTTGATCCGGTCACCGAGTCCGAGGACCCCGAAGAGCAGGGCGGCCGCGACGAACCCCAGGACGAACAGCGCAATGCGCGCGAGCAGGCCGGTGCTGCGCCAGCCACCGGTACGCGCGATCATGAAGTCGCGTGGTAGCGCAGTGGCCAGCTCGGACACCACTTCGATCCAGCGTTCCTCGGCGGGCGTTGGCCGCCAGCGGCTCATGGGACGGGCGCCCGCAGCCTACGGCGCAGTTGCCAAAGCGTGGCAGCGGCGACACAAACGACGATCAGCGCGAAACCCAGGGACATCGTGATGCCGTGGATACGCGGCAGGACTGCCGCACAGAGGCCGATCGCGGCGTACCCCACGCCGTACACGAGGAATGCCTCGCGCCCGGCATTCAGCCCACGGAGCACCGAAGCGTATGCGAGCGACGCCAGCAGCGGCAGCCCCGCCGCGAGCCACGGCCATTCGCGGCACCACGCGATCGCGCCCCAGAACGCCAGGTTTGCCGCGAAGTGATCCATCACGTCGCTGAAGCGCGTGTCAGGCCGCGCGCGGCGGTCGGAGTAGCGCCATCCTGCGATCACTGCCGCGCAGGCGAGCGCGCGGGCGCCGAGCTCCGGCGTCGAGGATGCAAAATGCAGCGCGTCGCCGAGCGTGACACCCACGCCGAACCAGCCGGCGAGCGCCGTGAGGGACGCCGCGAGCACCAGCGGCGAGCCGAATGCGTAGGCGATGGCTGCGTGGACGACCGCGAGCAGCAGCAGGTGCCACGACCACCAGGGGCCGAGCAGCGTGAACTGACGCTCGGCGTAGGCGAGGTTCGCGCTGCCGAGCAGCACGGCCAGGAGCAGCAGGTAGTGGCCCGCGTCGTTGAGGGCGCGTCCCGCGAGCCTCGCGCGTACGGCGGGCACCGCGCACGCTACGGCGACGAGCGCGATCGCCAGCACGATGGCGCGCGGGCCGATCCGGTCCAGGTGCCGCGCGAGGACGATGCCCACGCCGGCCATCACCAGCAGCACGCCGGCGTACAGGGTGACCCGCAGTTCCGTGTGCAAGGAGAACACCTGGCCGCGATCGCGGACCAGGGCTCGGGCGGCCGTGGCATCGTCGATCACGCCCTCGGCGTGAAGCGTCCGGAGTTCGGGTTCGAGGGTGTGCATGATCCGAATCTACGCTTTACTCGACGACGATTATCGTGCCAACCGCGCTCACTGACAGCGTCCTTAAGCGAGGCTTGCGTGACACCCGGCCCCGGCGCAGAGTGGCACCCTTCGCGGGGGGGGGGAAGCGGGCCATGAAAAGACGGGCTTTCTGCGTGTCCGCCGCGGCTGCGCTGGGCGTGGCGGCGTTTCCTTTCGATCGTGCTTTCTCGGTGGCGGCCACGGTCACCGCCGATGTGGAGGCCGTCACCGGCGACGGCCGGCGAATCCTGTTGTCGAGGTCGGACGTGGAGGACTTCCGCGCGGGCCTGCGCGGGCAACTGCTGTTGCGGGACGCGGCGGGCTACGACGACGCACGCAAGATCTTCAATGGCATGTTCGATCGCAAGCCCGCGATGATCGCGCGCTGCCTGGGTGCCGCGGACGTCGTGCGCTCGGTGCAGTTCGCGCGGGCGCACGGACTACTGGTCGCCGTGCGCGGCGGCGGACACAGCCTCTCAGGTCAATCAGTCTGCGATGACGGTCTGATGATCGACCTGGCGCCGATGCGCGCGGTGCGCGTCGACCCCTCGCGCCGGCTCGCGCGCGCCGGCGGCGGCGCGCTGCTCGGCGATCTCGATCGCGAGACGCTGGCGTTCGGACTGGTCACGACGACCGGCACGGTCTCGCATACAGGGGCCGGCGGTCTCACCCTGGGTGGCGGGTTCGGACGCCTGTCACGCCGCTACGGCCTGACCTGTGACCAGCTGACGTCGGTAGACATCGTCACGGCAGATGGCCGCCTGCGCGAGGCAAGCGCCACGGACAACGACGACCTGTTCTGGGCCGTACGCGGAGGGGGCGGAAATTTCGGCGTCGTCACGTCGTTCGAGTATCGGCTGCACCCCTTCGACGGCTGGGCGACCGGCGGACACCTGGTGTTCCCCTTCGAACAGGCGCAGCGGGCGCTGCGCGGCTTCGCGGAACTCTACCCGGGCGCGCCCGAGGGACTCTGGATCGAGCCCATCCTGACGACCACGCCGGGTGGCGGGCGCGTGTTGATCCTGGACGTCTGCTGCAGTGACCCGCCTGCAGCAGCCGAGTCTGCGCTCGTGCCCTATCGCAAGCTCGGGAAGGCGATCGAGGATGACGTGAAGCGGGTGCGCTACTCGGTGTTGCAGACGAAGGACGACGAGCGAGCGCGCATCGGCGGCCGCTACTACACGAAGTCGGGGTTTACGGACACGCTGGACGATGGCCTCATTGACCTGATGCTGGACACGATCGCGGGCGCCACGATTCCGCGGGCGCGCATCGCAATGCCGCCGAAGGGCGGCGCCGTCGAGCGCGTCGCGCCAGACGCCACGGCCTTCTGGCATCGCGCCTCGCTGTACAGCGTGCTCTTGCAGACGAGCGGAGACGAGTCCGCCGAAGATGCCGCAAATATTGCCTGGGCCAAGGCGAAGTGGCCGGCGTTGGAAGCTCATACAAAGGGCTTCTACGCAAATACCAACCTGTCGGAAATGCCGACCGATCGGGTCAGCGAAGCCTACGGCGGCAATCAAGCGCGGCTGGCCGAACTCAAGACCCGCTACGACCCGACGAACCTGTTCCGCCTTAACGCGAACGTTCGCCCGCGCGCCTGACGCACGATGCCGAGGGCGGGGCGCCCAGCGGTCAGGAGGAGGGCGATCGGCAGCCGCCTCGCGATTGCGCGCAATTATCTGCACGTGCGGATTTTCAGCGAGGCGATGCATTCACGCGCCGGCTGCTGGCCAGCGTGGCCCGCGTGAATGATGCGCCCGCAACGAACGGCGCGAGCCGCGCAAGACGCCGCAATCTTGATTACTGAGTCTTGCGGTGAAAAGGAGATTGTGCAGACTGCAAGGGAACGGCTACGGGCTTCAAGAGTTCGCCATGGAAAGCCGACGCATTACCGCGGGCATGGGACTGTTGTTCACCGCCCTGGGGGCATGGATCGCTTTCGAGATAGCAGCTGACTGGCCGGGCTATCTCGCGGCGGGTGCAGTTGGCGGGCTGGGCATAGACGCGATCTACAGCGCAGTCCGTGGTCGGCGTTCGCTGATGTCACGCATAGGGCCGTTGCCATGACGCGACCGGCCTTTCGCGTCGTGGCTTGCGTTTCAGGGTTCGGGGTGGTTCGGTGCTTGGTTCCACCTCGGGCCCGTGGGAACCATGGTTGCTCCGGCCAAGTTCAGATGTCCAACTCAGGGCTAACTAGAAATGTCCGCCTGGCACTCCTTGACGCCGGCGAACCGCATTCGGTGGTTGCTGCGATCGCGATTGCTCCACGTAGGTCCTCCGGTCCCAATTCGCGCTGCGTCTTCGTTCCCGGGAGACGCGGTCGCGGTACGTGCTTCCCATTCGGACGATGAGCGGTGGAAGGTCCGCCGGCACCGCCAATCTCGCGCTGCGCCTGTACGAGCTGGGCGATCCGCAGAACCTGCCCCAGTCGCTTGTTCTCGACCACAGTGCCCTGATCAATTTCGCCGAGCTTGTCGTAGACGGAGTAGGGCAGGACCAGGCCGCCCGCACGAATCTCGATGCGTCCGTCGGGGAACTGGAATACCTCGACGTACTTGCCGATCAGTCGACGGGCGTCTGGCGTTTCGGTCAGCAGGTAGAGTTTGCGTTCGTAGTGCAACGTCAGGTTCTTCGTCACCTTGCGCAGCTCGCGCCAGGAGAAGATCGAGTCGAGATCTTCATCCGTGCGGACCGGCCGATGTGCGTCGTGCAGGTCCCGCGGTGCCTTGCCGAAGCGCCCGTTATAGTCGGCGATGAAGGTCGGCATGAAGGCGTTCGCGGCCTCGATCGTCGAGATGCCGTGCAGCCGCAGCTCTTTGACCAGTCGGTCCTGTAACGTCTGATGCGCCCGCTCGACGCGTCCCTTGGCGGCGGGCGTGTTCGCACAGATCCCATCGATGTTGAGTTCGTACAGCGCGCGGCCGAACTGCGTGTGGCCATCACCACCGGTGGCCGACTTCTGGTTCACGCGGAAGATGCTTGCCTTATCGCTGTAGAACGCGAGCGGCTTGCCGAACCGATCGAGGTACTGTCGTGTTGCCTCGAAGTACGCAAAGGTGGACTCGACGCCGGTGAACAGCACCACCATCAGTCGACTGGTTGCATCGTCGACGTATACCAGCGCCGCGCACGCCGGTGCCCGGTCCTCGAACCAACGATGGTCGCAGCCATCGATCTGCACCAGTTCGCCGAGACAGGCACGGCGGGCTCGGGGTTGCTGGACCTTTGGCGGTCGCAGGCGCCGCGGAATCCACAGCCCGGCGGCAATCTGCAGTTGGCGAACCGTCTCCTTGGCCAGATCGATCTGGTGGTCGCTGCGCAGCTTCTCCGCGGCCAGTGTCGGGCCAAAATCAGCGTATGACTCGCGCAGGATGCCGATCACGCGTTCCGCCAGGCTCGGGTCGAGTCGGTTGTTGCTTGGCCGGTTGCGGTGTCTCGAGATCAGTCCCACCGGACCTTCCTGCGCGTAACGCCGTGTTAGTCGACGCACCTGACGCGTCGTCAGACCGAGCCGCTCAGCGGCCCGGCCGGGCTTCAAGTTGCCGTCCACCACGGCTTGGATGCACTTCAAACGGTCCAGATCCCGCATCGTCATGGTCACCCTGGCGAGTTGCCGCATGGCAGGTCTCCGAACCCCGGAACAGGGAGCGAAACACTGCCGAAATCTCACGCCAGGCGGACATTTGAACTTAGCCAGAACCGGACACTTCTACTTGGCCCTAATAATGGTGGTACGCATAATGTATATTATGGTAAAAATGACATTACTCTCAGCGTGACCGTCCGTACGCCAATCTCGCTGCTGGCGATTTACGGGAGCTCCACGCTGACCCTATTGGAAGGTCCGATTTCTGACCGCCCAAGCGTCAGCTGTCCAGATACGAACGCCCCCGGAGCGCTGTACCGACCTGCCGCCCACGCGCGCCCGGATCCAACCGGGCACGCTGCACAAAAGAGCCCGCTGGTGCTAGACCGCCGAAGTTCCCAGCCGACCGGCACCCGTATCTGCTGTCGCCAGCGAATCTGTGTTCAGGAGATCACCCGTGAGCCGCTTAATGTCATTCGCACCCGCCACACTGGCTCTGGTCGTCCTGCTGTCGTCCTCGCCGGCCTCCGTCGCGGCCGATTGCCCGGCGTTCCTGAACCACGACTTCAAGAAGCTGCGCTCATCGCAGAGCGTCAACCTCTGTAGAGAGTACGCGGGCAGACCGCTGCTGATCGTCAACACCGCCAGTCACTGTGGCTACACACCGCAGTTCAAGGGCCTCGAGGCACTGCACCAGAAGTACAAAACGCGCGGTCTCGTCGTGGTTGGCTTTCCGTCAGACGACTTCAAGCAGGAGGCGAACGACGAGGCGGAGACCGCCGACGTCTGCTACATCAACTACGGCGTCACCTTCACCATGCTCAGCCCGACTGCAGTGACGGGTCGCGACGCGAACCCTGTCTTCCGGGAGATCGGCCGCCGGTCCGGCGAGCCGAGCTGGAACTTCAACAAGTATCTCGTGAGCGCCGACGGCAAGGTCGTTCGGCAGTTCGACAGCCGCGTCCGTCCAGACTCCGCTGAACTCCAACAGGCCATCGAACAACTTCTCCGCTGAAGGGGATTCCGCGTCGACGAGCGCGATCGTGTCTATTCCGACGCCGGCGATTGAGCTTTTTGATTCATCGTCGTCATCGCGCGTACGGGCCCCGTGTCGCGATATCACGCAGGGCCCGGCACACGGCCGGCGGGCCGTGCCGGCCTTGCGGGCGATCCCCTATCCTGTCTGGCGCCCGGTCGCCCCGTCACCAATTGATGACCGACCCTTTCTGACAAAACCCGGCCCGTTGGTGCGTAACCGTTTGTACTAACTGGCTTTTGCGGACTGCGGGGCAACCGGCCGGCGACCTGGATTTCCAGGCAACTGTCGGGCTCACGGTTTCCGAAGGACGTACCGTCGCAGGCCTAACCCCGGCTGGGGTTCACTTGCCGGACGCCTCCCGGTCCCATTCGTGACAAAATGAGGTTTAGAGGTTCCAGGAGCCCAGATGGCACTGCGATTTCTCAAGGAC
>Ga0316603_10001048_pt1 | contig 14448 bp, 10 predicted proteins | sample OWC_soil_day10_n_FD_207649 | JGI IMG/M metagenome (GOLD analysis project Ga0316603, IMG submission 207649) | Wetland soil microbial communities from Old Woman Creek delta, Ohio, United States - OWC_soil_day10_noCT | ecosystem: Environmental > Terrestrial > Soil > Wetlands | place: USA: Ohio...
TCATCGTCGTGGCGCTGGTCGGCGGCGCGGCGGAGATGACCTCGGCGTTCGCCGCCGCCCGCAAGAACCGGCTCGACCTGAGCGTCGGCATCGCGATGGGGAGCGCCTCCCAGATTGCGCTCTTCGTCGCGCCGGTGCTGGTGCTGCTCAGCTACGTGATCGGCCCGTCTCCGATGGGCCTGCAGTTCTGGCCGGGCGCCGTGGTGATGATTCTCGTCGCCACCATGACTGCTTCGATGATGACGACCGGCGGGCGCTCCACGTGGTTCGTCGGCGTGCTCACGCTGATGGTCTACCTGACGTTTGCGGCGACGCTCTACCTGTTGCCGCCCCGCGTGCAGTGACACCATGCCCGACGATCCCGTCAAGCACTCGAAGCGCGTGCTGGAGCCGTTCGACCGCCTGTCCGAAATCCTGTTCGGTCTGATCATGGTCCTGACGTTCACGGGTTCGCTGAACGTGGCCGAGGAGGGGCGCGAGAGTGTCCGCACGATGCTCGTGGGCGCGTTGGGCTGCAACCTCGCGTGGGGGATCATCGACGGGGTGTTCTACCTGATGGGGTGCCTGGCCGAGAAGAGCAGGGGACTCTCCACCCTGCACGCCGTGCGGGCCGCGGACCGCGACACGGCACACCGGATCATCGCCGATGCGCTGCCATCGGCCGTTTCGTCGATCCTGCAGCCGGACGAATTCGAGAGGATGCGCGAGCGTTTGAAGGGGCTGCCCGAGCCGCCCGACCGCGCGCGCCTGCGCGCGGACGATTGGAGGGGCGCTGCCGCTGTCTTCGGCCTCGTGTTCCTGTCCACCTTCCCCGTGACGATCCCGTTCATCTTCATGCAGGATGTCACCAGGGCCTTGCGCGTGTCCAACGGCATCGCAATTGCGATGCTCTTCCTGATCGGCTGCGCGTATGGCCGCTTCGCGGGGCGCCGCCCGTTCCCGACGGGAATCGCGATGGTGGTCCTCGGGTTCATCCTCGTGGGCATGACCATCGCGCTCGGGGGATGAACGCGATGCTGCGGCCCGCCTTTGTCGTCCTGACCCTCGTTCTCACAGCGGGCCCTGTGCTGGCCCAGGCCCCCCCGCCGGACCAGAACGCCTGGTCCATCTCCGCCTCGGCCTACACCTTCATCGTGCCGGACGACCGCGACGTCGTGCAGCCTACGCTGGCTGCGGATCGAGGCTGGCTCCATCTGGCCGCCCGCTACAACTACGAGGATGTCGAGACGGGCTCCGTCTGGTTTGGCTACAACTTCGGCGGGGGCACGACGCTGGAGTGGACGGTCACGCCCATGATTGGCGGCGTCGTGGGCACGACCGCCGGTGTCGCGCCGGGCTGGACGTTCTCGTTGAGTTACTGGAAACTGGAGCTCGCGAGCGAGAGCGAATACGTCATCGACGCGCGCAACACTTCCGAGAGCTTCTTCTACAACTGGTCGGAACTGAGCATTTCGCCGGTGGATTGGCTCCGCGCGGGTGCCGTCGTCCAGCGGACCCGCGTCTACCAGTCGGACCGCGACGTGCAGCGCGGCCTGTTCGTCGGTGTCACGTACAAGATCGTGGACGTCGCCGCCTACGTGTTCAATCCGGACGACAGCAAGCCCATCGTCGTGCTGGCGGCCAGTGTGGGGTTCTGAAGGAGCCTGCCGTGGGGCAACGACTGCCGCCGGTCTGACGGCACGAACGCCTTCCTCCGAGCGTGTGGGACTGGCAGAACCAGGCACCGGCGGAGCCTGCTGCCAGGCTCCGCCGTGCGCCGGGGACGCGCGAGAGCGCGGACGGTCTGCCGCCGACGATGCTACTTCACAGTTGCCGGTGGGGGCGTCGCCGGCTGCTCGGGCTGCCAGCCCCCTCCGAGCGAGCGGTACAGCTGGGCCACGGCACGCAACTGCTCACCCCGTGTCTGGGCCAGCTGCAGCTCCTGCTGGAACAGCGACTGGTCCGCGATCAGCACCTCGAGGTAGGTCGACAGCCCGGTGTCGTAACGCGACCGGGAGAGCTGGACCGCATCCCGCAGCGCCTCGACGCCCGACTCGACCTCCGTTCGCCGCTGGGCGAGCTTCTCGATCGTCACGAGCGAGTCCGCCACTTCCCGGTATGAATTGAGCGCTGCCTTCTGGTACTGGGCAATCGCCTGATCGAACCGCGCCTTCGCCGCCTCGTAGTTCTGCTTGATCCTCCCGCCGTTGTACAGCGGCTGGAAGATGCCGGCGGCGAGCGACCATACCATCGCATCGGGTCTCATGAAGTCGGCCAGCGCTCCGCTCACGCTACCGGCCGAGCCCGTCAGGGTGAGCGTCGGATAGAAGAGCGCCTTGGCGGCGCCGATGTCGGCATTCGCCGCGACGAGCAACTGCTCCGCCTGGACGACGTCCGGACGGCGCGCGAGGAGCTGTGCCGGCAGGCCCGGCGGAATGCGCGGCGGGATCTGCCGCTCGCTGAGCGAACTGCCGCGCGCAATCTGGCCCGGGGGACGGCCGAGCAGGATGCTCAGGCTGTTTTCGGCGACGGCGATCTGCCGCTCGATATCCGGAATGGCGGCCGCCGTGACGGCTCGGTTGGCCTTGGCCTGATCCACCTCGAGGCGGTTGGACACGCCGCCCGCAAGCCGCCGCTGATAGTAGACGACGGTGTCCTCGTTGATCTTGAGCGTCTGGCGGGCGATCTGAAGCTCGAGGTCGAGCTCCTGCAGGTAGAAATAGGTGGCTGCGATGTCGCCGACCAGCGTGACGAGCACCGCACGTCGCCCTTCTTCGGTGGCAAGGTACTGCGCGAACGCCGCCTCCTTGCCACGCCGGAGCCGTCCGAACAGGTCGATCTCCCACGACAGGCTGCCGTTGAGCGCCCAGTTCTGGTAGGACCGATCGGGTGCCTGCTCCTTGGTGAGAGGCGGATCCTGCAGTCTGGACGCCTGGTCGCCCGACACGCCGAAGCCCACGCCCACCTCGGGATACAGGTACGACTTCGCAATGCCGGCCAGCGCGCGCGACTCGAGGACCCGCGCGGACGCGAATCTCAGATCGAGGTTGTTGGCGATGCCGTCGCGGATGAGCGCCTGCAGCGCCTGGTCGTCGAAGATTTGCCACCAGGGCAGGTCGGCCATCGACTCGGCCGCCGGCGCGCCCACGGCACCTCGATAGAGGTCGGGCGGCTTCAGCTCCGGCCGCTCGTAGTTCGGCCCCACCGAACACCCGGCCGCGAGCACGCCGGCTGCGAGAACGGCCGCAACGACCGAGCCGCGCCGGAAGAGGTGTTGGATGTGCATCAGTGGCCTCCTCCTCCGGGAACGCCGGCAGGTTTCTCCGGTACCGGCGCCTTGCGTTTGCCGCTCAGTGTCTCAACGAGCACGAACAGCATGGGAATCAGCAGCACGCCGAGGATGGTGGCGATCAGCATGCCCGAGAACACCGCCATGCCCATGACCTTGCGCGCCTCGGCGCCCGCGCCGACCGCGCTAACGAGCGGGGTGACGCCCAGGATGAACGCGAACGCCGTCATCAGGATGGGCCGGAACCGCAGCCGCGCGGATTCGAGCGCGGCCGTGAGCGCGTCCTTTCCCTGCTCGTGGAGCATCTTCGCGAACTCGACGATCAGGATCGCGTTCTTTGCCGCCAGGCCGATCAGCATGATGAGGCCGATCTGGGCGAAGATGTTGTTCACGTAGCTGGTCGAGGTGTGCCGCGCGACCCACAGGCCGAAGTACGCGCCGAAGGCAGCAAACGGCGTCCCCAGCAGGACGCTGAACGGCAGCGTCCAGCTCTCGTACTGCGCAGCGAGCACGAGAAAGACCAGGAAGATCGCGACCGCGAAGGTCGGCAGGGGGTTCGGCGCCCGCTTCTCCTGGAACGAGAGGTCGGACCAGTCGTAGCCCATGTCGGGGGGCAGCGTCTCGGCGGCGACCTGCTCAAGCGCCGCCAGCGCCTGGGCCGAGCTGTAGCCCTCGGCGGGAACGCCAGAAATCTCCGCCGAGCGGTACAGGTTGAACCGGTTGGTGAACTCGGGCCCGCTCGTCTCGCGCGTCGTGACGAGCGTGTCGAGGGGCACCATCTGGCCCTGCGAGCCGCGCACGAAGAACAGCCCCAACTGCTTCGGGTCGCGCCGGTACTCGGGTTCAGCCTGGATGAAGACCTTGTAGACGCGGCCGAACCGGTTGAAGTCGTTGATGTAGGCGCTGCCGAGCAGCGAGCCGAGCGTCGTGTTCACATCCGTGATCGGCGCACCGACCTTCAGCACCTTGCTGCGATCGATGTCGGCATACACCTGCGGCACGCTCGGCCGGTAGAGCGTCGAAATCCGCCCGATCTCGGGCCGCTTGCGGGCCGCCTCGATGAACCGCATCGTCTGCTGGCCAAGGTACTGAGGCGTGCTGCCGACCCGGTCCTGCAACTGCATCGTGAAGCCTGCGCCGGTCCCCAGGCCGGGAATTGCCGGAGGTCCGAAGGCGACCACCGCGGCCTCGGGAATCTCCCGGGTGAATTCCCGGTTCAGAGCCGCCACGATGCCGTTCGAGTGAAGCTCCGCGGTGTGGCGCTCCTCCCACGGCTTGAGCTGGACGAAGAAGAACCCCATGTTCGACGAGTAGGCGGAAGTGAGCAGGCTGAAGCCGGTGATCGTGTTGTAGCCCTCGACGCCCTCGTTGGCGGCGAGGATTGCCTCCGCCTTCCGCATGACGGCGTCGCTGCGCTCGAGGGAGGACGCGTCGGGCAGCATCGCGTTCACCATGATGTAGCCCTGGTCCTCCTCCGGGATGAACCCCTGCGGCACGCGGCCGATGAGGCGGACTGCCAGGAACGAGATTCCGCCGACCAGCAGGACGCCCACAATCATCTTCCGCGCGAAGAAGCCGGCCACGCTGATGTACCCGTTGGTGCCGGCGCCGAACGCCCGATTGAAGATCCGGTAGAACGGTGTCAGAAGCGTCTTCTTCCCGGTTGCAGGCTTCAGCAACAGCGCCGCCAGTGCCGGCGAGAGCGTCAGGGCGTTGAACGCCGACAGCAGCACCGAGATGGCGATCGTGATGGCGAACTGCTGGTAGAGCCGGCCCGAGATCCCGCCCATGAACCCCACCGGCACGAACACGGCCGCCAGAATCAGGGCGATGGCCACGACGGGGCCCGACACCTCCTCCATCGCCTTCAGCGCGGCATCCTTCGGCTGCATGCCCTGCTCGATGTGGTGCATCACGGCCTCGACGACGACAATCGCATCATCGACGACGATGCCGATCGCCAGCACGAGGCCGAGCAGCGAGAGCACGTTGATGGAGAAGCCCATCATCGGGAAGAAGATGAACGCGCCGACGAGCGAGACCGGCACCGTCAGCAGCGGGATCAGGGTCGCCCGCCAGTTCTGCAGGAAGATGAACACCACGATGATGACGAGGATGATCGCCTCGAACAGGGTCTGGACGATCTCTCTGATCCCCTCCTCGACCGGAAGCGTCGTGTCCAGCGAGATCTTGTACTCCATGTCCCGCGGGAACCGCGTCGACAGGTCCTCCATCGTCGCCTTGACCCGGTTGGCCACCTCCAGGGCATTCGTGCCCGGAATCTGGAACACGGCAATGACCGCGGCCGGCTTGGCATCGTGCCGCCCGACGGCGTTGTACAGCTGCGTCCCGAGCTCGAGGCGCGCCACGTCCTTCAGGTAGACCTGCGACCCGTCCGGGTTCGTGCGGACGATGATCCGGCCGAACTCCTCCTCGTTCAGCAGGCGCCCCTGTGTGCGTACGGTGTAGGTGTACTCCGTCCCGGCCACGGCGGGCGGGCCGCCTATCTGGCCGGACGGGCTCAGCTGGTTCTGCTGGTTGACCGCGTTCACGATGTCCGGGACGGTGATGCCGAGCCGCGCGATCCGATCGGGCCGCACCCAGATGCGCATCGCGTAGTCGCTGCCGCCGAACAGGTTGATCTGCCCCACGCCCTGGATGCGCGCAATGTTGTCGTTGATGTTGATCGTCGAGTAGTTCGACAGGAAGTTGTTGTCGTACGTCCCGTTCGGCGACTTGACGGAAATCACCAGCAGCGGGAACGCCAGCGCCTTCTTCACCGCGACGCCGTAGTTCTTGACCGACTGCGGCATCTGGGGCATGGCCTCGGAGAGCTTGTTCTGGGTCAGGACGTTCGCCATGTCGAGGTTGGATCCGACCTCGAAGCTCACCTTGAGCGTGAGTGTGCCGTCGTTGGCGTTCGTGGACTTCATGTAAATGGAGTTCTCGACGCCGTTGATCTTCTGTTCAGCCGGCGTCGCCACGGATGCTTCGACGTCGGTTGCGCTCGCGCCGACGAAGGTGGTCGTCACCTGCACCATGGGCGGCACGATCTCGGGATACTGGGCGATCGGAAGGCCGGACATGGCCACCAGGCCCAGCAGTACCGTGACAATGGAGATCACCATGGCCACGATGGGGCGGTTGATGAAGAACCGGGCCATGGCTACTTCACCTCGCTCGCCGTGGGCGACGCTGGAGAGGCGGCCTGGGGAGGAGCTGCCTTGGGTGCGACCACGGCTCCCTCGCGGACGCGCTGCAGCCCTTCGACGACCACCTTCTCGCCCGGCTTCAGCCCTTCTTCAATGACCCACAGGCTGTCCACTCGCGGGCCGACCTTCACATTGCGGAACGTCACCTTGTTGTCGGAACCGACGACCGCCAGGCTGTAGAGGTTCTGGAGCTCCTGGACAGCCCGTTGCGGCACGAGCAGCGCTCCCTTCCTCACGTCGATGTCGAACCGCGCGCGGCCGTACTGGCCGGGCCTCAGCACCAGCTGCGGATTGGGGAACGTGAACTGCAACGCGAGCGTTCCGGTCGTCGGGTCGATGTTGCGCTCGGCGGTGTCCAGCCGGCCTGGCTCGGGGTGGACCGTTCCGTCAGCCAGGATCAGCTGGATCGGGATCCTCTTCCCGATCCCCGTCGTTCCCTGCTCCTGGGCGCGCCTCACGACCCTCAAGTACTCCGCCTCGGCAAGGCCGGCACGGAAGAAGATCGGATTGATGACGGAGATCGTGGTGAGCAGCGTGCTCTCGCCGCGGCCGACGAGATTCCCGGCCTTGACCTTCGTCGTGCCGACGAGGCCGTCGACCGGCGCCGTAATGGTCGCGTAGCCCAAGTCAATTTGGGCCTTGTCCACGGCTGCCTGTGCGGCGTCAACCTGGGCGCTCGCGGCGTCGCGGGCCGACACGGCGTTGTCCAGCTCCATTTGGCTGACGGCCTGCTGCTTGACGAGCGGCGTGAAGCGCTTGACGTCGTTCTCGGTCTTCTCCAGCCTCGACCGCCAGGTCGCCAGGTTCGCCTTCGCGTTCGCGAGCGCCGCCTCGAGGTCCTTTGGATCGATCTGGTAGAGCAGCTGGCCCTTCTTGACCAGCGTCCCCTCGGTGAACGCCACGGTATCGAGGAACCCCTCGACGCGGGCCCGGATCTCGACGTCCTGGGATCCTGCGGCCTGTCCGACCAGCTCCATCTCGACAGGCACGTCGCGCTGGACGGGCTCGACAACGAGAACCTCGGGCGGCGGAGCGGCTGCCGGCGGAGGCGGGGGCGAGCAGGCGCCGACCGCCGCGAACACGACGGCAAAGAGCAGGAGGATCAGGTTTCGCATCATGACCAAGACCTCGTTGGCAGAAAGACGCGCCGCTGGCGGGTTGGACCCCGGGTTTGGCGAATGACCATTCTAATGCACCGGCCGCCCGGCTGGCACCGCCATTTCGCCCGGCAGGCGCGCCACTTTGCTGAACCACGACGCCGCAAGAAGGGCCAGGGCGACCGTCAGGACGACCGCAATAACGCACATGACAACCGCGCGCGGATCGGCCCCGGGGATCGCGACGAGCGGCGCGAGCGCGGCCCCTATGTTTCGCGTGCACATCCCGATCCCAAGTACGCTCCGCTGGTCCTGCGGCAGGCCAAAGCCGATCATGTAGGGGCCGGCGGCCATCCCCGCCAGAAAGACGACTTGCGCACCGATGGCAAAGCTGCCCACGGCGCCCCACATGTCCCGCCCGTAGACAATCACCATGCACACCAGCATGAGGACTGTTGCGAGGCTGGTAATCCTCTTGACCGGAGGGCGCCACCGTGCCGCGACCGGCTCCGCCAACGTCCTGATCGTCGTCCCCGCCACGAGGGGCGCCAGCACCCACAGCAGCAGCGGCCGGGCAATCGTCCACGCATCGGCGGTCAGGCCGGCGGCCATCACCGGAACGGCAAGCGGGATGAACACGAGGGTGCCAATCGCGGCGAGAAGCATGATCGCCGCCGTGTAGGCCAGGTCACCCTTCGCCCGCTCGACCATCATCGGCATGAACGGCGCGACGGGCGCCATGCCCAGCAGAATCAGGCCCAGCCCGTACGGTTCGGCCATCGGGATCAGGTGCGCCAGCAGGTACGCGAACGCCGGGCCGACGACGAAACCCCACACGAGGGTCAGCAGGACGAACCGTACGTTCCGCAGCGCGCGCACGGCCTCGCGCAGCGCGAGGTCCAGGCCAAGCCCGAACAGGCTGCCCACCATGAAGATGATCAGCAGAACGCCGGCGACTTGCTTGATGAGCGCCACGGACTCCGCCTACACTCCGGTCATCGAGAAGACCATGGCCTTCCACGGTGGTTCGTCCAGGTAGAGGCCGCGTGCAGCCAGGTCCGAACCGTCCCGATCGTACGCCGCATCGCCGACGAGATCCTCGAGCCGCCAATTGCGGCCGCCGAGATCCAAAAACGGCAGGCGGACGTAGCACTGGCTCTGGACGGGACCGTAGTTCACCGCCACGATCAGCCGGTCCTGATCGGCACGCTGCCAGGCGTACGCGATGAAGTTGTCCCAGGTCCCGTTGCCGTCCCACGCGGGCTGACACTCCAGCAGCCGCCATTCGCCGTACCGCACCGCCGGCTGTTTGAGTGCCCCGAGCAGCCGCCGGTAGAGCTCCTCGAGCGTCCGGTCGACCGGCTCCTCGGGGGCCCTGACAAGATGCGGCGAGATCCGCTTCTTCCGCCCCTCGACCTGCCCCTGGTGAAAGAACCGCATCCCTGGCGAGAGGAACGTGATGGCCGCCGCCGCCCGGTGCACGTCCGGCGCAAAGGTCGCCGCTGCACGCGGTTCGTCGTGGTTCTCGAGGAAACGCGCGAGCTTCTGCTGGTAGTCCATGTCAGCCAGCATGTGTTCGCGCACCGGCCGGGCGTGCCCCTCGCGGAGGCGGTCGTAGAGCCGCTTGTCGTAGGCGTAGTCGAAACCCTGCTGCTGCAGCGTCCATTCCAGGTCCCAGTAGACCTCGGCCATGAAGCAGAAGCCCGGAGCGCGATCGCGCACCCGCCTGGTCGCTTCCGGCCAGAACGGGGGCGCCGGCCGCCCCCAGGTCCGCTCGAACACGTCGGGCAGCACCAGCATGGCCATGTCGCAGCGCACACCATCCGCCTGCCCGGCGATCTTCACGAGCTCGCCGATCATCGCCTCCTGCGTGGCCCGGCTGCTGTAGTCGAGCTGCAACGTATCGGGCCAGCCTGGGAAGAACGGATCGCGCCCGTGAGCGAGGAGCATGTCGCCTGACGCCCGCCGGACCCACGTGTAGTTCCCGGGCGCCCTCGCCAGATCGAACTCGGAGCCGGCCACGTAGTACTCGGGATGTTCCTGCACCCAGGGATGATCGAGCCCGGTGTGGTTGGGAACGAAGTCCAGCATCAGGCGCATGCCCCGGACCTTGAGCCGTGCGCGGAGCCGCGCCAGCGCCTCGTGGCCTCCCAGCGCCTGGGACACCGTATAGCCCGTGATCGCGAACCCCGAGCCTGCGATGTCATCCTCGCGGAGGTCCGGCAGCGTCTCCTCGAACTCCCGCCGCCATTCAGGGTTCGCGCGCGAGACCTTCTGCCCTGCCTGGCCCGTCTGCCAGACGCTCAGCATCCAGATCCAGTCGAAGCCTTCCCCGGCCAGCCGGTCCAGCTCGGCGTCCGGGATGTCATCGAGCGTCGCGGCCCGCCCCAGCCCCTGCGACAGCTCGGTCAGCCAGACGCGGGTGTTGATCTGATAGAGCGAGGGATACGACGGTTCGGCCATGTCAGCGTCCGCGGCGACGAGCCGCGCCTCCGGTGCTTGAGGGTTTCGCCTTCTGAACCTCGGTGACCGCAGCCACCTTGCCGAGCTCGAGCGTCTGCGCCGGCGCCCGCGCCGGCCGTTCGTGCCGGCCACGAAGATGCTGGCAAGCCGCCGAGCGAGCTCCTCGGCCACCCGGATTCTTCCCGTTGCGGATGAGCTGCAGCGGGCCGAGGGTCGCGCCTGCGAGCCGCGCGACGACGCAGCCAGCGGCAGCTGTTGCACTCGGCCGACTCATCAGCCAGAATCCCAGCGTCACGAGATGCGTGATTCTCCACACCACCAGCTGCATCGCCTGCCGTGCCCGCTGATTGCGGCCGCCTTCCTTGCCGTGCCCGGGTGCGGCGGTGCGCTGCCGCGGACAGACCCGCACGTGGCCGCGGCGACCAGCCGGATCGCGGTCTACATCGGCACCTATACCGACGCTGGCAGCCGCGGCATCTATCGCTTCGAGCTGGACACGGCATCAGGTGTCGTGACCGCTCCCGAGCTGGCCGGCGAGGCGCGAAACCCCTCGTTCCTCGCGATCCACCCGAACGGCCGCTCGCTGTACGCTGTCAACGAGGTGGGCGACTTCGGGGGCGCGCCGACAGGCGCCGTCAGCGCCTTCGCTGTGGAACCGGTCTCTGGCGCCCTGAGGCTTCTGAACCAGCAGCCCTCAGCCGGCGCGGCTCCCTGCCACCTTATCCTGGACAAGGACGGCCGCAACCTCCTCGTCGCCAATTACACAGGCGGCACGGTCGCCGTCCTGCCCCTCGCGCCGGATGGCACGCTGAATCCTCCTGTCTCGGTACACCGCCACGAGGGGAGCGGGCCGAACAAGCCCCGTCAGGCAAGCCCGCACGCCCACGCCATCCTGCTCGACGCGGCCGGGCAGTTTGCCTTCGAGGCCAACCTCGGCACGGACCGCGTGTACGCCTACCGGTTCAACGCCGCTGCGGCCGCGCTGGAACCGCACCAGCCTGAAGAAACGGCCCTCAAGCCCGGCTCGGGCCCTCGTCACCTGGCGTGGCACCCTTCAGGGCGTTACCTGTACTGCATCAACGAGCTCGACTCGACGGTCGCCGTCTTCCGCTACGACGTCCTGCACGGCACACTCGCCGGCATCCAGACTGTCACGACGCTGCGCCCCGGCTTCTCGGGGCGGAACACGGCCGCAGAGATTGCCGTGTCGCGAGACGGGCGTTTTCTGTACGGATCGAACCGCGGTGACGACAGCCTGGCGATGTTCGCCATCGACGCCTCGTCGGGCACGGTGCGACCTGCCGGCCATGTCTCAACCGGGGGCCGGACGCCACGTCACTTCGCAACCGATGAATCGGGCCGGTGGCTCCTTGTCGCCAATCAGGACTCCGACTCCATCACGATCTTCCGACGCGATCCGCTGACCGGCCTGCCTTCCCTGTCCGGTCAGCTGACGGTCCCGAAGCCGGTGTGCGTACTCTTCGCCCCCGCGACGCGGTGAGCCGTGGGGCTCCTCCGTCTCGGGCACGTGCGAGGCCCGCCCGCATCAGTACTCGTCGAAGATCCGCTGCAAGTCCTTGAGGTCGCGCTTCTTGAGCAGCGCGAGCCGGAGCAGCACCCGCGACTTCTGCGGATTCAGGCCCAGCGACGCCACGAACCCCAGCTTGTCGTCGTCGAGCTCGACGTTGCGGCCGACCAGCCCCGTCGCCACGCGCGTCGATCGCACGCAGGCGATGCCCTTCGCGGCCTGCGCGGCAAGCGCCTTGACCGCCGGCGCCGTCAGGTTTCCGTTGCCCACGCCGGCGATGACGACGCCCTTGGCGCCGGCGGCAACCGCCGCATCGATGAGCGCCCCGTCCATGTTCTCGTACGCCATGATGATGTCCACGCGCGGCAGCGCCGTGACCCCGTCGAGCGAGAACTCCGAGGTCGCCGTGTTGCGCCCGACCGGGCCGCGATAGAACTCGGCGTTTCCGTATGCCACCGTGCCGATCAGGCCCCGCAGGGGGGACATGAAGGTCTGCACGGCCGTCGTGCTGGTCTTCGTGAGCGAGCTCGCGCCATGAATCCAGTCGTTGATGACGACGAGGACGCCGCGCCCGGCCGCTTCCTTGTTCGCCGCCACCGCCACCGCGTTGTAGAAATTGAGCGGGCCGTCAGCTGACAGCGCCGTGGACGGGCGCATGGAGGCTGTCAGAACCACAGGCTTCTTCGACTTGACGACGAGGTTGAGGAAGTACGCGGTCTCCTCAATCGTATCGGTGCCGTGCGTGATGACGACTCCGTCGACGTTCGACATCGCGACGAGCTCGTTGATGCGCCGCGCCAGTTTCAGCCAGACCTCGTCGTTCATGTCCTGCGACCCGATGTTCGAGATTTGCTCTCCGCGAAGCACGGCCAACTTCTTCGCCTGGGGCACGGCGGCGAGCAACTGCTCGACGCCGACCTGGCCGGAGGCGTAACCCGCCTGCACATCAGTGGCCGCGGCGCCGGCAATCGTGCCGCCGGTGGCGAGCACGACGATGTTCGGAAGCGCCCCGGCGGGCTTGGCCTGCCCGGCCGCCCCGGCAGGTGGCCCGCCGGCGCACGCAACAACGGCAGCGATGGCAATCAGAACGAAGATGCGCCTGGTCATGACTCGGTCTCCTTTGCTACCTGGTGAGCATCACGATCACGGGACCCCAGGCGGTGAGGAGGATGTTCCCGACCGCATAGGGCACGGTATAGCCGAGCACGGGGAGCTTGCTCTGCGCCTCGTCCTGGATCGACCGCAGGGCCGCCGTGACGGTCCCCGCACCGGCACAGGAGCCAAACAGGATGACCGGGTTCATCTTGAGCACGTACCGGCCGAAGAGCAGCGCCGCCGTGTGGGGCGTCACGGCCACGAGAAACCCGACGAGCAGCAGGCTCAGCCCCGTCTCGCGCAGCCCGGTCACGAAGCTCGGCCCGGCGCCGAGCCCGACGACGCCGATGAACACTGCCAGCCCGATCGTGTCGAACACCCAGAGCGCCGGCTCCGGGATCCGGCCGAACGTCGGGTGCATCGATCGCAACCAGCCGAAGACGAGTCCCATGATCAAGGCGCCGCCGCTCGCCGTGAGGCTGAGCGGCAAGCCGCCGACGGTCACCGACAACAGGCCCAGGAAGCCGCCGAGGACGATGCCGAGCCCGAGAAACACCACGTCGGTCTCGCTTGAACCCCGCTCGATGTACCCCAGCGCGGCACCAGCACGCTCCACGTCGGCTCTGGCGCCGGCGAGCCGGAGGAGATCGCCGCGGTTGATGACCGTTGACGGCGCAAAGGGAATCTCCTCTCCGCCCCGTACCAGCTTGGATAGCGCGACGCCCCGGCCGTGCAGCGCCGCCAGCTCGGCCAGCGTGTGATCCGCCAGACCCTTGTTCGTCACCACCACGTCCATCACCGCGATCGGAAGGTCGAGCAGCTCGCGGTCCTCAACCTCCTCCGCGACGCGGCCCGCGGCCACCATGACGTGGCGCCGGGCGCCCAGCACGACCGTGTCGCCGCGATGCACGCGCGTATCGGGTGTCGCATCAACGATCACGCCGTCGTGACGAACCCGCTCGACGAACACTCGCTCGGGCGAGAAGGCCGCCTCGATCTCGGCGACACGCCTGCCGCCCTCGGGCGTTCTGGTGAGACGGAATGTCCTGAGGTCCCATTCCCGGTACGCCGACTGCACGCCCGGCTCGCCCTTCTTGCGGGCGCCCAGCTGATCCTCGAGCTTCCTGCTCTCGGCTTTCAGGTCCACCTTCAGCAGCCGCGGCGCGAGGCTCGAGAGGAACCACACCACGAAGCCGGTGCCGACCAGGTAGCTGACCGCGTAGGCCACGGGGATGTTGTTCAGCAGCCGGTTCTTCTCGGCCTCCGGCAGGTCGAGCCGGCTGATGGTGTCCCCGGCCGTGCCGATGACGGTGGACTCGGTGAAGGCGCCAGCCATCAGCCCCGCGGCCGTGCCGCAGTCGTACTTGAACACCTTGGCCGCCGCAACCGTCATCACCAGGCTCGTCACGCACAGGACGATGGTGAGCGAGACCTGGGTGAGGGCGTTCTTCTTGAGGCCGCGGAAGAATTGCGGCCCCACCTTGTAGCCGGTCGCAAACAGGAACAGGTCGAAGAACACCACCTTGACGATTGGATCGACCTTGATGTCGAGCTGGCCGATCAGCACGCCCGCGAGCAGCGTGCCGACCACATTGCCGAGGCTGAAGGTGCCGAACTTGATCCGCCCGATGAGGAACCCGACCGCGAGCGTCAGGCAGATGGCCAGCTCGGGGTTGTTGCGCAGCCCGTGAACGATGTAGTCCATGTGCAACGCCTCACGTCAGACCGGGACCCGACCACAACCGTGACCATGGTGCACGGGGTGCGGCGGTGTGTGTCGCAGAG
>Ga0316603_10001049_pt1 | contig 14430 bp, 9 predicted proteins | sample OWC_soil_day10_n_FD_207649 | JGI IMG/M metagenome (GOLD analysis project Ga0316603, IMG submission 207649) | Wetland soil microbial communities from Old Woman Creek delta, Ohio, United States - OWC_soil_day10_noCT | ecosystem: Environmental > Terrestrial > Soil > Wetlands | place: USA: Ohio...
CGGCCAGGGTGTCATTGGGGTTGCTGCTGGTGCAACCGTTGTTCCGGTTAAAGTTTTAAACAGAAGAGGTACCGGAGCCTATTCTGCTATCATTGCAGGTGTTGATTATGTCGCAGCTAATGCCAAAATCGGCGATGCCGTGAATATGAGTTTAGGAGGACCGGTTTATACTCCACTTGACGATGCAATTATTGCCCTGGCTGCAAAAGGCATTAAAGTAGCCATTGCAGCGGGCAATGAATCTCAAAACACGAATAATGTTTCTCCCGGACATATTAATGGAACAAACATTTATACCATCTCAGCAATGGGTACTGGCGACTTGTGGGCTTCATACAGCAATTTCGGCAATCCGCCGGTTGACTTCTGCGCCCCTGGTTCATCAATTTACTCAACCTACAAAGGCGGTGCTTATGCTACACTGAGCGGTACTTCGATGGCAACACCTCACGTTTGCGGACTTTTACTGCTTGGAAATATTGGAACAGACGGCTATGTAAAAAATGACCCGGATGGAAATGCCGATCCGATTGCACATAAATAATCATTTCAGAATATAAAATTTAATGAAAATGCCCGGTATAAAATATACCGGGCATTTTTTATTCGTTCATCATCACTACCGTGTGACAGGCAGCCAAACCGGCTGTCTCGGTTCGTAAACGACTACTGCCTAACGAAACGGGGTTGTATCCGTTTGTAATTGCTTTTTGTACTTCTTCCGGACTGAAATCACCTTCAGGACCAATCAGAATAATGACATCCGATGATTTTTGGTACTGGTTCTGGAGCAGTTGTTTTTCTTCATCGTAGCAATGAGCAATAAAACACTGAGCAGCCTGTTTTGTATTGATAAAGTCATCAAAGCAGCACATTGTATTCAGCTTGGGGAAATAAGCCTTAATGGACTGTTTAGCAGCTGATACAATGATTTTCTCAAGTCTTTCGGGTTTGATGATTTTACGTTCGGAATACCGGCAAAGCAAAGGAGTGATCTCATCAATTCCCATTTCTACTGCCTTTTCAATAAACCATTCGTATCTTTCTATGTTTTTGGTTGGTGCAATAGCGATATGGAGTTTATAATCCCGTTTTCCGTACTCTTCGATTTTATCAACAATTTCAAAAGTGCAATGTTTAGGATGCGGATTGGTAATTACGGCTTTGTAAAACCCTCCGGTTCCATCCACCACTTCGATAGTACTACCAGCCTGCAACCTGAGTACACGCACGGCATGTGCCGATTCTTCCTCCGGAAGTACTTGTTCGGTATGGATAGCAGGGGCATAAAACAGATTCATCGCAGTAGAATTTATTCAGTTTATAATTAGGGGTAAATGATAGCTGTGTGATGATTATTCATTCCATATTTTCCATGCTGCTTCGGCCTGCCCGATAAGCATGCCTTCACCATTCAGCACCGATGCCCCCTGAGCTTTTCCTTTTCGAAGAAATAATGTTTCAGCAGGATTATAAACCGCATCAAAAAGCAAATGACCGGAAGCGAGAAACCGGTAAGGAATATCCGGACAGCTATCCACATGGGGAAATGTACCTACCGGTGAAGCATTTATAATAACATGATATTCTGTGAGTATATCTTCATTCAAATCCTGATAGCTAAACTGTCTGTTCACAGGCGAACGTGAGACAAATTTCGTCTCAACACCCATCATTCGCAGACTGTAATCAATCGCTTTGGATGCACCTCCGGTACCAAGTATCAACGCCTTTCGATGGTGTGGCCTCAGGTATGGTTGTATGGATTGCATAAAACCAACAGCATCAGAATTGTAGCCTTTGAGTTTCAGCTCGTTATTCAGACGTATGAATTTTATAACATTTACAGCTCCTATCTCGGCAGCTACAGGGTCCAGTTCATCCAGAAAAGGAATGATTTGCTGCTTGTAAGGAATGGTTACATTCAGCCCGCAGAGGTCAGTCATATTTTTCAGTCCGGCAAATTCATCAATTTCCCTTAATTCATACAAATCATACCGGGCATTAATTCCTTCTTTGTCAAATTTTTCAGTAAAATACTTTTTTGAAAACGAATGACCTAAGGGATAACCTATTAATCCGAAAAATCTCATTGATTTTCTGTTGAATGATTGGTTGATAACTTTTCGGCGGCTCCGGGACACAATTCAAGAAACAAGTCTGACGCATCCAGATTGCGGTTCACAGCCTGAAGGAGGTAATCGGCCGATACGTTGAAATTGCCGTTATAATAATTGGCTACAGCCAGGAAAAGTTCAATATTTTCGAGGGTGGTGTCAAAGCTGTAGGCTGTTTCGTAATATCTAAGGGCTGTCTGATACTCAGCATTATCCATATATATATTTCCGATTGCCAGGAGCGTATCAGCCTGATTAGGTTCTATGGATATTGCTTTCAGATAGGCTTTGAGCGCTTCATCAATATTATCCAGTCCGATGTAAGCTTCAGCCAGATAGACCCATGCATCCGACATACCGTCATTGATTTTCATTGCCTGTTCGACGTAACCCAGACATTGAGTGTATTCTTCCATCTCGAGCAGACAAATGGAAATGCCCATCAGCGCATCGTAATTTTCTGTCATTTCGTTGAGTGAAAGTTTATAATAATGATATGCTTTCGGGAAATTTTCCAGTTTTTCGTAACTCTCGCCTACAAAGAGCATGACCTGCCATTTCTCCGTAACCATTTCTGAATATGCCAAATAAGCCTCTATCGCATTTTCAAACTGATTGAGCTGAAAATGCGCGTGAGCTTTCTGTATCTGTGAAATGCTGTCTTTTTCGTTGATTACCAGGGCATAATCATATGCATCAATGGCTTCTTCAAACTCATTCAGCAGAAAATAAATTTGTCCGAGATTAAACCAGGCTTCTCCGATGTAAGCATCTATGTCGATAATGTGCGAATAGGTTAAAACTGCTTCGGTAAGCAGCCCTTTTTGTTCCTGGCAAAAAGCCAGTTCGAATAGCAAATCCACATTGTCGGGATTATATTTTTCACCGATCAGAAGTATGTCGCATGCATAATCAAACTGAGATTCGGCCATAAATTTCAGCGCCATTTCAATACAAAACTGGTCAACTTCTTCGCTTTCGCTTTCGATGAGTGATAATGCCAGGGATTTTGCTTCCTGTACGCGTTCAAGTTTGATCAGGGCTTCTATTTTTAGCTGTTCAACTTCCGGATCGGAATTTTCCACCAGATTTGACAGTATGCGAAAGGCTTTTTTAACATCACCTGTAGCCAGGTATATTTTTGCTCTTTTCGCATCGAGTGCACCACTTGAGGGATGCAGTTTTTTCCCCAGTTCCAAAGCGTTGAGCGAGTCTTTGGTTTGTCCGTTACGAAGATAATACTCCACTATACGTTCCATTTCGTCCACATCAAAATAGCCCGGAGCAGCACCCGAAAGATATTTTTCATATCTGCTTACCAATTCACCTGCTTCATCATCAAGCTGAAAGGAAAAATTTCCCGACATAACATTACTTTTTTTTGCAAAAATACTATATTTCAATCGAAACTGAAGCTATTTTCACAAAACTTATATACATTTAGAAATAAACACGTCCGAAAAGGTCCGATTGTTGCTGTAAACTATGGAATGTGGCTGACTGTTTTTTTCCGTTTTCCTGACATTTCACTATCTTTGTAGAAATCATTAAATAGGTCTATGAATTTCTCAAAATTATTTCATTTTTGTCCGGTTTGCGGCTCGAAAGAGTTTGCGCAGAAGAATGTAAAGTCAAAAGAATGCGCTTCCTGTGGTTTTATTTATTACATCAATCCTTCGGCTGCTACAGCTGCATTTATTCGTAATGAGGATGGTGACTTGCTGGTTTGTCGCAGAGCCCACGAACCTGCCAAAGGTACACTCGACCTGCCCGGAGGGTTTATTGATTACGACGAAACAGCCGAAGAAGGTGTGGCACGGGAGATACAGGAAGAAACCGGTTTAAATGCCATAAATGTGAGATATTTATTCTCGCTGCCGAACGATTATATATATTCGGGGCTGGATATTCCTACTATGGACTTGTTTTTCGAGTGTAAACTGGAAAATTACAACCGATTATCGCCTGCCGATGATGTGGAGGAATGTTTTTTTCTGCCTCTCGGCGAAATAAATCCCGCACTTTTCGGTTTAAATTCAATAAAAAAAGCGGTCGTCATGTATATTGACCATCATAATGAGAAAAAGGATATTTTCCTTGCATAATATTATTTCTAAAAACACTACATCAACATAATTATGGCAAAAAAACTGATTTTAACTATACTGATCGCAATTTCCTGCGGCCTGTCGCAGGCTCAGCACACGCTTGAGTTTACACAGTCCGATAAGTTATTTCATCAGGGGAAAGAACTCTTTGACCAACGCAAATATGCTGCTTCGTACCGGAATTTTGAAGAATTTCTGAAAACAACGACGGCTACGGATGCCGGAATGATCGTCGAAGCTGAGTACTATCTATGTTCAAACCTCTTCGAAATGCGTCAGAAAAATGCCAAAATACAGCTACAGGATTATCTGGACAGACATCCGTACAGTCCTTATGCGGATCGCACAAATTACATGCTCGGTATGCTGGAATATGAAGCTAAAAAATATCCTGCAGCGCTGAATTATTTTCGGAAAGTTGACGAAACACATCTGATTAACCGCGAAAAAACCGATTTTCTGTTCTGTCGGGCTTATGCCAATCTTGCAACCGAACACCCCGAAAAAGCGCTCGACATTTTCAATACGCTGAAAAATCAGGATGACCGGTATCAGGCTACTGCTCAGTATTATGCCGGATATTGCCTTTATCTGCTTGGTAATTACGATGCCGCCCTCCCCGACCTGCTTGCTGTTGAACATAATCCCGAATTTGAAGACGCAGTGCCCTACTATATCACTCAGATTTACTATTCTAAAAAAGAGTATAATGAAGTGGAACAAAGGGCGGAAAAATTGCTGAAGAAATATCCCGATAATAAAAACAACGCGGAAATATACCGGATTTTAGGCGAAAAAGCCTATGCTGACCGCAATTATTCCAAAGCCATTGACAACCTGAAGAAATATGAAAAATCAACCCCGAAGGTATTGCGCAATGACATGTATTACCTCGGCGTAAGTTGCCTGAAAGCCGGCAATCCTCAGGAAGCGGTAACCTATTTGTCGAAAGTAACCAGCGGTGAGGATGAAATGAGCGAAAGCGCTTATCTGCAACTGGGCAATGCCTATGTAAAACTAGGCGATATGACGAATGCCAAGATGGCTTTTGAATCGGCAACCAGAACCCGCTTCAATACAGGTGTAAGGGAGGAAGCACTCTTCAACTATGCACTTTCCACCTACGAAACCAGTTCGGCTTTTGGTGAGTCGGTCAAAGCTTTCGAGCAATTTATCAGCGAATTTCCAAACTCCGGAAAAACAGATGACGCTTATGATTACCTATCGACCGTATATCTGACTTCGAAAGATTACCAGTCAGCCTACAAATCCATTTCAAAAATAAAAAATCTGACACCCAAACTGCGTGAGACTAAACAATATCTCGAATATCAGCTTGGAACAGAAGCATTTGCCGCCAGCATCTATGCAAGGGCAGCTGATTATTTCAGCAAAGCTTTACAATCCGCTGCTCAGGGCAAATACCTGACCGATGTGTACTACTGGAGGGCAGAAAGTTACTACCGCACAGGCGAATTTTCCAAATCAGCTTCTGACCTGCAGTCATTCTTCAATCAGCCCGGTGCTGAAAAAAACCAGAATTATACGCAGGCATTTTATGGAATGGGATATGCCAATTTTAAGCAACGAAAATACAGTGAAGCACTCAACTGGTTTTTGAAATATATCCGGGAAGAAAAAAACACATCTGCACCCACGTATGCTGATGCTCTCAACCGCATTGGCGACGGTTACTTCACCGCACGAAACTTCACCAAAGCAACCGAATACTACGATAAAGCAACCGAAGTTTCGCCTTACAACGGCGATTATCCCATCTTCCAGTCGGCTTATACCGATGGTTTACAAAAGAATTACTCCAAAAAGATAAACAAGCTGGAACAATTGCTTGTAAAATATCCCCGTTCGGAATATGGCGACGATGCACTCTATGAAATTGCCCGTGCATGGCTGATGCTCGAAAATAATACCAAAACCATCGAGACATTCGAACGGCTTATTGCTGCCTATCCCAACAGCAATCTGGCGCCAAAAGCACTGCTCGAAAGCGGAATGGTGTATTTCAATCAGAAAAATTTCGAAAAAGCCATTCCGGAATTCAAAAAAGTAGTTTCGGATTATCCCGGAAGTGAGGAAGCCAATGTAGCGCTTGAAAGTCTTGAGACTATCTATGTTGAAAAAAATGAGGTGGATGACTTTCTGAATTACACCCGTACACTTGGCCGGAATACCGGCGATAAGGGAACACTTCGGGAAGATTCAATCTCTTTTGTAGCAGCCGAAAAACAATACATAAATGAAAGTTTCGATGGGGCTATCAGAAGCCTGAGCAGCTATCTAAGCCGGTATTGTCCGGGTGGTAAAAATTGCAGTCTGGCTCAGTATTATCTGGCCGACAGCTATTACCGCACGAAAGACAAGGAAAATGCCCTGACCGCATACAATAATCTGCTCAATATGCCTGGTAATCCGTACATGGAAGAAGCAGCCATGCGCTCAGCAGAAATTGCTTTCGACAAAAAAGATTATTCGTCGGCGCTGGTGTCATTTAAAAAACTGCAATCACTAGCTCAAACAACAGAAAACAACAATATTGCCCGGCTTGGAATACTCCGTTGCTCCTATTTCCTGAATAATCAGACCGAAACGATAAACATTGCCACCGAGATAATCAATGATCCGAAATCGTCTGAGGCAGTACGAACTGAAGCAAAACTCAATCGTGCAAAAGCACGCGTGCAACAGAATAAACTTACTGACGCTCTCAAAGACCTGAAAGAAATCACCATAGATACACGTACTTCATTCGGAGCTGAAGCAAAATACACCCTGGCCGAAGTACTCTTCAAACTCAACCGGCTGAATGAAGCAGAAACCGAAGTACTTGATTTTGCAAAAAAAGGAACACCGTACCAGTACTGGCTGGCAAGCAGTTTTATCGTATTGGCTGATGTTTATATTCAAAAAGGAGATGATTTTCAGGCAAAACAATACCTGCTCAGTCTGCAGAAAAATTATACCACCGATGATGATATTCAACCAAAAATTATTCAGCGTCTGAATGAGATTGAAAACCGCTCCAAAGCAAAAGTAATTAAATAAACAGGGTTGAAAAAATGAAAAACAGACATAAATCACACATTTACAAAACCAATCATATTCAAATGAAATACAACATATTAGCATTACTGATTATTTTTTCATCCGGAGCAGTTTCGGCACAGGACAGCATCGTCAACAGAAATGTTACCGTGGAGCGTGAATATCAGCCCCTAATAAACGATGCCGGTAAAATCATTACAAATCCGAAAGTCCTTGAACCAACCGTGGAAAAGACAAAAGCAGTATTTTCGGATATCACTGCACCGCTGAAAATCGGCACCAATATCCAGACCCTCGATCCCGAAGAGCTGAAGCACCTGCCCAATGTGGTGAAAAATGGTTTTGCCCGTGTTGGCCTGGGTTATCCGCTAAATACGCTTGCCGAATTTATGTATCCGCTTGTTAAGAATGAAAATAATCGGCTTGACCTGTCGCTGCGTCATCTGGGAGCACTCACCGATAAAATTCACAGCAGAACCACTGCTGGCATCCAATATGACCATCTTTTTTCAGGATTTAATTTCTATACAGGTATCGCTGGCAGACATGATTTTTATAATTATTATGGGAGGGTTTTTGGAGCCGATAAAGTTTATCAGATGGCTGATATCACCCCTGCTTATGGAAATGCCGTTTATTCCACTCCCGAAGCCAGTACACTTACACTCCGCAATCTTTCGGGTTTTCCACTCGATGAAACCAACTGGCGCGTAAATTTCACAGTCGGAGCACGTTCGCTACCCGGTGCGGAATCGCTCAACTATGATATCAGCATGAATTACAATCTGTTCACTGCTATATCCGGTAAACTCACCGAAAATCAGTTACTGCTGAAAGCCAATATCGATGTTCCTTTCAACTTTAACCGGATGGGTATGAACGTGGAAATTCATAATCTCAATTACGGAAGTTCGGCAATCAAACCATTAAATTTTCCCTTGAGTTATAACCTGATAAAAATAAATCCGTTTTACAAAATAAATGGCGAAAGCTGGTTTGTGAAACTTGGTGTGAAAACCGGACTTTCGCTGGGTCAGGGACAGGTATTTACTCCATCACCCGATGTTGCAGCACAATGGAATGCCGTTCCGGAATACCTTTCCTTATACGGAGGAGTAACGGGTGATCTGACGGTCAACACGCTGAGCAAAACTTACGACGAAAACCGCTACGTCAGTCCGGGCAACAGGCTGGAAGATCTCTACACACCGCTTGATGCCTTTCTGGGCATAAAACTCAGTCCTGCATCGGGTCTGATGTTTGATGTTTGGGGTGATTATCAGATTATCCATAATCAATATCTGTATGTCAACCGGCCTTATACTACTTCCGACACAACAGTAATGTCTGATATAAAAACCGTATATCACAACCGTTTTGATGTGATTTATGCACCTGCAGGAAAACTTTCGACCGGTATGCGAATAAACTACGACTATAAAAACCGTTACGGAGCCTATGTGAAAGGAGCTTATCACAGCTGGAAGGTCGAAAATCAGGATTATGCCTGGCAACTGCCGGTATGGGATGCCGACCTGGGTGTGTATGCCAAAATAAAGGACAACATCAGCCTCAACACACAGTTTATTTTTCAGGATGGCCGTTATGCCCGTTTGGGCAATACAGCCCGGAAGATGAATGCCGCTTATGACTGGAATTTGGGAGCATCGTATGCATATCGTGACTGGCTTTCACTTTTCATCAAGCTGAATAACATCTTAAATTCCAAATACGAATACTATTACGGATATCAGGTGCAGGGCATCAATGCAATGTTCGGAGCATCATTTTCGTTCTAGAGTGACTGTATTTACCAGAAAAAAGGCTGCCTCAAAACCAAATGGAGACAGCCTTTATTTTTATGGTTGAACAGAAAATTTGTAAGAGACAGAATTTATTGCACTTTCATAACAAGCATACGGAAAGCACGGTTTTGAAAATAATCATTCGCAGGATAATAAATCATAATAGTACTTCCCAGATAATAAAACACTTTAGAGATGTTGGTTGTAGGATTTTCTGTTCCTCCCAGGCCCATCCATGAATTACCATTATAATTAATTTCGCAAGAAAGAACCCGAATGTTTTCTTTGGTATATCCAGTTGGATATTGGATTACAATTGCATTACCTGCGCCCGCAGTTGTTCCGGTTATTTCCCTGATTTCGGAAAATATCTTTCCGCCGCTACCAATTACCACGGTACCTTCCACATCAAGCGTTGCCTCGGGTGAGGTATCTCCTATTCCGGTTTTACCATCCTGCGTAATTGTAATCCGGTCATAATTTCCGTTTGTCTGAAAAGCAAGTGCTCCGGCATCACTTCGTAGTTTAATATCATCGTTGTGGCTCCATAGTATTCCTTTTCTTGTGTTATCCTGATAAAGAGCAATCCATTTACTGGTTGCAGATGATTCAAACCGTACTATTTCAGCTACTCCTGTTTTGATATGTAAAGGAGAATATGGACTATTTGTTCCTATCCCCACATATCCGTTATTATAATAAATTTTAGTGTCTGATTGTAACCAGAGTGGTGCTTTCCATGTAGCTGCACCAGCTGCATCTGAAGTTAGTATATTTCCCGCCGCTTCGCCAATACCGGTCAGTTTTATATTTCCTTTAGTATTCAACGCCAGTCCTGAACTACTGGAAAAATATCCCCCTATACCTGAAATAGCAGTCCCGGCCACAGCTATGTGTGCATTACTTTGACCAAGCACACCTGTGTTTCCCGCCAAAATGGGAGTAGATCCTTCTCCGGTAACACCTACTACACCCGAGGAATAATCAGCTCCGGTTCCATAACCAATTACTCCTGCCGCATTAGTTGCTTTTGTTTTTCCATAAATGCCATATCCAGAATCGCTTAAACCGGCTATGGTGTACCAGGCAGATCCTGTGTTTGTAATGGAAAAAGGAGTTTCGGCGTAGCTTGAACTGTTGGTAAAGGGTAATGTCAGGCTTTGGGCATTCATTGCCGTTTTTGTATAGTTTGAATACAAAGCATATGGTACACTAAGCAGTTCAGCGGTGGATGTGATGGTGTATTCGATCCCTCCTGTCGGATCTATTTCCGTTTTAATAAAGTGAGTTCCGGTTCCCCATTCTATAAAGGAGTAAGTGCCGCTTACAACATTTCCTGAGCCTATCGAGATATTAATCAACCCATTTGCATTCGTAATCGGAGTTTGGGTTTCGGCATATACGACAGTTCCTGTTTCAGAACCGTAAAGGACACTTATCTTCATCCCTATTATCTGATTGATAACCAATGCATTGTTGCTATTACGAACAACAGCCTGATAACTTATTTTTTGAGAAACCGGTGGAGGTGCTGCAACTAACACCGTATTAATAACTAATACTGCTACTATTGTAAATAAATTTTTCATAACTTTTAGTTTTTAATGATTTTGAATAATTTTACTTCTTTTTTATCTTTTGTCACTTTCAGGAAATAAGTTGACGATATAAATTCAAACATTTCAATGTTCGTTTCGCTTTCTTTTAACCTATCGTTTCTGAGCATCTTGCCATTGACGTCGAACAACTGATAAGCGAACTGGTTGGTTTCTATTTTCTCAATTTTAAGGGTGAGTTTTCCGCTCGTTGGATTAGGATAAACAGAATAGAATAAGTCAATGCCTGACACATCCTCCAACCCGGACAATACTGAGATTTCGAATGGCTGTTGTACCCCTTCGGCTACCGAACCATTAGTGCTGAATGCTGTCGTGTAAAACACCTGGCCTACCGAATAACTCACCGATCCACTTGCACTGCCTGTATTTCCACCGGAAGCATTCAATGAGGTATGGATTTGCTGGCCCTGTATGCAGGTAAGGGCTGGTGCAGCGAGCATAAAGGACAGAAAAAGAAGGATTAATTTTTTCATGATATAAGTTTTAGGAAGTTATAATTATTATTTTTTTAATATAATCTTAAAATCATACATTAATTAATTAATTAATTAACTTATTTTTTCAGATTACGTACTATATTTTCAACTACCGTGAAACGGACATCGTTATTTTCTATTATCATCTTTAGATGATAATTCTCAGATTTTAGCCGTTCATTTTCTGTTTTCAGTACTTTAACCGCATTCACTAATGCAACAATAAAGGGATGGATGTTCTATCTACACTTATCATAATTTCCCCTGTAAAATCGGCCAAAATTACAACAAATTCATATTCAGTATTTAAACACTATTTTACGATAATTGTTTGAAGCATATTTAATATATATTAAATATTATTTTATTGAAATGCAAAAATATTGTTATGCACAATACCATATTTCACTTTTTTTAATTAAACAGATCATAAAGATCACTGCTATTGATATTATAAACGGGTTGGAAATTGTTTGAAGTCATATAACTGATTATTGATTTGTAAAGCTGAGCAGCTTCGGGTGTTTCGGCTATTTTGTCAAGTCGCGACATGCATACAAGTAATTTACCTTTACCCGATTTAAACTCAAATATTAGCCCCAGTTTATGGTTTCGTTCCAGGTTGTCAATTACCTGCACGATGGGTTTGTAGTCCTTTGCCAAATGGTCAAATATCATAGGTCGGGAAGCTTTAATGATAGAAAACCATTGCCAGTTGGTATGAAAATCGGTAGGGAATGTGCTGAAAACCGGATGTTTCGGATCTGTCAGAATACCAAGAGTGCCGGGTGATAACGGTTTACCATTCGATTCGCTGATACTTTTAAACATGCCATAGTTCCAGAAATCAGGCGGGAATAATCCCGGAAGACTGTTATCCTGAACATATTCGGCTGCAGGAAACAGTAAAACATTTGCTCCATTTTCCAATTGCCGTATTATATCTTCATTTAATTTATCTGTTACCACTATATTTTTTGGAACAGTTATTTTATCAGGAGTTTCATATACCCAAAGCGGATAGCTGTTAGAATATTTTTTATTTCCAATAAGGCTGAGTTCCAAATTTAAACGTTTGGCATTCCTGATTGATGATAAATCCACTTCAATGCTGTCTATCGTTGTTACGTCACCTGCTAACGATTTCATTGAATTCAGAATTCCTTTTTTGACAATAACACCATTTTCGTCTGTTAATTTCCATTCAAATTTATTCTTTATTGCTTCAGGCGAATAATTAGCCACCAAAATATTTGCTGTAAATTTTTCAGTATTGGTCCAGCAGTATTTTTTAAATTCAGCAAGAAGAACCACATCGTTGCAGGACTGACGCCATTTCTCTGCTGAAATCACATTTTTGCTGTTCATAAAAGCGTCGAGTATGCCTACCAAAGCTGTTCCCTGTCCCGGAAAATCCTGCAGGTCGAGCAGCTGAAATCCGGCCATTCCGCGTGTACGAATTGCAGCTTCCATTTCTGCTTTGTAACATTGTGCAGCCCATACACCCGATGCATTTCTGAAGTCCTTGTTCTGCATCATCATTCCGGATTTGATAAGACGATTACGAAAAATTTCCAGATTTCGTGCACGAAGCACACCTGTGTATTTATTAATTTCATCATAATCGGGATAAATCTGATACTGACCTATTTCGTGACTAATCAGGGGAATTTTGAGATGTGAAACTGAATAACTGTAACTGGTCAGTGTTGAAGGTGTCTGTGTGTTAAGAATTCCGCCTTCACGTGTATCGGCGAATGCATGTGTTAGCCTTGTATGGGTTAGTGTTGTATCACCGTTAAAAGGTGTTCTTGCACCAACAAAGAAATCGGAACAAGCGCGTGGTGCAACGTAACCGATGTTATTGTTTGAACCCATGGTGTAAAGTAACCGGTTATTGAATTCTTTGATAGCAAGAATGTTCTTTTCGACTCTGTCGTGTCCGCTCCATATTTCATTTCCGGGTGAAAACATAACAAATGATGGATGATTGGCGTAAGCTTTAATCATGGCAATTCCCTCATTAAGTAGCATTGTTGCAGTACTATCGGCATCCAATCCTCCCCAGAACGGCAATTCGGCCTGAATGTAGATGCCTGTACGGTCGGCAGCGGTAAAAGCAGCATCTGGTGGACAATATGAATGAAACCGGTAATGATTGATACCGTATGACTTAGCAATGCGAAATACACGCTCCCAGTCTTCAACGTACATCGGCGTATGTCCCGTGAGCGGAAAGACGGCGGCATCATGCTTTCCACGGAGGAAAACAGTCCGGCCGTTGACGGCAAACTGAGTACCAGTGACAGAAAATTTTCGCATGCCGAAAACAACTGATTTTGCATCTTTTAATCCGTTACCAGATACGACAGCAGTAAGTGAGTAAAGTGGCTGTTTGTATTCGTCCCAGAGGCTACAATCTTTTCCCATACTAAGTTCGAATGTCATCTCCTGCTTTATCTTACAAGTTTGTTTCACTGTTTTGATCTTGCGGGATTTTCCATTTTCCATTTTTGTGAGATGGAATTCTATTGTGGCTTCAGGTATGGCTTCAGGATTTTCCACACATAGATTTACAGCTATTTTCTTATTATCCACATCCGGTTTTACCTGTAAATCGCTTATATATCCTATTGAAGAAACCTCAAGAAAGAGTTCACCGATTATGCCGTTCCAGTTGGTTTGTGTGTCGTCAGAGTAAATATGGACGTTGCCATAGGGAGTATTTTTCAGCGTGTTGTCAACGCGAATGGTGATAAAATGTTCACCCGGAGTGAGGAATCGCGACACATCGAAACGGTGAGGTGATTGTAAAAGTTTCAAACCACCTGCGTGCGAACCGTCAATCCAGACTTCTGTGAGTTTGGTACGTTCGAGCACAAGTTCAATATGTTTGCCCCGGTAACTTTCAGGTATAATAACCTTCCTGCGATACCACGCCGCGCCTTCATATTTGTACACCCGACTGAGATGCATTGTTGAACTATCTGTATTGAGTATTCCTTTTTTATTCAAATCGGTTGTACCCGGCAGGTTTACAGTTTCTTTCAGATCAGTCAGATACCAGCGCTGCGGCACTCCGGCATTTGCTGTGTCAGTTGCAAACTGCCATATTCCGGACATATCCGTTTTTTCGCGGGTAATTATCCGGTTGCTTGAGCAGGACACCAGAACAAAGTACAGCATAAAGAGAATATATTTTTTCATGAAACGGTTTATTAAACTATACAAATGATTAATAT
>Ga0316603_10001050_pt1 | contig 14415 bp, 12 predicted proteins | sample OWC_soil_day10_n_FD_207649 | JGI IMG/M metagenome (GOLD analysis project Ga0316603, IMG submission 207649) | Wetland soil microbial communities from Old Woman Creek delta, Ohio, United States - OWC_soil_day10_noCT | ecosystem: Environmental > Terrestrial > Soil > Wetlands | place: USA: Ohio...
TGCAGCCGGCCGGCAGCCCGGGGGCCGCGCCGCGGGCGGCCACCCCGGCAACGCCGGGTCCGCGCCTGTTCTGAGCCGCGGCCGACATGGCGCTGATCGAAGCCCGCTCGCTGGTCAAGACCTACCGCATGGGCGACCAGGTGGTGCACGCGCTGAACGACGTGTCGCTGGACATCGGCGAAGGCGAATTTGTCGCCATCATGGGGGCCTCGGGCTCGGGCAAGAGCACGCTGATGAACATCCTGGGCTGCCTGGACCGGCCGAGTGCCGGCACGCTGCGCCTGGCCGGCGAGGAGGTGGAGGGCCTGGACGGCGATGCGCTGGCCTCGATCCGCAACCGGCGCATCGGTTTCGTCTTCCAGCAGTTCAACCTGCTGCCGCGCACCAGTGCGGCGGACAACGTCGAGCTGCCGATGGTCTATGCCGGCGTCAAGCCGGCCGAGCGGCGCACGCGCGCGCTGGCCGCACTGCAGCGCGTGGGCCTGGGCGATCGCGCGATGCACACGCCGGCCGAGCTGTCCGGCGGCCAGCAGCAGCGAGTGGCCATTGCGCGTGCACTGGTCAACCAGCCCAGGCTGATCCTGGCCGACGAGCCCACCGGCGCGCTGGACACGCAGACCTCCGAGGACATCATGCGGCTGCTGGCCGAGCTGAACGCGCAGGGCATGACCATTGTCATGGTCACGCACGAGGCCGACATCGCGATGTGGGCGCGGCGGCGCATCGTCTTCCGCGACGGCCGCATCGTCGAGGACCGGCCGCAGCCGCCACGGATGGCTGCCGTGGCCGAGGCGGCATGAACCTGCTCACGGCGCTGCTGGCGGCGTTGCGCGCACTGGGCACCAACTGGCTGCGCAGCATGCTGACGATGCTGGGCATCATCATCGGCGTGGCCGCGGTGATCACGATGATCGCCATCGGCGGCGGTGCGCAAGCGCGCGTGGAAGAGCAGATGAAGAGCCTGGGCACCAACATCATGCTGGTGCTGCCTGGCGCGCAGACCACCGGCGGCGTGCGCCTGGGCGCGCAGACTGGGCAGACGCTGACCGAGGAGGACGCGCGCGCCATCGCCGCCGAGGTGCCCGAGGTGCAGGCCGCCGCGCCCAGCCTGCGCACCGGCGCGCAGGTGGTGGCCGCCAATGCCAACTGGAGCACCTCGGTGATGGGCACCACGCCCGAGTACCTGGAGGTGCGCGACTGGCCGCTGGCGGCGGGACGCAGCTTCGACGCGGCCGAGATGGCCGGCTCCGGCAAGGTCGTCGTCATTGGACAGACGGTGGCGCAGCAGCTGTTCGGCGACGCCGACCCGATCGACCAGGTGATCCGTGTGCGCAAGGCGCCGCTGCAGGTGATCGGCATGCTCGAACGCAAGGGCCAGAACTCGATGGGACAGGACCAGGACGATGTCATCGTCGTGCCGCTGTCCACCTTCCGCAACCGCGTTCAGGGCATGAGCGCCGGGCGCATCAAGCGCGTCGGCGCCATCAGCGTCAAGATCCGCGAGGGGCAGAGCATGACGGATGCCGGCGAGAAGATGCGCGAGCTGCTGCGCCAGCGCCACCGCTTGCAAAGCGGCGCTGACGATGACTTCAGCATCCGCAACCTGACCGAGATGCTGCAGGCGCAGGAAGAATCGAGTCGTGTGATGGCGCTGCTGCTGGCTGCGGTGGCCGGCGTCAGCCTCGTGGTCGGCGGCATCGGCATCATGAACATCATGCTGGTCAGCGTGACCGAGCGCACCCGCGAAATCGGCCTGCGCATGGCGGTGGGGGCGCGCTCGCGCGACATCCTCGGCCAGTTCCTGATCGAGGCGGTGACGATGAGCCTGGTCGGCGGTGCCATCGGTATCGTGCTCGGCATGGCGGCCACCTGGGCCATCGGCTCACTTGCGGGCTGGCAGGTGCTGCTGTCGGCCGAGTCGATCCTGCTGGCGGTGGGCTTCTCGGCGGCCGTCGGCGTGTTCTTCGGCTTCTATCCGGCGCGCCGTGCCGCCGCGCTGCTGCCGATCCAGGCGCTACGGCATGAATGAAAGTTCTGCGCGGACGCAAGGTGCGCTAAGCTCACACGCCGATAACCCTATTGCTCAATGCTGTGCGTCTGACCGCGCTTCGAGGAAGCTCAGTGCTTGCGACGCGCAGAGTTTTGTTGGCAGGAGCGATGGCACTGCTGGGCGCGCATCGAGTCGGCCACGCGCAGCCTGCTGCGGCGATGCGGCGTGTCGGATATCTGGGCGCATCGACGACGGCCATCGGCGGCCATCTCAGGGACGCCTTCAAGCAGGGCATGCGCGACTTCGGGTGGATCGAAGGAAGCAACATCGAGTACCGGATCGCTTGGTCCGGCACCGACGTCGACCGATTCGACGCGCTGGCCGCTGATCTGATCGGGCAGCAGGTCGAGGTCATCGTGGCCCCGAATGTCCAGGCCGCCGTCGCGGCGCACAAAGCCACGAAGACCATACCGATCGTGTTCATCGGCGTCTCCGATCCCGTAGGCCTCGGGCTTGTCGCAAGCCTGGCCCGGCCGGGGGGCAACATCACTGGCATGTCCACCCAAAACGACGACGTGCTGAGAAAGCGGATCGAGATCCTGCACCATGCCGTTCCGACGGCCCGGCGCATCGCCATCTTGTTGAACGAGAACAGTCCGACGCCCGAGGTCTACTGGGCAGCAGCCGAGGCGGCTTGCGCCAGTCTGGGTCTTGTTGCGCTGCGCGTGGCGGCCAACACGCCGGCGCAGTTCGGCGTCGCCGCCGAGCAGATCGTCAGCCAACGAGCGCAGGCCGTGGTGGTCGTTTCGAGCCTCCTGTACTACCTCGAACGAGAAGGGCTGCAGGAGCAGATGCAGACCACCCGGCTGCCGGTGGTGTACGACTTACGCGAGCAGCTCGGGTCGAGCGGCCTGTTGAGCTACGGCGTCGATACGGTCGTGATCTATCGCTACCTGGCGAAATGGGTGGACAAGATCCTGAGGGGTGCCAAGCCCGCCGATCTGCCGGTCGAGCGGCCGACCCAGTTTGCGCTGGTGATCAACCTGAAGGCCGCCAAGGCGCTCGGCCTCACGATCCCGCAGGCGGTGTTGCTGCGCGCGGATGTGGTGATCCAATGATGGCGCGGGAAGGATCGAGCCGCCTGTGTTCTTCGGCTTCTATCCCGCGCGGCGCGCCGCGCGCTGCTGCCGATCCAGGTGCTGCGCTATGAATCGCGCGGCGTGCTGGCTTGCGCTGGTCGGTTGCATTTGTTTGGCGGCCTGTGCCGGCATGGGGGTGCCGCGTAGCATCACACTCGGCGAGGCCGAACTGCAGGCCCAGCTGGCGAAGCGCTTTCCGATGCAGCGCAGCCTGCTCGACACCTTCGAGCTGCAGCTGTCCGACCCGAAGCTGCGGCTGGATGCGCCGGCGCGGCGCCTGGCCACCGAGCTGACGCTGCGCGGCAGCGACCGGCGCAGCGGCCGCAGCCTGCAGGGCCGGCTGGCGCTGGACTATGCGCTGCGCTTCGAGCCGGCCGACGCCAGCATTCGGCTGGTGCAGCCGCGCATCGAAAGCCTGCAGTTCGAGCCCGAGCCGGGCCTGTCGCCGCGGCGCAGCGAGATGGCGCAACGCATGGGCATCGCCCTGGCGGAAAGACTGCTCGACGACCTGGTGCTGTACCGCGTGCCGCCCGAGCGGCTGGAAAGGCTCAAGGCCGCCGGCTTCCGGCCCGGCACGCTGCAGGTCACCCCGGCCGGTGTGGAAATCACGATCGAGCCGCTGGCCGCATCGGCCGTCAACGGCGCGTCGCGCTAGCCCCCTTATGATCCGCGGCTTTGTCAGAGCAGCCTAGGCTGCCGGAGAGCAACGCGTCTTGGACATCCTGCTGCTGGGCAAGGCCGCGATCATGGGCGTGGTCGAGGGGCTCACTGAGTTCCTGCCGATCTCGTCCACCGGCCACCTGATCCTGGCGGCGTCGCTGCTCGACTTCCGCGGTGAGAAGGCCAAGGTCTTCGACATCGCCATCCAGACCGGCGCGATCTTCGCCGTGATCCTGGTGTACTGGCAACGCCTGCGCGACACCGCCGCGGGCCTGGGCTCCGACCCGCGCGCTCGCCGCTTCACGCTCAACGTGCTGATCGCCTTCGTGCCCGCGGTGCTGCTGGGGCTGCTGTTCGGCAAGGCCATCAAGCAGTACCTGTTCAATCCCACAGTGGTGGCCAGCGCCTTCATCATTGGCGGGTTGATCATCCTGTGGGCCGAGCGCCGGCCGGCTGGCGCGGTGCGCATCCAGCAGGTGGACGACATGACGCCCTGGGACGCGCTGAAGGTCGGGCTGGTGCAATGCCTGGCGATGGTGCCGGGCACCAGCCGCTCCGGTGCCACCATCATCGGCGGCATGCTGCTCGGCCTGAGCCGCAAGGCGGCCACCGACTTCAGCTTCTTCCTGGCCATCCCCACGCTGATCGGCGCGGGCGCCTACAGCCTGCTGAAGGAGCGCGCGCTGCTCAGCTGGGCCGACCTGCCGTTGTTCGGCGTCGGGTTGCTGTTCTCCTTTTTCAGCGCCTGGCTGTGCGTGCGCTGGCTTCTGCGCTACATCGCCACGCACGACTTCGTGCCCTTTGCCTGGTACCGCATCGTCTTCGGTGCGCTGGTTCTGCTCACCGCCTGGACCGGCTGGGTCGACTGGAGCGCCTGAGCCCGCCTCAGCGCCTGCGGAACAGCAGGTCCCACACGCCGTGGCCGAGCTTCAGGCCGCGGATCTCGAACTTGGTCTGCGGCCGCCACGCCGGCCGCGGTGCGTAGCCTTCGACGGTATTGACCAGCGCGGGTTCGGCACCCAGCACCTCGAGCATCTGCTCGGCATAGGGCTGCCAGTCGGTGGCGCAATGCAGGTAGCTGCCGGGCGCCAGGCGCGTCACCAGCTGCCGCACCCACTCCGGCTGGATCAGCCGGCGCTTGTGATGGCGCTTCTTGTGCCACGGGTCGGGGAAGTAGATGTGCACCCCGGCCAGCGAGGCCGGCGAGATCATGTGTTCCAGCACCTCCACCGCGTCGTGCTGCACCAGCCGCAGGTTCGTCAACCCCAGTTCGCCGATGCGCTTGAGCAGGGCGCCGACGCCCGGCGCATGCACCTCGATACCGATGAAATTGGTACCGGGCAGCGCCGCGGCGATCTGCGCCGTGGCGTCGCCCATGCCGAAGCCGATCTCCAGCACCGTCGGCGCGTTGCGGCCGAAGACGGCCGCGAAGTCCAGCGGCTGTGCGTGGAAAGGCAGCAGGAAGCGCGGGCCCAGTTCGCCGAGCGCTCGCTGCTGGCCCGGCCCCATGCGCCCGGCCCGCAGCACGAAGCTGCGGATGGGGGCGCGCTGGGGCAAAGCTTGACGGTCCATCGCGGCGAGGCCGGCGATCGTCCGCTTCAGTTGCGCGGCGCCGACGGCACGGGCGCATTGGCAAGGCCGGCCGGAAGATCGAACTCACCCTTCGATTCGAAGCGCACGCCGCCGAAGCCGCTGCCCGAGAGCTTGCCGCGCGCCACCCAGTTGACTTTCGAACGGTCGCCCATCGCGAAGGTCAGAGCCTGCTTGGCCATTGCATAGGCCGACACCGTCACCGGCACGACCAGCACGGTTTCGCCGAAACGCGGCACCATGCCTTGCACGTCACTGACGCCGCTGGCGAAGTCCAGCCCGCGCAGTTCCAGCGTCAGGGCCACCCCGTTGTAATCCACCGGTTCGTCGTTCGGATTTTGCACGCGCAGCTTGACCGCCATGCGCATCTCCAGTCCTTCGCCGGGCAGCGAATCGACGCCCGCCAACGCGACGTGCAAGGGGTCTCGCCCACCGAGGCCGGCGCACCCGGCCAACATCAGCAGACACGACAGCCAGACGAGCAGCAACTTGCGCATGGTTTCGGCGGGTGGCGGGTACGGAGGGCGCGAGTGTAGCCCGCGGCGCTTCCGCCAAACTTCGCGCCGCGCACGGTGTCGTTCAATGGCAGGGCGGTGGTTTCTCAAGAAGCCGATGCAGGCTGCACACGCCGGAGCGTGGCCACGACGCATCAGCCGGTTTGGCGCCCCAGCATGTTGACCATCAGGTAAGGCAGGTACATCCTCCGCTTGCGGCGGATCCAGCCGACGTGCCGACGCAGCGCCAGCGAGTCGTCGGTCCGCTTCGCGTCGCCGCCGATGGCGATGAACTCGCCGGGCACGGTGGTCGAGTATTCGAGTCCGCTCCATTCGAAGCCCGGGAACAACTCGGCAATCCCCCGCCAGGAGAAGCGGAAATAGTCGTCGGGATACGCGTGGTAGCGCCAGACCCACGGCACCGAGACGTAGATCCGCCCGCCCGGACGGACGAGCCGCGCGAGGTTCTCGGCAAACACCCACGGTCGGCGTACGTGTTCCATGACTGAGCAACAGATGGCCAGCTCGAAGTGTGCCGCCGGCAGCGGGCCGATGCCTTCAACAAGGTCCACGACCGCGTCGACACCCTTGCCTGGCGCCATGTCGACGCCGACGTACTCGCTGTCCGTGTAGACGCCGCGAAACGACGAGGTGCTCCCGTAGTCCTTGCTGCCCACCTCGAGCACTGGGCCATTGACCGACGGCACGTGCCGCTGCAGATAGGTCAGCTGGTTGACGTCTCCCACGGTAGGCTCCGATGCAAGTGCGGCCGATTGTGACCGATGGTCCGAGTGCAGCGAGCCGCTCAGTCACGCCTCGTCTGCAGCCCCTGATGACATCGTCGCATCGCGTAAACTGCCGACCGCGCGGGTGTAGTTCAATGGCAGAACGGCAGCTTCCCAAGCGTGCGACCTGAGAGTCGCGTCCGGTCCAGCTGATGGCCGGCCACACCGCTGATGCGAAAGCATCGATCAAGTGTGGAAAAGCAGCCCTGGAGAGACGTTCGCAAGGACGTGATGCCGAAAGGCATAGAAGAATGCGGCCGTTTCGGCCGCGGCCTCTGCCCACAAGGCAGAGGCGGGTTGCGTGCGCGGTGAAAACCGTGCGATGAGTTGTTGCCCACGCGGGAGCGTGTATGCAACCTGGCGTTCAGCCGCCAGTAGCCTAGGTGCAGTGCGGGGTCGGTAACGACCTCGTGCCGAGCGCACTGACAACGTAGCCACCCTCAACGGGTACAGGGTGCCCGTGAGGGACACCGTGTGATTCTGGAAGTCGAAATCCGGATGAGGCGCAAGGCTGGGTCAAAGGACCAACGTACGTGAACCACTGGTAAATGCCGTCAAGCCTGAGCGAGCCAAATCGACTGACAGGCTCCGACCAAAACGGTACGTGATCGGTTGTCTCCCTGCTTGGTGGGGACACGCTGACAAGACGATCACCGGCAGAAAGGTGGGGTCCTCCTGACTCGTGCTCATCGCACGGAACAGGGTAAGCCCGAAGCAGAGTCGCGCTGCAAGGCGCGACAAGTCTGGTTGTAAAATCAGGTGCATCTGTTGCGGGTAGAGGATCGCGGAAAAAGCGAACGCCGGGCTGTAATGGTCCGGATAGGGGATGCAACGATCGCCCCGGCTCGAAAGAGCGCTGACTTCCGCGTGGTGGCCTGTCGCGAGACAGGTCTGCTCCAACCATCCCGAGGGGACCCGCCCTTCGGGGCTGTCCATTCCTTCGGGACCGGGCGGGCGTAGCTCAATGGCAGAGCTGAAGCTTCCCAAGCTTAAGACGAGGGTTCGATTCCCTTCGCCCGCTCCATTCAACGGAGGTTGATATGGACGCAAGCAATTGCGATGTTGCCTCCACCAACTGGACGCACTGGCACGACATACCGTGGCAGCACGCGCATCAGGTGGTCGGAAGGCTGCAGGCAAGAATCGCGAAAGCAGCAAAGGCAGGCGAGTGGCGCAACGTCAATCGCTTGCAGAGACTCCTCACCCGCTCCATCAGTGCGAAAGCGCTGGCGGTCAAACGGGTCACCGAGAACCAGGGTCGCAAGACCCCGGGGATCGACCGGCAGACATGGAGTACTCCGGACGATAAGTGGCAGGCGGTCGGCACCTTGCACCACAAGGGCTACAAGCCGAAGCCGATGAGACGGGTCTACATCCCGAAAGCAAATGGTGACCGACGCCCCCTGGGCATCCCGACCATGCGCGACCGGGCCATGCAAGCGCTGCACCTGTTGGCGCTCGATCCGACAGCCGAGACGACCGGCGACACTCACTCCTACGGTTTTCGCCGTGGGCGCTCAACGGCAGATGCAATCGAACAGGTGCGCAATGCGCTGGGACGAAAGCACTCGCCGAAATGGGTGCTGGAGGGAGACATCAAAGGGTGTTACGACAACATCAGTCACGAGTGGCTGCTCGCCCACGTCCCCATGGACAAAGGCGTGCTGAGAAAGTGGCTGAAAGCCGGGTACTTCGAGGGCAATACCCTCTTCCCGACAGAGAGCGGGACACCGCAGGGCGGGATCATCTCGCCCGTTTTATCGAACTTGGCACTGGACGGTCTGCAAAACAAGCTGGCGGGACTTTTCCGCACGGTGCGCGATGCCAGAGCGGCCAAGGTCAACTTCGTGCGCTACGCCGATGACTTCATCATCACCAGCAGTTCGCGAGAGCTGTTGGAAGGGAAGATCAAACCGCTCGTGCAGGAGTTCATGCGCGAGCGCGGGCTTGAACTTTCAGAGAAGAAGACGTTGATCACCCACGTGGACGACGGCTTCGACTTTCTGGGATGGACGGCCCGCTGGCAAGGCGGCATGTTGTTGACGAAACCAGCCAGGAAGAACGTCAAGAACTTTCTGGAGAAGATTCGCGGGACGCTGCGGCAGATGCGCACGGCCAGACAGGAAGACGTGATCGACAAGCTCAACCCGGTCATACGGGGCTGGGCCAACTATCACCGAAGCCAGATGGCAACGCGCACGTTCGCGAAGACCGACCATTTGATCTGGCAGGCGCTGTGGCGCTGGGCTCGCCGCCGGCATCCCAACAAAGGGGAGCGGTGGATCAAGGCCCGGTATTTCCGGCGCATCGCAGGTCGCGATTGGCGGTTCGCGGAGAAGGAAAAGGCGCTGTTGACGCTGACGAGCTTCCACAAGAAGCGCCACGTCAAGATCGACGGCAGCCGAAATCCGTACAGCCCGGAAGACGAGGACTACTTCGACACGCGCCTCGCGCGCAAGATGGAGTCGGACTTGAAAGGGCGCCGGAAGCTGGCGTGGTTGTGGTACTGGCAGGAAGGACTGTGTCCGTGCTGCAACCAGAAGATCACGAAGACGACGGGGTGGCACATCCACCACGTCGTCAAGCGGTCGGAAGGCGGGTCGGAACAGATGAGCAATCTTCAACTGCTCCATCCGAACTGCCATCGGCAACACCACGCCACCGAGTGAGTCAGGGGCACGATCGAAGGCCTCGAAAACTTTGCAGCGGTTGCCCATGCCGGAAACGGTGGGCCACTTCAGGCTGCTTGAGCCGGATGCGGGGAGACCCGCCCGTCCGGTTCTTAGGGGAGGGTAGCGCCGCGAGGCGCTATCCTTACCCGACTTTAGACAGGGGTTCGATTCCCCTCACCCGCTCCAGACATGCAAAGTCCTTCCATGACCCCGCCGCTGCATGTACTCTGGGTCGGCGCCGCGGCGCCGGACCTGTCCGCAACGGACTACGGGCCCTTCGACGTCCAATCCTGCGCCTCGCTCGAGCTTGCGGCGCAGGCGCTGCGCGACACTGCCCACGATGCGCTGCTGCTGTGGCTGGCACCCGGCATGGCGGCGGCCCTGGGCGACTGGCAGGCACTGTCGCACGCGGTGCTGGATGCCGCGGTGGTGGTGGTCGCGCCCGACCTGGCGCGGGCGCTGGCCACGGCGCTGACGCAGCGCGGCGTGCAGGATCTGCTGCCGCAGGCCTCGGCCGACCCCGGCACACTGGCCCGCGTGCTGCACCTGGCGGTGGAGCGCAAGCGCCTGGAGCGCGCTGCGCGCAAGGCCTACGCCACCGACCTGTCCACCGGCTTGCCCAACCATGCGCAGCTGCTGGAGCACATGACCCATCTGCTGGCGCTGCGCGAGCGCGAGCCGGCGCCGATGGCGCTGCTGGTGCTGCGCATCGAGGGCCTGTCCACGACCGAACGCACGCTCGGCAGCGAGGCAGCCAACGTGCTGCGCCGCAAGCTGGCGGTGCGGGTGCGCGCCGGGCTGCGCGCCAGCGACGTGGTGGCCTCGATCGGCAACGATGCCTTCGCGGTGCTGCTGGCCTGGATCGACGCGCCCGACGATGCCCTGCGCGTGGCCGGCAAGCTGGCGCTGTCGCTGCAGCAGCCGGTGCGCGTGGCCAGCCAGGACCAGGCCGTCGCGGTGGCCGTGGGCGTGAGCCAGTATCCCGAACATGGCCGGCAGGCCGATGAACTGCTGCGCCGCGCCATCGGCCAGGCTACCGGCAACCCGTCGATGGGCCGCGCCGGCTTCGCCAACCGCGTCGAGCGCGGCGGCTCCAGCGCCGCCAACGACGAGGACTGAGCCTGGACGTGCGAGCCCGGAAGGGCTCGCACGCCTGGCGAAGGCCCGGGTGCGATACAAGCGACCGGGCTGAGCGAGAAAGCCGCCGGCTGCTTGATCATGTCGCCCAGGCACAGGAACTTGATCTCGACGTGGTCGCTGATGCCGTGGTGAGCGCCTTCGCGCCCCAGGCCCGATGGCTTGACGCCGCCGAAGGGCGGCTCGGCGGTGGAGATGACCCCGGTGTTGATGCCGACCATGCCGTACTCCAGCGCCGCGCCGACGCGCAAGATGCGGCCGATGCGCGGCTGTAGAAGTAGCTGGCCAGCCCGAACTCGGTGGCGTTGGCCCTCTCGATGGCCTGGCCTTCAGTCTTGAAGCGGAACACCGGCACCAACGGGCCGAAGGTCTCCTCGCGCGCACAGTGTATGCGGCCTCACCTGGACCGGCACCGTACGCGCGTCGAAGCGCTCGCCGATGCTGCGTTTACGAAAGCCCATGGTGACGACCTGCACCCCCTGAACGAGGGGTTCGGCTGGAGAAGAGTTACGGCGCTTGGTTGACTGCGATCAATTGGCTCGCGCGCCCACCCCATATCGTCCTTCGAAGTCGCAGAGCGGGTAGGTTGATGTCGTTCATCGCGCCTCCAGGCCCGGGACCGCAGCAGACTCCAAGTCGATATCGGGACAACCCACACAAGGAACGAAAGCAATGAGCATGATGACGCAGGGCAAGATACGGCAGACGGGCAACCGCCGTCGCTGGGGCAGCAGGCTGCTGGCGGTGGCAGTCCTCGGACTCGCGGGCTCGGTTCACGCCGGAAAGATCACCTCGGTGCCGTCTGCGTCCGGCGCCCCGGGCTTCGGTGGCTGGAACTTCGGCAACGTGCAGGTGGTGTTGAACGGCGCCGGCAGCTGGTTCGACCCCTTGACCGGTGCCTACAGTTTTGCCGTCGGCTCCGACTTCACCTACCAGGCCAACGTCTTCGACATGGGCAGCCCGGTGTTTGGCAGTCCGGCGATTGGCAGCACGGTGATGGGCATCGTGCTGGCCAAGGACTGGCCGGTGGGCGAGCCCTCAGGCATCAAGATCGTCAACGACGATCCGGGCGCAAAGCAAGGCAAGCCCGCCAACTGCATCATGGCAACGTCCTATCTCAAGGGCTATTACCTGGACTCGGCCGCACCGAAGCAGGTGATCTGCAGCAGCCCGTTCCAGACCCACAAGCGCTTCAAGGTGGCGATGCTGCCCTCCACGGTGGACAACCAGGGTGCCGAGAGTGTCGACCTGGTCTTCAACGTCGAGCCCGATGGCGAGCGCACCTACGAGGTGTTCCAGAAGATCAACAACTGGACCGGCAAGCGCCTGGCAGGCTTCAAGGTCGAGGTGGGTTTCGGTGTTGGTCAGGGGTTCCAGAGCGCTACCGCAGCAGGCGTGCCACTGGCTCACCTGAACATCGCGGTGCCGTCGGACCTGTGGAGCCCGACGCAGCTCGCCACGTTCTCGGCCGGCCTGTTCGGTCCGCTCGACAAGCACACTGGCGAGGTGGGCTTCTTCGACACGAAGACGCGCGCCGGCTTCTACATCGACCAGTACGTGGCGGGCGTCCAACCGCTGACCGACACGCTCACGGCCACCCGGCCGCTGCCCAGCGATTACGCCAACGTGCCGGCCGGTGCAGGCGCGGCCGCGTACCAGTTCGGGCCATGGTTGCCGAACAGCATGCTGCCCACCGGCATCTTCTTTGACGACGATGGCAACCCCGTCACCGATGCGGCACTGGTGGCCTGGTATGGCTACAACCCGGCGACGGGCGGCCTGGGTTGGATGCGCGGGGCACTGGGGTCGTTCGCTGCGATTCCGGCTGCCGAGATCCAGACGATGGGTGCCAACCTGTCGTACACCTCGGACGTGATCGACGATCTGGTCAATGTCGGTCTGAACTACGTGGTCCGGATCGGTGACGTGTCGACTTTCCCGGGCACGGGTAACAAGACCTTTACGGTCCGCGTGACGCCGACGGCAGACGCTTCCGGAACCCCCGCACCCATGTTTGTCGGAGTGCCGCCCGATCCGCTGCTGCTGTACCCGAGCTCTGTTGGCGCAGTTCAGCTCGATCCTCAACCCACGTTCGCGGTCGGCAGCCTGCTGACGGCCCGTGTTGGCGACAAGGATCTGAACATCAATCCGCTGCTTGCGGAAACGGTGGTAGTCAACATCGCCACGAGCCATGGCCTGAACGGCACGTTGACGCTGGTCGAGCAGGGCCCCAATCGCGGGGTGTTTGCGGCCATCCTGCCTGACGCGTACAGCAATGTGCCAGCCGGGACCATCGTGACGATGTCGTATTCCGACGCTTCCGCGGGCGTGGCGAGGACGTCCAGCACGACGGCAGCGAGCGCGCCGGTGCCGATCCTGTCCAAGGTGTCGATCACCGACCTGTCGGTTCCAGAGACGGTGACCGACGGTCTTTCGAGGACGCTGATGTTGACCATCGCCAATGACAAGTTGGCGGCGGCGGCGGCCACGGGCGAGGTGTTGCTGACCGGCACCGATGGCAGCGAGTTCAGGGCCGCCTTCACGGACCTGCGTGTGGGCGGGAAGCTGAAGTTCAACTTCCGGTGGACCGCCAGACTCGCCGACCCGGCAGTGCCGGCGACGGTGGAATGGCGGGCCAGCGTGATCGTCGACGGCCAGAAGGTCGCTGGAGTGGATGCCGGCTACACCACGCAGGTGCTCGTCAAGCGCGGGAAGAACGCCAAGTAGCGGTCTTTTGGGGCGTTCTGCGCCGATCTGCTTGGCGCGCGCCCCGACTTGGTGGCCTGCGCTGCCGCCCGTACAGGCGGTCCGTCCAAGGTCGAGGCCTGCGTCGTCAAGTCGCAGGGCCTCGGCTTGCCAAGCTTCTGGCAGGGGTTCGATTCCACCCATCCAGACATGCCCAGGGGCCCGAGAGGGCCTCTTGGTGCTTGCGGCAATATGCAGGCCCTTGGCTCGGCGGCATGGGCGTCCCACATCGCTTGGACTCGCCGGAACTCGCCGACGCATGTGCTTTGGGTCACGCGGTCCGTCGACCCCTGACCTGTCCCATTCGGTCTGCGGACGGTTCGTCAAGCCGACCGGGTCGATGCACGAGGTGGCGCAGGCACTGCGCGAGCGCATCGAACGATGCACTGCAGGTGCAACTGCAGCACCCCGGCGTGCTGGCCACGCAGACGTGTTGCCTGACAAAGACGCCGACGCCGTCGCAACAGCACGCGCGCCGCTCCTGGGCATGGAACGCAAGCGGCTCGAGAGCGCCGCGCGCAAGGCCTACGCCACCAACTTGTAGGCCGGACTGCCCGCCCCCGCGCTGTTTCTGGAGCCAGGGATCCACCTGCGGGTACTGCGCATCGAATGTCTGTCCAGCGGCGAACGTGCGCTTGGCCGCGAGGCCGTCAACGTGCGGCGGTGCCGGTGGCCAACGACGAAGGGTCGGAGACGCTGCAGGCGCCCGCCGCCGCGGCTACTTCTGGATGTCGCCCAGGCACAGGTACTTGATCTCGACATAGTCGTCGATGCCGTGGTGCGCGCCTTCGCGGCCCAGGCCCGACTGCTTGACACCGCCGAAGGGCACCTCGGCGGTGGAGATCAGCCCGGTGTTGATGCCGACCATGCCGTACTCCAGCGCCTCGCCGACGCGGAAGATGCGGCCCACGTCGCGGCTGTAGAAGTAGCTGGCCAGGCCGAACTCGGTGTTGTTGGCCATCTCGATGGCCTCGGTTTCGGTCTTGAAGCGGAACACCGGCGCCACCGGGCCGAAGGTCTCCTCGCGAGCGCACAGCATGTCCGGCGTGACCTCGGACAGCACCGTGGGCGTATAGAAGCGCTCGCCGATGCGCGTGCCGCCGACCACCACCTTGGCGCCCTTGGCCAGCGCGTCGGCGACATGCGATTCGACCTTGGCAATGGCCTGCGCGTCGATCAGCGGGCCCTGGTTGACGCCAGCCT
>Ga0316603_10001052_pt1 | contig 14407 bp, 10 predicted proteins | sample OWC_soil_day10_n_FD_207649 | JGI IMG/M metagenome (GOLD analysis project Ga0316603, IMG submission 207649) | Wetland soil microbial communities from Old Woman Creek delta, Ohio, United States - OWC_soil_day10_noCT | ecosystem: Environmental > Terrestrial > Soil > Wetlands | place: USA: Ohio...
GAGAGTTAAAACAGGAAAACAGACAGCCTAAAACGGTAAATGAGTTTGTAAGAAATCAAAACAATAACAAACAGAGACCACAACACAACCTGAACTCAAATCCAAATCCGAATCCGAATCAGAATCAGAATCCAAATCCCAATCCGAACAAAAATCAGGGTCAGAACCAAAACCAAAACCAAAACCAAAATCCGAGTCAGGTCCAGGGGTCCAATACAAATTCCAACCCGAATCCAAATCCAAATCATCCTCAGTTATCAAAACCTATTCAGAAATTCAACAGACCCGATGAAAACAGAATAGCAGAGAAAGTTATTGAACAGGATGAAATCCAATTTGAACAGTCGGAAAGCATAGAAACAGTTCAGGATAACGTTCCTAACACAGAAGTCAGGGAAAAGAGATTAAAAGAGGCTCAGTCAAGACCAAAAATTGAGTTTGAGGGAGAAGTGGAAGCAACCGGAGTACTTGAAATAATGCCTGACGGTTACGGATTCCTGAGATCATCGGACTACAACTATCTTAATTCACCGGACGATATATACATTTCGCAGTCTCAGATAAAACTGTACGGGCTAAAAACCGGCGACACTCTTGTGGGTGAGATTAAGCCTCCAAGAGAGGGCGATAAATATTTCCCGCTTGTGAAAGTAAAACAGATAAACGGAAGAAGTCCTGAATTTATTCGCGACAGAGTTCCTTTTGACTTTCTTACCCCTTTGTTCCCGGAAGAAAAATTCAATATTACATCCAATGGACACAACAACCTTTCCACAAGAATTGTGGATATGTTCGCTCCAATCGGAAAAGGTCAGCGCGGGCTTATAGTTGCTCAGCCAAAGACAGGTAAGACGGTACTTCTCAAGGATATTGCAAATGCAATAGCCGACAACCATCCGGAAGTCTACATGATTGTCCTTCTTATTGACGAGCGTCCGGAAGAGGTTACAGACATGCAGAGGAGCGTTAAGGCAGAGGTTATTGCCTCTACATTTGACGAACCTGCAGAGAGACACGTAAAAATTGCAAACATAGTTCTGGAAAAGGCCAAGAGACTGGTAGAGTGCGGTCATGATGTTGTAATTCTGCTTGACTCCATTACCCGCCTTGCAAGAGCTTTCAATACTGTTCAGCCGGCATCCGGCAAGGTGTTGAGCGGTGGTGTTGATGCCAATGCACTACACAAACCAAAACGTTTCTTTGGAGCTGCGAGAAATATTGAAAATGGCGGTTCACTTACAATTATTGCCACCGCACTTACAGATACCGGCTCAAAAATGGACGAGGTGATATTTGAGGAGTTCAAAGGTACAGGCAACATGGAGCTTCAACTGGACAGAAAATTGTCGAATAAACGTATATTCCCTGCAGTTGACGTTACAGTGAGCAGCACAAGAAGGGATGACCTTCTGTTCGATAAGGAAACACTTAACAGGATATGGATATTGAGAAATTACCTTGCAGATATGAATTCTGTTGAGGCGATGGACTTTATGAAAACAAGATTGTTGAGAACAGACAGTAACTACGAGTTTCTCATCTCGATGAACGGAGAATAAGCGGATAAATCCGGCGGGGTTTTAAAATCCCGCCAGATGAACCCCAATTCCTATAACTAATCCCAATACAATATTAATTGCCTTTGCAAGAAAAAAACTCTTTTTGCTCTCTGCAAGAAGTGGAAGTGCCGTATGTCCGTCCTGAGCAATGGAACTGGCCAGAAGCACGGAAAATGGTACAAACCCCCCGATAAAAAGAGTAATAAAAATCATATGTGGGCCGGATTCAGGTATGAATCCTATTAAAACGGCAAGTAAAATCATCCACATTACATTCTCCTTTACCCAGCTTTCAATATCCAAAAATTGTATTCCAAAGTGAATAACGAGCAAAGCTCCGGATGTCCACAAAAAAATTGACTTGAAGTGTTTTCGGATAACATGGTTCCACAGGTGCTCCTTAATAAAGTGTTCATTGGCCCTGGCTGTGAGGATAAGGGTTATGAGACTAACTCCGGCAAAAATGAGATTTATCCATCTTTCGCTGAAAATGTCAAATTTTGCATTTAACCCTTCTGCAGAATGAATTTCACCTGCGTGACCATCATTTGGTATCATTGATATTTCTGTACCGTGGCTTTCATGGGCCAGTGAATTTTCTGCAGAATGTTCATGTTCAAGAAGGCCAAAAACAACTGCAACAATAAATATTGCAATACCTGCCATTATTGACAGCCTCTCTTTTGACCATTTACGCGGTGTCTTTCCGTTTTCAGTTCCGAATACAGTATGATTATGGGCTTGAGTATGAGTGTGAGTCTCTTCCTGAGTTTTTCGCTCTTCGCAGCATTCTTCATGAAGCTGATAATGTTCAGGGGAAAAAGGTCTTTTTCCTCCTTTGTAAATTTTATCAACCAAGATACCTGCTGCAATCCCGATAACAAACAACACAACAAAAAGAATGATTGCTGTTTTAGGAATCATGGCCATGAGAAGAAACGCCTCATCGCCCGAAGATGCTATCATCATTGCTACCAGTGATCCGAAACTAAGAAGATTATGAGTATAAAGGGAAACAACTGCGAAACCTCCCACACATCCCGGTACAAGACCAAGCAGTGCTGCCAGTATCACCTGTTTTACGGGGGATTTCTTAAGTTTTTTGAAAGTCGCTCCGTGCGAATGGATATTTATATATTCGATAAGCAACATCATAATCATTACCAATCCGGTAATGAGGATGCTGTTTTTTAATGCATCTATGAGTATATTCATTTGCTGTTGTAAATTTTCAGAAGTTCGGAAGCCGCTGTGAATGAGCCAATTTCTCCATTCATAACCATCTCTTCATATTTTTTTAGTTGTCCCTGTATATGAGTGTCTTCAAAAAATCTATTTTTCAACCCTTCATTAATTGTTTCATACATCCAGTATCTGGATTGCTCTCTCCTTTTGTGAAGGTAATACCCGTTTGCTTCTGTAAGGCGGAAATATTCAAGAATCTTTTCAAGAATTTCAGTCAGCCCGGTTTTTGTAACAGCAGAAGAGGTCATTGCGGTAGGAACCCATGACGATTCTGTTGGAGGGAACAGATGAAGAGCATTAGAATAGAGCGCTTTTGCCAGTGTTGCTTTCTCAACATTGCTTCCGTCTGCTTTAGTAATTGCAATCAGGTCGGACATCTCCATTATTCCTCTCTTTATGCCCTGAAGTTCGTCCCCTGCACCAGCCAGCATAAGCAAAAGGAAAAAATCGCTCATTGAGTGTACTGTTGTTTCCGACTGACCAACGCCAACGGTTTCAATGAAAATAACATCAAAACCTGCAGCTTCGCATAATACTATACTCTCTCTTGTCTTTCTGGCAACACCGCCGAGAGAACCGCCGGTAGGGCTGGGGCGGATGAATGCTTTTGGATCGGAGCAGAGTGTCTCCATACGTGTTTTGTCTCCAAGGATACTCCCTTTGCTTTTCTCGCTGCTCGGGTCAATTGCAAGCACGGCAAGCTTGTGCCCGCTTCCGGTAATAAGGCCTCCAAAAGCTTCAATAAAAGTGCTTTTCCCGGCTCCGGGAACGCCGGTAATGCCTATTCTCATTGATTTTACACAATGTGGCTGGCAAGCTTCAATAATCGTTTGGGAAAGAATCCTGTGATCGTGCCTGTTGCTCTCTACGAGAGTAATTGCCTGGCTTAGTATTGAAGTATTTCCTGCAAGAATTCCTTCTATATATTCATCCGCAGAAAAAATTCTGGCTTTGTGCTTTTTATAAAAGTTCTGGATATATGGGTTGACAACAGGCGGCTGTTCTATTCCTTCGTTAACAATAAGTGCGCTATTGTGATTTTTCTCGTGCATCATTCTCTCTATTTTGTAATATTGCCTGCCACCAGCAGGTTTACTACCGGTCTCGATGGCGAGTTAGTTATGAGGGTAACCTGAAATGTCTTGTCTCCTTCAAGTCCTTTGGTGTCAATTGAAACATCAATCTTGCAGGTTTGTCCCGGTTTTACGGGTGAATTAAAATTTGCAGTTGCCCCTTTTTCGTTAAACTCGGCTTTGTAAATGACCAAATCTCTCTGACCAAGGTTCTTTACCTCAAAAGTGCGGGAAATTACCTCACCGCTTTTAACAACTCCAAAATTTAATGCACTGTTATTTGCCATAGGCAAGGCAGACTGGCTCCTGTCTTCGGCAGAGAGGTCAGAAAAATTATCCAGGATTCTGGACTGGACAATGATTTTTTCCCCTGTTACCTTACTGTTGTTGACTATTAATCCTGCACTATATTGTGTCGTCCCCCAGTTCTTTGTCCCTTTTGTATTTACAGTTATCTGCAATTCTCCCTTTTTCCCCGGAGCAATAACTGCCGGAACCGAAGTAATATAAAGCCCTGGAGATAAGTTGTAAAACCCTATTGCCAGAGAAACTCCTGATGTATTTGCTATCTCCATAACATCGTTGCGGGATTCTCCCTGTGCGATGAGACCGATATCTATAAAGTTGGTTCTAAAGGATAATTTGCCTATTTTTTTTGGAAAAAGCTGATTCAGAGACTTTGGTTTCTCATGTACCACTCCTTTGATTCTAAGTATTACCGGCCTGTTCATTCCGCTTACATAAACCGTGAGGGATTTGTCAAAAGGATAGGGCCCCTGGTCGTTAAGAAAAGTAACATCAATTTTACCTTTTTCTCCGGGTTTGACCGGATTTTTTGTCCAGACAGGAGTTGTACAGCCACATGACGAAATAACTGTATTGATTAGGATGGGTTGTTTCCCTATATTTTTGAAAGTGAATGTATAGCTTTGTTTTCCAGAGCTTAAACTAATGTCTCCGAAGTCGTGAATCATTTTGTTAAATTCGATGATTCCATTGCCGGAATTCTGACCTCTTACTATCGAACCCGAAATGATTATGGCAAACAGAATCAGAGACTTGATTGGCAGCATGCTTCTCATATTATCTCGTTTTTATTGTTGATTAGATAATACAAAGATACATTTGTATTTGTTCATTCCAACCTATTTTATACCTTTGCAGTTAACAAACCAATTTTAAAACTTTATATAATGGCTTACAAAATTTCTGAAGATTGCACCGCTTGCGGAACTTGTATCGATGAGTGCCCTGTTGAGGCTATCTCTCCCGGCGATATTTACAAAATTGATCCAAATATTTGTTCAGACTGTGGTACTTGTGCCGACGTTTGTCCTGTTGGAGCAATTACTCAAGCATAGTTTAAACTAATGAATTAAAAAAGGCTGCACAATTGTGCAGCTTTTTTTATATCTCTACCCGTCCAAGCGTGAAAGAGCTGAACGGCGCAATTGTGAGGTTTGTCTTGTAGCTTGATGTTGGAAGAAAGTATCCGGGAGTTGTCGATCCTGCGTTTTTTATAACTACGTCCATAATATATATAGTATTTCTTAAAACTCCGGCATTGTTTGATGTTCCGTATCCCGTTTTGTTTACAGGAATTGGATAATAGTATTTTGTTCCGTTAAGCGTTCCTTCAATTACAAGCTTAGTATATTTCACATAGGAGTTCTCCACATCCGTAGTGTTTGAATATGCATAAAAATGATGCTTTGCAGTATATACGGCATCTCCAATATCCTGAGGAATAGAATCATAAAAAATATTGTTAATCATAGATCCTGAGTAATTTGCAGGGATGTTTGAACCTAAATTATGCACTAATAATGGAACAGTCTCCGAGCCGTCATGAATGACTTTTTTTCCGACAATATTTAAGAGATAAACCTTAACATTTTTAAGAGTCATTCCCTCATAGGGCCCTCCGGCAAACTCTGTTTTAAGGCTGTTCAGGACAATTTTAGATACAAACCTTTCAAGACTGATATCAGCAACACTATTTTCTCCGGCATAAAAATCAAGATCTTTACCAATCATGGTAAAATATCCGGGTTCCTCTTTCAGAAGAGATGTTTGCAATGATAAAAAATTTTCCTCATTCAATATGCCGCCAAACCCTTCATCAATATGCGGATTCGCCAGTATATAAATCTTCTTTTGACCCATCGGGGTTTTAATAGTGATGTTTTTCAAAGAATCGGGATTAATGATTTTCTTATAGGTGGAAAGGTTGTCGAAGTTGGCGTCGAACAAAAAAATATGAAGTTCTTTTACTCCTCCGGAAACGCCAAGAGTGTCGTGAAATGAATCTGTCGCTTTTGTGCCGGCTTTTCCTCCATTAAGTCTTATGCTGATTGTGCATTCCTTTCCAATATTTGGTAATGGATCTTTTTTACAGGATGCAGCCATTATTAATATTGCTGCAATGATAAATAATTTCTCTCTCATGTATAATCGTTTTTTTTTATGATATGCGGCAAAAATATCTCACTGTCAGGAGATAAGAAAACGAAAACGCCCGAAATATCTGATTCTGTTTAATTATTATATCTTTTTAAAAAAAGCAGGCCATTGAACAGTAAAAGATATATTTTTCTAACTTTGAGGCTCCAATTATATAAAATCATATGCTGAACATTAAACTTTTAAGAGAGCAACCCGAATACGTGATAGAGAGGTTGATGGTCAAGAATTTCGACGCCAAGTCAATTATTGAAAAAGTAAACACTCTGGATCAGATTCGCCGTTCCTGCCAGACCGATCAGGATGCTGTTCTTGCAGATCAAAATTCTCTTGCAAAAGAGATAGGTTCTTTAATGAAAAACGGAAAGAAAGAAGAGGCCGAATCAGCAAAAATTAAGGTGTCCGAGTTGAAAGAAATTTCAAAAGGATTGGAGAATAAGATTAAAGAGAGTGAAAATGAACTTAATGACCTTCTCGTTCAACTTCCTAACCTCCCGCATATTTCGGTTCCCAGGGGAAAAATGGCCGAAGACAATGTGATTGTGAGAGAGGGCGGTTCTTTTCCAAAGCTTGAAAATGCTATTCCTCACTGGGAACTTGCAAAAAAATATGACATTATTGATTTTGATCTTGGAGTAAAACTTACAGGTGCCGGATTTCCTGTTTATAAAGGCAAAGGAGCAAAAATACAGAGGGCTCTCATATCTTTCTTTCTTGACATGAATACAAGAGCCGGTTATACCGAAGTTCAGCCGCCGCTTATGGTTAACGAAGCATCCGGATATGGTACAGGTCAGCTTCCGGACAAGGGAGAACAGATGTACTTTGTAGGGCTTGACAATTTTTACCTTATTCCGACTGCCGAAGTTCCTGTTACCAATATTTTCAGAGATGTAATTCTTAACAGGGGAGAAATGCCTGTAAAGATGACTGCATATACTCCATGTTTCAGGCGTGAGGCCGGTTCATACGGAAAGGACGTGAGAGGTCTTAACAGGCTTCATCAGTTTGACAAAGTAGAAATCGTTCAGGTTTCACACCCCGATACCTCTTATTCTGCTTTAGAAGAGATGGTGAAGCATGTAGAAGGCATCGTGCAGTCGCTTAGGCTCCCATACAGAATTCTCAGGCTATGCGGCGGGGATATGAGTTTTACATCTGCCCTTACATACGATTTTGAAGTTTATTCCGCAGCACAGGAGAGATGGCTTGAAGTGAGCTCGGTATCAAATTTTGAATCATTTCAGGCGAATCGCCTTAAACTAAGATACAAGGACGAAACCGGCAAAATTCAACTTGCACATACATTAAACGGGAGTTCGCTTGCCCTTCCGAGAATCCTTGCGGCAATTCTGGAAAACAATCAGGACAGCAGAGGAATAAAAATTCCTGATGTGCTTAAGGACTATTGCGGTTTTTCTTATATAGACTAAAACGGAGTTACCATATTAATGGTCAAAAACAAAGTAATACTGGGCATTGACCCCGGTACGCAAATTCTCGGATTTGGAGTTATTGAGGTGGCAGGCAGGTCACCCGTATACATAGATATGGGTGTTGTGGATATGAGAAAGGAGAAGGACCATTTTGTTAAAATCAGACAAATTTTTATTGAGGTAACTAACCTTATTGAATATTACAAACCGGACGAACTTTCTATTGAGGCCCCTTTTTATGGCAAGAATATTCAATCCATGCTTAAACTTGCCCGGGCGCAGGGTTCTGCAATTGCGGCAGCTCTTAACAGAAATATGCCCATAACAGAATATGCCCCAAGAAAGATAAAAATGGCTATTACCGGAAAGGGGGCAGCATCAAAGGAACAGGTTGCCACAATTCTTAAGAACATTCTAAAAGTCGAGGAAAAGCCTGAGTTTCTCGACGCAACCGATGGTCTTGCGGTTGCGCTTTGTCACTATTATCAGCTTACCGGTTTTGCCGCCGGAAAGGGAACTCCTAAAAGCTGGGAATCTTTTGTGAAATCAAATCCAAAAAGAGTTAAGTAATTTTTTTCAATCCAATTTAACCTTTTGCCAGATCGGTTGTCAAAGGGTAGTTGAATTTATAATTGAATTGATATTTATATACCATTATGAGATATTTTAAAGTAGTTTTTGCTCTGGTTGCATTTTTGTCTTTGAGTTTAGGAACCCTGTATGCGGAGGAGGTGAAGGATTCAAAAGTAAAACTTACAGTACTGGATAGTCTTAGAAGAGAGCCTGTTGAATTTGCAACGGCTTCAATAACCCCTCTGGGGTCCGCCACACCTTCAAAATATGCACTTTCCGACAACAGAGGAAAAGTTGAACTGGCCGGTCTGGCAGCAGGGAAGTACACTATCCGCATTGAATATATGGGATATTTAACTTATTCCAGGCCAATTACTATTGAACAGCAAAGGGTCGTAGATCTTGGAGATATTGCGCTGAAAGAACAAATGAACACGCTTAATTCTGTTGTGGTTACTGCAGTGGGTAATCCCATTGTAGTAAAAAAGGACACCATAGAGTATAATGCCTCTTCATATAAAACGACTGACAATGATATGCTGGAGGAGTTGCTTAAAAAACTTCCAGGCGTGGAAATAGATTCAGACGGGAAAATTACGGCAAACGGTAAGGAAATCAATAAAATTATGATTGACGGGAAGACCTTCTTCCTTAATGACCCTCAGCTTGCCACAAAGAACATTCCTGCAAAAATTGTAGATAAAGTTAAAGTGGTGGAGAGAAAATCGGAGCAGGCACAATTTACCGGAATAAATGACGGGAATGAAGAGACTGTAATCGATTTAAGCATTAGACCGGGCATGATGAACGGATGGTTTGGAAATCTTTCGGCAGGATACGGCACAGATGACAGGTATCAGGCAGCCGGTATGGCCGGTAATTTCAAACAAAAAAGCCAGATTACTTTTATTGGTAACCTTAATAATACCAACAACAGGGGCTTTTCGGACATTGCCGGTTCAATGATGTCTGCGATGAGAAGCTCTTCCGGAATGGGAGGCGTGAGAATAGGGGGTGCAACAATGAGATTCGGAGGCAATGGAATAACTAAATCCTGGCTGGGCGGAATAAACGGAAACATTGAATCTGCAAACAAAAAACTTAAACTGGGTGGTAACTACCTTTACAGCGGAAGCGACAACCTTGCCGTAAGTAAAAGTTTAAGACAAAACTTTTTGACCGACAGTACATTCAATTACTCTCAGTCTACCAAATCAGAAACTTATGCAGATGGTCACAGAATGGCACTGCAGCTTGAGTATCAGCTTACAGACAAAGCATCGATTTTATTTCGTCCGAATGTGAGCGTTGGTAAAGGGAATTTCAACGACACAAAGGATTTCTGGACAAGAGGAGGCTTAGGTACAAAGATAAATGAAGGCAACAGTGAATCTTACGGAGAAAACAGCTCCCAGTCCGTTGACGGCGACCTGCTCTTCCGTCAGAAACTGAACAAAGTTGGAAGGACTTTTTCCGTTAATGTTAATTACAGCTTCTCAAACAATGATATTTTCAACGCAAAGAATTTATCTAAAACGGTGATAGGAGACAAGGCGGACTCAACTGTAATTAATCAGGAGTACAAAATGAATACTCTGGGTTATACTCTTGGTGCAAGGGCATCATACACAGAACCCCTTGGCAAGAATTTTTTTATGGAGCTTGCATACCAGTATCGTTACCGGTTTAACAAATCGGATAAGGAAGCCTATAACTTCAATAGCCTCACCAACACATACAATCTAAAGGACAGTATCTATTCCAATTCTTTTGAAAATACATTTATTAACCAGACTGTTGAGGCAAATCTCCGCAAAACGGGAGAAAAGTACAACTATGTTGTGGGATTTAATGTTCAGCCTTCAACAACAAGAAGCATTGGCAGCAACAGGGATTTAAGCCGGTCGGTTGTGAATTTTGCTCCTATGGCTATGTTTGAATATGCATTTAGCGAAACACAGGAACTGGAAATGAGATATCGCGGAAATACAAGACAACCATCGATAAATCAGCTGCAGCCTGTACCGGACAACTCAAATCCGCTTTATATACCGTTAGGCAATCCGGATTTGCTTCCTGAGTTTGAACATTCGTTGCGTATTGAATACAGTGATACAAAAAAAGAGAAGTTCAGGACTTTGAATGCCGGTTTTAATGCCACCTATACAATGGACAAGATTGTAAACAAAAGGTGGTATGACGATTCAGGAGTTCAGTATACCATGCCTGTAAACGAACAGGGAGCATACAATGTGAATGCAAATTTCATGTACAATACTCCAATTGCCAAGTCCAAGATATCTATTATGAACTTTACAAGAGCCGGCGTCAATAAGGGTGTCAGCTTTTCCGGAAGAACAGAGACTACTTTGCTGAAAAACTATACTACTTCGCTCTCTGTAAATGATATGCTCAGATTGATGTACAGAGGCACAAAACTTCAGCTGAGTGTTGGAGGAAGAGTTGGTTACAATTATGCCTGGTATACTGTTCAGCAGACAAAAAAACCTGCGACATGGAACAATTCTGTAAGCGGTTACATTAACTGGACACTACCTGCTGGTATTAACCTCACTTCAGATGCAGAATACAATTTCTACATCGGATACGGAGAAGGATACAATACTCCCGCGATTGTCTGGAACGCAGAAATTTCCAAACTTATGTTTAAGAATACAGGAACACTTCGCTTAAAGATATTTGACATACTTAATCAGTCAAAAAGCGTTTGGAGAACAACAACAGACAACTATATCGAGGATGTTCAGAACAATATTCTTCAGCAATACTTTATGCTAAGCTTTACCTGGAGATTTGGAACATTTGGCGATAACAGGGGAAGCAGAGGCGGCGATCATGGTCCGGGACCAGGACGCGGGCCGGGAATGGGCGGAATGAGGTTCCATTAATGGGCCGCGGAGTATGCTCTCCACTTTTCAATAACAGAATTTAAATCAAGGGGAATCTCAGTTTCAAAAAAGAGGTTCCCTTTTGTTTTTGGGTGAAGGAAACCAAGAGTCTTTGCATGGAGAGCATGTCTTGGCAGGAGTTCATAGCAATTCTCAATGAATTTTCTGAATTTCGCCGACATAACCCATTTTGAAACCTTTTCCCCGCCATACCTGTCATCGTTGAACAGGGGATGGCCCAGATAATCCATATGAACTCTTATCTGATGAGTTCTTCCGGTTTCAAGCGTACATTCTACAAGAGTGGTAAAGCCGAACCTCTCTATTACTTTATAGTGAGTTATTGCATGCTTTCCAACCCCGCCTTCCGGAAAAACCTTGAATTTAAGCCTGTTTGAAGGGTCCCGTGCAATGTTGCCTTCAATTGTTCCTTCGTTTTCCTTAAGGTTTCCCCATACAAGTGCAACATATTTCCTGTCTATCGTATGATCAAAAAATTGTTTTGCAAGAAAAAGCTGGGATTCATCGTTTTTGGCAACCAGTAAAAGACCGGACGTGTTTTTGTCAATCCGGTGTACGAGTATTCCCATTCTCTCATCCGGAGCATCCTCGTCCTGTGACAGACCCAAATGAAATGCAAGTGCATTTACAAGCGTACCTGAAAAATGGCCGTGACCAGGATGGACAACCAGGCCTGCAGGCTTATTGATAACAAGCAGGTCATCATCTTCAAAAACAATGTCAAGCGGAATATTTTCCGGTTTTACCTCAAAACCGCGTCTCTTGTATGGAAGTACAATTGTAATTATATCGTAGGGCTTAACTACATAGTTGGCTTTTACAACTTTGTCGTTAACAAGCACATATCCTGCTCCGATTGCAAGCTGAACTCTGTGCCTGGAGGTTTTCTCCATATGGGCAGTAATGTATTTATCTACCCTTAACTGACTTTGACCCTTGTCTGCAACGAATCTGTAATGTTCAAACGAGCCACCCGACTCTTCATCATCGCCGATTTCGTCGATATCAATATCAATATCTTCTTCGTCCTCTCTTGCCATTATTCTTCTTTGGTTCTCAGACTCTCAATTTTAACCTTATCTACCGAGACGGTAAGTTCTACAAACGATCCAAGAGGATGGCTTGCTTTTGAATCCGACACCGGGTTTTGAGAAATGACAAATCCGGAAATTGAATCAGAATAATTTTTTACAGATTCGTCATATTTTATTTTTCCAATATTCAATGAGTTGTCGATAAGGAGGTCTTTAGCCGTAGTAACCGGGAGCCCTTTCAGGTCAGGGATATTTGTTCTTTCACCTTCACTGCTTATTCCAAGTTCCAGGTCAATTTCACTCTCGGTTTCAACCATAATTCCCGGTGCAATATAACTGCCATTGATTCTTTGAGAAAGAACATTGTTGGTAGCCATGTCCGGAACATAATAGAGCCGTCCTACATGAAGCTGTTTTGCTACAAGTTCGGCTTTTGCCTGACGAAGCGAATACCCAATAACAGAAGGCATTGCAACTTTCTTTGGCTGAAGCGAGTTAATCGTCAGCAAAATTCTCCTGTTCTTCTTCACGAGACTGCCAACGCGTGGATTCTGACGGAAAATACTGCCTCTTGCCATTTTAGGAAGAAAAACAGAATCGGTAACCTCTAATTTAAGACTTGCATCATCTGCAATTTCCTTTGCCTGCTCAATATTCATCCCGGAGAAATCCGGAACCTCGAATTCGGAATTATGCCGGGTAATTATATTAAGGAAAATTATTATCAGAATAAGTGCCCCGGCAAAGATTGCTGCTGTCTTTAGCAGTTCTTTGGTGAACCAGTGTTTCATCCACTCTTTGTTTGTCAGCGATTTTTTCATGGTTTTTGTTATTAGGCAAAAGTACTATTATTTTGATAATTCATTGTAAAAGCTGTCTCTTTCAACGGCAACGTAACCTGCTTCGGAAGCGATTCTTTCCAGGTCGCTGCTTGTCATTTGCGGGTTCCCCTCTTTTGACCCTGCCATACTGTAAATCTTGGTAGAATCATTTATTGTTCCGTCTATGTCGTCTGCGCCATAAAGAAGCGAAAGCTGGCAGAGGTCTTTACCAAGCATGGGCCAGTATGACTTGATATGAGGTATGTTGTCCAGTACAATTCGGGTGATGGCAAAAGTCTTGAGCGTTTCAATTATGCTCGCTTCTCCCAGGTGGGACAGCGTGTTGTTTGCTGCTTTAAACAGGAGAGGGATAAATGCATCAAAACCGTTTGTTTCGTCCTGAAGCTCGCGAAGAGCCATAAGATGTTCAATTCTGTCTTTTCTGGTCTCCATGTGCCCGAAAAGCATGGTTGCATTGGTTCTCATTCCAAGCTGGTGAGCAGCTTTGTGAATTTCCAGCCATCTTTTTGCGTCGGACTTGTCGGGACATATTATTTTTCTGATTTCCGGATTAAAAATCTCTGCTCCGCCGCCGGGAAGCAAATCCACCCCTTTTTCTTTAAGTGCCTTAAGAACTTCAGTAGGAGTGAGCCCGGAAGATTTTGTCATATCGTCGATTTCCACTGCTGAATAGGCCTTGATTGACACACTCTTCGGAAGTTCCTCCCGTACCGCTTCAACTAACTCTAAATAGTAATTGAAGTCTCTGTCCGGATGAACGCTTCCAACTATATGAACTTCTGTTTCGCCGTTTTTGAATTTTTCGCGGCAGTATTCCCTTACTTCATCAATTTCCATAGACCAAGCGCCGGGCTGCGAAGCATCGTTTCTGCGGTAAGAGCAGAATTTACACCTGTGCACGCATATGTTGCTTGGCTCGATGTGGAAATTCCTGTTGTAAAATACTTTTTTGCCGTTTTTGGCTTCTCTTATATCTGTTGCAAGTTTTGACAGGTAGTTAAGGTCTTTGCTCTCGTAGAGTTCCATGGCCTCGTCAAAACCAATTCTATGTATCATTGATGATTAGTTTTAAAGTGCAAATATAACAATTAAGGAGCTTAAATGATTAATTGCCGGCGTCGGGTTGCTTTTTCTTATTGCCTTTTATCCACTGCCACCTGATTGATGAGGGCTTGTGCGTCCTCGCTGCGTTTCACTCCGTTCCGGCCAAATCGTCCTCATCAATCAGGTGGCAATGTAATGTTTATGCAAT
>Ga0316603_10001054_pt1 | contig 14398 bp, 12 predicted proteins | sample OWC_soil_day10_n_FD_207649 | JGI IMG/M metagenome (GOLD analysis project Ga0316603, IMG submission 207649) | Wetland soil microbial communities from Old Woman Creek delta, Ohio, United States - OWC_soil_day10_noCT | ecosystem: Environmental > Terrestrial > Soil > Wetlands | place: USA: Ohio...
GAGGCTCCAGTTGCCGTGGATGAACGCCCACCGGAAGCTGCTCCCGTCGCGTGACAGGTGACCGTGCTCGGAGAACGTCTGCAGGTGCTGGACGATGCGCGGTGCGAGGGAGTCGGCGGTGTCGCCATCGTGATGGAGGTGGAACTCGACCTCGCCGAACCCGGCGCGCGCGAGCTCGGCGAGCTGATCGAGGAAGTGTGGCCGGTACTCTTCGCCCGGGAAGAACCAGCCGTGGCGCGGAGGTCTCCCATCGCTGTCGCGGAACGATGCGAGCGCGGGATAGCGATCGGCCCAGGCATCGACCCGCGCGGTGCCGACCTCGTCGGAGGCACCGTGCCACAGGGGCTCGTAGTGATCGCAGAGTGCGAAAAGAATGCGTCGGGGGCCGTGCGGCTGTGGCGCACGCGCACGGCGGATCAGATGCCGAGCGTAGTCACGCAGCCAGTACTGGAGGTTCTTCTGACGAAGTCGGCCTAGCACGCACCGTGCAGAGTAGTCCGAAACCACCGTGCTGGATCTCTACCGCCCGCTGCTCGAGAAGGCCTTGTTCCCCGCGTTCGAGGCGGTGCGAGGCCGACCGACCGTGCCGCTGTTGCGTTATCTGCACGGCACGGAGCGGTGGTCGCGGTCTGCACTGCGTGACCTCCAGGCGGGCTTTCTTCGTCGGTTGATCCGCCACGCGTACCTCCATACGCCCTACTACCGCGAGCTGCTCGATCAGCGCGGGCTTCGCCCCGAGGACTTCGATTCTGTCGATGCGCTCGCCCGGCTTCCGCTGCTCGATCGAGACACCGTGAGGACGTCCTTCGACGCGCGCACGGCGACCGCTCCGCCGCGCTGGGTGATCCAGAAGTCGACCAGCGGCACGACCGGAGAGCCGGTGGTCGTCAAGTACAACGCCGAGTCGCGGCACTGGCGCGATGCGACGCGCTGGCGTGGCTACGGATGGTCGGGCTATCGCATCGGCATGCGCGTGCTCCACTACTGGGGCTTCGGGCCACCGGCGGGCAGCTGGATCGCGCGGGGCAAGGTCGCGCTCGATCGCGCGCTCAAGCGCGACCTCTATGTCGATTGCACGCCGCGCGGCGAGGAAGCCCTGATGTCGGCGGCCCAGCAGCTGCGCAAGTTCGACCCGCAGGTGATGGTCGCGTACACCGCGGGAGCCGCCGCGCTCGCGAAGTTCGTTCTCGAGCACGAGCTCCGCACGTGGAAGTCGTTCCCGGTGCTGGTCGGCGCCGAGCGACTGTGGCCGCACGAGCGCCAGCTGATCGAGGAAGCGTTCGGACCGGTGTTCGAGACCTACGGCTGCCGCGAGGTCATGTTGATCGGCTCGGAGTGCGAGATGCACGACGGGATGCACACGTCGATGGAGACGATGATCGTCGAGCTCGTCGTCCGCGACCCCGATGGCACCGTGCGCTCCGCACGTCCCGGCGAGACCGGCGAGGTCGCGATCACCGATCTCCACAACCTCGCGTGTCCGATGATCCGCTACGTCACCGGCGACCTCGCGGTCGCACGCGACGACGCCCCGTGTCCGTGCGGGCGAGGCCTCGACCGGATCGGTCCGATCGAGGGGCGCGTGACCGAGACCCTGCGCGACGGTCATGGCGACGCGGTCGGCGGGCTCGTGTTCAACATCCTGTTCGGCGTGTTGAACCACGTCGCGCGCAAGTTCCAGGTGATCCAGAGGCTCGACGGCAGCGTCGTGATGAAGGTCGTCCCGAACGGCGGGGATCAGCTCCCCGAGCCCGAGCTCACCAAGGTCCACGCGTTCGCGGCGAAGTACCTGCCCGCGACGCCGTTCAACGTCGAGTACGTCGCTGACATCGCGCTGTCCGCCGCCGGCAAGCGCAAGGTCGTCATCGTCGAGAAGCCAGCCGCCTAGCTCGGGGTATGCTGGCGGCGTGCGGGTGCCGCTCGTCGTCGTGACCGGGTTTCTGGGGAGCGGGAAGACCACGCTCGTCAATCGGATCCTCGCGCGTCGCGCGGCTCGCAACGAGACGAGAAACGCACTCGGCGTGATCGTCAACGAGCTCGGCGCGATCGGGATCGATGGCGCGCTACTCGGTGGTGAAGCGGCGCGCCAGATCGAGCTGCCGGGCGGCTGCGTGTGCTGCGTGCTGGGTGACGAGCTCGACCGGACGCTGATCGAGCTCGTCGACAGCCGGCCGCTGTCGGCGATCATTCTCGAGACGACCGGCGTCGCCGAGCCATTGCCGATCGCGTGGGCGGTGCGGCGCGAGCCCGTGTCCGAGCGCGTGCGGCTGTCCGCGGTGGTCACGCTGGTCGACGCGACCCGGTTCCTCGCGTCGCGCGCCCTGTCGGCGTCGGTCGATAGCCAGGTCGCGTACGCCGATGTGGTGCTCGTGACGAAGTCAGAGATCGCGGGTGACCGCGACACCGATGCCGCGATCGCGACCGTGCGCCAGCTCGCCCCCCGGGCGCTCGTCCGCCTCGGAACCACCGACGAGCACGCCGAGTGGCTCGAGGCGGCCCTCGCCGATCCGCCCCTGGCCCACCCGAATGGCGAGGCAAAGCCCCACGTTCACGACGACAGCTGTCGGCATCCCGACGTCGGCGCTGCACATGGAATCGACAGCGTCTGGGTCCCCGTGCAGGGGGTGGTCGACCTCGAGGAGCTGGAAGATCAGCTCGCGGAGTTGCCGGACAACTACGTGAGGATCAAGGGGATCCTCCGGGCGGTCGATGCGCGGCGTGGCGACGACGGGGCCCGCTGGACCGCCGTCCACCGCGTCGGCCTCCGGGTGTCCTCCGAGCCGGTCTCGGCCCCGGACTTCGAGGAGGGACGGCTGGTTGCGCTCGGGCCCGCCGTGGACGACGCTGTCCTGAGCGCGTGCGTGAGTGCCGCGGGCATCCGGCTTGCTACATAGCTAGGAGACCCCGTGATGAGACTTCGTCTGACCCTCGCCCTCGCCCTGCTCGCCGCCTGCGAGCGGCCGAGCATCGAGGTCACGGCGGGCGACTCGTCGGACTACAACAAGCGTGCGCTGACGACGGCGGTCGACGAGTTCGTCGCGAACGGCCGCACCACGCAGGCCTACGCGGAGCTCGCGCACACCGTGCTCGAGCTGCGTCCGGGCATGGATCGCACCGTCGCCGAGGAGGCGGAGCTCAAGCTCGTGGTGCTCGCGCTGCCGCCCGTGAAGTCGGTCCAGTCGAAGTCGATGGCAGAGCAGGTCGACGCCCTCGCGCTCACCGTGTGGCCGACGCTGCTGTCGCCGACGATCGAGGCGGACGCGGTGCTCATCCAGCGCGACACCAAGGCTGCGCAGCTCCAGCCGCAGAGCGGCGAGGACGCGCGCGCGTACCTCCAGCGCCTGTGCGGTGGCCTGCTCGCGAGTGACTGCAAGCAGGTCGTCCCCGAGCACCAGGGGGCCGTCGTCGCGACCGTCGCCACGCGGCGCGCGATGGAGCGTGTGCGCAACGCGGTCGCCGACTGCGTGATGTGCAGCGCGGATCCCGGCTGGCACGAAGCGGTGCGCTCGTGGGAGGCACTCGATCGCACGGCGCATGGCTACCTCCACGACATCGAGCGGCGCTCGCATCCCGATAACTGGCCGATCGCCGGCAACGCGGCCGAGACCGGCGCCAACCTGACGGACGTCACCGCGCTGTGGCGCGAGGCCGAGATCAATGCCCTCGGCGAGGTCGTCATCGGTGGCCAGCGCTACATCGGCGCCGAACGCATCGAGGCGCTGCGCGAGCTGCGCGCCGAGAGCGACACGATCACGCTTCACCTCCGGCCCGAGCTGACGCTCGCGCAGGTCAAGGGCATCCTCGCCGACGCGAAGAAGTCCGGCGCGTCCAAGGTCGCCGTCGTCGCGCGCGCACCGGAGTATCCGTGGGAGCGTCGGTTCTACTGGCTCTCCGACGCGGGCAAGACGCGCGTCGGGCTGCGCCCGACCGATTCGCTCCAGCTGCTGCTCCACACGATCGATCACGTCGCGAGCCCCGGCGCCGTCGCGCGCGTCGACTAGGCCTAGGCCACGCGGTGGCGCAGCGGTTCGCCGCGCGCGAGGCGCCCCAGGTTGTCGATCACGACATCGACGATCCGCGCGAACGCCTCCTGGGTCGAGCCGGCGACGTGGGGCAGGGCGATGACCCGCGGATCGAGGTAGAGCGGGTCCGCCGGATCCGGCGGCTCGTGCCAGTGGACGTCGAGGCCGACGCCGCCGAGACGCTCGCCTGCGAGCGCGGCGACCAGGGCGTCGCGCTCGATCACGTCGCCGCGCGACACGTTGATGACGAACGCGCCGGGGCGGAGGGCCGCGAACGCGGCCGCATCGACCAGGCCGCGGGTCTCGGGCGTGAGTGGACAGTGGATGGAGACCGCGTCGCACGCTGCGAAGAACGCGTGGCGATCGGCCACGGTCGCACCGCGCACGAGCGCGATCACCGTCATCCCGAGCGCGCGAGCGCGGTCCGCGAGTGCGGTCCCCGAGCGTCCGAGGCCGATGACGCCGAGCGTCCGGCCCGCGAGCTCGATGCCGAGCGGCTCACCGATCACGCGGGCCGCGAACGCGCGGTGCGCCGCCGGGGCGCGGCGGGCGAGCGAGAGCAGGAGAAACAGCGCGGCCTCGGCGACCGAGACGTGGTTCGTGCCGGGCGCGTTGCAGATCGGGATCCCGCGCGCGACGGCTGCCTCGCGATCGATGCCCTCGGTCCCGGCGGCGGGTTGCTGGATCAGCCGCAGGCGTGAGGCCGCGGCGAGCACCGTCGCATCGATCCGGGCGTTCGAAGGCAACAGCACGTCGGCGTCGGCGATGGCGTGCTCCAGGGGGCCGCGCCGATCCCAGATCTGGATCGCGGCGTCGTCGGGGAGCCGCGCGGCGATCTGCTCGACGATCGAGTACCAGCCGGAGCCGCAGAACAACAGCCGCATCGGGAGAGGCTCTCACGGGTCGTCGTCGGACGGCTCGTCGCTCCGATCGAACATCCAGTCCGGGGCGCTGTCATCCGCGGCGCGCGCTGGTGTGGTCACCCTCGGCGCCAGGCGATCGGCGTGGCGATGCTCGTCGACGAACTCCTTGACCCAGTCGAGGCGCGGCTCGTCGGACAGGCCCCGGGCGACCGTGCGCGGGCCCCTCGTCGGCTGCGGCTTGTGCTCCGCGCGACCGGGGCGCGTGGGGGCGGCCGACTCGTAGCGCGGTGGTGGCTTCGTGCGCGTGCCCTTGGCCGCGGGGACCGGCGGGGGCGGCGCGGTCGGCTTGCGTGCGGGCGCCGGGAGAGGCGGGGGCGCGGTCGGCTTGCGTGCGGGCGCCGGGAGGGGCGGGGGCGCGATCGGCTTGCGTGCGGGCACCGGGAGGGGCGGGGGCGCGGAGGGCTTGCGCCTGCGCGTGGGGGGGGGCGGCGCCGCGGTCGGCACCGCGTGTGGGTCATGGATGCCGAGGCGCCGATGCAGCGCGGCGCGCGCCGGTGATGGCCAGCCGGGGAGTCGCGCGAGGTGCGTCGCGATCAGCGGGAGGTAGTCGTCGAGCGTCGCCTCGCGCGGCAGGCGTTGCGTGCGGCCCGGAGAGAACAGCGCCGCCAGGCGGCCCTTGCCGTCGCGATGGATCGCGACGTCGCCCTGGATCTTCCAGCCGGCCCTGACGAGGTCACGCTCGTAGCGGGCGCGGCTCGGGACCGGGACCGGATCGAGCGCCAGGTCGTCGCCGAGGTCGGTGCGCAGCGCGCCGAGCACGTCGTGGACCAGCTGCGCGGCGACGAGCTCGTTGGTGGCATCCTCGCCCATCGGCACGAGGGGGAAGGCGAGCACGATCGCGCGTGGCGCCGCGGGATCCTCTCGATCAGCGGGGAGCGTCACATGGGCACACCGCGCGCCGTGCGCACCGTGCTCGTAGACGAACGCGCGCCGGATCCCGAGCGCGAGCCCGTCGAGCAACGGACCTCGAGAGGTCGAGAGCTGACCCTCGACGGAGATCACCCCGCCGGCGAGGGCGGCGGGATACGGGCCGCGCAGCGCACCGTAGAGGTAGAGGGGGTCGTCCGCGCCCGGCGTATCGGGCAGGCGTTCGACGGCCTGCAGGTCGAACAGGTACAGCTCGTCCGCATCGATCGCGAAGCGGGGGCGGCGGATCGCGTGGAACGCGAGCTGCTCGCGCGCGCGCTCGGGGAGCTCGCTGGCCGCGGACGCCGCGACGACGCGGATCACGCGGCCGAGATCGAGCCCGACGATCAGCTCGGTGGGACCATGCGCCGTCCGCATCACGATCGTCGCGATGACGTCGCGGATCTCGCGGGGCACGTCGACCCGGGGGGCACTCGGGGCGTGGTGTTTGCTCGGGACGAACAGGCGGATCGGCAGAACCCGATGCTACCGGGAACCGCATCGACGTTGGGACTCGTCCCCCCGAGTCCGTGGGAGTGCTCACCGGCCAGTGCACTGGCCACGCGCGCGTGAACCCCGATCAAGATGCGCATCGGCGCACCTGGGCGCGCGTCACGAGCACGTGTTCCGGATCGACGTGCAGCACGCTGCACAACCCGCGCATCGCGAACGATCGCCGCGGCGACGGCCCAGCCCTTGCTGAGCTCGTCGGTCACGATGTCCTCGAACAGCCGTTTCACTCGCCTGGCGACTGCGCTTCCTCCGACTGCACGCGCGGGGTTGCACACCGCACTCGCCGCCGTGCTGGCGGTCGGTTGCATGGATACGGAAGAGACCTACAGCGAGACCTCGTCCGAGGTCTCGGTCTCCACCTACACGAGCTCCGGTTGCTCGACCGCGGTCGTCCTCGGACTCTCGAAGCAGATCGCCGACGAGATCAGCTGCATGAATCCGACGAGCCTGACCGCGTTCACGCCGGGCGGGAACCTGACGGTCACCGGGAACGCGGTGCTGCCGTACCTCGGGGCGCCCGCGAAGACCGCGCTGCTCAAGGTCACCGCGGCGAGCACGATCCAGATCAACAGCGCGTTTCGCACGGTCGCGCAGCAGTACCTCCTGTATCGCTGGTACCAGCAGGGTCGCTGCGGGATCACCGCCGCCGCCCAGCCGGGCCGCTCGAACCACCAGAGTGGCCGCGCGCTCGACGTCGCCAACTACAGCTCGCGGATCACCGCGATGGCCAACCAGGGCTGGTCGCACTCGGTCCCCGGCGATCCGGTGCACTTCGATCACCTCGGCTCGCCCGATATCCGCGGCAAGGATGTCCTCGCGTTCCAGCGGCTGTGGAACCGCAACAACCCGACCGACACGATCTCCGAGGATGGCGCGTACGGTCCGCAGACCGAGTCGCGCCTGCGCGCGGCCCCGGCGACGGGCTTCGCGACCGGCGCGAGCTGTGGCACGACGCGCGCGATCGGCGCGAACATTCTCGCGGTCGACGGTCCCGATCGGATCGCCCCCGGCTCGCACGCGACGTACTCGATCACCGTCGAGAACACGGGCGAGGTCGCCTGGCCGGCCACGACGCGGCTCGTGGTCTCGGGCGGCACGTCGAGCGAGCTCTACGACGCGCAGACCTGGACGTCACCGACCGAGGTCGGTCCGATCAACACCGCGATCCCGGCCGGCGAGCGCGGGACGATCGACATCGAGATCCTCGGCCCGATGGTCACCGAGGAGACGCCGGCGTTCACGCAGTTCACGCTGGCCGTCGACGGTACGGACCTCGGCACGATCAACATCGCCGTCACGATCACCCCGAACGGGGACGAGGGCCACAGCAGCGAGTCCGACGACCTGCACGATGACGGAATCGAAGTCACCGGCGGATGCAACGCCGGAGGCAACGGAAGCTGGGCTGCCGTGCTCTTGCCGCTGCTCGCGGTGTTCCGGCGCCGCCGCCGCTAGCGCGCGCGCTATGCTGCGGTCATGCCGGTGTTCCGGCTCGATGACCGCCTCGTGTTTCCGCCGGTCCACCTCGCCGAGGATGGCTTGCTGGCGCTTGGCGGCGATCTGCGCCCGGAGCGACTGCTGCTCGCGTACACGCAGGGGATCTTCCCCTGGTACGCCGAGAACCTGCCGATCCTGTGGCACTCGCCCGATCCGCGGATGGTGTTGACGACGCGCGATCTCATCGTCCAGAAGAGCCTGCGGAAGACGATCCGGCGCCGCCCGTACGAGCTGAAGATGGACACGGCCTTCGTCCGCGTCCTCGAGGGCTGCGCCTCGGTTCCACGCCCGGGCCAGACCGGGACCTGGCTGATCCCGGAGATGGTCGACGCGTACGGGAAGCTGCACGAGCTCGGCTTCGCGCACTCGATCGAGGCATGGGACGGCGACAAGCTCGTCGGCGGCCTCTACGGCGTGTCACTCGGGGCGGCGTTCTTCGGCGAGTCGATGTTCGCCCAGGCCCCGGATGCATCGAAGGTCGCCTTCGTCGCCTGCGTGAGGCAGCTCGACGCCTGGAACATCGGCCTGATCGACTGCCAGGTGCACACCGAGCACCTCGAGCGGTTCGGCGCGTACGAGATCCCGCGGCTGCGTTACCTCGAGCTGCTCAAGGTCGCCCTCGACGAGCCGACCCGGCGTGGTCGCTGGCAGTTCGAGCTCGATCCGGTCGCGTTCGCCGCGTCCGGCGGCGCGATCACTCCGTCTGCGTGATCACGGTGGCGACCACCGGAGCGAGGGCCTCGGCGAGGGCGAGAGCGAGGCGCGCGAGGCCCAGCGGTGCGATGCGGTCCCACAGCGCGGCGTGGACGGCAAAGCCGCGGTCGTCGTAGGTCGCGGCACGGGCACCGAGATCATCCCAGCGGATCGGACGGTCGCCGAGGAGGGCGCGCGCGCCCTGGGCGAGCGGTGCCGGGACCGCGTCGGCGACGAGCTCCGCGAGGGCGGTGCGCAGGGCGGGCGGGAACGCCTGGCCGAGGACATAGCTCGTGCACGCGGGGATCGCGTGCGGTCCGTCGACGAGCGAACCGTCGGTCGCCAGCGTCGCCACGTGGGCCCACGGCTCGTCGCCGAACCAGATCTCGACCCGGACGTCGCGGTCGTCCGCGACGAGGCGCGCGGGCGAGCCGTCGGGGACGTACCCGACGCCGTCGAGGACCACGCGCTCGACGCCGTCGCGCAGCTCGACGTGGCCGCGCGGGATCACGACGCGTTCGTGCGGCGCGGGCACGAAGTCGACCGCGATCTCGTCTCGCGCGAGCCGGGTGGCGCGATCGAGCGCACCCGCGGTGAACTGCTCCTCGGTCGAGACGGTGCGGAACGAGCGCAGCAGCGACCGCCACAGCGCGTGGGTCGGGTAGGGACCCGCGTAGCGCAGGGCGGCGACGCCGGCGTGCGCGGCGAGCAGCGCGATCGCGTTCATGATCGGCGCTGCGGCGCCGGCGGGGAGCGCGGCGGGCGCCGCGATCGCGGGGATCTGCGTCGGGCGCACCCAGTCGATCGCGCTCATCGTGGTGGCGCGCCGCGGCGGCGAGCCTCGTGGCGGCGAGATCGGGTCGCGCGGATCGATCGCCTGGGGGTGATCGATGGCATGCGCGGACCCGAGCAGCGGATCCTCGATCACCGCGCCGCGCACGATCGCGCTCCCGACGTCGAGCTGCTCGAGCGCATGGCCGTGCCAGGTCAGCGTCGCGTGGACGCACCCGGTGCGATCGAGCACGCGGGTCAGCCGGCCCGCCTGCTCTTCGTACCGCGATCCGTACCGGCTCACCGGTACGGATCCTTGGTGCCGGGAGCCTCCCCGTCGAGGATCTGCAGGTACTCGGCGTGCGGCTCGAGCGCGCCCGGATCGCTGACCCACCACTCGACGAGCCCACACGCGGTGCAGACGTAGGCCTCGAGCTTCCCCTGCGTCCTGGAGCTCCACCAGCTCGGCTGGTACAGCGACATCGCCTTGCGCATATCCCCGTCGCCGCGGTCGAGCACCTGCAGGGCATGCGCGATCCGCCGGCAGCTACAGGCGCGGCACCGTAGCTGGCCGCGCATCGTGAGGTCGACGCGCTGGTTGGCAGCCCGCAGCTCGGCGTCGAGACCCGCCACCAGGCCTCGGAGGGCCTCGACGTCGGCACGAAGGGCTGCGATCTCGTCGTCTCGGTCGGTCCGATCACCCATCGGCGCAGTCTCGCACGCCGCCCACGAGCTTTCAGGCCCCAGCCCTTTCGCTGCGCCACGCGGTTTGGCATCGTGCAGGCCTTCATGAAGCTAGGCATCGTCAAGGAGATCCGCGCGGAGGAACGCCGGGTCGCCGCGTCGCCGCAGGTCGTCGGGAAGTGGATCAAGGGCGGGTGGGAGGTCCAGGTCGAGCGCGGCGCCGGTGACATCGCGAGCTACCCCGACAACCAGTACGAGGCAGCCGGCGCGACGCTCGTCGATCGGGCGGCCGCGTGGACGAGCGACATCGTCCTCAAGCTGCGCCCGCCCGTCCTCAACGACGACGGCACCAGCGAGGCGGACCAGATGCGCGAAGGCGCGACCCTGGTCTCGTACATCTTCCCCGGCGAGAACCCGGCGCTCGTCGAGCGGCTCGCGACCAAGAAGCTGACCGTCCTCGCGATGGATCAGGTGCCGCGGATCAGCCGCGCGCAGAAGATGGATGCGCTGTCGTCGATGGCGAACATCGCCGGCTACCGCGCGGTGATCGAGGCGGCGAACCGCTACGGCAGCTTCTTCACCGGGCAGATCACCGCCGCGGGCAAGGTTCGCCCCGCGAAGGTCCTGATTATCGGCGCGGGCGTCGCCGGCCTCGCGGCGCTCGGTGCCGCGCGCGGCCTCGGCGCGATCGTCCGCGCGTTCGACGTGCGCGCCGCCGTCGAGGATCAGGTCAAGTCGCTCGGCGGCGAGTTCCTGACCGTCACGATCAAGGAGTCGGGCGACGGCGCCGGCGGCTACGCGAAGGAGATGTCGAAGGAGTTCCTCGACGCCGAGTACGCGCTGTTCCGCGAGCAAGCGAAGGACGTCGACATCGTGATCACGACGGCGCTGATCCCCGGCAAGCCGGCGCCCAAGCTGTGGTTCACCGACATGGTCGAGCTGATGAAGCCGGGCTCGGTGATCGTCGACCTCGCCGCCGAGAAGGGCGGCAACTGCGATCTGACCAAGCCGGGTGAGGTCATCGTCCACAACGGCGTCACGATCATCGGCTACCCGGACCTCGCGTGCCGGATGCCGCACGTCGCGAGCGAGCTGTACGGCACCAACCTCCTGCACTTCCTCGACGAGATGGGCGGCGCTGCCGGCCACAAGATCGATCACGAGAACGACGCGGTGCGCCCCGCGCTCGTCCTCGAGCAGGGTGAGAAGAAGTGGCCCGCGCCGCCGATGAAGAAGGCGGAGGCCCCGAAGCCCGCGCCCGTGGCGGCCGCGGCTGCGGCGGCGGTGGTGGCGGTCAAGCCCGCTCCCACCGGGCCGGCGCACCCCAAGCCGGCACACGGTCATACGCCCGCGGCCCGGCCGCCGTCGCGCGCCCTCGGGATGGTGATGACGATGCTCGGCATCGCCGCCGCGATCGCGTTCGTCGCGCTGCGCTACGGCAAGGCCGACGCGCTCGCGAGCGAGTCGACCCGCGATCTGCTCCAGCACGTCACGGTGTTCGTGATGGCGATCTTCGTCGGGTTCCAGGTCGTGTGGAACGTGGCCCCCGCGCTGCACACCCCGCTGATGAGCGTGACCAACGCGATCAGCGGGATCATCGTCGTCGGCGGCCTGCTCGGTGCACGCAGCGACGGCACGCTCCACGGCTCGACGATGGTCGCGATCGCCGCGACGTTGTTCGCCACCATCAACATCGCGGGCGGGTTCCTCGTGACCCGCCGCATGCTCGCGATGTTCAGGAAGTGATGCGATGCCCTTCTTGAACTCACAAGCCCTGATCAACGCCGCATACCTCGTCGCCGGCGTCCTGTTCATCCTCAGCCTCCGCGGCCTCTCGGGCCAGGAGAGCGCCCGCCGCGGCAACCTCTACGGCGTGATCGGAATGGCGATCGCGATCGCCGCGACGCTCGCGTCGAACCCGCAGCTCGGCGGCAAGTTCCACCCCGTGCTGTTCGCCGCGATCTTGGGCGGGGCGGTGGTCGGTGGCGTCCTGGCGGCGCGCGTCGGGATGACGCAGATGCCGGAGCTGGTGGCCCTGCTGCACAGCTTCGTCGGCCTCGCCGCGGTGCTCGTCGGATTCTCGCTCGATCTGTTCGGCGACGGCGCCGGCGGTCCACCGTCGCTGACCCACCGGATCGAGATCTTCATCGACGTCTGGATCGGCGCGATCACGTTGACCGGATCGATCCTCGCGTTCGGGAAGCTCCGCGGCAAGATGTTCGGTCTCAAGGTCAGCGGGCGGCCGCTGCTGCTGCCCGGCCGTCACGTGTTCAACCTCACGATGCTCGGGATCTCGCTCGTCGGCGCGTACCTCTACGCGAAGGACGGCAACCAGCTCGGGCTCCACATCGGGACCGCGGTCGCCTGCGTGCTCGGCGTCCACCTCGTCGCGGCGATCGGCGGCGCCGACATGCCCGTCGTCGTCTCGATGCTCAACAGCTACTCGGGGTGGACCGCGGCCGCGGCCGGCTTCATGCTCGGCAACGATCTGCTGATCATCACCGGCGCGCTCGTCGGCTCGAGCGGTGCGATCCTGTCCTACATCATGTGCCGGGCGATGAATCGCTCGATCTGGAGCGTGATCTTCGGCGGCTTCGGTGCGGCACCGCCGAAGCAGGCGGCCGGCGCGGCGCAGCCCGCGGGCGATGTCCTGGATATCGATCCGGCCGGCCTCGCCGAGAAGCTCAAGGAAGCGAAGTCCGTCGTCATCATCCCCGGCTACGGCATGGCGGTCGGGCGTGCGCAGCACGCGGTCCGCGAGCTGACCGAGGTCCTGCGCGGCCGTGGCGTCAACGTCAGGTTCGCGATCCACCCGGTCGCGGGTCGTCTCCCCGGCCACATGAACGTGCTGCTCGCCGAGGCGAACGTCCCGTACGACATCGTGATGGAGATGGACGAGATCAACCCCGACTTCCCGACGACGGACGTCGCCATGGTGATCGGCGCGAACGACATCGTGAACCCCGCGGCCGAGGATGATCCGACCTCGCCGATCGCCGGGATGCCGGTCCTCCAGGTCTGGAAGGCCAAGCTCGTGATCGTCAACAAGCGCAGCCGCGCTGCCGGCTACGCGGGCATCGACAACCCTCTGTTCTACAAGCCGGTCACCCGGATGCTGTTCGGCGACGCGAAGGACGCGGTCGAGAAGGTCGTCGCGGCCCTCAAGGCGTGACAGACCTCCCGGGATGAAGCCGCTCGCGTCCCTCGCCCTCGTGGCGATGCTCGGCTGCAAGCGCAGCCCCGGACCCGAGCTCCAGATCGTCGGCGAGTCGACGCGCGTGCGCGCCGAGGATCCGGTGCCCGCGAGGTCGCCGTGGTTCGACGGCACGCGAGTCTCGCTGATCGGTGCGCGCGGCGAGACCCTCGGGATCCAGGTCCTGCACCGGGACCGCACGCCCGCGGCGCTGACGTTCGGGGACCCCGCGATCACCGTGCGCGGCTACACGGTCGAGGCGCTCCGCGCGCGGCGTGGCTCGACCGCGATGTACGGCGGCACGCAGGGCGCCGGGACCTACCCGGATGCGCTGACACCCGCTGCGGCGCCGGCAAGTGACCCCGCGTACTTCGAGCTCGCGATCGCGCGCGACGCCGCCTCTGGCACGCGCACCGGCGAGCTCGTCGTCGGCGGTCGCCGGATCCCGGTCGCGCTCGAGGTCGCGCCTGTCACGCTGCCGCCGCTGCCGCGCAGCGTGTGGGCGTACGGCGATCCGCGCGAGCTCGCGTGGGCCGTGAGCCCGACCGGCGATCCGCCGCGCGCGACGCCGAGCCCGGCCGAGCGTGCGTGCATCGAGACGTTCGGGAGCTATGGCGTGCTGCTGTCGCCCGACCTCCGGCTCGAGTGGTGGCCGGCGCGCAAGGAGCTTCTCGACGGCGTCACCGATCTCCCGGTCAACCTCTCGCGGGATCCGGCGCTCGTCGCCGACGAGGTCCGCGGCTGGATCGCCGCGACCGAGGGCACGGGGCAGGTCCCGTTCACCATCCCGATCGACGAGCCCCGCACGCCCGATGCACGCGCGAAGGTCCGCGCGCTGTCCGCCGCGGTGCGTGCCGCCGGAGGGGGCCCGACGACGTTTCGCTACGCCGTCACCGCGGCGCCCCACCCCGAGCTGGGCGACGCGATCGATCTCTACATCTCGATGGCCGCGGCGCACCTCGCCGGCGATCGCCACGCGCGCTGGACCTACAACGGCGCGCATCCGTACGCGGGCTCGATGGTCCTCGACGCGATCACGCCGGGCACCCGCACGTGGGGCTGGATCGCGTGGCGCTACGCGATCCCGACCTGGTACGTGTGGGACGCCGTCTACTGGCACGACCGCCACAACCGCAAGGGCGCCCCGCTGCCCGGCCGCGCGCTCGATCCCCGCGTCGATCCCGTCAGCTTCGACG
>Ga0316603_10001055_pt1 | contig 14389 bp, 13 predicted proteins | sample OWC_soil_day10_n_FD_207649 | JGI IMG/M metagenome (GOLD analysis project Ga0316603, IMG submission 207649) | Wetland soil microbial communities from Old Woman Creek delta, Ohio, United States - OWC_soil_day10_noCT | ecosystem: Environmental > Terrestrial > Soil > Wetlands | place: USA: Ohio...
TTGTAGGTAATTCTTGCCATAAAGCATTATATTATAACACTTTAAAGATACAAAATAAATTTCACCCCCAGAAAGAAAAACATAATAAAAAAAGAGGGTCACAAAAACTTATTGGACACCCTCTTGTTTTTTAAAACAAACGATATAAAAGCTTATGAAGTAATGTACAGTTGCTTTCAGTTCCATGAAAGATATTGTGAAAAAAAATCACCCCGATGCATCACTGCGGCGGGATGATTGAGTTGCAGAAAGTAAATATCTATTGTCCTATCGGAAGTTTGCTCAATTGCTTAATATTTTTTAAATCGGTATAATCATACTGGTAAATACCATCGTCTGCTATCATCATCAGTGTATGATTAAAAGGGATTACATCGTAACCGTCCATTCCTTTGTAGTGCGCCAGCTGTCTGGCCATCAGTATCATCGGATTGCGGGCATCATACACTTTCAGTCCGTCGTCACACAGGAATAGTGTCCCATTGTCAATGCCTAGTCCTTTGGGACTTGTCATGGCATAAGATACAATCTGTTTGGGTTGTTTTACGTTACTTACATCCACCACGATCAGTTCATTTGAATTTTGTCCGCATAAGTTTCCGGAACGTACTGTCACATAAGCAGTATCATTTTCGACCACCACCGGGTCACAACCGTAGAAGTGAGTGAAAGAGGAAACATAAACAGGTTTTACCGGATTGCTGACCGAGTAAATCAGCATTCCACGGGGAGTACCCAGAAACATGTAATCCTTATAACTGAAAATGGTTTCCACATCCCATCCCACATAGATACTGTCAGCAGCCACAACAGGTGTCTGGTTGCTCAGGTCAAACACCGCCAGGGTGTTATTCATTACAGTAAACAGATAATCTTTATACAGAGAGAAACGTGCCATCGAACCGGTAATACCGGTATTTCCGCTATTTTTCGTGCCACTCTCAACATTTGCCATATACATATCGTCAACCATTCCTCCCCTCCACCACCACCAGCGGTTTTTGGTATAGGTTCCGGTTTTTTCCTTTAATTCCCAGCCAACTATTACCCCTTTGCTTTTATCGGAACATTGTTCGTAATCATAACCATAAAAATTATCCATGGGCGGGATGGCAGTGGGAAAGACACTTTCCTTTCGTCCCTGTAGTACCGGCAGAGCCGGATTGGTAATATCAAACCAAACCAGATCGATGTACGAGTCAGCATACAGCACATCATTCTTAATAGCAATATCAGCATTTCCCATGATTTCGACAAATCCGGTTAATTTGGGATTAGCAGGGTCGGCATTATTCACAATATGTATGCCCTTATCGGGCTCGGAAATATACAGATAATCCTTGTAGAAACATATTTTCCCCTGTTTTTTTATCTCCCGGGGCGTTCGCGACACCTTCACCGAATTGCGAAATTCGGCTGCGGACATAAACACCGGTTCGTTGATTTTGTATGTATAGGTTTCTTCAACGAATTCCGAACAGGCATTCAGCATAAGCAAGCCCGTAAAAAGGAACAAATAATTCAGTTTATTCATAATTTCCTATTTTTGTTTGGTTACGATAATTCTGGCTTTGTAGTTATTATAACTGTTCTGTAAGTCGACTGAAGGGTATGGACTTAATTCCAGCAATCGGATTTTCAGGTTTTTACATAAAGCAGAATCGCTCCAGTTTGCTCCGGGATTATTCCAGGTATAGAGATCAAAACTTTCCAGTTCGGAATTATTCCTGGAGAGCGTAAAACGTGCACCGGCAATTCCCTGCCATACACAATAAGCACCTTGTGGGCAGCGGGAATCGGTGAAAACGGAATCAAAACGAAGCCGGTATTGTCCATCCACACTTTGCATGGCTGATTTCTCGGGTATTTCAAATGCACGATTGTAGCTGAATTTCAATTTATAACAACCATTAGACCAATCGACTTCATTGTCGCATCCGGTGATGCATGACAACAGAAGCAAAATGAATGGCAGAGATATTTTCTTTATTGTTCTCATTTGATTCAAACATTTATATTGTACTATTTCCGGGATTTCCAATTTTTCCTGTAAAGAGGATAATACCTGTGCTATTCTCACGTATTATAAAAAGAAATGGTTTATTAACCAGAAAAGCAGTCCCGACTGAATTTTTAAATCCGATGGTGGTTACGGCAGCAGCCTCAGTTCCTTCTTCGTTAACATCCACATATGTATCGTGTTGCACAAAGTCAATCCACAACGGTTTATTATCGGTTATTCCACCAAAATCGGCATCCGGAACAAACGCCTGTTTCATTCCCATCGCCTGCAGCATCGGCTTGAGCTGAAAGCGGTTTTTCACCTTAAACTTCGGGAAATACAGTTGAAGTTCCTGCGTTGTCATACTATTTACTGCACCCGACAGTTTTTCAGCAGTGAGTTGCCCGAGTACATCTCCGGTAGTTTTTCCTTCATCCGGCAGTATTACAATCATGCTAAAGGCTTTATTTCCGTAGGGCATGCTGAGATATTGAGCTGCACCGTCTGTGTAATATCCGAAGTCCGACTTCACCTGCATCATATCAACCTTTACAGTTTTCCCGTCTTCATCGACAAAGTCAGATTGACGAGTATCCGATTCTTTGAATTTAGTTACCCATGTACCTTTGAAATAAACTGCATTGATTAAAAACAGAACAGCACTCGCGTCAATTTCATCGAGTACCTTAGGAATAAGTTTGTTAGTATGGCCACTGCACCAACCGTTGATAGTTTCGAGAGCAGCCGGCTTCGAAAAATCAAGTCCCTGCGAGGTGGCGTTGAAGTAATCGGAGTTAATTTTCAGGAATGAAGATTTTATATTAAATCCACTCCTGTACCAGATGGAGTTGGCAATACTCAGTTTGGTTACAGGATCCATCTGAGGCAGTGTTTGTTGCATAAGGCGGTAATATTCATTGATTTCATCGGCAGTCATACCTTTGAAGTTAAGTACCTGTTCAATTTCACTACGTGTCTGTCCGTTGGCACCATTCATCACCATACCCAGCGCCAAGCTTACGCTCAGCGGAGACATAAAAACATTTTTCTCCTCCGTGTTTGCTATCGTTTTACGGATTAATTCGAATGCAAAATCATTGTCCTGAACAACACGCTGCTCCTGTACAGCCGAAAGTTCAATCTGTTTGGCTTCTAAATTCTCCACAGGATTACTGACTGTACATCCTGTAAATGCTATCAGCACCAGCATTGTAAAAAGAAAAGTCTTCATAATCTGTTAATTAATTATTTATTACTCACAAAACCATAGTTATTCAGAATCAGAATTTATCAACAGTTCCCATTTTGCTGATAAAGAGGATTACACCGGTACTTTTCTCACGTATGGCAAAAAGAAATGGACGTTCTGCAATAAAATATGTTTCGGGAGAACCCACAGAAGTTGTATTCACGCCAATAGTGGTTACTGCTGCAGCTTCCGTAGCTTCTTCGGTTACTTCCACATAGGTATCATGTTTCACAAAACTGACAAACAGGAGCTTTAAAGCGGCGATACCATCCAGCTCGGCGTTTTCCTGAAAAGCCTTTTTCATTCCCAGTTCCTGCGGCATCTTGTTCAGTTGGAAAGTCTGTTTTACCTTAAACCGCGGAATGACCACATGGACCTTTTGGATTTGCCATCTTGCCAGTATTAGCAGCCGTAGTTTGTTTTTTGTCTTTTAGTCGTTTAAACCAGTTGTAAGTTGGATGTTTTGCAATGGACAACTACTTAATTCTACTTTCAACGTGTCTTGTTGTTTATAAACCATAATCACAGTTTTTGCTGTTATCGTTTTTTGGGATAATGGTCCAGCAGTAAAAAAGACTCCTACATCTTGTTTGAATTTTTTCTCAGCGTTCAAATTAATTTTCCAATCAGCTATTAACCCATCTCCATAAGTCCGGATTGTTGCACTATCTCCCTGTATAGAGCCGGAAATAATTACCCCGACGTCCACACCGCCAATTGTGTTTTGTTTTAAATGCCACTCTTGGCTACTCAAATTTAAAGCTATTCCTTTTTGGTTACTATAGCTTTCTTCGTTTTTTGTACAAGAGATGACTGGTTTAGTTTCATTTTTGTCTTCACAGGCTGATAAAGCCAAAATAAAAAAAAATAAAAGTGAGATTTGTTTTAGTTTCATAGTGTCTATATGTTTTGTATTGTGTTATTTTATGAATTTTTAGTCGGAATGCAAATAAAATTGAAGCTTCCGGCAAACAAATATATCGTAACCGATTTCTGTTATTATTGATGTTTTTTTCGGACTAATCGCTACAAATATTTATATCTCTACCGTTTCGGTCGTAATGTATATATTGTCGAGTAACAAGTCGGTTCTCTTCCATTTTTTATGAAAATCTGCGAAAATTGTTTTCTGAGCAGCCCGAATGCAAAATCATTGTCCTGAACCACACGTTACCGTTGTTCAGCGGAAAGTTTAATTTTACGGGCATCTTTCTGGTCAAGCGGATTGACGGCCACATATCCTGTCAGAGCAATCAGTCCGAGCTATGAAATCAGATATGTCTTCATGCGCTTAAATTTTATATTATTCTCAAAAAAAGAATCTCCTTTATCAAAATTTCTCCACACTTCCCATCTTGCCAATGAAAATGATTATACCCGTGCTTTTTTCGCGGATGACAAAAAGGAAAGGTCTGTCGGCAATAAAATAGCGTTCGAGAGGATCTACAGAAGTCGTACCTACTCCGATGGTGGTCACAGCGGCTGCTTCTGTTCCTTCTTCGGTTACCTCCACGTAAGTATCGTGCTTCACAAAGCTCACAAACAGGGGCTTTAACGCGGCGATTCCATCCAGTTCGGCGTTTTCCTGAAACGCTTTCTTCATTCCCATATCCTGTAGCATCTTATTGAGTTGAAAGGTTTGTTTTACCTTAAACCGAGGAAAGACCACATGCACCTTTTGATTTTCCATCTTACCGGTGATATCAGCAAATGACGCTGCTGTCAGTTTGCCGAGAATATCGGTAATTGTTTTCCCCTGATCCGGTAAAACGACTGTCATGCTGAAAGCTTTGTTTCCGTAGGGCATTTCGAGGTATTGAGCCTGGTCATCATCGGCATACGCGAAGGTATCGGTCACATGCATCATGTTTACTTTCACGGCGTGACCGGCTTCATTGGTGAAATCACTTTCCATGGTAGCTTTTTTATCGAACTGCGTTACCCACGTACCCTTGAAGTAGATAGCGTTCATCAGCAACATCATGGTATATGGATCAATACTTTTAATCACTTCGGGGATCAAACCGTTTGTGTTCCGTTTTGCCCAGCCGTTGATGGTATCCACTGCCCATTGCTGATTGAAATCCATCATTTTTACATAACTGTTGAAATAATCGGTATTCGTCTTCAGAAATGCCGGTTTAACGGTAAAATCATTACTCTGGCGAATCCAGATTGAATTGGCAATACTGAGTTTTGTTTTCGGATCGAGACCAGGCAGCGTTGTCTGCATCAGCCTGTAATATTCGTTTATTTCAGCATCGGTCAGACCACTCAGCTTCAGAGCTGTGTTCATCTCGGTTTTGGTAGTTCCTTCCGCACCGTTGCGCACCATACCCAGCGCCATACTTACACTCAGTGGCGAAATAAATACGTTGGCTTCGCCGGTATTTGCTATGGTTTTTTTCAGCAGGTCGAACGAGAAATCGTTGTCCTGCCCTACTCGTTGTTGCATAACAGAGGTCAGTTGAATTGGATCGGCAGTTTTTCCCGGATCAGGTTCGTTAGTAGTACAGGCTCCGAGTAGCAGTATGGCCATCAGCAGCGAATAATAAATTGTTTTCATAATTTTACAGTAAAAAGGATAATTAAAAATGGTCTGTAATTATTTTTCTTCTTTTACCTCAATTTTTGCAATTTGCCTGATATCATTCAGGTTATTGTAATCATAGAGATAAAATCCGCCATCACCAACCATAAACAGGTATTTCGACGTATTCACAGGAATAACATCATAGGTCTGAATGGATGGAAAGGTCTTGATTAAATGCTGATTGATGGTTGTTTTATCGGTACAATCGTACACTTTCAAACCGTCGGAACCATCGCAGACAAACAGTGTATTTCCGTCAATTCCCAGTCCGTGAGGATTGGTCAGATTATAAAAAGCCACCGGAGTAATAGTCTTATAATCTGTGGAAAGTTTAAGCACATCCAGTTGGTTGACGGTTGTATTCCGGCAGGTTTGACCACCCCTCAGTGTAACATAAGCATATCCGTCGTCCACGATTACCGGATCGCAACTGGTAATGTGCGAGTAGGTTGAAATTTGTGCGGGTACCAGCGGATTCTGTAGTGACGCGATAATCATTCCGTTGCTGGTTCCCAGGAACATGTGATCATCATACATAAACATGGTTTCGATATTCCAGCCCAGATATTGCTTATTGATAAGTTCCGGAACTGTCTGATTTTGAATATTGAATACATAAACCGCATTGTTATCGACCGAATACAGGTATTTATCATACAATCCAAATCTGGCCATCGAACCGCTTTTCCCATAGCCCGATGACGTTCCCGAAGAACTTGTTTCTGCTCCGCCTTTAAAACCTCCGGTTGCATCGCTCATAGCATAATTACTGCTGTAATACCACCATACGGGATAGACCGGGACATTCTGATAGTTTAATTCCTTCTTCTCCCGGGTTATTTCCCAGCCGGTTACGATTCCTTTGGTTTGGTCAATTTCCTCAACTCTCAGTTCATTGTTGGTAGGAGGCACTGAATAGGGAAACACATTCTTCGCGCGTCCGACTTCTTTCACTGCATTTATCGCGGCAATATCTACAGCTACCAAATCGACATAACTATCGGCATAAAGTATGTTATTTCTGATGGCGATATCGATACAACCGGGCAGGGTAATAAAACTCAGATTCTTAGGACTGGAAGGTACCGACATGTCAAACACATGTATTCCCTTCAGTTTTTCCACTACGAACAGGATATTATCCTTGAAGTAAATTTTACCGGGATTGTGCAGGTCGGATGGTTCGGACGTTTTTACGGCACTGCGCAGATCGTCAAAACTGAGGTAAACCGGTGAATTAGCGGTATAGAATTCAGTATATTTATCCATGCAGGATGAAAATGCAAGTACTGTAACCAGCAGAAGGATATAATTTAGTTTTTTCATATTATCTGATTAATTAAAAATAAAACCAAGTTTTACTGACAATCGGTTATAATTTACTTCCAGGCGGTAATCGTTATCGCCGGTATAATTCAATATCTGAAAACGATATCCTACCGACACTCCCATTCCCAATCCCCGGCTAAGCTGATGGAAAAATCCCATGGAAGGATTTAGTAGAAATCCGCCCCTGGCATTAAGAGCCGAATTCTGATAATAAGGATACGGATAGTAATAATCCAGGTAACCTGGATTTACCGATACAGGCATCACTTCGTAATAGGTCATGCGTGTACCTTCAACGGGTATCTGATATCCTGCCTGTAGTGATACATAGGGCGATGTGCGATGATTATTCAACTTATACATCACATTCCCGGTAACCGGCAGATAGGCTTCGCGGTACATTTCCACACCGGTTCCCAGTCCGGCTGACAGCAACGGTGTAAAAGAGTAATTGGCAGAGGTATGAAAGATAATTGGAGATTTTACTGTATTATCCTGATTGCCAATAAGCAAGCCGAATTCGGTAATATTGAATATTCTTGAAGGTTTAAAATCAGCCTGATTGAATATACGGACAGTATCAGCCATTTCCAGGGGGCTTTTTTTAGTTATGCGTTCAACATCCTCCGACGCATAGATTCGCACCTGGTTTCCGGAAATCACTTCCAGTTTTTTCATATCCGAAGAATAGATATATTTTCCTTTCAGAATATCGCCGTTTTTCAGAAAAACATACCCTCTCCTGTAACCGGAATAATTGTTCGGATAAGAAGTCTGCGCACTGATCGCAATTACCGACAGCAACAGTAATGAGGCAATAATGATTAGTTTTTTATTCATAATTTTTTATATGTATAGTGTATTGTGCATTTATTTCTTTTCCGTCTTCGAAACAATATTAAGCAAAACATATCTAACTGAGTAAGGATCTGACTGAGTTATTTTTTTTACGTTTATTACATACTCGTAGCCTTTTTCATAATCAAAGCCCTCTATCTTAGTCAGTGCCATCCAATTGTCAGTACCTTTTTCCTGTACATGTATAGCATTATAAATTTTCAACGTTTCTATTCCTCCCACGTTTTCATATTCATTCGGATACTTTGGAGTAAACTTTACTGTTTGAGATGAGACAAAAAGTTCAATGCTTTTTTCGCTATCTTTAGTGATTACTTTCTTCTTGCCGAGAAGCTCAATAAATACATATTTGACTGAAGAAACATCTTGAGGAGGGTTTTGCATCCATACCTTTTTCACTTTTAAAGTGTATTCATAACCTCTTTCATAATTAAAATCAAAACCTTCTGTAATAATATCTGTCAACAGCTGTTTTCGATTTTCATCGTTGTCCGAAAATTGAATTGGCTCTGTCACCACATCACTCAGTACACCTGCTCCATATCCTGTCTCCGGATATATTGTCATTTCAACTATTTTCTCACGGTCTGCTTCTTCATGGGTACAACTGCCAATAAACGCACTTAAGATAATAATTCCTGCGAACAAATTCAACTTTCTCATTTCTGTATTTTTTATTTCGTTTTATTCTAAAAGTCAAAACGACTTTTTTTAATTAATTGATGATAAATTCATTGTAAGCGTTGCTTATTTTTATATAATCCTGACTAACGGACGGAACTTTATGCAGTTGCCGACAGCGGGTTGCTTTCCTGTCGAGCCACGTCGCAGTTGTTGCAGGCTACACAGCTTGTTGTCAGCACGGAAACGGCAATTGACATATAGTTTTTGTTATAGCCAGGCATTCATCATTTGTATCTTGCATAAACTATTGCTTTCCTGTCAAATCCGTAACAGTCTCGATTACTAAAATCAATTGTCAAGTTGTCACCGCTAAAAGAATATTTATGCTTAGTTGGAAGAACTAAAACATACAATATTCCGTCATAACCTATCTCAATCGAATCATTATAAACAGTATAATCAAAATGGTCATGTCGCATAGTAGAATTTGATTTGTACAAGTCCTTCTTATTTGCGAATTCTAATGTGTCACTTTTGTCGACAGATATCCATGTACCCAGAATCTTTATCTGGCTCTCTATTTCATTTTCCTTATCACAACTAATTAGTGTCAGGAAAATAATTAGTGTCAGAACGAGTCGAGAAATATTATTTGCAATCATGTCGAATATGTTTTAAATATTTGTCAAGGTCAATTGTGTAACCAGATTCAATGGTACAGAATCCTTGTAAAAATCTAATTTATATATGAATTCAGTCACCCAATTGTTGCGCAAATATGCTTGGCTATAACGACCAGGTATGTCTTTGACTTTCAATAATCTTTTTAAATCGTTAGCTTCGTAACTCAAAGAGTTTTTATTTCCCGATCGCTCATAACGGATAAGAATATATGAAGTTGCACAACAAAGGAAATCGCACTGGAAACCAACCTGAGCAAACCACCGAATCCGCCATAAAAGATAGTCTGTGTTGAATTAAAACAAATCATCGCTTTTTCAAATCTTCAAATTGACACATCTTCAAATTCTCAAATCAACATCACAATTCGATACGTAAACCTCCGTTCAGCCCTATCACGAGCGGATTTTCCGTTCGGGCGCTCATGGGCTGATTGTTATCCAGGTAAAAGGTCATTTTCGGTTCGAAAAATAGACTGAGGTCTTTCTGTATCTTATAATTCACCCCCAATCCGGTATTCAGTGACCATTGCAACCCCTCAATACGCGAATATACCTTGGTTTGAGTCGCTGACCAGGTATAATCTATATCCTGCTTATATACCGATCGCAATCCTTTTTCCATCATAATTCCGCCCGAAAGGTAGATATTCCAGGAGCGGTCCTGCCACAGTTTAGCTTTCAGGTACAACGGCAGTCCGAGGTAATGCAGCGTGAGTTTTCCGGTGGCTGTCGGGCTGGTTGTTCTTTTCAACCGGCTTTCCAGTAAGGTATAGACCAAGCCGCTTTCTAAACTCCAGGTTTTACTCAGGGGTAATTCCGTCATCAGTCCGAATGAAACAGGAGAAAGATGCTGTATTTCATTGTAATAATCTGCGTCTTTAATATCTGTTGTATATTCGGCTTTCACGCTTGTACTGTTGACGAGCGCTACATCGCTCATTGCTTCTCCTGTATCAAAAAATCCGCTTCCGTCGGAACTGATTCCGCCTCCTGTTCCCAGTGAAGCTGCTAAAAGCCAGTGTTCATTCTTTTTATTTTTCACGGTTTCAACGACTGGTTCTTCTGGATAATCGGATAAATCAGGAAGAGTGTTTATCTGTTGTTTTGTAACGTTTGGTTTAGTATTATCTTTCATATCTTTTCCCTCCTCACCGGTTTTTATTGTCACAGGATGCTCTTCCGAAACCGTCCGTTCCATCTTTTCCTTTTCATTGCGGGAAGTTTGAATGTCTGTCACGGGATTTTCAGCTGTCATTCCACCAAATTCTTCCGTTTGTTTCGTTTTCACCGCTTTGATATTCCGGGCAATAAGCATATTTTTGTTCGAATATGCGGTAGAAGCAGTTGATTTTGCCCCTTTTGCAGAACGATCTTCCTCAACCACTTGTGGTTTGATGGAAATATTTGCCTGATTTTGTTCTGAAGTAACAACTTGTTTATTTGTGCTTTTCTGACTAACGAGGATTTGAGTGTTTATATCACTGCCGGATGGTTGATAAAACGGACGGAGCAACACCATCAACGCGACCACGGCAGCCACTCCACCGGCTAACCAGTACCAGAAAGGAACAGTTCTTTTCGGTGCAGGAGAAAGCTGGTTCTCAATGCCTTTCCAGATTTCGTCGTCCACCGGCAACTGATGATTATCCAGCTGTTGCTTTGCCCACTGGCTGAATGAGTCTTTGTCGCTGCTATGTTTATTTTTTTCCTGCATGGTCATTTTTCATTAATTCAGTTACTTTCTGCTGCAACAGCAGTCGTGCCCGTAAGAAATGTGATCGCGACGTGCTTTCCTGTATTCCTGTCATGGCGGCAATTTCACCGTGTGAAAATCCCTCGATGGCATACAGATTGAATACAGTTCTCAACCTGTCGGGCAATTCCGAAATACATTCCATCAAATCGTCGGCTGACAGATTCCAGTTTTCATTTTCCGGAAGTTCATTCTCCTCGCTAAGCCCATCAATACGAATATCAGTTTGGAGGTAATTTCGTTTTCTCAGGTATTCGAGGGCTGTATTAACAAAAACCTGCCGGATCCATCCCCCGAAATTTCCTCTCCCCTCATATTGATCTGTTTTTGTAAACACCCTTACAAATCCATCCTGCAACACATCGCGGGCAGCTTCATAATCGGCTACATAACGTACACACAGGGATAACATTGCAGGGGCATATTTCTCATAAACCTCCCTCCTTGCCCATTGTTCGCCACGTTTACATCCGGTTATTAAACGTTGTTCGTCCATCCAATTTTTTCCCTGTTTTAATATATGATGATTAATCCCTCCAATACGTTGCAGAGGTTGTTGTAATTTAACGTTTTTTTAGACATTAGACAGTTAGAACCAAGAGCCAAGAACCAGGACAAGCAGACACAAGAACCAGAACTAATAGACACAGGAGCGACTACAAGAGCCAAGTATCAAGACAAATAGATACAAGAGCCAGGATTACAAGAACCAAGACTTTGAGTACCATGAGCCAGGGAGTAAGACATACAGAACCAGGGAATAAAACTTTGAGAACCAAGGAAAATTGTTTTTCTCATAATTTCCATGTCCAGGACTGACCGTTCTTAGTTATCCTGTTTCTATTATTCCTGATTCAGTGATTTTTTAAATTTGAATATCATTTTCTGAATCTCTGTTATTTTATTTTGTTTTTCTATCAAAGTATCTGTACTTATATACTCTAAATTTCGGGCAATTATTAATGCTGTTTCAACTTCATGTGAAGAGCCAAAGGCAATTTCCAAAAATCTGATAAAATCTTTTGTACTTGATTTTGCAGATCCTTCCGCGATATTAAGCGGTATTGAACAAGCTGCTCTTTGAGTTTGCGAACACAATCCGAAAACTTCATGTTTTGGATAGGTTTGAGTTAGCTTATAAATTTCGGTTACAAAATCCATCGATTTATTCCAGATTTCCAGTTTCTTGAAATTATGCATTGGTAATGGTATTAAAAGTTTATTAGCTCTGATGCTATTTGTCTTGGTTCTATTTGCCTTAGTACTATTAGTCTTGAATATTTGTTTTTGTAATTCTGGTTCTAAAAGTTCTGGCTCTTTTTGTCCTGGTTCTTTTTATCTTGGTTCTATTTGTCTTGCTTCTATTAGTCCTGCTTCTATCATTTCAGCCACTTATCCAGCCAGCTGAAGTATGTACGTTGCCAGAGGATACCGTTTTGTGGTTTCAGCACCCAGTGGTTTTCATCGGGATAAATCAGCATTTCGGCAGGTACACCACGCAACACGGCGGCATCGAAAGCAGCCATTCCCTGTGAAGCCAGAATGCGGTAATCTTTTTCACCGTGAATAATCAAAATCGGGGTATCCCATTTATCTACAAAAAGATGCGGTGAATTGGCATACGATCGTTGAGCTACGTCATTGTTTTTATCCCAGTATGCACCTCCGAGATCCCAGTTTACAAACCATTTCTCTTCCGTTTCCAGATATTGTTGCGGCAGGTTGAACATGCCGTCGTGAGCAATGAATGCTTTGAAGCGTTTGTTGTGATGACCAGCCAGCCAGTACACCGAAAAACCTCCATAACTTGCGCCCACACAACCAAGTTTATCTTTGTCCACGAAAGATTCCTTTGCTACTGCATCAATAGCCGAGAGATAATCATTCATATTCTGTCCGCCGTAGTCACCGCTGATTTGTTTGAGCCATTCGTAACCAAATCCGGGCAAACCGCGGCGATTAGGAGCCACAATAATATATCCGTTGGCAGCCATAATCTGGAAATTCCAGCGATATGACCAGAACTGACTTATAGTACTTTGCGGACCACCTTCGCAGAAAAGCAGGGTCGGATATTTCTTTGCCGGGTCGAAATGAGGCGGATAAATCACCCAGGTGTGCATCTGCTTGTTGTCAGTAGTTGCAATCCATCGTTCCTCCACTTTACCCATTTCCAGTTTGTCGAGTATATCCTTATTTTCAAAAGAGAGTTCTTTTTCTTCACCGGTAGCCGCGTTGATGGCATATATCTCGTCGGGTTTACTCATCGACTGTTTAACCCCGATCAGCTGATTTTTCAGCGGAATTACAGACAGGTAATCGTGTACTCCTTTTGTAACCGGCATTATTTTACCATCATTCAGGTTCGCTTTGTATATCTGAGTTAAAGCGTGATAGCAGCTGACGAAATAGATGGATTGTCCGTCGGCTGACCATTTCAGTCCGTTGCTGTTCTGATCAAAGGCAGCGCTGAGGTCTTTCTTCTCACCGGTTTTTACATTCATAACGAAAAGCCGGCTTTTATCAGATTCGTATCCGTCGTGTTCCATGCTCTCCCAAGCAAGCCATTCGCCATCGGGAGAGAAAACCGGGTTCTGATCATATCCCATCATGCCTTCGGTTTTGTTGACCGATTTTCCGGTTTCCAGATCATAGAAATAAATGTCCGAATTTGTTGAAAGCGCGTATTCCTTACCTGTTTTCTTCCTGCAGGTATAAGCAATTGTTTTTCCATCGGGGCTCCATGCAAGCTGTTCGATACCTCCGAACGGTTTCATCGGGCTTTCATAAGGTTCATTTTTCAGAATGTCCGTTTCATTCGTTAGTTTTCCACCTTCCACACCGGCAACAAACGGATGAGGTACTGTCTGCACCCATTCATCCCAATGTTTGTACATCAGGTCATTGACAATGACTCCGCTAGCCTGTGGCAGGTCCGGATGGATATCCACCGTTCGTTTTCCATACTTCACATCGGCAACCAGGAGAACCTTGCTTTCATCGGGCGAAAAGATGAAATCACTGATATCCCCTTCGCGTTCTGAGAGTTGCTCGCGTCCGGTTCCATCGTCATTCATAGTCCATAGCTGCATGCTGCCGCTTTCGTTCGACAGGAAAGCAATGCGTTTGCTGTCATTCATCCATTTGGCAGCGATCTCCTTGTTGGCGGTTTTGGTAATCTGTTTCTTGCCGGATCCATCCACATTCATCACGAAAAGTTCAGAATTGCTTTTATTCTGCTCGACACTGTAATAAGATACACTGTAAAGGATTTTTGTTTCGTCGGGCGAAACCTCCA
>Ga0316603_10001058_pt1 | contig 14381 bp, 15 predicted proteins | sample OWC_soil_day10_n_FD_207649 | JGI IMG/M metagenome (GOLD analysis project Ga0316603, IMG submission 207649) | Wetland soil microbial communities from Old Woman Creek delta, Ohio, United States - OWC_soil_day10_noCT | ecosystem: Environmental > Terrestrial > Soil > Wetlands | place: USA: Ohio...
TGTCCGAACTTGCGGCTGTCGTTGGCGTAGTAGCCGAGGTTGGGCTCGTACAGCGCCATGGCCATGAAGCGGTCGAAGGGCAGCCAGCCGCCGTCGCTGGCCATGACCGCATGAATCCGCCGTTGCAGTTGCGCCGATAAACTCGCGGATTGCACTTCCCCCATGGATGGATTGTAGGAAGCATGGAACTTCGACCCGTGGCCCTGGTGACCGGTGGCGCGCGCCGCCTCGGGCGCGAGATCGCGCTCGAATTGGCGACGCGGGGCTGGGACGTGGCCCTGCACTACGGCCGTTCGCAGGACGAGGCCCGGGACACGGTGCAGGCGCTGCGAGCGCTCGGCGCCGACGCCCAGGCCTTTGCCGCCGACCTGGCCGACGAAGCCGCCTGCCGCGCGCTGGTGCCGGCCGTGCTGGCGCACTTCGGCCGGCTGCGCGCGGTCGTCAACAACGCCTCGCTCTTCGAGTACGACGACGTGCAGAGCTTCGGCCATGCGGCGATGGACCGGCACTGGCGCAGCAACGTCGCACCGGCAGTGCTGCTGGCCCAGGCGCTGCATGGGCATTTGGCCAGCGCCGCGGCCACCGGCTGCGTCGTCAACCTGCTGGACCAGAAGTTGTGGAATCCGAACCCGGACTACCTGTCCTACACGCTGTCGAAGGCGGCGCTGGAGGCGGCGAACACGCTGCTGGCCCAGGCGCTGGCGCCAAGACTGCGGGTCTGCGGCGTGGCCCCGGGCATCACGCTGCCCTCCGGCCCGATGGATGAGGCCGGCTTTGCCAAGGCGCACCGGCTGACGCCGCTGCAGCGCTCGTCCACCGGAGCCGACATCGCCCGCGCGGTGCGCTTCCTGCTCGAATCGCCGGCCATCACCGGCACCACGCTGCTGGTCGACGGCGGTCAGCACCTGTCGGCGCAGGCGCGCGACGTGATGTTCCTTGCCGAGGATTGAGATGACCGCCCTGCTGCAACACCCCGCGCTGACCGGCTGCCGCCGGCTGTTCCTGCGAGACTACGAGGTCTGGATCAACATCGGCGTGCACGACTTCGAGAAGAAGGGAGAGCAGCGCGTGGTCATCAACGTCGACTTGTTCGTGCCGCTGGAGCAGTCCACGCCCCGGGCCGACGAGTTGCACGAGGTCGTGGACTACGACTTCATCCGCCGCAGCGTCAGCGAGCGCGTGGCACGCGGCCACATCCACCTGCAAGAAACGCTGGCCGACGACCTGCTGCGCCTGATGCTGGCGCACCCGCGCGTGCGCGCCGCGCGCGTGTCCACCGAGAAGCCCGACGTGTACCCGGACTGCGATGCCGTCGGCGTCGAGGTGTTCGGCCTGCGCAGCGTCACCGTCTGAAGGCCTGCCATGAACGCCGTCTCCGACACCCCGGCCGCCGAACTCGGCGCGCGCGACACGCGGCGGCAGGCCTTCGAGGCCAACAAGCTGAGCAAGAAGTTGCACCGCCAGGTGGGCCAGGCCATTGCCGACTTCAACATGATCGAAGCCGGGGACAAGGTGATGGTGTGCCTGTCCGGCGGCAAGGACAGCTATGCGCTGCTGGACGTGCTGCTCTCGCTGCGCGAACGCGCGCCGGTGCATTTCGACCTGGTGGCGGTCAACCTCGACCAGAAGCAGCCCGGCTTTCCGGCGCATGTGCTGCCGCAGTACCTGCGCAGCCGGGGCGTGCCCTTCCACATCGAGGACCAGGACACCTACAGCATCGTGAAGAAGCTGGTCCCCGAGGGCCAGACCATGTGCAGCCTGTGCTCGCGGCTGCGCCGCGGCATCCTGTACCGCGTGGCCGGCGAGCTGGGCGCGACCAAGATTGCGCTCGGCCACCACCGCGACGACATGGTGGTGACGCTGCTGATGAACATGTTCTTCGGCGGGCGCCTCAAGGGCATGCCGCCCAAGCTGGCCAGCGACGACGGCCGCCATGTCGTCATCCGGCCGCTGGCCTACGTGGCCGAAACCGACCTGGAGCGTTGGGCCGAGCACCGGCAGTTCCCAATCATCCCCTGCACGCTGTGCGGCAGCCAGGACAGCCTGCAACGGGTGCAGATCAAGTCCATGGTGCGCGAATGGGAGCGCCAGTACCCGGGCCGCACCGACAACATGCTGCATGCGATGGGCCATGTGGTGCCTTCGCACCTGATGGACAAGCGCTTGCATCCCTTCGCCACCTTGAAGGCCAGCGGCGTGGCCGACGCCGGCGGCGACAAGGCCTTCGACGACGACGACGAAGGCTGCGTCAGCCCCACGGCCGCCGTGCCGATCCGACTCGACCTCGGCTGATGCCGATTCGAAGGCCGTCGTGCAGACGTCCTTGGCCGCTTGCGGCGCAAGCACCCATCGCTTCCCTGCGATTCAGCGCCATGGCGAATGAGGCTACAGCGCGGTGTCGCTGCGCGGCGGCGCCTTCTGCGTGGCCAGTGCGCGCAGGTCCTCTTCCCACCCTCGGAGCTTGTTGCGCGCGGCCTGTCGCTGCGCCGGCGTGGTGCTGTTGTGCAACTGGGCGATGAAGGCGCAGTTGTACTCGGCGAGCCGCTGCTGGTAGATGCGGTAGGGGCCGGGCGTGGCGCGCTGCACGCGCGCGGCCAAGGCCTGCAGGCCGGCCAGGTTCGACTCGCGATCGGCCCGCGCCGGCCCGCCGGCCGTCAGGCGGGCGAGCGTCTGCAGTGTGTCGCCCTGCACCGCCTTGCGCTCGGCGTACCAGACCGCCGGGTCGAAGGGCGACGACGACACGCCGGCGGCGATCAGCTGGCGCTGGCGCTCGTCGAGCCGGCCGTACAGCATCTCCGCACGGTCGATGGTGCGCTTGACCGCGGCCTGCAGCCGCTCGTCGGTGTCCTGCTGCAGGAAGTCGTCCTCGAACTGCTGGTTCGACTTGCGGTAGCGCCGCTCCAGGTGCGCCAGCTGCTCGGGCTTCAGCATCGGCAGCAGCTCGGCCGCCATCGGGACGCCCTGCGCGAAGGCCCCGGCCAGCAGCACGCGCAGATCATCGGACCAGCGGCACACCTGGGCCGGCGTCGCCGGCTGCATGACCTGCAGCTGGGCGACGGCCAGCAGATCGGCGTAGGCCGGCAGCTGGGTCCTGCGGTGCCAGGCAAACCACTGGTTCAGTGCGTCCTTGACGCGAGGCGCCTGCTCGGCGTCGAAATCCATGTAGCCATCGACCCACCACCAGGCCAGGGTCGGTGCCTGGTTGTAGCCCATTCGTACCGCGCTGCAGCCACCCAGCAGCAACAGCCCCAGCAACCACAACCCGATAATCGCGGCTTTGGCTGCGGAAGAAGGCATGGCTCTGAACATCGTGATCATGGCTGCAGGCAAAGGCACGCGCATGAAGTCGGCGCGGCCGAAGGTGCTGCACCAGCTGGGCGGCACCAGCCTATTGCAGCATGTTCTGAATACCTGCGTGCCGCTGCAGGCGGCGCGCACTGTGGTCATCACCGGCCATGCAGCCGAAGACGTCGAAGCCAGCGCCCGGGGCGATGCTCTGGCCTTCGTGCGCCAGGTGCCGCAGCTGGGCACCGGCCACGCCATCCAGCAGGCGCTGCCGGCGCTGGACGAGCGCGCCACCACCACGCTGATCCTCAACGGCGACGTGCCGCTGATCCGCGCCGACACCGCGGCCGCGCTGGCTCGTGCCTGCGGCGGCGAGCAGCTGGCGCTGCTGACCATCGAGCTGGCCGACTCCAGCGGTTACGGCCGCATCCTGCGCGATGCCGCCGGCCGCGTCACCGGCATCGTCGAGCACAAGGACGCCACCGACGCGCAGCGCGCCCTCCGCGAGGTCTACACCGGCATGATGGCCGCGCCCACCGCGGCGCTGAGGCGCTGGGTCATGGCCTTGCAGAACGACAACGCGCAGCGCGAGTACTACCTGACCGACATCGTCGCCATGGCCGTGGCCGAAGGCGTGCCGGTGGTGGCCACGCAGCCCGACAACGAGACCGAGGTGCTGGGCGTCAACAGCCCGGTGCAGCTGGCCGACCTGGAGCGGCGCTTCCAGCGCGCCGGCGCCGAGGCGCTGATGGAGGCCGGCGTGCGCCTGGCCGACCCGGCGCGGCTGGACGTGCGTGGCCAGCTGCTGTGCGGCAGCGAGGTCGAGATCGACGTCAACTGCGTGTTCGAAGGCCGCGTCAGCCTGGGCGACGGCGTGCGCATCGGCGCGAATTGCGTGATCCGCGACGCCGAGATCGGCGCTGGCGCGCTGATCCAGCCCTTCACGCACATCGAAGGCGCCCAGGTCGGTGCACGTGCGATCGTCGGGCCCTTTGCGCGGCTGCGCCCCGGGGCCGATCTGGGCGAAGAGGTGCACATCGGCAACTTCGTCGAGGTCAAGAACTCCACGCTGGCCGCCGGCGCCAAGGCCAACCATCTGGCCTACCTGGGCGACGCCACCGTGGGCCCGCGCGTCAACTATGGCGCCGGCAGCATCACCGCCAACTATGACGGCGCCAACAAGCACCGCACGGTGATCGGTGCCGACGTGCATGTCGGCTCCAACTGCGTGCTGGTCGCGCCGCTGACGCTGGGCGACGGCGTCACCGTCGGCGGCGGCTCCACTGTGTCGCAGGACGTGCCGGCCGGCAAGCTGGTGGTGGCGCGGGCGCGCCAGACCATCATCGAAGGCTGGCAGCGGCCGAAAAAGGCCAAGAAGGACTGATTCCCGGCGTCAGCCTTGCGCCGCCGCGGCCACCTCGGCGGTCTGCGCCGCCAGGCACAGGTCGTCCCAGGCGCGCGACTTGTCGGCCAGGTTGCGCAACAGATAGGCCGGGTGGTAGGTGACGACCAGCGGCACGCCCTGGTAGCGGTGCACACGGCCGCGCAGCTTGCCGATCGGCTCGCTGCTGCGCAGCAGCGATTGCACTGCGAAGCGGCCCATCGCCAGGATCAGTCGCGGGCGGATCAGCTCGATCTGCCGCACCAGGAAGGGCTCGCAGCGCGCCAGTTCTTCGGCTTCGGGGTTGCGGTTGCGGGGCGGACGGCACTTCAATGTGTTGGCGATGTACACCTGCCGTTCGGGCGGTGCCTCGTCGCGCGTCAGATTCAAAGCGCGCAGCATGTTGTCCAGCAGGTGGCCGGCGGCGCCGACGAAAGGCTCGCCCTTCAGGTCCTCCTGCTCGCCCGGCGCTTCGCCGACGATCATCCAGTGCGCGTTGGAATGGCCGACGCCGAACACCGTCTGCCGCCGCGACCGGCACAGGCCGCAGGCGGTGCAGGTCGCCACCGCCTCGCGCAGTGCCGGCCAGGGCATCACGGCGATGGCGGCGTCGCGAGCGGCGATCGGCACCTCCGCGGCGGCGAGCGGCGGCGCGGCGGCAGCCACCGCCGGAACCGGCGGCTCGGAAGCAGTGGCGGCCGGCGCGGCTTCGACGGGCTGCGCCGGCGCGGGCACCCACAGCCGCAACCCCATCTCCCGCAGCATCAGCCGCTGGCGTTCGGTCCAGCCCATTTCAGCCCTCGCCCAGTGGCAGGCTCATGACGATCGCGTCTTCGCGCTGCGCCTTGCCGGCCGGGTAGTAGCCGCGGCGCAGGCCGACCTCGGCAAAACCGCGCCTCGCATAGACGTGCCGGGCGCGCACATTGCTGGCGCGCACCTCGAGCCACAGCGTGGCCAGGCCCTGGTCGCGGCAGCGGCCTACGAGCGCGTCGAGCAGCGTGCGCGAATGGCCGCGCCGCTGCTGCGCCGGGGTCACGGTCAGGTTCAGCAGGTGCATCTCGCCGACGCCGGCCATGGCCACGTAGTAGCCGACCAAGCCGACCCGGTCGTCCACCAGCATCTCGGCCAGGTAGCCGGCCGCCAGCGAATCGACGAAATTGCCGCGCGTCCACGGAAAGCTATAGGCCGCGCGCTCGACCGCGAGCACGGCCTCGAGGTCGCCGTATTCGATGGCGCGCAGTTGCGGCCCCGGCTGCAGCATGGCGCTCACCGGGCCGCCTCGGCATGACGCAGCGCGGCTCGCTCTGCCACGGTCAGCGCCACCTTGTCGCGCAGGTACAGCGGCAGCGCGGCGGCGGCATCGATGCCGCCTTCGTCGCGCCAGCGCTGCTGGGCCAGCCGCATCAGCGCCGCCGCGCGGTCGATGTCGGCGGCCAAGCGCAGCGCCGCGCCGCTGTGCAACCGCTCGGCGAAGGCCGGCACCGCGGAACCGGCCACGCAGCGCGGTGGCCGCAGCGCCCACGCGGCGTGCAGGCTGTCCAGCGAATGCAGCGCCGGCGGCGCCACCGTCCGCCAGCCGCGGCCGTCCCAGCGGTAGCGGCCGGTGTAGGCCTCGCCCATGCGTGCATCCATGACCACGTCGATGTCCGCCGGCGCCTGCGCGTGCTCCAGCCGCACGCCCTCGGCCACGATCATCAGGCTGTCCAGCGGCCGCAGCGGCAGCCCGGCCCCCAGCGCGAGGCCCTGGGCCACGGCACAGGCGGTGCGCAAGCCGGTGAAGGCCCCCGGCCCGGCGCCGAAGGCAATGGCCTGCAGCTGCTCCAGCCGGATGCCGGCCTGCTGCAGCAGTCGGCGCACCTGCGGCAGCAACTGCGACGAGGCAAGCGCACCCCCTTCCGAGTTGCAGCAGCTCAGGCGCGCGCCTGACTGCGCGGCCACGGCCAGCGTTTCGGTCGAGCTGTCGAAAGCGAGCAGCGACGGGCTCATGGTCGTGGCGGGCGGCCCGCGGCCGCGGCCGGCGGGCGCCTGGCGCCCGGCCCTGGAAAGTGCCACGGCGGGCGGGTCGGCGACATGCACGGCAGTGTAGCCGTGCGATCATCGCCGCCATGTGGCAAAGGGTGGCTCGATGGCGCGCAGGTCCGCTCCGGCGGGCCGCGACGGCGCTGCTTGCGCTGGGGCTGTGCGCCGCCGCGAAGGCCCTGCCGCCCGAGGTCGACAACGCGCTGCAGCGCGCGCGCGTGCCGCACGATGCGCTGGCGGTGGTGCTGCAGGAGGCAGGCACCGGCCGCAACGTGCTGGCGCACAACGCGCAATTGCCGGTAAACCCGGCCTCGCTGGCCAAACTGCTGACCACGATGGCCGCACTGGACCTGCTGGGCCCGGCCTGGACCTGGACCACGCCGGTGTGGGTGCAGGGCATTGTCAATGACGGCGTGCTCGAGGGCTCGCTGGTCATCAAGGGCAGCGGCGACCCCAAGCTGGTGGTCGAGCGCGTGTGGCTGCTGCTGCGCCGCGTGCAGCAGCTGGGCGTGCGCGAGATCCGCGGCGACATCGTGCTCGACCGCAGCGCCTTCGCGCCGCAGCAGGCCGACCCGGCCGAGTTCGACGGCGACCCGACGCGGCCCTACAACGTGCAGCCCGACGCGCTGCTGCTGAACTTCAAGTCGGTGACCTACGGCTTCGTGCCCGATGCGCCGCGCGGCGTCGCCCAGGTGGGGGTCGATCCGGTGCTGGCCGGCACGCAGGTGGACCGCACCGTGCGCCTGTCGGGCGGGACCTGCGACGACTGGCGCGGCGGCCTGAAGGCCGGCTTCGCCGATGCCACGCGGGTGCGCTTTGCGGGCAGCTACCCGGCGGCCTGCGGCGAACTGAACTGGCCGGTGGCCGATGCCGACCCGGCCAGCTACAACGCGCGGCTGATCGAGGCGGTCTGGCGCGACATGGGGGGCAAGTTGAGCGGGCGCGTGATCGACGGCAGCGCGCCGGCGGGCGCCAAGCCGAGCTTCGAGCTGAAGTCACCGCCGCTGTCGGACGTGGTGCGCGACATCAACAAGTACAGCAACAACGTCATGGCGCAGCAGCTGTTCCTGACGCTGGCCCTGCAGCGCCAGCCAGGGCAGCCGGCCAGCGCCGACGCGGCGCGGTCCGTGCTGCGCGACTGGCTGGCCTCACGCGTCGGCGAACTGCCGCCGGGCATGCACCTGGACAACGGTTCGGGCCTGTCGCGCGAGACCCGGCTCAGCGCCGCGCTGCTGGCGCGGCTGCTGCAGCAGGCCTGGAGCAGCCCTTCGATGCCGGAGTTGCTGAGCTCGCTGCCGATCAACGGCCTGGACGGCACGATGCGGCGCTCGCGTGCGACCGCGGGCCGCGCGCACCTGAAGACCGGCTCCTTGCGCGACGTGGCCGGCATGGCCGGCTTCGTGCTGTCGGACAGCGGCCGCCGCTACGTGCTGGTCGCCATCGTCAACCACCCGAATGCCAACGCCGCCCGCCCCGCGCTGGACGCGCTGGTGCAATGGAGCCTGCGCGATGCGCCATCGCGTTGACCACGCTTGGATCGCATGCTGATCTCCACCGACTGGCTGGGCTACCTGGCCGCCTCGCTGACCACGCTGTCCTTCGTGCCGCAGGCGTGGCTGACGCTGCGCACGCGCGACGTGCACGGCATCTCGGCCGGCATGTACAGCGTGTTCACCGTCGGCGTCGCGCTGTGGCTGACCTATGGCTGGCGGCTGGGCGAATGGCCGATCATCATCGCCAACGCCGTGACGCTGGTGCTGTCGGCGACGATCCTGGCGACCAAGCTGGTCGTCGAACGCCGCTCCAGGAGCCTGCCCGGCTGACGGCGTCAGCCGCAGCCGAAGGGATTGCCCTGCGCGCGCTGGCGGGCAAAGCTGCCCAGGTTGGCATGCGCCTTCCAGCCGATCCAGCGATCGCTGGCCCACAGCCACGAGATGGCATTGCCGTTGGTCACCAGGTCGGCGGCGACGTTTTCGCAGTTCGGCAGGTCCACGGCGCACACCGCCTTGGTCCAGTTGGTCAGGCCGAAGCTGCTCGGGTTGCGAACCCCGGCGTTGACGAGCGCATCCAGTTCGACGAGCCCCCAGCGGGACCCGTCATTGGGGATGTTGACGCGCAAGGCCGTGTTGAAAGCCGTGCTGAAGTTGTAGAGCACGTTCGATACGTCGAGGCCGGGCCGGTCGATCGCCTGCTGCAACCCATAAGGCGTCTGGCTGATCAGCTGGATCGTGGACACGATGATGTTCGGCCCATTGTTCGCGGTCAGCTCGGTGATCGCCCGCCCAAGCCGGGCGCCGCGCGCCGTCAGCTCATTGGTGACGGCAGTCGCCGTGCTGGACGTGGGGTCGGCGAGATAGACCTTCTCGTACAGATCAATCACGTCGTTGGCACCGATCAACACCGACATCATGTCGTTGCAGCCAAAGGCGCCATGCACCACCCGCGCCTGGGCCAGTTGTGCGGCGAAGTCCGCCGACGTCGCGCCGGGCTGCGCATAGATGAAGGCGTTCACGGTCCGGGCCGACGGATTGCATTCCTCGAACACGAAGTTGAATGAATTGCCCAGGATCTGCGTCCACAGCAGCGACGGCTGGTTCGAGCCGCTGGCCGCGCAGTTGACGGCGCCGGTGCTGTCGACCGCGTTCACCGTGTACTTGCGGCCCTGTGGCGAGTCCTTCGTGAGCACGCTCATCTCGTCGCCGAACACGATGTAGCGCGTCGGCTCGAAAGGGGTCACCTGCTCGGTGCCGCCGCCGCAGGAGCTCAGCAGCAGCGCGGCCAGACCCGCCCCGGCGGCTCGCCGCACCCAATTGCCCATCGACTTCATCATCACTCCAGAAACTTGCATGGTTCGGCTGCCCGCGCTCATTCGGCGGCGGCGCGCATCAGCCGGTCGCGCACGCCTTCCCATTCGGCGCTGTCGGGCAGTTGCTCCACCCAGACGAGCTGCGCGCCGTGCGCGTCGAATTCGCGCAGCGCGGCAAACAGTTCATGTGCGGCCGCGGCCGGGTCGTCCGGCATCAGGCGGTGCTCGATGCCCCGCCCGGCGCGCAGACGGCTGCGCGAATATACCGCCAGCCTCAGGCTGGAGGCCTGCGGACCCAGCAGTTCGAGCGCGTCGCGCAGCTGTGCGGTGCTCATCAGCCGCACGCGGGCCGCCGGTGCGTAGTGCGACCTGAGGCTGCCGCTGGAGCGCGGCGACTGCTCGTCGCGCTCGCGCAGCGCCCCGCCGAGCACGGCTTCGAGCCGCGCGCGCTGCAGCAACCCGGGGCGCAGCAGCGTCGGCTGCGCCACGCTGCAATCGACGATCGCCGATTCGATGCCGCCTGGGCATTCGCCACCGTCCAGCACCTTCAACTCGGCGCCGAATTCCTGCACCACGTGAGCGGCGCAGGTGGCACTGACGCGGCCGAAGCGGTTGGCACTGGGCGCCGCCACGCCGGGCACGCCCAGGCGCAGCGCCTCCTGCAGCAGCGACTGCGCCAGCGGATGGGCCGGCACGCGCAGGCCGATGCTGTCCTGCCCGCCGGCTGCGGCCTCGGCCAGACCAGGCTCGCGCTTGACGATCAGCGTCAGCGGCCCGGGCCAGAAGGCCTGCGCCAGCACCTGGGCGCTGGCCGGCCAGTGCGATGCGAAGCGCTGCGCCTGCTCGGCGCTGGCGGCATGCACGATCAGCGGGTGAGCCGCCGGGCGGCCCTTGGCCGTGAAGATTCGCTGCACCGCGGCATCGTCGTCGGCGCGGGCGCCCAGGCCGTACACGGTCTCGGTGGGAAAGGCCAGCAACTCGCCGGCCGCCAGCGCCGCGGCGGCCCGATGCAGGGCCTGGGGGTCGGCAGCATCGAGCAAGGGCATGGCGGCAACGCGTCGCAACGGGCTCAGAACGCCGGCAGGCCGAGGTGGGCCGCGGCCTCCAGGGCCACGCGCCGTGCCTCGACGGCGTCGGCCGCGGTGACCGTCAGATGACCCATCTTGCGGCCGCGCCGCGCCTCGGCCTTGCCGTACAGATGCAGGTGCACGCCCGGCAACGCCAGCACCTGGTCCCAGGGCGGCACGGTCGCGGCATTGCCGCCGGCCGCGAACCACAGGTCGCCCAGCAGGTTCAGCATGACGGCCGGCGAGTGCTGGCGCGGCGCCACCAGCGGCAGGCCGGCCATGCAGCGCGCCTGCAGTTCGAACTGCGACACGTCGCAGGCGTCGATGCTGTAGTGGCCAGAGTTGTGCGGCCGCGGCGCCATCTCGTTGGCCACCAGCGAAGCATCGTCGAGCACGAAGAACTCGACGCACAGCACGCCCACGTAGTCCATCGACGCGGCCAGGCGCGCCGCCTGCGCCACCGCCTGCGCCGCCAGCGCCGGCGCCACGTCGGGGGCGGGCACCTGGGTCACCGCCAGGATGCCGTCGCGGTGCAGGTTCTGCTGCACCGGCAGGTGCACCCATTGGCCGTCGGCGCCGCGGGCGACGATGGCGCTGATCTCGTGGCGCAGCGGCAGGCGCTTTTCCAGCACGCAGGGCACGCACTGCAGCGACCGCCAGGCCGCCCCAAGGTCGGCGCGCGAGCCCACCCGGCACTGGCCCTTGCCGTCGTAGCCGAGTTGCGCGGTCTTCAGGATGCCGGGGAACAGGCCGTCGCCCACGGCCAGCAGATCGGCCTGCTCGGACAGCGTGGCATGCGGCGCGCAGGGCACGCCACTGCGCGCGAAGTGCGCCTTCTCGGCCGCGCGCTGCTGGCAGATGGCCACCGCCTCGGCACGCGGCGCCACCGGGCGATGCGCCGCCAGCCAGGCCAGGGCCGGCGCCGGCACGTTCTCGAATTCGGTGGTCACGGCAACGCAGTGGCGGGCCAACTGCGCCAGGCCGGCCGCGTCGTCGTAGGCGGTTTGCACATGCAGGTGCGACACCCGGCCGGCCGGGCTGGCTGCATCGGGGTCGAGTACCGCCGTGCGGTAGCCCAGCGCCTGGGCCGCATGCACGAACATGCGCGCAAGCTGGCCGCCGCCCATCACGCCGAGCATGGCCGCCGCGCCATCGGGCCCGGCCGCGCCGGGCAGGCTGGGCGTCATCACCCGGGGGCGCGGCCGAGTTCGGCGCTCATGGCGCGTGCCGCCTCGGTCTGGCGCGCACGCCAGGCACGCAGCTGCTCGCGCAGCGCCGCATCGTCGTGGGCCAGCAGCGCCACGGCAAAGAGCGCGGCATTGGCCGCGCCGGCCGCGCCGATGGCAAAGGTGGCCACCGGCACGCCCTTGGGCATCTGCACGATCGAATGCAGCGAATCGACGCCCTGCAGGTGGCGGCTGGCCACCGGCACGCCCAGCACCGGCACCAGGGTCTTGGCCGCCAGCATGCCGGGCAGGTGCGCCGCGCCGCCGGCGCCGGCGATGATGGCGCGCAGGCCGCGGCCGGCCGCGGCCTCGGCATAGGCGAACATGTCGTCGGGCATGCGGTGGGCGCTGACCACGCGCGCTTCATGCGGCACGCCGAACTCGGCAAGGATCTGCGTCGCGTGCTGCAGGGTCTCCCAGTCGCTGGACGAACCCATCAGCACACCGACCACAGGGGCTGCGCTTGTCACGGGCGGCTCCGGGATCGAGGGAAGCCGAGATTGTAGGAGGCCTCTGGCTATCATCTTCTCGCCTCACGGAGCCTCGCCCCATGCCCGACCGCCTGATCGTCCTGCCCGACGACACCGCCAAGCCGTTGATCGACGCGCTCACCGGCGCAGCGGTGTCGGTCAATATCCGCATGTTCCTGTTCACCGACCCGGACATGGTGGCCGCGGTCAGGGCCGCGCAGCAGCGCGGCGTCAAGGTGCGGGTGATGCTCAATCCGCAGCGCCGCGACGGCTCGGCGGAGAACGAGGAGACGCGCAAGGCACTGGCCGACAGCGGCGTCGAGGTGCGCGACAGCAGCCCGGCCTTTGCGCTGACGCACCAGAAGTCGATGGTCATCGATGGCCGCACCGGCTACGTCGAATCGCTGAACTGGGAAACCCGCGACCTGACGCAGACGCGCGACTATGCGGTGGTCACCGACGACCCTCTCGAGGTGTCGGAGATGCTGCGCTGCTTCGATGCCGACTGGAACCACGAGGAATTCAAGCCCGACCCGGCATCACGCCTGATCTGGTGCCCGAACAACGGCCGCACGCGCATCGCGGCCTTCATCGACTCGGCCCGTCACACGCTGTGGCTGCAGAACGAGCGCTACCAGGACACGGTGATCATCGAGCGACTGGTGCGCGCATTGGCGCGCGGCGTCAAGGTGCACATCATGGCGCGGCCGCCGCACAACCTGAAGCAGGACAAGCTGATCGAAGGCGTGGGCGGGCTGCGCATCATGCGCGACGTCGGCGCCAAGATTCACCGGCTGAAGCACCTGAAGCTGCACGGCAAGATGCTGCTGGCCGACGAAGCGCGTGCGGTGATCGGCTCGATCAACCTGGCACCGGGCAGCTTCGACGAGCGGCGCGAACTGGCCATCGAGACCGACGCGCCGGAAGTCATCGCCCGGCTGCGCGAGGTGACGCGCCGCGACTGGCAGAACTCGGAGATGCTGGACTTGAGCGACGAGGGCGTGCTGGCCGATCTGGCCAAGCGCCACCAGGACCACGCCGGCAAGAAGCAGCTGGCGCTGAAGGGCGGCAAGAAGAAGTAGCCGCCCTCCGGCGGATCAGACCACCGTCTGCGCCAGCTTGCCGCTGCGGTAGGCGGCCGCCACCTCGAGCAGCGCCATCGGCTTGATCTTGCCGGCCTGGCCTTCGCAGCCAAACTCCAGGTAGCGCTGCTTGCAGACCTTGTAGGCCGCCTCGCGCGCCGGCTTCAGCCATTCGCGGGCGTCGAACTTGTCCGGGTTCTCGGCCAGGAACTTGCGCACGGCACCGGTCATCGCCAGGCGGATGTCGGTGTCGATGTTGATCTTGCGCACGCCGTGCTTGATGGCTTCCTGGATCTCCTCGACCGGCACGCCGAAGGTTTCCTTCATCTTGCCGCCGTACTGGTTGATGATGGCCAGAAGTTCCGGCGGCACGCTGGAACTGCCGTGCATCACCAAGTGGGTGTTCGGGATGCGCTTGTGGATCTCCTTGACTCGGCCGATCGCCAGGATGTCGCCAGTGGGCTTTCGGCTGAACTTGTAGGCGCCATGGCTGGTGCCGATGGCGATCGCCAGCGCGTCGAGCTGGGTGGCCTTGACGAAGACCGCGGCCTCCTCGGGGTCGGTCAGCATCTGGCTGTGGTCCAGCTTGCCGACCGCGCCGATGCCGTCCTCCTCGCCGGCATCACCCGTTTCCAGGTTGCCCAGGCAGCCGAGCTCGCCTTCCACCGTGACGCCCACCGCATGTGCCAGGTCGACCACCTTGCGGGTGACCTGCATGTTGTACTCGAAGCTGGCCGGCGTCTTGCCGTCTTCCATCAGCGAGCCGTCCATCATCACCGAGCCGAAGCCCAGGTTGATGGCGCCCTGGCACACCGCCGGCGAAGTGCCGTGGTCCTGGTGCATGACCAGCGGGATCTGCGGATAGGCCTCGGTGGCGGCCTGGATCAGGTGCTTGATGAAGGGCTCACCAGCGTACTTGCGGGCGCCCGCGCTGGCCTGCAGGATCACCGGCGCGCCGACCTCGGCGGCGGCGGTCATCACCGCCTGCACCTGCTCCAGGTTGTTGACGTTGAAGGCCGGGATGCCATAGCCGTTCTCGGCGGCA
>Ga0316603_10001060_pt1 | contig 14364 bp, 8 predicted proteins | sample OWC_soil_day10_n_FD_207649 | JGI IMG/M metagenome (GOLD analysis project Ga0316603, IMG submission 207649) | Wetland soil microbial communities from Old Woman Creek delta, Ohio, United States - OWC_soil_day10_noCT | ecosystem: Environmental > Terrestrial > Soil > Wetlands | place: USA: Ohio...
CCCGCCTCGCATACAGAATGTTGCGATGGCGAGTTTCCGACGGAAGCGCGACTTGCGGGAGGACTCGGCACGGGGAGCTGCCAGCATGGAAATGGCACCGGCAAGATTGCCAGTATCAAAGATTTGTTTTGCTCCAGCAAGCTGTTTTTCAAGTTCGGCATCCATAGCTGTCAGGATCGATGCGGGGACAGTCGGCCCGACAGAACCCGCCGCTGATAGCACGGTATCATCGATCCACGCGCTGGTGGCGGGGTCGGCAAAGCGCGTCCCGTCAGCAAAGCTGAGTGATGTAAGCTTTGGGACCCTCTGCACTAGGAGTGCAAGTTCGGACATGACGGCCGCACGAACGGCTGAATAGTCCGGTCCCAACGCCTCCAGGGCGATGACGGTGAAATGTTGCATGTCCAGCCAGAGATGGAACGCCGGCTGGCCGAGACTCACCTCGCATTCCTCCAGGAGCGCACTCCAGTTCTTGCTTTCCCGGAGACCAGCCAGGAAGTTGCGGCGTTGCACCGGGGGAGCTTCGAGCTTGGTTTTGCCATTTTCATGTGGAGGTAGCGCCAGAATCGGGTCCCACCGGAGGCTCCGCAGGAGCCGGTAGGAGGTGGGACTCTTGGGATTCTGATCCCGGAAGAATTTTGCCGCCTGCTTCACCAGGGCAGTCGCATCCTGTGCGGTCCGGAGATCACCCTGTGGGGCGGCACCCGCAGGTCCGGGTTCACCGGCTGGTCGGCTTTGCAATTGCCCTGCCGGACTCGCTGCTGCGGGTGGGGCGGCGGACGCTGGCTTGGGGACCCGGTTCAAGCATTTTTCAACAGCCTGTGACAAACCGAGAAGCGAAGGAGGGCTCTCCGGCATCTTCTCCGAAAATTGCTGCTGGAGACCCTTCAAGGTGTCTCGCGCGCGCTCCAGAGGTGTTCGGTCTGCCTCCCTAACCTGCGCGTAGGCAACGCTGTCATCCAGCTTCGCCGTCAGAAACTCCAGCGCGCCCTTGCGTGCCCCGGGGCGGTTCTTCCCGGGGAAGAGGCCCTCCCAGAAGTCCCGGACGAGAATCTCGATGGCCGAAAGGCCTTCGGCCAGCCCTGCGAACGATTCCTGCTGCCAGAGCGCAAAGCAGAGATAGCTGGCTACGCGGATGTCTTTCGATTTCTCCGTGAGGACGCGGGAAGCCGTCTGGCGAATCAGCTGGTAATCCGGGCCGGCACTTTGCTTCACGACGCTTCCCCGTTGATCGAGCTGCTTTTCGGCCTCTGCGCGATCCGTCTTCTTGACAGCACCTCTCGTCGCATCCATCATCTGCCGAAGCTCTGAAGCACGCTCCTGGTCGATCTGGCCGCTGACAGTGCCCAGCTTGTCGATCTGCGCCTTGATCGCCAGGAAATCGTCCTCGTACGAGATATCCTTCCCACAGGGGTTATCGCCCGGAATCGGGCGGCGCACTCCCTGGAGTAAAGCGGAGAGTGCAACTTGCGCGCCCTCTTGTGATGTAGGTTGTTCGTCAGCCATGGTCGTGGAAAATAGGTTCAAGAGTCCTTAGAAGTCTATGAGATCGCCGCAAGGCGGTCGAGCAGAGTGTCCAGATGGAGAGTCTCTTCCTGAAGGAGCGCCTTAAACCGCACTGGCGCCTCTCTCCCCCTCTCGAATCGCTCCAGAACGCAGATCGTGTCGGATTCCAACTCCGGTTTGATAAGGTTTACCAAGTTCTTTGGAGATGGCGGACGGAAAAACAGATGCACAGCCCCACCAGATCCAGAGCTTCCAGTGGTCCAGAAGAGAAGAGGGGTCACGGCATGCTGCTTGATCAATCGGAGGCTCAGGTCGAGCCAAAAGCTTGTCTCGAGACAGGAACGGGAAGACGCTGCCGAAAGCGGGAATCGGAGTCCGAGAGAGAGACGGACAATAGGACGCTGCCTGAGCGGCAATAGTAGATCGGCAAGACTTTCGAACACGGCATGTATGACCGGCACGTCAGGGGAGCCAAAGAGCTCCGTGCAGAAGTCGCCCAGTGTCGTGCCTTGGAGAAACCGCCGGTACTCTTCATCGCTGTTTGCGCACTCCACGGGAAGACTCAGTGCCTGTGTCCGCTCGGCGATTTCCCGTGCATCGAGCCCATCCATCGCGAGTGACACAAACTCCCGCGCATTCTCCAGGAAGGACGCAAACGCCGCCGGGGCAAGATAAACGTTTTTTTCTCCGTACCGGAGCCGGTCCACGAGGAGCGATACCACGAAAGGATACCGGCGGCCGCTCCTGTCCCTGCTCGGAAGCATGTGCCCGACCAGAAACCGGTCCGAATTTTCCGGCCAGAAGATGAAGCTGTACGCCGGCGAGTTCTCAAACGACGTATCCCATTCCGTCCGGAGAAGCTGCTGTGCATGGTAGAGACCATGATGCAGCCACTCGTCGAGGGCGAGCGTCTCGCGCGCGGTAGCGTTATAGCGGACGAAATCCGCAAATGCGGGGAGTTTCCCCAGACAGCCTGCAGGATAGAGACCAGTCGCACTCATTCGACAGGATCTCCTGATCACTCTCTGTGGTGTCGCTAGTTCAGCCGATCCGGAAATTTGACTGCCACCGCACGGGGAGAAAACGGATTGTGGGTGCTCGTCTCTGCCTTGAACAGGCAGGGAACAACAATCCCGGTTTTGAACATCCAGCGATAGCGAATCTCCGCTTTGCTACCAAGCTGACGCCTCTCCGCCCGAGACAAAAGCCGGAAGAGCCCCCAGTCCCCCTCTGCAGCCATGGAATCTACAAGGCTCTCTCCGAGCCCGATACCGAGCAGGGAACGTTCATTGATGAGCTTGATCACCGCCCCACGCATCGCCTGGCCTCCGGGCCAGCTAAATTTGGCTGGCTTGGTCCGATCTTTTTTCCATTCGAGATTGGCCTCCTGATCGCCAATAGTCAGGCAAATTCGGTCAAAATCGGGGGACTCCTCGCAAGAAGTCGGTGCCTCGATGTGCACATCGACATTTATTCCGAGATCGTTCCCCTTGAAAAACGCCTTGGTGAAAAAATCCGCACTCTGCAACCCCTCGCGGGCAGCCTGGGAGATCCCAATTCCCATCCCTTCCCATTGCCGGGCCTCCCAGTCGCCTCCCTCAGCGAAGAACGGCTTCATTTCGAGTTCGAGAAACGCCCCGAGTTTCCCGGTCGAGGAAAAGAACTGAGTAACATCGCCGAGTGGAGCATCCCGGCTCGAGGACGCATCGAACGGGTAGGCTCCCGCCAGCAATCGCTGATACGAGTCGCAGACTTCCGCGCGCCAAAGCTGGTTCAGGTACCCTTGTGTCGTGCTAAAGATTGTGCGCCCCACCTGGACCAAAGCAGGGACGAGCAAGTTGCTCATGGTCTCTCGAGTTGACGCGTCGCGCAACTTGAGCAGCTGGCGGATCTCGCGAAGGGCATCGCCCAACGCCGAACTCTCCCCCTTCATGATCTTTGCGGCATAGGCCTTCGTGTTTTTCGCTGGGCCCTCCTTTAAAGCCTCAACCTCGTCTCCCACCTTGCTCAGGTCGGTCAGAAGCACCATGAGGTCGCTAGCAGTCTTCTGATCCGGGCTCCCTTCGACGAACTGGTGGAATCCGTCAAATCGCGCGTCCACCGGGTGCCGCAACCAAATCTTCACACCCAACGTGGCCACCTTGTCTTTCGGCTCCTGTAACAATCCCGATTCGAAGCGTGTCTGCTCTACAACCTGCTTGCAGACTTTGAAAAGCGGCGACTCGATCGGATCACCGAGGCGCTTCATCCGGTCGGCGGAAGATGTCAGGTCGGCGAAGGGCTCCACCTGCAGTGCGCCAAGCAGTTTCCACCATTCGGCCGCGTACTCGTGGAAATACTTCTCCTTGACGGCAGCCGACATCTTTGCCCGTTCGCTCTCAGTTGCCAACATCATCTGATCACGGACGTCGAGAACCCATTCCGTCTCCTCCCGCGAGCCGCTCTGCTCACCCTCGATGAGTTTTCCCATCGCTTCCGCACCCGGCTTCGTAAAGAGCCCGGGAACGGTGTACGCTGACTGGAGCGCGCGATCAATGAACGTCACTCCCTGGAGATCCCCCACCCGGCTTCTCAGCTTAGCATACTCGTCGTCCACATTGGGTGCGCCGGCGATGGCACGGGCCGACGCAATTACATCTTTGTTGGCCGGGAAGGCGGTTGTCAGGCTTTCTTCCACAGCCTGGACAAAGTCACGGGCGAAGTACTGCAGGCCATCCCGCATCGCCCCTGCCACCTGTGGACTGAGGAGGCCCATCATTCTGTCCGTAATATACTTCTGATTCTGTTCGTGATCCCGGAGCCGCTCGATGTCAGAGGTGAGGAGGAGATAGCTCTTCAGGTTGTCATAGACTGCTTCCCGCTGGCTACCCGCCTGGCGGAGGCGCGCTTCCAGGACCGAGAGAACACTCCGGCGAACGAGAGGATTTATCTCCTTATAGAAGAGCGCCCGCACGGGGTTGAGGACGGCACCGCTTCTGTCCATGCCGAAGGAGAAGAGATGGGCTTCGCTCAGTTTCTGAATGCGTGCGTAAAGCATGCCGGTCACCTGGACTGTGCGGGCCGAATCTTGCACTCCCTTGATGAGCAACATTTCGCGCGCCGTCTCGTTCAGTTCTGAGCGGCTCGCAAGATAGCCCCGGGTAACCGCAAATATGAACAGCGCTAGTACTGCCGCCGCTGCCACCAGTGTCCCCACCCGTGCAACCCTTTTGCTCCTCTCAGCGCGCGAGGTGAGACGGACAAGCCGCTCGTCCGGAATAATGATGTCTGTGAAGAGATCTTTGATGAAATACGTTTTTGGTTTGATCTCCGGACTGAACTGTTCCGTGACTTCAGGCGGCAATCCGAACCCGGATGCTATGGACTGGATCACCCGATCGATCGGCACTCCCTCTTGCGTGCCGCTCGTAAGATAAAACCCCCGGAAGATCGGGGTTTCTTGATAGGGATTCGGCTGGAGTATTTTGCCGACGAATTGCGACAAGTTATTCTTTGCCGCGAGTACCTGAAGAGGAAAGGCAAAGACCAGCCGCCGGTTTTCCCGTTTCATGCCGGGGCCGAGACGGGCCAACCGCAGCTGGAGCAACGTCTGGTACAGGAACATGAACTCCTGTTCGAAGACGATACGGGGATTGTCCTTTTGCAGCTCGTCTTTCGAGAATGTGCACCCCCACACCTGGTGGCGCTGGACGCGATTGAGGTCCTCGAAAAATTCCACGAAGCCGTTGAGCAGGTCACACTTCGTGAACACAAGGTAGACAGGAAACCGGACACCAAGCCGTTGAATAAGCTCGTCGATCCGTTTGCGGACATTCTTGGCATGCATATCCACTTCGTCCGACGAGGCATTGAGCAGATCGGCGACGCTCACCGCAATGATAACGCCGTTGATGGGCTGCCGGCGTCGGTGCTTCTTGAGGATGTCGAGAAAGGCCAGCCACTCTTCCTTGTCGTCCTCCTCGGTCATGTACCGGCCAGCCGTGTCCAGAAGGATTGCAGAGCTGGTGAACCACCAGTCGCAATTGCGTGTCCCGCCGACACCCTGAATTTCACGATCCGCGCCGAACGGGAATTCCAGCCCCGAATTCCTGATTGCCGTCGTCTTCCCCGCAGCCGGCGGCCCAATCATCATGTACCAGGGGAGCGCATAGAGGGCGGCTTTCCCGCTACGGCCTTTCCCGAGCTTGGATTTCTTGAGCGACTCGATCGCCCCCGCGAGCTGGCCACGGAGCAGTTCCACCTCTTCCCGCTTCTCGGGCCGTAGACCCATCACATGGTCTTCGCTCTGGGCCTTGATCGACTGCTCGAGCTCATTCGCCCCGCGTTCCGATGCCATCCTTTCGACCATGAGGAGGACGATCCAGAGCACGAGGATGACCAGGGTGATCGCGAAACTGATCGTCACCGAGAGGCCATTCAGCCACCAACCCACGACCCAGGTCAGCACGATGAGGACCAGCAACCCTATCGTGACGGCCAGCCGGCGTCTGCTCAGAAGATTCGTGAATGTGCTCATGGTTGTCAGCTCTTCGATAAGGTCATGGACAGGACAAGTGCCGCAGAGTAGGTGGCCCGCTGAACCGCCTGGACGGTATCATCGGATGCCCCCTGGATGAGCACCCTCATCACGATGAAGAAGAGGACACCGATGGCAACGGCCACGACGCCGATGACCCACGCGGGGATGTCTTTTGAAACGGCCTCGAGCACGCCTTCCTGTGGTTTCCCGTGAGGGGAGAGCACCTGGGGAGGCCGGGTTTCGCGGAATTTGAAAAGTTCGGCCCGGATATCCTCAATCAGGCCTCTCAGGGCCTCCGGATCGCTGTGGTGGTACTTTCCTTTGAAACCCGCCACGAGGCAAAGGTAATAGATCTCCAGTGCCTGGAGGTTGGATTGCGGGCGCTGCCGCAGCTGCTGCAATCGTTTGAAAAACTCCTCGCCAGCGTCGAACCGGTTATATAACTCCATCTGAAGCGGTGAGGCCAGCCATGAGTCCTTGTCGGCAAAGTCAATGCCCGTGATTGCCTCGTCGAGAAAGGCAACGAGAGCAAATTTCGCGGTCTCCAGCTGCTCATACTCGACCCCTGCAGAGCGAGCTTTCGAATCAAGCCGCGACAGAAGATCCTTCATTCTTGTCCGAAGGGTTGCCGGATCGTCCAACTGGCGGGTGATTCGGATTTGCATGATCAGCATCAGAAAATCTGAACAGAGCCCCGCAAGGTCACGGCTTTCTTCAGGTCCATATGAGGTCTGGTGCATGGGATTGCCTTCTTAGTTTTCGTTCACCGCAAGCAGTTCGAGATTGAGTCCCCGGAACTCTCCGGAAACGAAGATTCCCACCGAGCAGTTTTTCCGGATGGAGTCCCAAAATTTCCCAGTCTTTTCAAGCCGGAAGTAGAGAAGGTTCGGGCGCGTGGGCAGCCCCGCGGGCGCACGGGGAGTATGGATGAGCGTCAACCCTTGCAGCGCTGCCCCGACAAGCATATCAATGTCTTCCGGCGCGCCGACTTTGATCTTCTGCGGCAGTTCATCCACCACCTTTCGCTCGGGGAAGTCACCGGAAACAGAGAGGTAGAACTGTGCGTTCCTCAGGAGAGTCTCATCGGGCAGCCGACCGATATACCGCGTTTCGCTCTTCTTTTCGAGACGGATCGGCGTGCAGTTGGTCGAAATTACCGCCTCTAGGAGCTGCATGATCTTCCCTTCCAGGAAGAGGAATCCCGCCGCAGGCGCACCATGGTCGTACGCTGGCCACTCGTTCAACCGCACTTCCATCTCCGGCGAGAATGTCGTCAACTGACCGACCAGCGAAGCGAGAACCTCGTAAAGCGTCGCCGGATGGCATCGAAGCACGCTGTACTCATGGTAGAGAGCTGGGAGGACTGAATTGATGGTTTGCAGGAGTCCGAAAAGTGTCACGTCCGAGGTAGTGAATTCAATCTGTCCCGACGGCTGTTGACGGCGACGCTCCGACAGGGTCTTCCCTTTAGCCACAAGCATTTCCGTGACCCGTCGGGCGATTCCCATTAGGGCGTCCGACGCGGCAATTGAGAGACAGGGAGGCACGAAGCGCCCGTTCAGCGCAAATGTGCCGTCGGAGGCACGGATGATCTCAGCTATCACGAGCGATGAGAATTCCCTGAGTGGCTCGTTGCCAAACATGATGGAGAAATTGGGCCTGCAGACGGTCACCTCCCGCTCGTTGAAACCCGTGTTGTCGTCGGGCAACGTGATGTTGAGCGGAACAAAACGGGCCTGCCTTCCGGGCGCCCCATCGTCCAGAAGACAATTCCCTCCTGCGCTCTTTTCGATGGGAACGGCCAGAGAGACGAACACCGACTGCTGAGACGGCGGAAAGTGTTCTGCGATCTCCCGAGGGGGCGGAGCAGGATCAGTCCCCGGGATGTCAAATGCCATTCCGTCACGGGTGATGCCGCGACACTCCTTGAGGCTGACAATCCCGTTTGCCAGGCTCTCGTTGTCAAACAGGAGGCGCGTAAGGCCCCAGTCCAGTGCCGACAGGGAGCGGATCCGTGCGTTCAGGAGTCCACGGTAATGTCTGTCCCACTGCTGAAAGTGATGGGGATCCAGTGTCATCCCTTCGTACCATACGAGGCGTTCTTGCGATGTCATGGCTTGGCTTTCGTGCTCGTCGGGGTTGTGGATCGTGACAGCAACGGTTCGTGTTTCGCGGAACTGATGCAGCTAATGTACCCTTGAATGAACGCCGGCCGGAAGAACCGCTGCTCCAGGTTCCCCCGGTCTTCCTCCTCAAGCTCGCGGTGATGCTGCTCCATTGCTTTCCACGCAATCCTGTCCGCAACGAGCGGCAGGAACGGGTACGGAATCGACAGCGGGCCCACCTGCAACGGCTTCCTGAAAAGCTCTTCCCTGATCCGCGCCGGATTCAGATGCTTGAGCATGTTTTTCGTCCCGACGTCGACACTCTTCCTGTAGCCATCCAGCAGACCAATGACATGGGGGATCATCTCTTCCGTCTCGCCACTCAGGCGCTCCAGACGGTCACGGGCTTTCGCTTCGCTCACCTCCGCATCCAGAAAGAAGCTGATCCACTCCTTCGGGGTCTGTTTGCTCAAGGCTTCCATCACAGGATCCTGAAACATGGTAGCGCCCGTGAACTCTGAGCGGAAAAGGATGCGTCCCCTCATGATTTTCAATGCCGGCTGTAGGACGATTTCCAGAACGGCTTTCAGACGTTTGAGGGCCGTCGACTCGTCCACGTGCTGAACAGGGGGAGGTGTTTTGACAACTGTCGTCAGCTTCTCTTTCAGCAGCGCAGCCTCTTCCCTCCAACGCCCACATTCCTCCTCAGTCGCAACGAGGTGCTTGATGTTTTCCTCGAGTTGACCAACCTGGACCCTGAGGCGCCTGCACTCTTCCTCTGCCGCTGCAAGGTGTTTTGATTTCTCTTCCGCAGCGATGGCGTCAACAGCCGCCTGCGCATTTAGTCGTTCACACTCCCGCTCCGCCGCATCGACCCGCTGTTTCCAGTCTTCTGTGATGCTGCTCGCCGCCAGGGCAGGCTGCCCGGCGCCTTCTTCGCTTGGAAACAAGGGGGGCCTCTCCTCGGGACTAGGAACAGCCCGAGGGGCAGGAATCCCCGGTGAGGCAGGCCGGTCCCACGCGACAACTTCAATATTGAAGTCGCAGACCCGCACCTTGTCGCCAGGACCGATAAGATGAGGATTCTCTGGCGAGATCCTCACCCCATTCACGTATGTTCCGTTCCGGCTCTTCAGGTCGATCACAGTGAGCCCCTCGGTCCGCTGTTCGATGCGGGCATGGTTTTTCGAGACATTAGGTCTCTCCAGCTGCATCGCATTGGACGGGTCTCTCCCGATCCCAACAACCTCCTGTTCAAAAGGATGGTCTGTTGCGTTCGCGGGGTCACCGTCTTTCCAAAGCCGAAGGTGGAGAGTCATTTTGTCAGAACCATTTTCCTGACATGGGAGAAGCGCTGTCCACCACCCAGAGGGACCGCTGTGAACCGATAGATGTATATGCCGCTTGCGATTCCGGTGCCATCAAATTCCTTGGTCCTGAACCCTTCCCGCTGGTTTTCATTAACGAGAGTAGCTACCTTTCGGCCCAGAAGGTCAAAGACCTCCAGAAGAACGTGTGAAGGGGAAGGCAAGCCATACTGGATTACGGTCATCGGATTGAAAGGATTCGGATAGTTCTGAAGGAGCTCATATTGCTGCGGGAGCGCTCCAGTCGATGTCAGCCGGTCCCGGGTGTAGTCGCTGTTTCCAACAATGAGGGAGAACCGTCGGCAGCTGTTTTCTCCCCTGCTTGAAAAATGGTACTCGGGCGTTGCCCTGAGGTCCGCGGAGGCCTTCAGATCGAGATCGACGACCCAGACATCGAATGTCGCCGGAATAGACTCGAGGCCGCTGAAATGGAGATCCACTTCTCGGGTCATGTTGGTCGTCACCTCAAAGCCCCATGTTTCCCCTTCATCGGGAGTCGGGCGGGCATCCGTGCAGTATCGGGAAAAGACAGCCTTCCATTCTGGGTGGCTGAAGTAAAGCGAGACGAAGTCCCCGATCTGCGGGGTCTCGGGCCGATCCAGATCATCAAGCGACTTGGATGCCGATGTGGAGGCGATGACCTCATTGTCGGGGTCAAAGGCTGTGCCCGATTTTGCGGAGATGCCTACACTCCAGGTGGCCAAGGCCCTCCCGGCAGGTTCGGCAGGCTTTGGCAGGGGACCTGTCGAGAGATCCGGATTCAGGAAGAGCGTGTCGACACTGGAATTCCCATTGGCAATTGCATATCCTGAAAAGGGATCGAGCCCGCCCGACTCAACCTGCCAGGCGTCGGCATAGCGTCGCACATCGAGGGCACCCAGGCTCTTTCTTCTTAGTTTGGAGAGTGGAACGGTGAAGGCGAACGGGTTCCCCACGAACGTCCATCCCGGGTTCAGCGCAACGGCAAACGGCCTGTCGGTCACGATTGACCGTGCCGATCCCGTACTAAAGGTGCCACCCGATTTTGTGATCAGCCAGAACGCTTTACCAGGATGCATTGACGCGACGGCGGGATACTCCGAGGGTTGTTGGTTGGCCAGCAGCTCGAAAAACCGCCATTTCGTGTTGTCATAGGTCCCAAACGCGCCAACGAGAAGGGTGCTTGCCGCCGGGTCGTCTGCTTGCACAGGAAGAGAAATGAGGCGATACTTCTCCGCCGGGAGCGCCGTCGGTATCTGTATGCCTGGAGCAGCCGCCATCACCCGCACGGAGTAGTAGCCCGCACCGGGCATCCGGGTGTGGGTCCCGCTCGCCGGATCGTCGGCGGTGATGACATACTCCACGCCCCGCACAGTCACCACCTCTCCGGGGATGGTCGCCTGGCCTTCTGCTACGCTGAGCACCATTGGGATGGAAACGAACGCCGGGTCACCACCCCGGCGGTAGAGAAGACTCATCGTTGTGAGTTGGGATCCTCCCCGAACCGACGACACTACCGTGAATGGTGTCGCGGCGTTTGCCGTTGCCACAAGAACGTGTTGGATATTCACGGCGTTGAATCTGGGCCAGGAGATAAACCCGCCGTTGAGCGTGTAGACGCCAGAGGCGGACGAACCTGGCGGGGCGGTCTGCCCCGCCGAGCCCAGCATAGAGTATATTCCCGATTGCGCTACCCCTCCAGCGACCGTCAGGTTCGAACTCGTCAGAGCGACCTGCGCAGTGGATGACGAGCAGAATGCAATCAGGAGAAGCACGGTCATCAATCTCATGGTCTGACTCCCATTTCCATGTGTGGTCAATTGGTGTTCCCACTCATTTCGGGCCACGCTTCCTTCAGCATTCGTTCGTTGAATGACTTGTCCTGTTCCGGTGTGGCAAGGCGCTCATCTTCGTAATATCGTCGCTTGCAGACCACCCGGTACGTGAACGGCGCATCTGATGTCCCTTGTTGGAGCTCAACAACGTCGAAAGAAGTGGTACTCTTGTTCGCTACAAAGACGCCGCGACAGTCGCCTTCCAATTGCACAAAGACCTTCATCGGGTGGAGAGCATCGACTGTGACGGTCTCAAGGAATCGTGCATCGAGTTCCACATGTGCCTTCCCGCCCACCAGGCGCGAGGTACCATAGTCCGTGAAGTAGACCTCAGCTGCTTCCTCCGAAAAGAGCCGGACTGTTGACCCATCATTCACCTTGACGGTCGCGGGCTTGGTGGCTGTCCAGTTTACAGAAGTCGAGGACACCGTGAGATCTCCCCCGGTAATGACTGCGTTCCCATCCACGTAGAGAGCATAACCTGTCCCTAATATCAAGCCGCTTCCTCGCCGGTACTTCGCATACAAACCAGCGGAATTGAACCTGATCCCCCCCGTATTCCAGGAATAGCCAAGCCCATAGTGCATCTCATATTCGTTCGTTCCGTAATATGTGCGCTCCAGCGGAAAACCTACTTTCGCAGATGTTACTGCGCCGTCAGCGAGGTCCACGGTCGCGACTGAGGCATCGGCAATCTTGAGTGAATTCACCACACTGTCGGCAAGATCCGAGGCTACAATTGACGCATCAATGATCTTGGCGGATGTTACCGCATTGTCGGCCAGGTCTGCTGTCACAACGGTGGCATTAGCGATCTTGGCAGACGTCACCGAGTTGTCGGCAAGATCCGCGCTAGCGATGGCACCATCTGCGATCTTGGCCGAGGTCACTACATTATCGGCCAGATCGGGGGTAGTGATTCCGGCGTCAACGACCTTCGCGGAGCTCACAGCATTGTCGGCCAGATATGTCCCGGTGATCCCGCCATTCTTGACGCCGATCGTGACTGTTGGGCCATTCGCTCCGGTTATATCAAGGGTGTTGTTGGTATTCTGGATGCCCGTAATCGGGCCTCCGGTGCTGCCCGCCCCGGCATTGATCGTAATAGTGTTCCCGCTCGCGTTAACCGTCGCACCGCCGGTTGCAACGAGCTCAATGTTGTCCTTGAGTCCGTTCAGGCCTTTCACCACCTGCGCAGAAGGGATCTTTGTGCTCGTGACCGCATTATCCGCAAGATCGGCAGTTGCAATAGTAGCATCGGCAATCTTGCTGGAGCTTACCGCATTATCAGCAAGCTGTGTCCCGGTGATCCCGCCATTCTTGACGTTGATGGTGACTGTTGGGCCACTCGGTTCGGTCACAAGAAGCGTGTTGTTGGTGCTCTGGATGCCTGTGATCGGGCCTCCGGTGCTGCCGGCTCCGGCGTTGATCGTAATTGTGTCCCCGCTCGCGTTGACCGTCGCACCGCCGGTTGCAGCGAGCACGATATTGTCCGTAAGTCCATTCAGGCCTTTCACCACCTGGGCCGCAGGGATCTTTGCGCTGGTGACGGCATTGTCGGCGACATCATCAGCATGAAGAGCCCGTATAGCAAATGGGGAACTCGTAAACAGAAATCGTGGGGTCATTTCGGTTTCCCCCTCAAGAGTCACGCCCAGCCACCGTTCGCCAGCAGCAGTAAAAAGCGTTGCCGGGAAAGGTGTCACGGAACCAAGCCTGACGGTGAATACCCCACTGGTGAATGGCACATCCGCCTGAATTTCGGTCCAGATAGCCGTCCCCCCTGCGGCTGCTTCGTAAATGGAAAACGTGAGATTCTTCGGACCCTTGATCGGAACCCCGGCGCTGTCCAACCTCCCCTGATAGTTAATCGTCGAAGGCACCTGCGCAATGACGAGCGAAGGGATCAGTATACCGAAGACGATGGGAAGCAAGCTGAAGCGTTTCATGGTCACCCTCCTGAGTTACTCAAGCTCAAACGATACTGTTCGAATGGAAACAATTACGGAAGGACAGGCGGATCAGCCAATTTCGGCGGGGGGGGAATTACGGTTCCGTTCCCGTCGTCCCCGGTCAACAGCAAAAGAGCCACACCACCTGCAACAAGGACACCCCCACCAACGAGAACCCACGTGTTCTCATACCATGCGACCTCTTCCTTTTGCTTTACTGGTTCCACAGGGGCCTTCGACGCCATTTCCTGACGGACCTTCTCAACCTCGGCAGCAAAAGGTGGATTCTCGGGGGAAGGAACATAAGCTGGCACAAGCTGCAAAAGCTGTCTTATCGCCGATTCCGCTTTGGTGACCAGGCTCTTGGCCAGGTAATTCTGGGCCAGAAGCTCGTACGCCGGCATCTTCAAATCAGTCGGGAAGTTCAACGATCGAAGTGACTCCTCGAGAATCCTGATAGAGGAATCGAAATCCCCGTTGAGGTATTTGTTCTCTGCCTCTTTGATTTTCTTCGCATAAACGTCGCTCTCCTGTTGTAGCGCCGCCACAAGTGGCTCACCGGGCAGCGCCATGATTATCAGGAAGGCGAGCAAACAAGTCGCTCTGCTCTTGCCAATTCGTCGGATCATGGCGATGTTCTCCTGACTTCTTGAGACTGTGAAGATGTTGCGGTCATTCCGGCCTGGACACTGACGCGCCGGAAGCACTAGGGATGCTTAAAAGCGTTTTTCCTCTTGACCAATTCAGCAATCTCGCCGATGCGACTGCTGTTGAGTTGGTAAGCATGTTCAATGCCATGCCCCGTCGGGGCAGGGATTGTTTTCTCATTCAGGTACCCCTTCTCCACGAGGCCCCTGAGTGCGGCCTGGAGGTCATCGACCATCCTGTCGATCTTGTGCCCCAGAATCCAGAATCGGGCAATTCCCTGGATGGTGTCTTTTCCCTCCGGGTTGTCGAGCAAGTACTGAAGGATCTCTTTTTCGAGTTGGGACTGTTGTTGCGGCATCGGGGTCGGTGGCATGTCGAAAGTCGGTTGTGCAATCCACGTGCCACTTTCTGTCGTTCCCGAAGGACAAAAAACGTATCGCTTTCGGAGATTGG
>Ga0316603_10001061_pt1 | contig 14360 bp, 8 predicted proteins | sample OWC_soil_day10_n_FD_207649 | JGI IMG/M metagenome (GOLD analysis project Ga0316603, IMG submission 207649) | Wetland soil microbial communities from Old Woman Creek delta, Ohio, United States - OWC_soil_day10_noCT | ecosystem: Environmental > Terrestrial > Soil > Wetlands | place: USA: Ohio...
GCACGACATTCTGAGGGGATTCGTGGATGCGGGAATCCAGTGTCTCCATCCCCTGCAGGCGCGCGCGTGCGGCATGGATGCCCAGACGCTTGCGCGGGACGTGAAAGGAAAGATCGCATTCTTCGGGGGAATCGACACACAGGAACTTCTTGTGCATGGTACGCCCGACGAGGTGCGGGCAGATGTGCGACGGGTCGTCGCTCTGCTGGGTCCGCACATCATCGTCAGTCCCAGCCATGAGGCGCTCCTGCCGAATGTGTCACCCGCAAACGTTGCGGCAATGGCAGAAGAGGTGCTAAAACACCACTCCCGCCACCAGGATCACGTTTGAAAACGGGGTGGCCTCACCTGTACGCACGAAACTCACATTCGGCTCGTTGCGGCAAAACTCCTTGAAACCCTCGTGAGGTATCTTCTTGAGCGGCACCCCGCCTATCTCACCGTGTATATTCGTGACCATCGCAGGGCTGCGCTTGTCGGCTTCCTCCGCGAGGATCGCTCCTTCAATGTGAAGTTCCTGCAGTACAACCTTCAGCGTCTGGATCAATCCGGGCACACCAACGGTGAGCACAACGTCCGCAATAGGCTTTCCGTGGGGGATCGGAAACCCGCTGTCACAGATCACAAGCTTGTCACCATGTCCCATACCTGCGACAATCCGCGCCAGTTCGGAATGCAGTATGCCTGATTTCTTCATGATACTCTGCTCCTGTTCTCGATGAGACGTCTATACCGTTTCTTTTGTGGTGGTGCCGGGGAAGTGATTTCGTCATGCCACCGTGCGCTATCGCCGATGCCAGGTATCGGGACGGTGATTTCGTCAAGCTACCATGGGCTACTGCCCTATAGCCGGACTGGTCTGCCGTGACCCTCATGCCATGTCATTCGAGACCTGGATCAGAAGCGAACCCTCTTCAACTGCATCTGTTTCCTTCTCGACGACTCTCATTCCCCGTGCTTCCGGTACGTGGACACGCAGGAGGAACCTCCTCCGGATTGGACCGCTCCATTGGACGGTCATGCCGCCCGCTCCGCCGGTCACCGTCACATCTGTGTTTCCTTCATCCTCGCGAATTGTGTACGATGCCGATCCAGTGGAAGAAGGATAGAGATCCAGAAGAAGGGGATCGATTCTCCCTTCCGGAATCCTCATTGCAGAACGCATGGATGGAATGATCGCGCCCTCCCGTACGTATAGCGGCAGCCTGTCCAATGGAACCCGGAGGTGGAGTGTACGCGGACCATTCAGCTGTTCACCCGTCCAGTAGTCTATCCATACCCCTTCCGGCAGATAGACGGATTTCCTCCCCGACCGGTGGACTACCGGTGCGACCATCAGCCACGGACCGAGCATGTACTGCTGGTCCTTGTCCAGGGCGTTCGGGTCGTCGGGCCACATCAGCGCCAGCGCACGGATGACCGGCATACCCGTCCGACTCGCTTCACGCGCCGTGGAATAGAAATACGGAAAAAACTGATACCGCAGATTGACATACGAGCGTACGATCCGGAGGGCATTTTCTCCAAACACCCATGGTTCGCGTGGACTGTCGCCATGCATGCGACTGTGCGAGCAGAAGAGACCGAACTGCGCCCATCGGACATAGAGCTCCGGGTCAGGCATCCCCCTGTACCCCCCGATGTCATTGCTCCAGAACGGCACACCGGACAAGCCCATGGAGAGTCCGCCGCGGATCGTGCAGCCCAGACTGTCAAAATCTGCAGCCGGATCTCCGGACCAGCAGACAGGTGTGCGCTGGCTGCCGCCGGTAGCGGCGCGTCCCCACACTGCGGAATGCCCCCGCTCGTCGCGTGTCACTGCTGCAACCGCTTCATTGTAAAGCAGCGGATAGAGATTGTGCATGGATGCGCCGGTCTGTCCGTTGTGGAAGAGCGCGTCACGAGGGATGTCTTCCCCGAAGTCGGTCTTGAAGACATCAGCACCCATGCGCAACACGGGACGATGGAGATCCTGAAACCATCGTACCGCATCCGGATTGGACATATCGATGATTGCCACCCGCGCATTCCAGGATTGATCCGGAGCGGCTTCACGGACGATGCCATCGGGGCGGGGGGCGAGCGACAGACCATAATCAATGATGTATACACTGCCATCGGGTCTGCGCAGAAAATACCCCCTCTCCTGTCCCGCCGTGAACAGATCACTTTCCACAGAGATATACGGATGCTCCCAGAGACACAACCGGAGCCCCTTCTCATGAAGTCCTCCGATGTATCCCTCCGGATCCGGAAATGCATCGGTGTTCCAGCGGAAGTCGCAGTACTTCCGCCAGGTCATCCACCAGGGATCGACATGCACGACATCGGCCGGGACCTGATGCTTTTCCAGTCCATTCACGAGTGATTCCATCGCCGCCGTGTCGCGATACGTCCCCCCCGACGAGATCCACAGTCCAAATGTCCACCGCGGCGGGACCGGTGCATATCCGGTAAGGTCAGCATACTTCTTCAGGATTTCTGCAGGGCTTGAACCAGTCACAATGAAGAAGCGGAGGGAAGGAGCCTCGACGGTGACCGTGCAGGATTGACAGGATGTGGTTCCCAGATCCCAGGTGATCCTCGCCCCGGTGTCCAGAAACAGTCCGTACCCGCGCGAACTGATCAGCAAGGGGATGTTCTTGTGCGACCGTTCGCTCGTGGATCCGAATGCATCCTGCGTCCACGACACGATGCGCTGGCCTCTCCGGTTAAGCGGAAGGAATTTCTCCCCCAGTCCAAAGAGATGCTCGTCAGAGTCGAGATGAAATGAAAATGAGAGCGCGGGGATGTTTCCTGCCGACCGGGCGTATCCGAGTGGAAGGACAAACGGACGGCCGAGGCCATCCACGTCTCCCGGGTTGTCACGGAATATATCCCGTTCCGTCCGATCCATAAGACTGAGCGTGAACGGGTTTCGGGCGATGCGCAGTGTACCCGTATCGGTGGCAAGTGTCACACCGGCAGAGGATTCCGTCACGCTCGCCGCAGCCACATTCGGGGAGGCAGTGGACGTGCTTCCAGCTCTGAATGGGGATTCTTCGCCGGCATCCGAAGGAGACATTGCCCGGGACATTGCCGGGGTCCCTGCTCGGGTCGTTGCCCGGGTCCCTGCCGCTGGTTCTGCTCCATCGTCGAAGGGAACCGGATGCACCGTCAGCATGCCTGTTTCCGGAGGGACGACCTCCCCTTCGGGAAGGATGACTCCCTGCCAGACCCCTGCGCCCATTGCAGCGAAGTGCAGGCGCACAGACTCGCCCGCTGAGGTCAAGGCGCGCAGCTCAACAACCGATGCACCAGGAATGCTGTGGGTGATATGCGAAATCCACTGGTACCCTTCCGGGGCGTTATGGGGAGTCGGAGTCACATTGCCTCCAGTACGGAGAATCGCAGTGGCATGGAGTGGGGGTCAAATTGCCTCCAACACCGAGAATCGTAGTGGCACGGAGTCGGAGTACACTGTTGCCTGAACTGAGAATTGTAGAAGCATGGAATGTGGGTCACACTGTCTCCAGAACTGAGAATAGCAGGAGCACGATGAGAAGTCTGAACCACAGGCGCCACAGTGCCGATGGAGGTGACGACAGAGCCAGCCGAGTTGCCGTCTCAGCAGCAATGCTGATCGGCTCTTTGTCCGGGGCCTGTTCAGGGTCGGATCATTTCCGGTTTATGACGGGTTCTTTGATGGTGGCCGTTCGATCAGGTGCGAGATTTCGGCGATATCCGTTTCGGGCCACGAGTCACCCAGAATGCCGTTCGTGATATCCACGTTGATAAACAGCCCCCTGTAGGTCGGGGCGGCATTCAGAATCCGGCTCACATAGTCCTTCATGCCGTTGAAATGCACATCCCTGTGCAGCCCGACCCTGCATGCAAGAACGACCTTTCCGCCATAGTGCTGCAATACCCTTTCGTAAGAGGCTTCACTTGCGCCAAACTCGAGACCGCGAAGATTCCGCACCTTGTCGAGACTGGGGAACTGGTGCGTCCAGTCGCCGCATGAATGCATCGCGATGCCGCCGAATTCTTCGGACAGCATGTTCATGTATGGCACGCTGAATGTGTCATGCATCTCCGGTGACATCATGACGCATTCGTCATTGGCAATCGAGACACCCGTCCCGTCGGGCATCCAGGGTTGGAACATGCTTGGCACAAACTCCACTCCGGCGCGCTTTACGATGCTCCGTTGCGCGTGGACCAGAGTGATGATGAAGTCCGTCACTGCCTTCAGGAGACGATGGGCTGCGCGGGGATCCGTCACGATCAGAGAAAGGAATTCCGTGTGCCCGGCAATCAGCGCGGCAGCATCCAGCGGGCCCTGCACATCCGTAAGCCGGATGGGAAACAGTCCCGCTGTGCGCTTTATGTAGTACCGTGTGTGATGCAGGATCCGCGGGATTTCACCGTCGTCGAGTGTGGGAGTGCGAAGAGCGAGCACGGATTCCGGCTCGCCGTCACAGGCAGGCTTCACTGCGGGAAGATTGTCATCCCACCAGATAACCTCGCTGCCGAATGCAGAAGGAATCGAAACCACCCCGAATGCCGGGCAGAGCGAAGGTACTACGTCGCCCGGGAGTGCCATCTGTGCTTCAAGCTCTTCCAGTTGGGCAAGAAGGAACTGCTCCGGATCCTGCAGGCGCTCGCGCACGGTGCCGGGACCCTCCACTGAGAAGAGGGCGCTGGCCACCGACTTCCCCCCTTTTACCTTCGGTCCCATATACCCGAACATGTACCCTGGACGACCGTCGTTTTCAAGCCGCCACATCTTCCGGAGGAATTCACGGCTGGCGGTGGCAGTGGTCGGGGCAGCGGGCAGGCGTGTACTAGGACCGTCCATACAGCTCGGCTGCCTCCATCATCGCATTGATGTTTTCCAGTGGACTCCCCGGAGGGATATTGTTTCCATCCTGAATGATCAGCCCGCGGTACGGACCGAGCACTTCGATAACCTTGCGTGTCGCTTCCCGGACCTCGACCGGTGTGCCGGTGTGGATCAGCATCGGATTGACATTTCCAAGCAGCACAATCCGTCCGCCCATCACCTGTCCGACATGGTGGAGATTTACCTGATAGCCGAATCCCTGGAACTCATGAATCGCCAGATCCTCAGCAAATATCTCCAGAAGATGATCTGTCGCCCCACACATGTGAAGGCTCAACCGTCCATCGAAGTGAAACCGCAGCTCTTTCTCGAAGGGGAGCACGAGATCCCGGTATGTTTCGGCAGAGAGCGAGACCGCAAGATCGTCGGTCCAGGCGAGATCCCGGGGCGATGGAAGATTCTCTTCCTCAGCACAGAAATCCAGATATGCAATCAGTTTGGCAGTGACGATGCGCAGCAGCTCCCGCACGAATTCAGGGCGCTCCTTCACCGCCAGGAAGAGTTCCGTGATCCCCATGAGATCGCCGGCGACTCCAAAGGGGCCATCAGAAGTGTGGGTGAGTGAAGGATTCTCTCCCGGGTAAAAAACCTGCCCCCCCTGGAACCTGACGGGATAGCGGTCCGCCACCTCCATCATCTTCTTCCGGTAGAGGATCTGGGCACCGTTGAGTCCCGAATGGACGAATTCCATCCCCTCCAGAATGCGGAGGTCGTGGTCTGTGGAGACCCAACCCGGACCGACCCACGGAATATCGTCTTCGGGAAACATGATTTCGCACCCGAGGCTCCCGGCTTCAAACGTGTTCTGGAAATCTGTCCAGGCACCTACCCAGGGACCCGTGATCGTGTAGGCATCCGTCCGGACGTTTTCCATCAGCCACTTCTGCGCGAGGATCTGCGTCCGCAGCATGGTTTCAGGATCACGGTAATACTCCCTGAACGACGTTCCGGTCTTGGGTACCAGAAACCGGTGGGCAATCGCAGGGATGACGGGGATTCGGTCCGGGATTTCGAAACGGCGGACTGCTTCCACCCGTGCCTTCCGCGCCTCGATTGCTTCAGCAGGTACGCCGATTTCGATGACGGAATTCATAGCAGGGATCCGGGAGGATTGTATGTGCCATCGTCCCAGCATCCGCAGGAGCTTCGCAGGACCAGCGATGTCTTCACGATGACATCTTCTGCTGATGTCACGCTGCCTTTGACCACCGCAAGCAGCCGCTCGGCAGCCGCCTTTCCAAGTTCATAGGCCGGCTGGCGCATCGTGGTCAGAGGAACCGGCATCAACGGCGCACGGATATCATCGGAGAAGCCCACCACAGCCACATCCCCGGGCACTGACAGCCCCCGGTCCAGCACGGCTTTGATTGCCCCGTACGCCGCTGGGTCATTGATCGCGACCACAGCACGCGGACGCCGTGATTCCGGCAGATCAAGCAGCTTCATCATTGCGGCATAGCCGCCCGTTTCCTGAAATCCCGATTCCAGGATGAGCGATTCGTCGCAATGCATGCCGCTTTCTTCGAGGGCGCGTTTGAATCCGTTCAGCCGTTCCCGGCCTACAGAAAGGTGAAGTGGTCCGGCAAGATGCCCGATGCGCTGGTAACCATGCGCGATGATGTGGTGTGTGATGACCCGCGCGCTTTCTTCATCATCGATGCTCACGCACGAAGCGCCAATACCCCGGACACACCTGTCGAAGAACACAAGCGGCACACCGACTTTCATGAGCTGCCGGTAGATCGTGTCATCCTGCACATCCTGCGCCGCGGAGAGCAGGATTCCATCCACCCGTTTGGACTCAAGCATCTGTATGGCATCCCGTTCACGCTCAGCGGTTTCGGCGGAATGGGTGAGGATGAGATGATATCCCGCCTTGTACGTGACTTCCTCTATCCCCCTGATAGCTTCGGGGAAGAAGGAGTGAGAGATCTCGGGGACCACAACACCGATGGTGAATGTCCTGTTCAGTGCCAGGCTCTGCGCAATCTGGTTCGGCCTGTAGCCCAGTTTCTTGGCCGTCTTGAGGACGATCGCGCGCGTGCGATCGTCGACGTTCGGCCTGCGATTGAGTACCCGCGAGACGGTCATCGCGGAGACTCCAAGAGCTCGGGCAACATCCCGCGCGGTCACGCGGGACACAGACTGCCGCTGAAGCTTGGCTCTTGTGCGTCGTTTCCGGGGCATAGGTTAACCAGATCAGCTACTTCGCTTGAAGCACAAACGTCCTCTGTATGTAACCGTGCGCCGACTCATCAAATGTCACGCGCACTTCTCTCTCGTCGCTCCGCCTTCCGGAACGGACTTCAGCTCCGGTCGCGGTCAGGTGCTGACGATTAAACAGTCGCACGGGAAACACCCCTGTCGTTCCTCCCATTCCCTCGACGTCCACAGTGAGCACGCCGTCCTTCCAGTTGGAGGCCAGTATCCGGTGCCAGCGCGTGGTGTCGCCCGGCGCAGGACGGGGGACAACCGGAACAAGGGCAATGCCACCGGTGTGTTCGAACACCACGGTCACGGGTTTGTCCACATGCACTGCGACCGGATTCCTGAGGAGTCCGTTCATGGTTTCTGTTTCCCGGCTCCGGGGGACGCCATCGATGAGAATGCGTTCGATCTTCATCCCGGTGAACATCTCCGGAGCAAGCATCACGTCGCATCCGGGGCCCTCTGTTCGTTTGAGCGTAATCACCAGTGTGGAATTGGTCCGCGCCAGTGTCATGTTCAGCACGGTCGATCCCATGCGCAGGCGTTCGACGGTGACGCTGTCCCAGTCGGCCGGGAAACGCGGGGCGAGCGATGCCAACGACGCCGGCGCATCCGGTTTCCATCCTATCAGGCCCTCAATCGCCGGATGAAGGATATTCGTCTCCGACCAGCACTGGTGGAAACAGACGCCGCTCGGCCTGTAGACGGATCCGTGCATCACTTCCTCGACGAAGCCCAGTGCCCAGTTGTTCTTGATGAGCATGACCTCTTTCAAATGGGTGAATCCCTGTACAGAATTTCCATAGGAGAATTCTCCCAGCGAGGTCCATCCTGTGAATAGCGGCCAGACAGCACCTTCCTGATAGCTTCTCGGGTTGAAAAAGCGGGAATCTCCGCTCAAGCCGCGCACTCCCCAATCCGTGGAGAATGCATGGCCGGGATATGCCCTGAGCAGAAACGGTGCCTTTGCCGGGTCAACCATGCCATAGATCAGGCCGACGGCGGGGAACGCGGTGAGTTCGCTGGCAAACGTCCCGTTCCGGGTCTTTCCATGACTGAAGAATTGCTTTTCCGGAAGCCAGAAATCACGGTTCAGGATTTCCCGGACGCGCCGGGCGTGTGTCAGATATCCACTCTGCAGTTCCGGTTTCCCTGCAATCACCGCGAGCGCCGCGGCATCTTCCAGCGCCCTGGCCCAGAGCACCGAGAGATAATATTCACTGTGTGTGCCGAAGAGCTCACCGCCGGGCTCGACCCATCCGTGGCCCACGTTGGTATTCTCGATCAGCCCGTCGCTATCGGTGTCAGTGGAAAAGAGAAAATCCATCGCCTTCTTCAGGTGAGGCCAGCTCTGTTTGATGAAGGCTGCATCGCCGGAGGCACGCAGGTAGTGACTCGCAAGCATGATATACATCGGGGTTGCGTCGGAAGCGTCGAAGTGAACGACACCGCTCGTTGCAAGTTCGTGGAAGATCTTGCCACTGCGGTCCTGCCAGGCCTGGTACAGTTCGAGCTGGTGTTTAACCGTCTCCAGATCTCCGTAGCCGTCGATGGCAAAGCCAGACCATGCTGCATCGCGCCCGAAGTACCACGCGTATCCGGGTCTGCCGCTGATTTTCTGCGCACCATTCCATCCGCGTGCAGTCGTGGCAAATCCGGCCAGCAGGCCCGTCCCTACACCCGGGGTCCGTGCGACAAACCGGTCCGTCCCTACAATCGCCCACTTGAAATGCGTGTTGAATTCCGCATCCGGCGTCGTGATGGAAACAGTCCGGTCCAGGAGCGACCTGTAGTGCTCCTTCAGTTCACGGTGTGTCGCCTCCGGGGAACCTGCCAATGCCCGGTAGTCGGCATCACAGACCAGGGCACCTTCGTTCGTTCCGACAAACGCGAATGTGAGGGCGTGATGCTCCGGACCGCCTACGCTGTACTCCGCGGCGCAGGCAACCTGGTGTTCGGTTGCGGGGATTCCGACAAGCTTGCCTCCAAGCCAGTCAACGCGGCCGAAATGACCGGCGAGGACCGCACGTGGCTTCGCGTCAGCTCCGAAGAGACATGCGAATGAGCCCTGGCGGTTGCGCACGTGCAGTGCCTGGAGCCCGCGATCGAATCCGTAATACAGCGTGCCAAGGGCCTGGGCATCATACGGCCACATCCATCGCATGTCCGCCTTGAAGCGAATGATCAGGCGGACGGGAGCTGAGCTCTGGTAGTGAGCGACCCCTCCTGCACGCGCAAATGAAGGAAAGAGCGTCTCAATCAGCGTGATGTCGCCGACCCTGTAGGTTCGCGTGAACGACGCGGGCTGGATCAGAACCTGCGGCACAAGATGGTGCAGCCAGGCGATTGAATCCCCCATCACGACGCCGGCCTGATAGTCGCGGAGAATGCGAATGGGGTGAACCCAGACTTCATCGATCCCTCCCCGCTCCTTTCCCATGATCAGAGCCCGCCGGCCGGCCAGATCAAACATGTTGCCCGTTGCGCTGTCGCGCGACAACACGAGGTCCCCGGGACCAGGCGATGCGAGAAGCGGGTCCCCGGCGACCGTCAAGGTCTGCGAGACGATTGTGGTCTCACGGGGAGCAGGATCCGGACGCTCCCAGACAGTCACGGGCCCCCCGAGGTTTGAACCGGCCAGAAAGAGCAGGCTGTTCGTGATGAACTGTTCCAGGTTCGCACGGAGATGGTTCTCGCGGCCGAAGTAAATCATGCCACCAAGAGACAGGACCTTTCCTCTGCCATCCTGATGGAGAATCGCAATCTTTCGCTCTGCGCGGAGAAAGACATACGATTTTTCCACCCCCACCACCTGCCCTCTGGCGGGCCACTGATCGCCGTTGTATCCCACAACCGGCAGGACGTGATCGCTTGTGGCGTCCCACACATACTCTCCTCCGAACAAGCCGGTGAACAGCGGATGTCCCTGAAAACTGTGGTATCCCTTTTTGTCCCAGAGCCAGTCGTCCTGCAGTGTGTCCAGGCGCACCGAAGGCCGTACTGGTTCAATGCTCAGATCCGATGGAAGGAACGCGGCATAATCTGTAGCCAGGAGCTTTCCTCCCTTCGCCACAAATCGCTTGAGCGCCTTTCTGAGCGACGGCTGGTTCACGAGCCTCCGGTATGTTGTCGAATCCGGAAGATGCACCCAGAGCACTATGCAAGCGGGCGGAGTCCACGATGAAGATGCCGCGTAGGAAACCCGGCATGTGAATGCAGTATGTCCGTTCAGCCAGGATACCACAGCGCTGTCTTCACTGCTCATCCGTTCGCCGACGACAACATAGCCCACCGTGGTCCGCGGCAGAGCGGAGGCGGACACGGATGCAGCCGCAAGCCCGGAGGCAAGAACCAGCATGAAGCGGGAAGCGGTGTGCATCTATTTCACCATCGCCATTGTGCGTGTTTGGACCCACCCGGGAGTGGTAAGCCGGTAGTAATAGAGACCCGATGACAGTCCGTTCCCGTCGAAGCTGAGCCGGTACGTTCCCGCATCGAACGTCCCTTCGGCGAGCGTGCGTATGCGCTGGCCGAGCACGTTGAAGACTTCTACGGTCATCGGTGATCGCACCGCCAGATCCAGTTCGATTGTGGTTGACGGGTTAAACGGATTCGGATAGTTCTGTTCCAGGCGGAATCCCTCGGGTTTTCCAGTGTTGACGGGGATGGGATAAGACACCGAGGTAGATTTCGCGAGGGCCTCCGCTGCCTCAAAATCCACAACGTAATGCCACCAGTTGTTCAGCACCCCGTCGGTGACGCCGACATACCGCGGCAGATGCCCGTACCACCAGCGAAGGTATCCCAGGTGATCCAGTCCTTCCGCCAGCGGCTCTCCCGGCGTGTAGTACCATGTCGAGACATTCACCTGCTGGCTCATGTTGAAGAGGTACGGATAGCGGTACCAGTTCTCGGCGTAGGATCTCACGAGCGTCTGATTGCCGTAGTCGTAGTCTTTCACGCCGTTGGGCGGGAAGTGAATATTCCCGACATGGGCAAGGCCTGGCATGTCCTTCTCGACGCGTGTGAAGAGGTCCCATGGGGTGGGCGTGGTGGACTTCGGATTCCAGGGTTTGCCCAGAGCATTGTGGTACGCCTGAACAATGGCGCTCTCGGTCCGGTGGCCAAAGCTGTGGAATGCCTGGTCGACTCCCCGTTCATAGTTCAGTCCCATCACGGAAAGCAATTTCGTGAGAGCGGTGCCGTCTTTGATCGGCGGAGAATTCCACCAGAAGGCGTTGGGCCCCATCAGTTGTGATTCATACATGGCGAGGTAGGGCGCAGCCCAAACCCATACCTCATCGATCTGTCCATTGTTGCGCTTCGTGTCGAAGCTGTAATACTTCACGCACTCGCGGTAGTCGAACGCGAGCTGCCCTGAATCCGATGCAGCGCGGAGCGTCGGCCACCCTGGCTCTTTCAGGAGGGTCACAAACTGGTCTACGGTGAGGTAGGTTCCCTTGTACTTCGTGAAGAGCCGTGTGCCCTCCACGACTTCAACTATCTGAAAGTTGAGAACGCTGTCCGTTGCTTCGCGGAAGTGCTTCACCAGCGACGCGGTAAGGATGCGGGGATCGCGCCAGTGGAATTCTTCATGGATCCGGTTGGCCGATGATGCCAGGACGGGATCCTCATACAGAACGGCGACCTTGATTGTCATCGGAGGAACCTTCACTCCCCGAAAATCCTGGACCACCGACACTGGCGCCGCACCCGAAAGCTCGCCCCCGTCCGTGCGTACGGTGATGGTGGTCGAGCCAACGGCCACCCCCGTAAGCGTTCCGTCCGGAGATACACCGGCAATTGAGGGATTCGCCGAGCCATAGTCCAGCGGCTCTGTCAGGAAGTTGGGCGAGACCTTTCCCCTGTCATCCTCCACTTTGATCGTGAGAAGCATACTGGCGCCAGGAACAATCGTCAACGGCGACGGGTAGATAACGAACCGCGTGTATGTCACCGTCCCTTCCAGCATCCACTCACCCAGGTAGACTCCAAGACCGGTAGTGTTCCGCGCGCGCAGCCGTAAGCAGCGGACTTGCTTCTTCGCGAATATCACCGAATCCCAGACGAAGAACGAATACGGCCGGTTGTCCGAGATCAGGGCGTATGAGCCCTTCTTTTGCACCAGGTCGGCAAGCGAGTCTGCCCCTTCCAGCGACCAGACTCCCCCGTTCCAGAGAAAAACCTTGCTCTTCTCGACGCTTACCAGCGTGTCAAAAGCCAGCGTCACGACAAGGGAATCGGCAGTGTGCAGCGCGAATTCCGTGAAAGGGTTTCCGTCAAAGGGTTTGGTGGAATCGGCGCCCGTTGAAGGAACCACCGTCACCGATGCCTTCTTGTTCTGAATCTGGTCAAGGATGTCGAATGGAAGCACTCGCTTGATCTGGGCGAACCCCGATGCTGCCGCAAATCCGGCGACGAGCACCGCGATCAGGAATTGCCGTCCCACGCAATGGTTCGTACTCTTCATATCACTCAACCTCCACTATGAATGAATACCGCGCAGTCCTTCAGCGTTAAACAATTCCCCCTGCTGTTGCGAAGGCCGAACGTGATCACCCTCCATCCGGTCCGTTTGCACCAGATGCAGCGACAGGAAATTTTTCTGACACCTCTCCTCCGCTTGCACACGCCTTTCAACGGAGCTCACCCGCATGTACCGCAGCAAGGGCAGACCACGGTCGGGTGCGGAACCCTCCTCACCGCCCATACATCTCCAGAAGCACCTTGGCCATGATCGCATCCCAGATGTAGTTGGAGGGACTCTCCTGCACGGGGAAATCCGGACTGTATGACTCCCAGAAGCGGTGGTTGATGGAGAGCTGCAACGAGACGGCATCCATCATCTTCTGACCCACCGATCGGGCGAGGTCAGTGTACCCATAGTTACTCAGGCCGCGCATGACCATGTAATCCCACAGCAGCCAGACGGGCCCGTTCCAGCGGCAGCAGCCGTCGACGAACGGCGTATAGTGCGGGTCATCCGCAGCAAGCGTCGGCACGCCGAACCGCCGCCAGAAGGATTTCTGGTTTGTGAGATGTTTCACCAGCTCACGCGCCTGGTCTTTCGTCGCCACGTGCGCCCACATCGGCAGGAAGCCGATCAGCTCCTTCCGCCTCAGACTCCGCCCCTCGAACGTGAAGCTGTCGTCCGTCATTCCCACGTTGTAGTAGAACTTGTCTTGCGGGTCCCACATGTGCTGGTTGATCAGCCTTGCTGTCCGGTCGAATTTCGAAGACCACTCTCGCACGCCCGCGGTATCCCCGAGCTCCCGTGCCATCTCCCGGAGATAGTACATCTCGTTCGCCATCTCCGCGGTCAGATCCAGCACATCCAGTTCATGCGAGATGTCCCGTCCTTCGTCTTCCCCTTCGGAGAAGAGCTGAAAGACCACATTCCACCCATCCCGGACGTTTTCAATGATCCCGTACGGGCCCCATTCATACATCCCGTCCTTGTCCGCATCGCGTTCGGTTTCCATATAGCGGATGTACCGTGCTCCGGCGGCATATGCATCCCTGAGAAACTCCCTGTTCTTCGTCACCCTGTACAGCTCCCAGTTCGTCCAGGTGAAGAACGGCGCCGAGGTTGTCGGGACACCTTCATGGGGATACACCTGCGGGCCCCGCGGTCCGTGCCGGTAGGCGATCAGTCCATCCTCATACTGCTGCTCGATATAGACCCGCTGCGATTCTTCCGCCGAACGGGGATCCAGGTACACATAGGGTATCATCGAGAGCGACTCATGCATCACCTGATGGCCGTGGCCCCATCCCCACACCGGGTTTCTGGAGAAGACATAGAAGTTGTGCTTTGTCTGACCCGATGGGGGGAGCATGCACTGGCGGACAAGGTTCAGCGCACCCAGGTAGACGAGCTTCTCTCCCGCCGTCTTGAAGCGCACCCGCGGCACACCGTGGAAGAGTGCGACATTGTCATCCAGACACTTCTGCAGATCCGCCTTCTGTGCATTGCGCACCTCAGCTTGCAGAGATTCCTCCGGTTCCCGGGCATCCTGAATGCTCCTCACAAACCGCACTGTCAGCTTCTCTCCGGGGCGGAGTGAAATCGTCTTCTGCAGCGCAACAATCTCCGCCGGCCCTTCCGACCTGAGGTTCAGAGCGGTCACATTCTCATGGACTTTGCTCAGCCGCTTGATCGCAAAATAGAACTCGTCGAGGGAACACGCGTCGTATGACCCATGGCTTTCCGGAGCCGGCACGGCAGTGAGGAGGTTCCGGAAATCCGTTGGATAGCCCCGGTCTT
>Ga0316603_10001062_pt1 | contig 14357 bp, 8 predicted proteins | sample OWC_soil_day10_n_FD_207649 | JGI IMG/M metagenome (GOLD analysis project Ga0316603, IMG submission 207649) | Wetland soil microbial communities from Old Woman Creek delta, Ohio, United States - OWC_soil_day10_noCT | ecosystem: Environmental > Terrestrial > Soil > Wetlands | place: USA: Ohio...
AAGACATTCCTGGATACGATGGGATGGGGACAACGTAGACAGCTAATTGCGCTACCCAGGGAACCTATATGATGTGTAAAGGTACTCTGTGATATTGTTGGTGAGGCATGATATATGTAGATCGCTGGACCAGCCTGGGGAAGAAGATCGTTCCAACCCTCAAAGGTTTGCATGTTGGAATCAAAGAGACAATTGGAAACTAAGACCTTGTCGAACTGGGCAATGAGCATCGCACCACCGCATCTGTCGAAACCGGTCCCTGTGTTCCCCTTGCCGTTGCGCAGGACACAATAGACAATCTTGGAAGTGTCATTGGTATTCGGAGTGTTGACAAACCGTATCCCGTGCCAGCCAGTTTGTGTATCCACGGCCCTGAATCGGATTGAATCACTGAATGATCCAATAGCGAGCAGTCTTCCCTCAACATTCAATTTGTAGTGCCCCATGAAAACGACTTCCACCCCAGGCTCTATTATGAGTGTTGAATCGTTCGGAATTGTTACGGTCCCGTTGACGTGGTAGGGAGAGCCTGCCAACGTCCACACACCGCTTACAGGACCTGCAGGAACTTCCGTTTCCACGTTCAGAACATGTGTGTCGGGCTGACCCCACAGTGGACATGCAAAGGGGAGTAGAAGGACAAATGCGAGTGCGAGACAGGTGGTGGGGGTTCTCATCTTGTCCTCCTTTTAACGCGACTGCTATAGGAGAGTACTGACTTGAGGCAGGACTCGGTAGGCCGTCGGGTGAGACGATATTGTAGAAACACTTGGCGGCGCGTCGACTCTTGTGTCAAGTCAGAGCGTGTGTGGGGCATGTATTGTTCGATGGTGACAAGATAATGCCCCCGAGGGAGGTTCTGCCACCAATTATGCGTAAGAAACTATCAATTGTGCCTTTTTCACAGCAGAAAACTGCTGGCAGTGTGCGCCTGGTGCCCATTTCATCTTAGTAAAAGCAGTCGTTTCGTCGCTACGAAAACTCCCGCCTTTAATCTGTAGAAATACACTCCGCTCGCAAGATTCGAACCGTCAAACTTGACCTGGTGGACCCCCGCATCTTTGCTCTCGCCTACCAAGACAGAGACCTCACGACCCAGCATGTCAAAGACACTCAATTTGACTTCTGAAGACTTAGGTAGCGCGTACGTGATGGTCGTGCTCGGATTGAAGGGATTGGGGTAGTTCTGTTGGACAAAGAACTCGTGCGGTAATTCGGTCACCACGGGCTCAACCGAGGTAATCATTTCCGACAAGTGGCGGCACCACACACCTGCCCCATCAGTGCCTGCAAAGAGATACGCGCCCGATACGGCGAGTGCCTCGACAGAAGTGTTTGTCAGACCGGTATTGACGGCAGTCCAGCTTACGCCGTCGTTGGTTGTACAAAAGACACCGCCGTCAGTTCCCGCAAAGAGATTAGCGCCGCTGACAGCAAAGCACATGACATGGGGCAGAATGCCGTTCTGGTCTTTTGGGAGGCCACTATTGACCGCAGTCCAGTTTACCCCACTATTAGTGGAAAGAAAGACACCAGCATTGTAAGTCCCCGCAAAGATATACGCCCCGCCAACAACAAGGGAATTCACATACGTACCTATTGGACCTGATTTGACAGGACTCCAGCTTGTTCCCCTGTTCGTGGAAAGAAACACGCCGCCTTCCGTGCCTGCAATGAGATTTGTCCCGCTGACTGCAAGAGACAATACACGAGTGTTGGCTAGACCAGAGTTGACCGCATTCCAGTTTGTACCGTTATTGGTGGAAACAAATACACCGTCGTACCCAGTCCCCACAAAGAGATTCGTACCACCTGTCCCGTCGGAGGATGTGCTGACAGCAAGACAGCTGACATACGTGTTCGTCAGACCTGAGCTAGCCGTGGTCCAGCTTTTGCCGCTATCCCTGGAAAGAAAGACACCGCCGCTATCATTCTGAGCAAGAAGATACATCCCACTGGCAACAAGAACCCTGACCCTCGTGTCTGTCAGACCCTCGTTGTACACGACCCAGTCTGTCCCGAAATCGGTTGAAAGAAAGACGGCTAGAGTGTAACCGGCGAAATGGCGTGTCCCCGCATAGAGATTTGTCCCAGCGGCAGCAAGAGACGAGACCTCCGTGTTCGGTAGACGAGCGTTGACCGAACTCCAGCTTGTGCCGCTGTCACTGGATAGAAACACACCGCCGTCACCGCATGCAAAGAGATTCGTCCCTTTGACAGCAAGACACCGGACCCACATGTTCGGCAGGCCTGAACTAGCCGCAGTCCAGTTTGTACCATTGTCCGTGGTACGAAAGACGACTCCACTGTCAAGAAACCTGCCTGTCACCGCGAAGAGATTCGTGCCGGAGACAGCAAGAGCACCAACTCGACTATTTGTCAAGCCGGCTTCTGTCCAGCTTGTCCCATTGTTCGTGGAAAGAAAGACCCCGCCACCACCAGTGCCCGCAAAGAGATTCGCGCCGCTGACCGCAAAACACATGACACTAGCAACATTGCCGAACTGGTCCGGGAGGGGCAGACCGCTATTGGCCGAACTCCAACTCATCCCGTTGTTGGTAGAAAGAAACACACCGCCGTCAGTCCCCGCGAAGAGATTCGTCCCGCTGATGGCAAGAGAACGGACAACCGAGTTCGGTAGACCTGAGCTAGCCGCAGTCCAGGTGCTACCATTGTCCGTTGAACGATAGACCCCACCTGGGGTCTCACCACCATATCACGTAGGTCCGGGGGACCCCGCAAAGAGATTTGTGCCACTGACGGCAAAAGAGGTGACAAACGCACTCGTCAAACTTGTAGCAGTCCAGCTTGTCCCGTTGTCGGTGGAGCGTAAGACTCCACCGCAGAGAGTCCCTGCGAAGAGATTCACCCCACCTGCCCCGTCGGAGGCGGGACTGACCGTAAGAGAACCGATGCACATGTCCGTTAGACCAGAGTTGGCCGCGGTCCAGCTTGCTCCATCGTCCGTTGTGCGAAAGACACCACCGGCATTGTGAACACCAAAAAAGGGGAAGCCTGTCCCCACAAACACATTCGTGCCACTGACGGCAATGGCGCCGATATTACCACCACCAGGACCGGTCGTTTGGACCCATTGGGCTGGCACACAGGGGCAAAGCAGAACAATGACGAGTGCAAGACAGATGAATTGAGTCGTCATCTTGGCCTCCTTTCAACGCAAACGCTGTCGGAGATTACTTATTTGAGATGGTAGTCGGTGGGTCGTCGGTACGACGATAAAGCAGAAACACTCGGCGGCGCACCGACTCCCTCATCGAGTCCGGAGCGTGTGTGGGTCATCAATTAGTCGATGCCGGAAAGATAATGCCTCCGGAGGCGGTTTTGCCACCAATTATGCGGAAGAAACTATCAATTGTGCCTTTTTCACAGCAGTGAATGGCTCTCCGACTGTCTAAGTGGCTGGGTGTTGCGCTTCACATCGTAGTCCCAGGACAAGGAGCGTCGGAACTGACCCAAGTCCTGACCCATTGAGTCGATCCATCCCGCTGAACCAGGCTTCCCAAATTCTAATGTTTCTGCACGACGCTTTTTGTAGACCAACTCAACTTCCGGTCTACAATTTGGCGACCATCGGCTTTCAATTCGCCGGAACACTATCGGTTGAGAAAATGACAAAGCCGGAATCTCTTGCGGCTTCGCTGACAACCTTGGATACAATCGCTGGCCTTGTATGTCTGTGGCCACGTCTATTTTTAGTTAGTATCACCTGATACTATTTCAAAAGCACGAGTTTCTTCGATTCAACGAAATCACCTGCCTGTAGTCGGTAGAAATACACTCCGCTCGCAAGATTTGAACCGTCAAACTTGACCTCGTGAACTCCTGCCTCCCTCCTCTCATTCACCAAGACAGATACCTCCTGTCCGAGCATATCGAACACGCTCAATCTGACCTCCGATGATTTGGGTAACTCATACTTGATGGTCGTGCTCGGGTTGAGCGGGTTCGGGTAGTTCTGGTGTAGTGCAAATGAAGTCGGGCGGAGTGGTGGCATCTCAACGTGGGTAACCAACTCCGAGAGCGGACGCCGCCACACACCGGACCCAAGAGTTCCAGCAAAAAGATTCGTACCGGAACACGCCAGACCATGGACAGATACGTCTGTTAAGCTGGTATTCGTCCAGGACGTGCCGCGATCTGTCGAGAGAAAAACCCCGTTGGTCGTTCCCGCAAAGAGATTCTTTCCGGAGGCGGTAAACGCGTGGACCGAGGGGCACGTCAGGCCGGTACTTGCTGCCATCCAGTTTGTGCCGCTCTGGGGCGAGCGAAATACGCCGCCCCCCCAGGTTCCAGCATAGAGGTCTGTGGCGCCAGTCCCGTCACCGGCGGGATTGACGGCAAGAGACAAGATAGTGGTGCTCGTCAGACCGGTACTCGCCGACGTCCAGCTCCTGCCACTGTCGGTCGAACGAAATACGCCGTCCCCCCAGGTTCCGGCATAGACCTCTGTAACGCCTGTCCCGCTGCCGGAGGGGATGACGGCGAGAGCACAGACACAATCACTCGGCAAGTCTACCCTGGTCCAGGTCGTGCCATTGTCGGTGGAACGGAAAAAGGCCCCTTCGGTCCCCGCAAAGAGACTTGTGCCGCCGACGGCAAGCGAATAGACGTTAGCGCCTTTCATGTCGGCATTCGCCGCCTTCCAGCTTGTACCGCCATCTCTCAAGAGAAAGACGCCGGCGCCGCCAGTCCCGGCGAAGAGGATTGTGTCGTCGAAGGCAAGAGATCTGACATCAGGGTTTGTCAGACCGGAACTCGCGGTGATCCAGTTTGTGCCACTGTCGGTCGAACGAAAAACACCCTCACCTTCGGTCCCGGCAAAGAGACTTGTGCCATTGACGACCAGAGATCGCACATACGTGCTCGTCAAGCCGGAATTGGCGGCAGTCCAACTTGTACCGCTGTTCACAGAGAGGAAGATGCCGCTATCAGTTCCCGCAAAGAGAGTGGTGCCGAAGACGGCAACCGATCTGACTCGACGGTTTGTCAAGCCAGAATCGATGCGTGTCCAGTTTGCGCCACTGTTGGACGATACATAGACACCGCCACCCCACGTCCCGGCAAAGAGATTTGTGCCGCTGACGGCAAGAGACCTGATGTCAGTGCTACTCAAGCCAACACTCGAGCCCGACCACCATGCACCGCAGTCGGTCGAGCGAAACACGCCGTTGGAAGTCCCGGCAAAGAGGTTCGGGACATTCTCTCCGCCGGAAGGAGGACTCAAAGCCAGAACACGCACATCCCGGCAGCCCAGCGTGTTGTCGACTTTGACCCAGGTTGTGCCGTTATCAGTAGAGAGGCGGACCCCACCCAGGGTCCAGGCATTTCCTCACCCACCCCCGACGCCGGGTTCACCCGCAAAGATGTTCGTGCCGCTGATTGCCAAAGATGATATGCATTCCCCTGCCGAATCTGCGACGGTCCAGCTTGTGCCGTTGTCAGTTGAACGTAAGATACCGTCGCCCCATGTCCCGGCAAAGAGATTGGTGCCGCTGACGGCAAGATATCGGACATCACGGCACGTCAAGCCGGAACTCACGGCAGTCCAACTTGTGCCTCCATTGGTCGAACGAAACACGCCACCACCACCGGTCCCGGCAAAAAGATATTCACCGCTCGCAGCAAGCGCATTGACAGAGTAGTGCGTCAACCCTGCACCCGCCGATGTCCAGCTTGTGCCGCCATTGCTGGAGAGGAAGACACCACCCCGCGAAGTGCCGGCAAAGACATATGGGCCGCTTGCGGCAAAGCACAGCACATCTCCGCCGTAGGGTCCGTTCGTCTGTATCCATTGGGCAGAAGCAGAGGGACACAGCAGAACAGGGACGATTGCGAGGCAGCGGAAACGCGTTTTCATCTCATCCTCCTTTCAACAGAGATATTGACAATCCAGGGTGACTGCCAGCTCACCGCAGAACCATCATCTTCTTTGTACGGATGCATTCTCCAGCCATCAGCCGGTACAAGTAGACACCGCTTGACAGCTCCGATGCCTGGAAGCGTGTTTGGTGCGCCCCGGCGTCCCGCCTCTCGTTCACCAGCACTGATACCTCACGACCGAGCATGTCGTACACGCTCAACCTCACGTGCGACGATTTCGGCAGATGGTACGTAATGGTCGTGCTCGGATTGAAGGGATTGGGGTAATTCTGCAGCAGCACGGTCTCTGTTGGCACTGTGAGAAGCTTGTCATTATCGACAGAAGTTGTTCCGCCGTTTGTGGTTCTGAGGATTGTCCCGCCCTCGCCCACAACCCAGCCGATTTCGCTGTTGACAAAATGAACGGAGCACAACGACCGGCAAGTACCGCTCGTCAGTCTCTTCCAACTCAGTCCCCCGTCCGTTGTCTTGCACATCCAGCCACCGACTCCGACCGTCCAGCCCGTACTGTTGTCCGCGAAACACACCGCATTCAGTACAGGCCCTTCGATATGCACTGATGTCCACGTGATTCCCCCATCTGATGTCCGGAGTGCTACTCCTCTGCCGCTATCTTCACCAACAATCGTTCCATGGTTCGCATCCGAAAAGCAAATATCACGAAGACGGCGTGTAGTCCCGCTCGATTGCACGAACCAGTGTTCGCCGCCGTTTGTCGTTCTCACGATAGTTCCCGCGGCACCAACAGCAATCCCCTGATCTGCGCCTGAGAAACACACTGAGAGGAGAGAGTTGCTGGTCGGGCATTGCTGTTGAAACCAGCTCTCACCACCGTCGGTCGTACGAAGCATTATTCCTCCTCCTCCTCCGGAATAGCCACCAACGATTGTCCCATTCTGTTCATCAGAAAAGGCAACACCCGACAAGTATCTGAAGCCGTCCGTGCTTGCCACGAACAACCAGTTCTGCCCGCCATCCGTGGTTCTGAGAATTGTCCCGTCCGAGCCAACAGCGACTCCCACTTCAGCGTTCACGAATTGAACTGCGCTCAGGCCCTTACACGCCGGAAGTGGCAGATCGATCCACGTCTTTCCAGCGTCTACTGTCTTGAATATTCTTCCCCCCGAGCCACCGCTGCCGACGGCAGTTGCGGTACTCCCATCAACGAAAAAGATATCATTGAGCGTATACCGTCTGCCTATTGATTGTGATCTCCAGCTGACGGGAGGTGTCAGAAGAACAGCACGCTCCCAATCTGCCCCGGAGTTCATCGGCGAGTCGTCCAGGAAACAAGAGAAGAAATACGCCGAGCCCGGTTGGATGTTCATTGTCGGCTTCAGTGAATACTCCAGCTCGTAAACAGAGGATTCCTCATCAACCATCCGGTAGGCGCATGATGAATCGAATGCAAGGGTCCTGCGATACACATTGTCGGGATTGTATGGGGGGAGAAGTTGGTTGTCGAAATATGACATCGCATCAATGAGATGTGGAGATGGTGAGATGAAGAACCTCCCGGTATCGACACTGGTTATCGGAATCCAGGAACTATTGATATCTGGATACTCCGTATAGCGAAGCGAAACACTCCAGACATTCACCTCGCCGACCAGGTATTCTATCCTGAGTCGGATATTCTCATACTGCGTCAGGACGACCGGAGTGTTTGCAGAGTCTTTCCACGTGGCGCTATAGACATCGCCGTCATCGTTTCTCCATCTCCACGCGACCTGACCTCCATTGGCGGAAGCAACATCATGCCAGAGAACGACCACAAGGGACAGGATGGCATACGATGTGGGCTTCATCTCATTTCCTCCTTATGACGATTGACAGACCTGCCAGCAATGCATAGAGGGGGATAGTGAAACCACTGACCGTGGAGTAGAGCGTCGTCTTCGAGGATAGGCGGGCCACGCAATGCACTACTCTCGGCGTATCGGATTGCGGAACGGATTCCATGTCACCATTGCCTCGAATCACGCCTACGATTCCCCTGTTGCTGTTGACGATGACATCCTTTCCGATCATCACAGCCCCAATCCGCGTAAAGTAGAAATGATGCATCTGCAGGGGAGTATCCTCAAACCAGGCATCATTGCTCATCACGACGAGGAGATTCGCATTCGCTTTGTCGTAGTGCACATACATCTCCTCGGACAGGCTTTCATTGCATATCAGCATACCAATACGTGCCTTCCCGGAAATGATCAGGTTTTGCGATCTGCCGGGAATCACGTTGTTGTATCTGCTCGTGTTGAAGAAAGGGAGAACCGATAGTGCGCCCCCCTTGAATGGCCTCTCAAGGAAATCGAGGAGGATTGTCTTGTCATATCTGTCCGCAATTCTCCCGTCACTCCTGATGAGGTATGCCGAGTTGTATACGAGTTGACTGTTCCGGACTGAGGGTGACCACATACCCATCAGGTGATTCGCCTTTGAGCGACGCGTAATGCTCAATGCCTTGGGAACGAATTCATCGTCCGGCTCGAATTTCCAGGGAATAGCTGTCTCCGACCACACAAAAAGATCCGGATCGTAGCGTGCTGCCTCTTCGTTCAATCTGAACAACAAAGCAGCCAGGGAGTCACCGGTTTGATCATTCCACCGTGCTTCGGCGGCAATGTTGTCGTTGAGGAGAACCGCCTCCAACCTGTCATCGATGATCTCATGGCCAGCACTTTTCAAAACGACACCTCCCCCGGCAAATACGAGAACACAGACCGCAGCCATCGTGAGTGACTTCACTTCTCTTTTCAGCAGGAATTGCGACGCGGCGTAGTTTGCGAACACTATGCCAAACGTAATGAGAGAAGGTCCGCCAATGGCGGCCCATTGAATGATGATCGAGTTTCGGGCCTGGGAGCATGCAAGAGGATAATGACACCATGGTGAACCAGGGAGGAGTTTCATCCGAAACACTTCAAGGAGCACATAGAAAGCTGCAACAGAGGTACCACAGAGGATCGTGTTCGCCGAGCGAGTGCGCAGGACATAGTATCCCACTCCGAAGAGAGCGGAATACAGCGAGAAGTACAGGACAACACCACCGTACAGGAGCATCGAGTAGAATGTCAAGACACCCGAGTATCTTGTCGCGACAGGAATGACCCAGTAGCAGAGAACGGCAGATGTGACAATTCCGTATGCCGTACAACAAAGACATGATCCTCTGGCGTCTTGTTTCTGAAGGACATAGAACAAGGGTATGAGACAGAACCAGGCAAGAGAGGATTGCATGGAGAGGTATGACACACCCGTCAATACTCCCGAAACGAGCAGGAGGAGAAAGACGACTATTGACGTATTCTTGTTACCGTGGCGGATCACTGCATAATTTGCCGATTGCCTTCGTGACGGGATTCCATCTCGGCCAATGGCGGAATGGACGAACAGATGCATCGAGGCTTACAGCCAGGGGGTCGTCGGGGAAGGCTCTACTACGGAGGAACCGTTACAGGGTCCAGAGCGGCGGCTCGATGGCTGGGGAAGCCATCATGCCAAAAGTAAGCAAATATACTCCGGCTTTCAGGCAATGTCAACAACAGGATGGGCACAACAGGAGGCACAACAGGAGGGGCAAGTTTAAGACACGGTCCCAGGTGCGAGGAGCAGAATCTATGGAGCCAGGAAAATCCTATCATGCAGCCAGGATCTCCTGAGGATGGGAAGTCAAGGACTGAGACCGATTCGAATGGTACTGGCGATTCAGCGTCAAGATTTGACTACCCAGAAGGCCTTGTGAATACTACGCGATTCTCGATTTCGAATGTTTGTGCACAACGCTTTTTGTAGACCAACTCAACTTCCGGTCTACAATTTGTCGACCATCGGCCTTCGATTCGCCGGAACACTATCGGCTGAGAAAATGACAAAGCCGGAATCTCTTCCGGCTTCGCTGACAACCTTGGATACAATCGCTGGCCTTGTATGTCCGCGGCCATGTTTACTTCAACAAGAGGAGGCGCTTCGTCGCCACGAACTCTCCCGCCCACATTCGGTATAGATACACACCACTCGCAAGACCAGAACCGTCAAACTTCACTTCGTGAACTCCCGCGTTCATTCTTTCATTCACGAGAATCGCCACCTCGCGCCCGAGCATATCGTACACGCTCAATCTGACTTCCGATGATCTGGGCAACTCGTACTTGATGGTCGTGCTCGGATTGAACGGGTTGGGGTAGTTCTGCCGCAATGCGAATTGCGTTGGGAGCCCTTCCGCTTCGCGTACCCCAAGTGTGCCGATGAGGTTGAACGAGATGCTCCCCTCCAGCTGCGGCGTGACGACCGAGAGTTGTGAGTTCATCTGGACGAAAGCATAGTAATACGAACCACTTGCCAACAGCCGGGGCCTGACGTGCACGGTGCAAGCCTGCGAACCGCCGGCAGGAAGGATGAATCCCATGGGTGAGACAGAGATGGCCGTATCTGGCACGATGTTAACAGCATCCACACTTATTGAGATAGAATCATCCGCTCCGCCGAGGTTGGTCACGATGAGCGCAGTGTCGAGAGATGCCATGTTGACGTCTTTTTGCCCGAAGTCAATAGCCGTCGGTGCGAGAATCAGGTACGGTGTGGCATAAACCCCCAACAGTACGCTTGCTCGCGGGACATTGGCGGCATTGCTCACAAAGACGAGGGAATCATGGTGGGTGCCTTTTGTGAGTGGGGTAAAACAGACTTCGACTCTCACTGAACCAAGCGAGGAAACAGTGGTCGGCAGTGTCGGCGGCCTAATCACAGCAAATTCTGTCCCCGACAGGGTAATGCTCGACACCGTCACTGCGTCACGTCCATGGTTCACGAAATCCACGGAGAGCGTATCACTTCTTCGCCCTGCTGTAATCATCGAGAAGATTAATGAGTCAGGGTATACTCCCACGGTCCTTCCTGGTGGCACTGTCCATTTGTAGATATTCTGGGAATTATCGCCTTGCCAACCTGACGTTGGAGTGGCGAAACTCATGATTGGAAGGCTAAAGGTGGCTGGAGGGGTCGCCGCTGTCGATGCAGTGGCAATAGTCCAGTGGGCCCCAGCGTCCAGGGTGTATACGGTACCATAGTGGTATTTCTGCAATAGAGAGCTGTCGCACCACGCTGCACTTGCGACGTACATTCCCGGTGTGTGCGGGACATAATCGAGGTCTTGAAATGCGAGTCTCATCGATGTGGGGATCGTCGTCCACGTGACACCCCCGTCGGTTGTCTTCTCCACTTCTCCCCAATCGCCACTGCCGAGTCCGACCTTTTCATCCTGAAATTCTATCGTCGGGTACGGACCATACTGCATATTTGGATACACAAGAACCGACCATGTCAGACCCTTGTCGGTTGTTCTGAAGATTCTCCCATTCCCATGGTAGAGTGGGAACCAAAGCGAGCTACCAGCGGCAGTGAACTCATGGCTTATGGTCATTTCGCCAGGGAATGGAGCGGGAATATTCTCCCGCGGAACGCGCGACCAGCTTCTACCACTGTCCGAGGTGGTATAGATTTCATAGAACCCATCAGCGGGAGGGTCGCCAATGCACACACCATTCGCAACATCAAAGAAATAGATTATGCCAGGAGAGCCGCCTGCAAGTTTGAATACCGTCGGGTCCTCTTTCCATGTTACGCCGCCGTCGGTTGTGGCAAAGAGACCGCCCCCCGACTGGGCGACCTTGTTGAACAATAAGACCCATGCTCTGTTGGCGTCAGATGCATAGATGCTCATATTATTGTGACTCGATGGAGCAGCGTGCAAGGTGTCACAAAGCCATGTCGCGCCACCGTTCGTTGTACGGATGTATGCCTGGCTCGTTCCAACCCACGTTTCAAAAAGCCCCCATAGGATATTCGAGTCCACAGCACAAAGATGTGCACCCACATGAGTATTGGGAAGACCGGTAACCTGCTTCACCCATGGCTCGAACCCCTGGGAGTGCATATTATGCGACCGGGTCGATGTGCCCGGAACACGTGCTGATGAAGATAGCCGAGCCGGGGACTGTTCGCCTTGCGGTCCAGCCGCCAATTCGGAGGTGATCCCGTTGAATGAAAGGTGCTGTGACAGTGCCAGCGGGCCCAGACATATCAGCAGAAAGCGCATTGCAGTTTTCATGACCCCTGCCTCCAGTTGTTCGAGCCAAACAGGCAATTTTTATGATACCAAATGGCCCACACGTGGTTTCGGCCTATTTGTCTCTACATGTGCAAACCTCAGGTCGTGGGCGTCCGCTCCGCGGCTCAATGAACTCTATGTCAAGCCATCGAGCTCTTGCGTGGAGAAGAAGTCACCGGACTTTGCGGCTTTCCAGCCAAGGGGTCGTCGGAGAAGGCTCTAGAGCGGAGGAACTGGGACAGGGTCAAACAGCGGCGGCTCAATGGCTTGGAAAGCCATCATGCCAAAACTGAGCAAATATACTCCGGCTTGCGGGCAATGTCAACAACGGCACAGGTCAGCTTCAAGCCGCAGTCAGCTTCACGTCGCGTCTGCGTCCTACAGGAAAATGAAACCCTGGTTGGGGCCAGGGCTAGCTGAGAATGGTGCACGGAGAATCGAGGACTCCAACCGATTCGAATTGTACTGGCGATTCAGCGTCACAATCTGACCACCAGGAAACCCTTGTGAATACTATGCGATTCCCGATTTCGAATGTTTGTGCACGACGCCATTTGTAGACCAAGTCACGTTTTGGTCTACAAATTGTAGACCATCAGTTTTCGGCACCCTCAAGCATTTGATTTAGGCTCAACTGCTTCTGCAATCGCTGTTGAATCGGGTGCGGACAACGAGCGAGTCGTTCGCACGTTCGCCTATTGAACCTGGAATTCATTCGAAACCAGACAGATGCATATGTTGTGATTCCCGAGTCATTCTCTTGTATGAGTTAGCAAGTGAGCAACGAGATACCCAACGGAGACGCTGACCAAAGTTGCAGCGACGTCAAGCCAGTCGAAAGTGTAATGAACCTTTGCCAGAATTCCAGGGCGCGGAATAAGTTGAATGAATTCAAGTCCTACGGCGATTGCACCCACGAGTAATGTCGTTTGAACAAGCGTGAGACGTGCCAGTCGGGGACTTGAACTCGACAAAATCACGAATAACAATCCGGCGGGTCCAAGAGCACTAGGGGCAATACCGACGGTTGTCGAAGTCACTAACGACGGCATTGTCCACCGGACTGCTTTCACGGGGATAATGAGCAGCCAGCAACCTAACCCAATCCAGGCGAATAATCGTTTGGTCCTATCGGATACAATTGTGCTTGGTTTCACGAGAACCCTCACAGACCACTGGTGAACATATTCAATCGTGCACCGGCACCAGAGGCATATATCCCGCGTTAGGTTGCCAATACCTGAGCAGGAAACAACTAACTCAACATTGGCACACGGACTGGGGGCTGTTCACGGGTAGGACGATAGTGCAGAAACACTCGGCTGCTCGCTGGCCCCTCAATCACTTCAGAGCGCGCAATGTGTGCGTATGAGCAGTTCTACTTGAGAATTATGAGTTTGCGCGATTGGACAAAATCTCCCGCTGTCAGACGATAGACATACACTCCACTGGCGAGATTCGCACCGTCACACTTGACCTCGTGGATTCCGGCGTCCCTCCTTTCATTCACCAACACAGACACCTCACGACCAAGTATATCACACACGCTCAGTATCACATGTTCTGCTCGTGGCAACTCGTATTTGATGGTCGTGGAAGGGTTGAACGGATTAGGATAAGCGTCGAAGAGCTCATAGCGGGGCACGGACCCCGGTAATTCAGTCTCGACGTCCACGGGGCGGGACTCGGAAATGGCATAGCCTATTTGCCAACGAGCATTGGTAAACAGACTGTACCATATGCGATAGACTCCATTCTCATAGAGCACGGAATGGTCAATGATATTGCCTCCATCGTAACTCCCCGCATCTGCATAGAGGACTGGATTCATGGAATATCTCTTCCAGGATATGCCGTCAGTCGAGAATGCATACCCGATACGGCCTCTGTCATATCTGTCTCGACCAAGGTAGAACATGTGCAATTTGCCGTCGGCATAAACAACGCGGGGGCAATATACACCTTCCTCCTCCCACGACCCTAAAGAACCTCTCGTTACGATTGGATTACCCGCATGCTTCGTCCAGTGAACTCCGTCCACCGAGGTCGCGTATCCAATCTCCGAGACGGCGCCTGAGTTCTGGCCAGAATACCACATTCGGTAGTCTCCAGGACTGATTTGCAGCACCGATGCAGCATAAGTGCTGACCCCATCCCATGAGGCTGGCGGACCCGGGGGAAGGATTGGGTTCTCGTTGCTCCGCTCCCAGACTATGCCATCGCGAGATAACGCACTAGCGAGCTTCAAGCTGGTGCCATTTGACCCGCAATAATACATGCGATAGCCACCGTCCGCGGGCACGACGCAAGAGACCCACACCCAACTGGAATCAAATGACGACTGGGG
>Ga0316603_10001064_pt1 | contig 14353 bp, 12 predicted proteins | sample OWC_soil_day10_n_FD_207649 | JGI IMG/M metagenome (GOLD analysis project Ga0316603, IMG submission 207649) | Wetland soil microbial communities from Old Woman Creek delta, Ohio, United States - OWC_soil_day10_noCT | ecosystem: Environmental > Terrestrial > Soil > Wetlands | place: USA: Ohio...
TGAAGACAGCACTTTAGGAAACCGGTAAAATCCCTGCGTAGGTGATAGCATCTGGCAAGGATACATTCGTTTATCTTACGTTCCTGATCGCTATATTCCTCTCGTTCGGCGCATTCACTGAAGTAGTCGAAAGCCTCCAGGAAATCCTTTTCTTCACCGGCGATAAACAGCTCTCTGGCATACATTTTGAAGAGCTTCGGTGACAACTTTCCTTCTCTATGAAGTGTTCTCTGAAACATCTGAAAATCTCTTCCGGCATGCTGTGAGATCGGCTTATGCTGTATTACAATGTCACTGTCATAGATGATAGGTGACAATACGACATTTTCATGAACCGGCTCAACCCATTGGAAGGTTCGTAGACGCTTGTACAGCTTTGGACGATATTCCAGGTCAAAGTTATAGGTGGTATTGTAAGCCAATTGATTCGCGTATTTCATCTGAACGATCTCTATTTCGGGCAACAATGTTTGTTTTAGTGTAAGAAAACGATGTCTGTTTTCATCGTCGATGACTTCATCCGCATCCGCAACATAAATATAATCCATCGTAGCCTTGGAAAAGGAATAATTTCTTGCTGCTGCAAAATCATGAATCCATGTAAAATCATAGATCTTATCTGTATAAGCCGCCGCGATCTCCTTGGTAGCATCTCCGGATCCGGTATCTACGACAATAATCTCATCTGCCAAACCCCGAAGAGAATCCAGGCATCTTGCCAGTACTTTTTCTTCATCCTTCACTATCATACAGACACTGACTGTAATCATCGAAACCTCCATGTTACTTCGCGTACTTTTATTGTCATGAATAATGTTGCAGATGCTGCATTACACGAAGCGGAACGATTGTGTATTGCAGCATCTTTATTATTTATTTGTTATTTTTGTACTATTTTTTTCTTCCGCTTCGTCTATTGCTATCATCCAGCGGTATTCCTGGTATTATGACTTTATATCTGTGGCATTAATCTGAATAGATTTATACTTCACTACATATCCGGCTGCATTAAGCTCATATATCGTCAGGTATTGTCCGGCTGTGGGGAAAGGAATGTCTGCTTCGGATGTGAAGGCAAGTCCGGTTGTGAATTTATCCTCCATATTTAAGCCGGTAACCTGTGTTGCTCCGATCGCATAAACCAGAGTATCATTTAATCCAATTGCGTTCTCTACTTTTACAGAAGTGTATCCGATCACACTACCCGGTAATACCGTGGTGGTCAACGCCAAAGCTGCGGTAGGATTCTTGATCGTAAGCTTACTGGAAACCTTGTCCACGGTACCATTATCATAATAGATACTTAGTGCTCTTGAGGTACAATTAACCATTTCCTTCAAAGTCTTATCATCAAGGATGATCTTCATCGTATAGACCAGATTCTTGTCGATTGTTCCGGTCGGTGTTACTACGGAACTCGTAACCGGTACATCCTTCGTGCCAAGCTTTACATACTTAAGTTTTGTCTCAAAAGGCATCTTACCAACCGTATTTAATGTTACATCAATTGAGATTGTAGTCGGATAACCCTTAGTATAGACATAAGTCAATTTTGGTGCTGTGGGTATGGAAGGATAGTTTACATCAAAGGTAGTCATCGTAGAAGCAAGCTTATAGGTAACTGCCGAGGTTGTTTCTGTAGCGGGCTTGTATTTAACCTCTTTCATTCTGATATAAAGCTTGGAATAATCCAACGCTTTTGATGAAAGCACCTTTACAATCGTACTCTTCGTAATCGGGGTCCAGGATACTTTTGTCAGATCAAAGGTTCCGCCCTGCTTAACCACGCAATACTCATACGGATTGTCATCGGATGCTGACGGTATCTGAATATTAATATTCTTCGTACCATTATAAGTAATGTATATATTTTGATTTGCAGCAGTCACATTAGCCGGAGCACTGCTTGGAACTATACTACCTGTTATTACTCGCTGCGGGTTTATATTAGTCTGAATAATCTTCGAGGATGATGCACTCGAAGTAGAATAATTTCTTATCTCGAGCAAAATCTGAGGGAAGGCGGTAGTTGCTGTCAAGCCGTCATACGATCCTCCGATCATTGTCTTAAGCGTTAAATTCTTCACCAATCGGTCCGTAACCTTCGTCCAGTAGGGGGAAGTAGTAGTGACGCCTGCAATTGTCGTGGTCGTACGGTATTCCTGACCATATTTGATTGCTGCGGTAAATTTGCCACCATCAATTCCGGTCACCGGTAAGGTAGCCATCTTTCCAATCTTCACCTTAACTTCATCACTGGCACGTCTTCCCTGTGTTCCATTCGGGTAAACGGTATCATAGGTGAGACTGGAATCTAACACAGTACCAATCATCGGCTTTGTGTACGCATAGCTTCCGGTATAAAGCCAAAGTGCATAATCTAATGTGCCGGACTTTGCCTTCACAACATCATCAAACGGAGCGATTCTAAAGTATAAATTAGTACCTTTAATCAGATAGTCTTCTAGTAGTTCTTTTGTTAAAGTTGAACTGTTCATCCAGGAACCCGAATCGCCTTTTCTCCACTGTAAATCACTGAAGGTGATTGGATTCACACCGTTTCCTTCGCTCGCCATAATGTTCAGAAGTTTACCTATCTTATCGGTAGGAACCAAGGTATCCATTCTGCTATAATCAATAGAAACATTGAGTTTGGATGGCTTCTCCTTAAGTATTACACGTGTCTGAGTCGGATCGCCATCCCCTTTTATCTTAATGATGTTCTCCGAATTCGCGGATAACCAGGATACATCAATTACTGCGAGAGTATCCGTAGAAGTAACCTCCATCACATCCCAGATATTTCTGGCGGCGTCCATTTCAGTCGCAAAATATATCTTAGAATTCCCATTAACAAATACCAGAATACTCTCATCCGTATAGGAGACAGCGCATATCTGAACCGGTGAGGCTGCAAAAGCCACCTGCTTTGGCTGGTATATTACGCCAATCATAACTAAGACGAGAAGTAACATTAGTTTCATCCAAATTTTCTTCTTGTTCATTCTACACCTCCATGTGATCCCTTTACCTTTTGTTCATTAACATTCACAAGCTGACATATGATATCTAGATTATACCGCATTATACACCAAAATTCACTAAATTTTAGAAATTTTGTGGTATCTAAATAAAAAAGAGAATTTCCTTGGTATAAATATGCCGAAATCCGATCTCAAATTTTGCCTATGAAGATCATGCTTTAATAATAATATCGGCAGGATAACGAATAAGCTTAACCCATAATTTCCATAGAAATCTTACATTATTCTTAACGTGTGGATCGTGAGTATTCATTCTTATAATCAATACAATCGTTTACATATAAAAAGAAAGAGTAGAATTCATAGAATCCCACTCCAACTATTGACTCACGCCATACATGAAACGAAGAACATGTTGGTTTACGTTAAAGTATCAAGACGTTTCCTTGCTACACCGTAATCACCACACATCGTATAGTATTTTATTGCATTTTTCTTATCGCCAAGACACTCATAGATTATCCCGATATTATAGTAAGCCAGATATCCATTTACGCCTTCCATCTTAGCTTCTCTTTGCTCCGAAGCATTAAGAAATTCCTTGATTGCTTCATTGAATTTCCCATTATTCATCAGAATCAGAGCAATCAGAAATATAAAATCTGCTGAATACGCAAATTCATCATATATATTTAATAACTGCAGTGCAGTTTCATATTGTTCTGAATTCAGCAGGGAATATCCGTAACTCTCTACCAGGTCTTGAACATATTCCAACCGCGGATTCAAATCGAAGTATAGAGCTTGCCCAAAATAATCACAGGCACTTGCATAATCCTCCTCCATATAATAGCTTTTGCCAAGTTGATAAAGAATATAGGGATCATCGGGGTTTTGTTCATGGGCTTGTTTTAAGAGGTTGATATTTCTTTGTGTTTTCCGCCTGCGCGTCTCAAGGCTTCCCTCATAACCGGAGTGCAGAACTGTCAGTGGGATTGGATAAGTTTCGTCTATACCGCTCACACCACCTGCATTACTTACCGCATTCTCCGATACAATGCAAGTAACCTGTTCATGAATGATGCCCTCATAATGATAATATTTCTTGGAGAATAGGCGATTGACCCGCTCCTTATATCGATATAACATACCGTTGCGGGTATACTCATTCAGTCGCAATAACCGCCCTATCCTCTTGGGATTCTGTCCGATCAAGCGTTTCATCTCACTGATATCGATGTTTTGGGTAAACTCATCACTGTCCAGCACCAGAATATATTCATTACTAGCTTTGCTGATCGAATAATTTCTGGCCGCCGAAAAATCATTTATCCAGGTAAAATCATATATTTTATTCGTATAGCGTGAGACTATTTCTTTGGTCTGATCCGAGGAGCCGGTATCGACTATAATAATTTCATCCATATAATTGGCAATGCCCTCAAGACAGCGTTCTAAATTGGCTTCTTCATTTTTGACAATCATACAGAGGCTGATTTTGATCATATTGTACCTCCAGGGTAATTAATAGCTCATTTCGATGATAATAGTCTTAACCTTTAGTACTCCAGCCTGATCAGATTCTATTTATTAGAAGCCCAGCTTCTTCAGTTCTTTTCTCAGATCCTCTTCCGACAGCCACTCTGCATTCTCACCTGAGCTATATTCAAAGCCTTCCTTCACCAGCTTACCTCCGGGGAGAAGATGCTTTGATAGATCCATCCAGTCAAAATGGGGATACACAATATAGTGCTTATCATATTCGTATGTCATTCTGGAATCATCTCTGGTTACCATAATCTCATGAAGTTTTTCCCCTTCACGGATACCGATTTCGACCAGCTTTGCCTCCGGCTTCATAGCCTTAGCCAGGTCTGTAATATTAAAGGAGGGGATTTTCGATATATAGGTTTCGCCACCCTTTGATTCCTCCAGGGCTTTGAATACTAATTCAACGCCTTGCTCGAGGGTAATCCAGAAACGTGTCATACGAAAATCAGTAATTGGCAAGGTGGTCTCACCCTTTTCAATCATATTTTGAAAGATCGGAATAATGGAGCCACGACTACCGGCCACATTACCATAACGGACAATTGCGAAACGTGTCCCTTTATCACCGGAGTAAGCATTTGCAGCCGCAAATAATTTATCGGATACCAGCTTCGTTCCACCGTATAGATTAATCGGGTTCACTGCCTTGTCGGTTGATAAGGCTACGACCTTCTTCACTCCACGATCCAGAGCAGCATCAATCACATTCTGTGCTCCGTGAATATTGGTCTTAATGGCCTCGAAAGGATTATATTCACAGGTAGGTACCTGCTTCATAGCAGCAGCATGGATGACATAATCTACACCTTCAAAGGCTCTGTACAAGCGATCCTTATCTCTGACATCTCCGATAAAGAATCGCACTTTAGACATGTCCACTTTATCTGCATACTCCGTTCTCATAACACTCTGCTTAAATTCGTCTCTGGAATAGATGATCACTTTATTGGGATTATATTTCATAAAAATCATTTCCAGAAACTTTTTGCCAAAGGACCCTGTTCCACCGGTGATCAGTATATTCTTGCCATTTAACATTATTGTTCCCTCCAATTATCTTCCACTATATGATGCAAATCATCAAAGCATAGAAAAGCTTTTGATCTGCTTAAAAATATTTTCACTGTAACTTATATCGACATAAATCATAATATCATTAATAGTTTCTCTGTAATTCAACTTGCACCAAATCCATCCATCAATTCCTCCACTTTTATCGAAAGATTGACCTGGAACCCATCCTTTATATTAAGGATTTCACTTGCTCGATCACATAATCCTGTTCTTCCTCGGACAGCTTTGCATACATCGGAAGACTGATGAATCTAGAATATACAAGCTCAGCATTCGGACAAACAACCTCAGCATATCCATGTGCCCGGTAATAAGGCTGTGTGTGCACCGGAATATAATGAACGTTTACACCGATATTTCGTTCGATCAAGCTGTCAAATACTTCCTTACGATTCTTATCGAGAACCTGTATCACATATAAATGCCAGCTGTTATGGCACCCCTCCGCCTGAAAAGGTACTTTAATTCCTTCCATTGCACCAAAAGCCTGATCATATCTCGCTGCAATCTCTCTTCTTCTTGCTACAAAAGCATCCAACTTCTTCATCTGACTGATTCCAAGTGCACATTGAATATCCGTGATACGATAATTATAGCCCAGTACCTGTTGCTCATAATACCAAGGCCCATCACATTGCTCCAGCTGAGAAGGCTTCCTCGTAATTCCGTGCGTACGGAACAGTTTTAAGCGCTCATACAGCTCTTCATTCTCCGTCATAATCATACCGCCTTCGCCGGTAGTGATGTGCTTGACCGGATGAAAGCTTAACACTGTCATATCGGATAAGGTGCCTATTTTTTGTCCTTTATAATCTGCTCCAAGTGCATGACATGCATCTTCAATCACGATAAGATTGTATTCCTTTGCGATCGCGTGGATCTCATCCATCGCACAAGGTTGTCCGGTAAAATGTACCGGAATTATTGCTTTGGTTTTGGGCGTAATCTTACGCCTGATTTCTTCAGGATCGATGTTATAGGTATCCGGATTAATATCTGCAAATACCGGCGTTGCCCCACAATACAGGGCACAGTTCGCAGAAGCAACAAAGGTAATGGGTGAGGTGATCACTTCATCCCCTTCTCCGATTCCCGCCGCCAGACAGGCAACATGAAGTGCAGCAGTCCCATTTGAGACCGCAACTGCATACTTTGCTCCCAGATAGTCAGCAACACTTCGCTCAAATTCCTCTACCTTAGGACCAGTCGTAAGATAATCCGAGCGTAAGGTCTCTACCACCGCCTGAATATCATCCTCGTCAATCCATTGTCTTCCATACGGTATATACATACTTCATCCTCCTTAGATTTTAGCACTGATTCGAATGCCAAAAAGCAACTAATGATTTGACACCCGGATCTAATTAAATATTTTTACAGTAAAGAAGTAGTTCCGAATTTTCTACGTCCTCACCCATCTGATTATACCCCTGTTCTATAAATCTCTTCTGAGAGACTGGGTTATCCTTCTTCACGACCGCCCGAAGCCACTGCAGCTCCGGTCTGTTCTCTTGGACCTTTTCTTCTAATAATCGAAGCAGTAATCCACCGAAGCCTTGTCCCCGATAATTGATATCCACACTGAAGCTAATCCATCCACCATCCTCACGGATATCCAGACGTATCTGACCAACCGGCGTATCATCCTGCATAAGTATATAGATATCACAATCCTTGCTCTCTAGTTTGCTCTGATACCAGCTGTTATGCTCTTCCCATGATATCTCCCGGCTATTGACCGAATTCCTTCGAACCGAAGGCTCATTCATCCAATGAAAAAGCAACTCCATATCCTGAAGCTTCGCATCTCTCAGATATATCTCTCCCACAGGCTCACCCACTTTATCTTTTATACTTTATCTTTATACCTTATCTTCTTATACTCATCTTTATATCATTTCATCTCGTCTTTATATCATTCCATCTCGTCTTTATATCATTCCATCACTTCTTCACTGATCGAATCGCCATACCTCTAATTCTTCTTAGTTTATTCAATTATAACATTCTAAGTAAAGCTTATACAATATTATATATAATAATGTCAATTTTTGTTCTCTTATCAATTATTAAATCTAATCAGTCATAAGAAACCGGCACATAAAAATTATAATTCGGACCAGATAAAAGTAATATATAATAATATAGTACTTTAACCTGGTCCTTTTTCATTCTCTTATATTACTATCATTTTGATTTGCCATTATGACTGTAAAAATAGAAATCATGCTTACTGTGATATAAATACTGATAGACCGCTTCTTTTCACAGTTTTACACATAATAAGTAATCGCCTCTTCCAGATGTGGCAGTATGAAATCACAAGCCTCCTCTGTTATTCTATATATAACAGTCATGTTCTTAACCGTCACAAAATCATCCGTTTTTTTATTATTCGTCATAAAGAACAATTCGCCTATTTTATTCGTTCCTTCGCCCATAGTATAGTAATTAATAAGGGAAAAAATCGTTTTCGCCTCAATGACACTATTTATTTCAGTAATGTTCTTCATAATCTTCGTATGAAGCGATAACGCTTCCCCATGCTCCACCAATTTGGTAAGATTTTCACTGTATTTATGAGCCTTCTGCGATAACAGTTTAATCTCTAATAAGTCTGACTTAGCTTGTATCAAGTATTCATGAATCGTCGCATAGTCTGTTGTATTGAAGCTTGGTTCCATTTCCTCCACTATTTTTACAGCATCAAATTCGGCTGTACAGTATTGAGCAACAGCCTCCTTTAGCTTCATCGTCCGTGTGCCTTTTACCTTTGCTCCACCTTCCGTAGCATTTATAACATCAGTATTTTTCATCTGCATAATAACAGCCTCAAACCAGCGTAAAAATGTATACCAGTCGTGACGCGTTTTGATGTTATTACCATTGATATCCTCAATAAATAAATCAATAGAACTTGGATGATCCGCAATTGCTTCTTGTATCTTTCCCGAATGCGATTGTTCCCCGTCATAAGCCATATCGTTACCGATCAAAATAATTCTATGGAATCCAAGTACTGCACATATTGCAAATGCAGCCGTGGCAACAGACCCTCCAGTTGGGATATTGGAATAGTCTTTACCAGTTATATTATAAATACTTGAGGCAAATTTCTCATACCCAAAAATAATTTTCTTTCCATTATGATTATCTAAAATATCCGGACTTGCTTCTAATTTACACAGAAGGGGTACGGTGAAGCCCTTCACATTCCCACAATATTTTAATTGCTTCAATGCATCCAGAACAACCACAAAGTCAGGTTCAATATCATGTGCCATAAAGGTTTCATAAGCTCGATCAACCGCTATAATAATTGATTTTCCCTTCGCGTCTTTCAGTACTTCAATGTTTTTATTAAGAGAGGGACCTGCAGCTGCTATGATTACCGGTATATCCTTCGGTAGTTTCTTCTCAATTTCCCAAATCGAGATAGAGTCTTTAAAATGAATTAGATTGGTTAATGAATTCTTCACAATCGGTTTGCCCATCAACCCATAAGTATTCTTAGACACAACATTATTGAATGTATTATCTTGTAATAACCCCTTAAATTCAAGATATAATTCCGGAAACAATCTTTTATATCCAGGTTGTACACACTCCACTTTTGAGAAAAGATTCATCCAAGTCAAGGTTGATGATATAATATAGGGAAGTTCATGTTCATTAATACCTTGAATAATAATCATCACATTATCATTCTTTATAACTTCTTCCAAATTATACTCATGTAAAGCATGAAGAAAAATCTGTAAAGAAGGTTCAAAAATAATCAGCTTATTATCCTTCGCCATTTTTCTTGTCAGTCCTTGAACAAATATTCCATTGCCAAAACCAAACATAGTATAAACAGTATCCAGATTTTTTGCATTATATTGCTCTGCCCACTTTTTTGCTTCTTCCGATGGGTAATATTTGCTGTTTAAGCGGTAACTTTCTCCGTCTTTTTCAATTACTAGTGCCATCTCCTGCGATCTGGTTTCAATCGAACTTACCCCGATCACCATATCTTCTTCCGCTAAGGGATGTTTTTGTAGTAATTCATATAGATAATGTCTGTATTCTCGGAGCACCTGCATGTTTTTACTATAATACATACTCTTCCCCCATCCTTATTTATATATCTATTTCCAAAAGATGTTTTAAAACATCTGAAATGTCGTATTTTAATATATCTGCGAGCAAAACGCCGTCTTTAATAATCAAAGCCTCGGAAGCGTCCTTCAATAAATTCATTATGAGAATATTATATTCTGATATTTGATTTGTCTGATCCACATTTGATAAATAGTCAGTAATATGAACTAAGGTATCAATCGTTGGTACAAGCAAGGAATATCCCTCATTTTGCTTTTGCTGATAGAATTTATCCGCCATCTGTTCTATATTCCTTAGTACCTCATCTATGGTTATCTTAATATTCTCCATCGCTACTCCTATCCTGGTACATTATTCGAATTACCTACGAGCCTTTTATGGTTTCTGTATTTATAAAAAAATAAGGCCGGCCAAATGGCCGGCCTTATTTTTATACCATGGTAATATTACCTTAGTAATGACAATACGCCTTGTGTAGACTGATTAGCTTGTGCCAACATTGACTGAGCTGCCTGCTGAAGAATATTGCTCTTAGAGTAAGCTACCATCTCTTTCGCCATATCAACGTCACGAACACGAGACTCAGCTGCCTGTAAGTTCTCAGAGGTATTATCCGCATTAGCAATTGTATGCTCTAATCTGTTCTGAACAGCACCAAGTGAAGATCTCTGCTCGGATACTCTAGCAATCGCATCGTTGATTGTTGTGATAGCAGCGGTTGCATTAGTATATGTATCAACTTTATTAGAAATAGATGCTAAACCAGTAGCTAATGCTGTTGCTCTCATATTACCAATCTTAAGTTCAATACTCTGGCCGCTATTGGCACCAACCTGGAAGTTCATGCCTGTAGCAGAAAATTTACCAGTCATAAGAGTCTTGGTATTGAATTCTGTCTGATCTGCAATACGATCGATTTCTTCTGTTAACTGAGAAAGCTCTGCCTTGATAGAATCACGGTCAACGGTTACGTTGGTATCGTTAGATGCCTGTACGGACAGTTCTCTCATTCTTTGAAGAATGGAGTGTGTCTCATTCAATGCACCTTCTGCTGTCTGGATTAAGGAAATACCATCCTGAGCATTAGTAGAAGCCTGCTGAAGACCTCTAATCTGTCCTCTCATCTTCTCAGAGATGGAAAGACCAGCTGCATCATCGCCTGCACGATTAATTCTATAACCGGAAGATAATTTCTCAGTGGACTTACCAAGAGAACCGGAAGTGATACCTAACTGTCTGTTTGTGTTGGCTGCTGCCATATTGTGTTGTACTATCATATTATAATTCCTCCTTGAAATTTGTTGTAGTAGCATCCTTGCTACTTGTCTTTAAGTATTATCCCCCATCCGGCCGTACGCTCCATCCAGGAGATTAGCTTTAAGTAAAATATCTTTACTTGTAATATATATCGGTATAATTATTGATAACTTTATACCTTTTTTAAAATTTTTTATTTTTTTTTGTCATAAAAAAATGATTGAACCTCATGTTGATTCGTCATAGTTTTATAGTAATTAGCAGCAGTTTGGTTGCTAACCTTTGATTTTCTTATTTCTCTTCGTTTATCGGAAAGAATCAACTCAAGTTTTGACTTGTTCCTCTGCTCCAATGCCTGTAGTTTTACACTAATACCGGTCACAGAGGTTATATACTCCTGCAACGTTCTAATTTCAACTTCATAACGATACCTGTTACTCAGTAACTCATCCTTAGCTCTGTCATAGATCAGTTCAAACCCGCTATCAAGCTTGTCAAGGCTTACTAATAATTCTTCCTTTTGGACTATCGTCTGTGAGAATACATCTTCATCAAAAGTTTCAAGAGACATAAGCTTTTCTTGGTTCTCTGTTATTTCCATCAGGTTATTTAAAACCTCAAGCTTTTTCTTGGAAGCATCAATTAACAATTGGATATATGTCTGTTCTGTTTTGTTGTTATGTAATTCCATCTCATACATCCCTTCTACATTTACTCATTGCATTATTTTGCAACTTTAGTCAAACTTATTACTTCTTTCCAAGTATCTCTCATTTCTCTGATGTATTGAAGAGCCTCCTCTAATATTTCAATATCCTTCTGAATATTGGCTTCAACTAATCTATAATAGATGTAGTCATATACAAGTTCAAAATCCTTGGCAACCGGATAGTTGAAGTTTAAAGTAGTTCTTAATTCTGTAATAATTCTCTCTGCTTTAATAATATTAATGTTGGCTTTATCGAGTTGACTCTTCTCGATCGCCATGATTGCCAGGTTACCGAATTTTATTGCTCCTTCATAAAGCATTAATGTCAGTTCTGCAGGAGATGCAGTTAATATCTTACTGTCATTGTAAGCTGCTGCTGCATTTGTTGCCATAACTTGTTCCTCCTAATTAGTTCGTATGATGACTTTTGTCAATTTCGGTGATTAGAAATTAACCCTTTGTACCAAGCATTGATGCCAGATTACTGCTTTGAGAATTCATCTTCGACATTGCTTTCTCCATCAACGAGAATTGTTTATAATAACGACTTTCTATATCGGATAGCTTGTTCTCCAGTGAACTCAAATCTCCCTTATAATCATCAATTTGTTTCTTTATTTCCTTATCATTATAAAAAGTAAAAGCGCTACGTAGTGATGAGCTCTTCGAACTTTCTGTAAATGATGAATAAAGCTTACCAGCCAATTCTGCAAAAGTAGCAGCAACAGCATCCGGATTCTCCTCCAGCGCCTTCATCAACAAATTACTTTTAGCAGAAACAGTACTATCGTCTGTGTCGCCATCAATGTGCAGCAAACCTTTTTCTGTATAATTTCCGGTTTTTACTCCAAATGATGACAGTGAATAGCTTTTATTATCATACGTGATACTCTGACTTAAGCTTGATCTCATCGAGCCTACAAGCGATGATAGATTCTCGTCTCTTCGTAACAATGAATCTTTGATTTTCGATTCCCATTTATCAATCTGATCCTTGCTCATTACCGACTTTTGATCGTCTGTTAAAGGTTCGAAGCCTTTCGCCGGATCTGAATAGTACAAATCATTCATCTCAGTGATCAGATCATTGTACTCCTTCACAAAACCCTTGATTTGCTTGAACACTGCCTCTTTATCATTTTTTACATTAATACTGACGTTAGTTGATCCCGTCGCTCCTAATAAAGTAAATGAGAGTCCATTTACTGTTACGTTATTCGTGCTACTGGTCATAACTGCACCATTATATTCGAAATTTGCACTTTTCGCAGATATAAGTGACATTGTTTTTCCATTGCTTAAGGCAATATCACCATCACTGCTGGACGTAGTGAAGGATCCTAATCCAATCGCCGCCAGATCCATTGTGCTGGACAGAGCAAACGCAGAATCAGTACCACTGGACTTGGAACTCAAGAAGAATCTTTTCTGAGTTGCATCAAAGGAAGCATTAATGCCTGCCTTCTTCATTTCCGACACCAAATTATCTATCGTAGTATTAGCATCAACCGTGATATTCGTTGGAGTTGTGCCATTCGTTAGTGTTATCGTTCCTGCACTTACACCCAGACTGCTTAAGGTCGTAGCAGATGTAACCGTTGAACCTAGCTTTGCACCTGTAACGTATTCCGCGCTAGCTAAATTAGCTACTTTAATCTGATGATTTCCTTCTGTAGCAGACGAACTCGCTGTTACAGCTACCTTGCTGGGATCTGAACTTTCGACGCTTTTTGTAGTAAAATTACTCTGTAATTTCATCTTATATAAGGATCCTGTATAAAAGGAATACAACTTTTTGTTCAAGTCCTTCCATTTATCCTGTTTCCATTCCGTCTTTGTCTTCTTATTTTCAACTTTAGTCTTTCTCAAGCGCTGTGCAGACATCAGCTCCGCTACGATACTTTCCGTATCCATTCCGGATGATAGACCCGATAATTTAATTGCCATAGCTGCACCTCCTATCTTTTCTCATCTACGAGAATTCCCGCAAGTTCCCACATCTTCGCTAACATGTCAAGAGTTTCTTCCGGAGGTATCTCTCGGATTACTTTATTTGTATCCTCATCAAGTACTTTAATCGAAATTCTCTTTGTCTCTTCGTGATAAGAGAATTCCGCTCTTGTTCTATGCATTGACTTAATCTTACTGTTTGCACGGGATATTGCATTTTTAATCTGCTGATCACTTGCACCATTCAGATTTTGGCCGTTACTCTGATCCTTCCCTGTTTGACCGCTCTCCGAGGTCTTAACAACACTGCCTGTTAACTCTGTAATGCTCATATTACCGACATTTTGCTCTTGGGAGCCAGTCTCTGTTCTCTGCTTGGGAGCAACTTTTGTAGGATCGTGATATACCGCTCCTGATAATACTTCTAATGACATAATGACACCTCCATGTGTTTGGGATTTTTATCTTGTTAACAACAATGCGTTTGCCATCCTTGACTGCACCATAATTCGCTTTGCGAAGATGTTTTTCTTCACAACAACATCCTATTTCTTATATCGGCTTACTTCTCAAAAAGTTTATAGTATTTCCGAAATTTATTCGATTACACGACAGCTTCGCGAACTTTATATTGTCATACATAAAAAGGCCCACCGAATCGGATTGCATTAGCAACCATTTGCGGAAAGCCTTAATAAAATGTCCGATATCTGATTATCCTAGC
>Ga0316603_10001065_pt1 | contig 14351 bp, 12 predicted proteins | sample OWC_soil_day10_n_FD_207649 | JGI IMG/M metagenome (GOLD analysis project Ga0316603, IMG submission 207649) | Wetland soil microbial communities from Old Woman Creek delta, Ohio, United States - OWC_soil_day10_noCT | ecosystem: Environmental > Terrestrial > Soil > Wetlands | place: USA: Ohio...
GCGGATATTTCTTAATGCGCCGCGGATGCCTTGCTCGAGGTTGACACCCCCTACCGGGATGATCTCCTTATGCCTGCTCGCAATATCCAGGATGTGATACGTATCACTCCGGTTCCCCCCGCATACCACCATTTTTTCCACATTGTACTGGCCGGCATAGGCGATGAGCTCTTCGACCGGCATGACGCCAAGCCTGGATTTCATTTTGTAAAGCCGCACGTACTCTTTGAAAAACGGCTTCAGTTCGGTGGTCCACGCCTTCATCAATGGCTCGGTCCTGAGCCTGACCCTTGAGTCAATCACCTTCATGGAAATCCCTCCTTCGTTCGAATGCAAGACACGTTTCATGCAAATGCTCTTTGTAGAAAGGGCGCTGTTGCACTGGATTGCTGCGGCACTTTTTGGATGACAGGTCGCGGTGCCTGCGGTTTGCCTGATTGCATATCGTCATCTACCGATTCGCGGTTTTCTGATCGAATTTCTTCTACGCAAAGATTCCTCGACGAGCTCTCATCCGACCCTCTCTGTCTATATTATCCTCAAGGTCATACTGATTTCGATACCGGCATGTTTAGCCGCCATCTTCGTCAAGCCACGGATCATTCCCACATTATTGATGTTGGCCCCATAATAGGCGTATTGCAATCCCAACTCGCGGTACCAGAGGTGGCGCTCCGCGATCAAAGCCAGAGAGACTCCCTTACCGGCCCACTGTGGGTGAATGACCATCCCTTGAGAGAGGTGGTTCACAATCATGCCCGTCTTGCTTTTGATATCCGGGTCAATGATCCCATTGAGCGCTCCTGCGAAATTACCGTCAATCTCTGCCACGAAGACTCTTCCCAGGCGTTCGTGGGTTTCGCGATATCGCTTGACGTACAGCGCGATGATCTTCTCCTTGTTGAATTCGGGTTCATGGAGAAGATGGTTCGGAAAGGGCATATGGGCATAGCTATAGGCAATTTCTCCGAAATCGGACTCGATCGGCTCCCGAATCACAATACGTTCCTGCAGAAACGGCAGATAGTCGTCGTCGATGAAAGCGAACGTGTGAATGAATCCGTCAGCATATCGGAATCCAGACTCCTCCAGGCCGCGTATCCATTGCACGGCCTGTGACGCGACGGCCGAGGTCACAAAAAGAAACCCCCTCGTTATGGCCAGATCTCGAATAGCGCCCAGAAGAGCCGAGCATCCTGCGAAGGACGCCTCACTTTTTGTTGCCGTGAAGGCTTCGTTGCCGATGCTGGCGACCTCGACACCAAAATGATCCGACAGGTGATCGACCCTGCGGAGTTGCGCTGCACCGGCGACAGTGCCGTGTACTTCCGCGACAAAAAAATCGTCCGGTCTCCTGCCGGCCTCACCGCTGATTTTTTCGAACCGATACGCTTGGAGCTCATCGTTCAAAATCGGAGAACCGAAATAGGGGGGATAGGGGTATTTTGTATAGAGATCCCGAAGAGCCTCAGGGTCGGCATCATGCCATCGGACGACTCGGACACTCATGGCCTGCTTCCTTTCCTCTCATTTGTGGGGGCATCAGAGATAAGTTTTAGCATTTCAGCGATAACCCTCTCGGTTCCCCGGCCGTCCACGAGTTCGAGGCCGGCCCGGGCCATCTCATGGCGCTTCTTCCCGTTCGCCATCAAGCCGCTCACGGCTGCGCGGATCGATTGCTCCGCCACCTCGTCTTCGTGCCCCAGGTAGATACAGCCCCCCCGCTTTTCCATCAGAGGGGTGTGAATGCGCTCGCGCTCGGACGTAGAGATCACCACGTTGGGCACCCCGAGGCAGGCCAACTCCCAGATCGTGAGCCCGCCCGACGTTACGGCGATGTCCGCTTCGGTCATGAGCCTTGGCATCTCCGGGGTGTTGATATGCAGATCGACCGGCAAGGCGGGGTTTGCGCGGGCAAAGGCCGATATCTCGTCCAACCGGCCGTGAAGCGGGCCGACGACCGTGATGACCCGGCGCAGGGGCTGCTCCATGGCCGCAAGACTCCGGAGGGCCTTCAGCGTCATGTTTGAAACATCGGCTCCTCCGAAAAAGAGAAACAGTCTGTCCGCAACTGCCGCGGGCAAGTCACCCCGGGAATCCCGCAGTCTGCGGAACCGCTCGTCGAGAATGACGTAGCGGGGCCCGAGCAGAAGCCTTGTGTACGGTTCGACCGAGTAGACCTCCTCGAGGGCCAGGAGGTTCTGGTTGTGGAGCGCGTCGGCGTTGAAGTGCCCCTCGCTCCGGAATGCAATCATCAGAAGCCCCACCCCTCTTTTCCGGATTCCCTCCTGGAAGTCTCCGCCATAGAACGACGAACGGGGGCTGTCGACAACGAGGATAGGCCGGTCTGCACCGGAGGAGGAGATGAACGCAGTCAGGGCATCGGCCTCGTCGCATTCCCCTTCAGGTAGCGTAAAGGCTTGGAAGCCTTCTCGTTCGAGGGATTCCGTGATCGGGCTTTTCCCTCCTGCCATGAGAAATGAAGATGGGATCCCCTTTTTCACGAGCTCCCGGGCAAGGCACCGGCAACGGGCGACGTGGCCTGTCCCGATTTTCGTGTCTGCATCGACTCGGAAAAATACGTGGCTCATGTCATTCAGGGAGCGAAAAATGATCTATCGGACCGAATCTCGCCTGAAAACAGGACGGAATTTTCCGCCTCGTAAAATTCCCTCGAGGGATCCTTTCTCCAGCGCTTTTCGGACCATGGGCAAGGCCTGTGCATAGGCTTCGAGGCTCAAGTCAATGTCCGCATCGTTATGAGCAAGGCAGAAATTATGTGAGCCGATCATGAGGATGCCGTTTTGAAGAACCTCCTGCTGGAAAACGGAAAAGAGGTCATAGGTATCCAGCCTTGCATCCCCCTCAAATCGCAGTGCAAAATGACTTGGAATACCCGCCGTCTGGACGACATGTTCTAACTTTTCCTGACCAATGAGCCGGGAAATGCCTTCAAGAAACCGCGCCCCCAGTCTCGTGAAATAATCCAAAGGTTTCTCCTGCTCGAGAATTTCGATGGTCTTAAGCGCTGCGGCAATTGCAAGGCATTCCCCCCCGAAGGTTGTCGAGATGAAAGCGCCCCTCTCAATCTGCTTCATCACGTCGGCCGGCCCAGCAACGGCAGAAATGGCGGCCCCGTTTCCCATGGCCTTTCCGAACGCAGCAAGGTCGGGTATTACGCCGAAATAGCCTTGAGCCCCGGAAAGCCCCATACGAAAGCCTGTTATGACTTCGTCGAATATGAGCAGCGCTCCATGCCGATGGGCCAGTTCCTTGACGGATTGGAGATACCCCTCCCGCGGCAGCTCGAAGCTCACGGGTTCCATAATCACCGCGGCGACTTTCCCCTGATTCTGCCGGAACAAGATATCGAGTCCATCGAGATCGTTATAGACAAACGTCTTCGTCAATTCCCGGACACATTGCGGAACCCCGAGGTGGTTCTGCGTGGTACCGATATACCAGTCCTGCCAGCCATGATACCCGCAGCAGAAGACCATGTCTCTGCCGGTGTGGGCCCTCGCAAGCCGTACAGCGGCGGACGTGGCTTCGGAGCCGCTTTTCATGAATTTCACCATTTCGGCGCAGGGGATAATCTCTACGAGTTTCTCCGCAAGTCGAACTTCAAGCTCCGTGGAGAGGGAGAAGGAAATACCCTTTTCAAGTTGATCGATCATGGCGCGGTTGATGCGTTCATCGTTGTAGCCCACGATGACAGGGCCCAGCGCCATCACGTAATCGATGTACTCGTGTCCATCCACATCGAGGACATGGCTTCCTTTTCCACTGGCGAGAAATGCCGGAGCAGCTCCCTCGCAATAATACCGATAGCTCTTGCTGTATGTCGAGGAGGCGGCCGGCATGACTTTCTTGATGCGTTCAAGAAGGCGAGCGCTGGCAGGAAACTCTCGTGTCATTTTCTTTTTCTCACTTCACCATGGGTAGTGATATCGGCTCATGCACCTTGACATCCTGGTCAATCTGCTTGCCAAGGACGTCCTCAAGCCGGTGAATGCTTTCTTCCTCTTTCAGTGTTTTTCCAACCCGTTTCAAGGCCACATCATCGGCACCGATCCGCGTGCCTCTCTGAATATCCCTGGTGGCCACGACGACTTTCGCGGTGCGTTGTTTGTACTGCCTTTCGGATTCCGAGATCTCCATGTCCTCGCTTCCGAGTGTTTTCTCGAAACGTCTCACCGACTGCACGAACGCGGCGAAATGCTCCGGTGTCAGCGCTGACACGTAATCTTCGATCTCCAGAAGGCGATCCAGGGTAATGTGTTTCTCGATGACGCGTGCCCCCAGCGGCAATGCGAGGAGGGGAAGAATCAATGCATCAGGCGAGTCCCCCTGGGTGTGGTCCATCAATCCGAACCGGAAGCCCGGCAGTTGGGATTGTAGATACTTTAATCGTAAGAGGTGGTTATCCTCCAGCATGGTCGGAGAATTCTGAACGCCATACAAGAAGCAGACAGGGCTGGACGGCTGGATTCCATGCCTGTCGATAAATGAGCGGAGGTCTTGCATACCGATTCCGCCGATTGCTACAAAAATCTTGGGAAATCGTGACAGCGTCCGCCTGACTAGGTCGTCGTTGAAAAACTCCGTCGTGGACAGTTTGATCCCGTCTGCTCCCAGGGCTGTGGCAAGTTCAAGTCCCTTTGTGCCGTAGATGTCAAAGTAAGCACGTTTCCCCGCTTCCCGGATTGTCCGAACAACGTCCTTCCAAACACTCTCAGGCATCTCGAGGGTTCTGAATAGTTCATAATACTTGTAATCCGGGGTTGCAAGCTCGTCTGCGAAGACGAGCTGATATTTGACAGCATCGGCGCCAGCCCGCGTGGCGGCTATCGCAAGCATCGATGCTAGCTTCGGATTTCCCTCATACCCCTGTGCGACTTCTGCAATGATTTCAACTGCTGTCTGATGATCGTGTCTCATGATTTACTCACGCCCATATTCGGCCATGCCCCCAATCGATTCCAATGTTTTCAACGATTTTCCGTACCCCCGGGTTTCCGTCCCAGTAATCGACGATCTCTGCAATGGGTATGATCCGTTCGTGTCCGCGCAGATCATGATACACCTTTCTGCAAAAGATTAAATCTTCCGGGTAATCAACCGTAATCCTGACATCCGGCCTCTGGAGGTGTTTTTCGATCTCCTGGATATTCAGCCGGAAATCGCTCTTGTGATCAAAAATATAAGACGTGACCAGTTCGCTGCGATGTCGTTCTTGTCCTTTTTTATGGGATGTGCGCAACGCATCGACTTTCAAAAGAGAAAATCCAGCCCCTTCGGGCAGATGGGAATACATGGAATAATCATAGTTCCCGGTCGTGTGCTGCTCGTACAACCGATCGATTCGATCGGAAATCATAAAGGGGTTTTCCGTCGTGGCACGAAGGACCTGCGTCGAACCCAGCTTGTCTGCAGCGGTCAGTATACGCCCGAGCACGTCCTTCGGGTCGCCGATGACATACTCCCATTTGTTTTTTTCTGCCAGTTCAATAAAGCCGTAATTTTCCCGCTCTGATGAGATTGCGAGACAGATTCGGTTGAGGCTGCCGGCAGTTTTGAGATGCCGTACCTGGTTTTCCAGGATGGTGATTTGATTCGTGATATCGATCAATTGAAGAGGTTTTCCATACAGACGTGTTCCATTGACACGGCAGGCCAATACGGCATCAAATTTTTCCATTTTCCCTCTCTTTATTCCTTAGTTTGATTTCCGTTCAGGATGAAGAGATTCCACAAGGGGTACGATCCAGAATGACATCCTCGATATTCTCCGGCTTTCTCAGCTGGTTGATTTCGAGACGGAACCGATAACTGTCCGATCGCTCCTCTTTTACACCAAAGCCAACGGAGAGAAAGCTTTTCATGGACGGCACATTAGAGTTTTTCACGCCGGCTTCGAAGCTGCCGACATTATATATTTCGTAGACAAGATGACAGGTCGACCAAAGCACGGCTTTGCCAAAACCCAGGCCCCTTGCATTTTCATCCAAGACAAAAATCCCTATCGTAGTGGTTTCGCCCGCCCTGACATTCTGGACTCCGGCTGTCGCAATGAGCTGACTGGTACGGAATAGCCCGCACAGCGCGTCAGCCTGCGAACGACGAATGTTTTCGACGTATCTTTTTTGCCAGTCTATCGTTATCGATTCTGGATTATTCGTGAGGTACGCCCTCTGTTTCATGAGGGCTTCCACATACTCCTTTGTCACATCCTTTCCCGTGATGGAACGAACAGCGAATTGTTGTTCGCTGATTCTGTATTTCAGCTGGCCGTATAAGTCCATTGCCTCGGGTCCATCCACTCCCTCGACACGTATGCCCCCCAACGTTTGGAGAGCGCATCGAAATTCACGGAATCAACGAGTTCCGTATCGATTATGTCTCTTACTTGTTCGGACGATTCAGCACCGACGAGAAAAAAATCAAAACACGTTTGGCTAACTAGAAAAGACAAAGACAATTGCTTCAGGGAAAAGCCCATCTGATGACTGTCTTGAAGAATTCGCTGATGAAAATTTTTCAATTCCGCGGGCGCATCCGGGCGCAAGCGATCAGCTGCAAGCAGACCCTGCTGGAAAATTGATCGCGCGAATCTCCTTCCTTGCGGAAAGGAATTGTTTTCGAAACGCCTGTCGATGAGATTGAACGGAAATTGGATCGCCATGTCGGCGGCTGCATCCCCACACTCGCGTAAATCTTCATGATCGTAGATCGAAATACCCCAGGATCGAATCGGGTACGCATCGAAAAGACTGAAGAATGAAACAGCGTCATCACGCAGCCAATGTACATCGGCGGCAGCATGAAAGTAGAGGACTTCAATGGACTGGGTTCCCAGCTTCGACAGCGAGTTTTCTATGCTGTGCGAAATAAATTCCCGGCAGTCTGCTCGATTCCCAATCGCCGGAATCTTCGCCGATACTTTCGCATCTCTTGACAGACCTTCTGCCGCGATGAACTCTCCAAGAATCGACTCCGATTCATAACCCGGAGCCGTGTCAAACATCCGTATCCCTGCATTCCACGCGGTTTCCAAAATTTTGATTGCTTTCCTTCTGCCAGGGTTCCCTGTCGTGTTTGCGATGCCGTAATGACGGCCAAGTTGAGCCGTGCCGAGTACGATTCGTGATGCGTCTACTTTCATTTACTATGCGGTCGAAAGGATGCCGGTGGTATTGTTAACTCGTTCTTTTTTGCATACGAGCCGTTTCAGAAACGATGAGGGAAAAATGTAAGACCGACTTGCTGCAATGATTGATTCGACTGATCTCCATGGACAATGCGGTTCTCATTGGCCATTCGTGTCGCAGTCACATTCCGGGTTTCTCCGCCAGGGATCGCAGGACGAGCTCTCCGATGTCTAGGATCTCGAGGCTGGCCCAGCGGCCGTCGCCTGCGCGGCTGGCCTCGAACATGGCAAGGCAGTAAGGGCATGCCGTGACGAGCATGTCGGCGCCCGCCTCGACGGCCTCGTCAAGCCGGATCTCGGCAAGCCTCTCCCCCTTCAGGGCGTCAAGCCAGAACCCGCCCCCTCCGCCCCCGCAGCACAGGCTCCTTTTCCCGTTGTGGGCCATTTCGACCGTCTCCAGACCGGGTATGCGGGCCAAGATCTCGCGGGGCTCCTTCGTGATCCCCTCGTACTTGCTGAGATAGCACGGGTCGTGGAAGACGGCGCGCGCACTCTTTACCTCCCCGAGGGGCAGGCGGCCCCCCGCCACCAGTTCATGAAGGAGCAACAGGAAAGGCTTTACCGCTGCCGCATCATCGCGGCCGTAAGCGTAGCGGGTCTTCATGACATGGGAACAGTGGGGCGCCAGCGTGTAGATCCTGTCCGCATGCCGTGCCTGGAGAGCTTGCAGATTCGAATTCCTCAGCCGTTTAAAGGTTTTCAGATCGCCGATCTTGAGAGCGCTGTCGCCGCAGCACTGCTCCTCGCTACCGAGGATGCCGAAGCCGATTCCCGCTTCCTGCAGAATATGCCCGGCCGCACGGGCGATGGATCGCCCCCTGCTGTCGTAGGAGGGAAAGCATCCCGCAAACAGCAGGATTTCCGGCGATCCCGGCAGGCTCCCCTCTCGAGGAGCCAATTCGTTGAACCAGTCCGCCCTTCTGTCTGGGTCTTCCCGCCAGGGGTTCCCGCTGGCGGCGAGCGACGCCAGGACGGCTTTGAAAGAAGGCGGGATATAACCCGCTCCCTGCTCGACGACGAGGTTCCGGAGGCTCACGATGATCTCGACGAGGGGAACTTCGTAGGGGCATGCCTGGAGGCAGCTGCCGCAGGTCGTGCAGCTCCACAATTCGCCGCCGGCCAGATCGATGAGGCCCAGGCGGGCTTTCTGGATAAAGACCCGGGGCGAAAAGCGGTCGGCATTCTTGAGATTCGTGTGAGGGCAGGCTTCAGTGCAGATGCCGCACTGATGACAGCGGTCCAGGAAATAATACTGCATGCTGAGCTCCTGGAGGGCCTTCTCCAGCATGTGGCTCGAGTCGTCGATGACGACGATGCGGTCCTCGGGCAACAGGACCGGTCTGCCCTGATGTCGCCACCCATAGTCGATGCTGCCCGGTGTTTTTTCTCTGTTTTCCGTCATCACGAAGAAGAGGACCCGTAGCTCATCCCCTGCGCCTCCTGAGATACGCTGCAACTCTCCCGCCTGCCGAAGTGCCCTCCAGGATACAGTCCCGGATCGGTTTGAGGCCCGTCACCGCCCCCGCCAGGAATATTCCCTCGCGGGCGGTATCGTGAGGGGAGAGGCCCCCATCGGCGGACACGAAGAACCCGTCCGTTCCCAGCTCGATGCCCAGCATCTCCGCGAGACCTGCCGTATCCGGCGACGGCATCATCCCGACGGACAGGGAGACCAGGTCGAAAACCCCCTGAACCGGCTTGCCCAGTAGCGTGTTTTCGGCCCGCACGAGGATGTCGCCGTCCGGGAGGGGGCTGCAGTCCGATACGCGCCCACGGATGTATTTCACGCCGATCTCACGGGCATACTGGTGCATCTCCTCGACCCCCCTGTCGTAGGTCCGGATGTCCATGTAGAAACAGACGACCTGGGCATCAGGGTCCGCTTCCTTGATCTCGATGGCCTGCTTGGTGCTGTAGGAGCAGCAGATCCGCGAGCAGTACGGGCTGTCTGTCCGTTTGCTCCGGGAGCCGACGCAGAAGATGATGGCGGCCTTTCGGACGGGTTTCCCGTCGGAGGGCCTCAGCAGCCTGCCTTTTGTGGGCCCGAGAGGATCCAGCAGGGCTTCGAGCTCCTGCGCCGCGATCACGTTCGGGTAGACCCCGTAGCCGTACTCCTCCTGCCGGGTGGCGTCGAAGGGCTCGAACCCGAAGGCAAGGATAACGGCATGCACGCCGAGCGACGTGCCATCGGAAAGATGGACCCGGTAGAGATCCCCTTCCGTTCTCACGCCGGAGACGGTGCAGTGCCGGAGGACGCGAATCTTTTCCGTCGCGTCCACCCGTTCCACGAGCTCGGACACCAGCGCCCTGCCGCTCCGGAAATCGGGAAAGGTCTTGGCGTATCCCCTCACCTTCCCGCCCAGCTCCCCCGACTTCTCGACGATGACAGCCGGGATCTCGAAGTCGTCCAGGGTCAGCGCCGCTTTCAGCCCGGTGATGCCGCCGCCTACGATCAGGACGAGGGGTGCGCGTTCGTTTGTGCGATTCGTCAAGAAGGGCTCCCGCTACAACCTGGGAAGATCAAAAAAGACGCCGCCGAAGAACAGGTAGGCCAAAAACAGCGTCCAGAGCAGATTGAGGGCCTGTGCGCCCAGAAAGGCGAGGGCCGGCCTGCCGCTGCCGAGCTTCGCCAGGTCGCCGAAATGGGTCTCCAGGCCGATGCTGGTGAAGGCCAGGGCGAACCACAGGGTCTCGAAGCTGCGCAGGGTTCCCTTTGCCGATCCGACCGCTGCGGGTGACAGCACGAAAGAAAAAACAAGGGAAGTAATCATGAAGCCCAGCACGAACTTGGGGAAACGGTTCCATATCTCGACCGCGCCGGGCCGTTCGCCGCCCTCGAGGGCATTTTTCTTGTAGGTCCATACCACGGACAGGATGAATGCCACCACGCCGATCAGCACGTTCTGTGACATCTTGACGATGACCCCCGCCTTCAAGGCGCTCTCGCTGATGAGGGCCCCCGCGGCCACGACGGACGCCGTTGTGTCGAGGGTCCCGCCGAGCCAGGCGCCCGCGACGAGATCGGGCATGCCGAAGGTCTTGGCGGCGAGTGGCTGGAGAATCAGCATCGGGACGGCGCAGATCAGGGTGATGGAGGTCACGTAGCTGAGCTTCTTGGGGTCTCCCTTGATTGCCCCCGCCGTGGCGATGGCGGCGCTCACCCCGCAGATGGAAACGGCGCTGGCGAGCATGGCGGACATGTCGTCGTCCACCCGGAGCTTCTTCGAAAGCCAATAGCATGCGTACCAGACGACGAAAACGACCATCACGGCCTGCAGGATCCCGTAGATGCCGGCTTTCATGATGTCCCCGAAGAGGACGCGGCACCCCAGCAGGACGAGTCCCGTCTTGATGAAGAACTCCGTCCGGATGGCGGGCCGGAGCCACCCGGGCACACCGATGAGATTGCTGACGGCAAGTCCCAGGATGAGGCACCAGAACACATACTCGATGCCGTAGTAGTGGATGGTGGCATTGCCCGCCAGGATGAGCGACAACCAGGCAATGGCAAACACCGCGGGAAAGCCCGCCAGCAGTTCCCGGACGCCGTTGCTCAGAAGGTGTCCGGCCAGCAGGGTCATGGCGAGCATCATCACACCCATGATCAGGGAGTTCGTCAGGTTGGCTGCGGAAAAGACCCGGTCCGCCGTTTCCGCTCCGCGGCCCGCAATGTCTTTGGCCAATTTGGCGGAGGCCTTGCGGAGGGACTCATCCCCGACGGCCTTGGAGACCTTCTCCAGTTCCCCGGCACTGCCGGTGACGGCCCCGCGGTCGCCTGAGGCGGCCGCAGCCTTGAGAGCGGTCCATTTTGCGGCCAGTGCGGTTTCGCCTCTCTCCCCGGCCCTGTGCTCCAGGCTTTCGATTTCCGGACCGGCCGTCTTCACAGAGGAGAAAAACTCACCGTCCGTGCTCCATTTGAACCGGGGCTCCTGCAACCTCAAGCCTGCGAGCACCAGGACAACGATGGCAAAACCGATCCATACCGTGAGCCAGTCCTCCGTTCTCAGGAGGGTCGACCCGAAGCCGGTGCCCTGATTGGAATTGTCAGCCAATGCCTCTCCTCCTTTCATCCTGCCGTCAGCGGGCCTGCAGGGGCCTGCCCGACTCCGTACGGCCGCCCCTCGAGACGCGGGCGGGAGCGGTCGAAGGGGATTCCGATTTTCTCCAGCAGGGGTTCAACGGGCACGGTGTGAAATTGAATTCCCACGGTTTCATAGGGATCCCAGCCGAGCAGCAGTCCCGCCAGTTCGACATAATTCAGCACAGGGATGAACGGGCTCTCTCCCGCCACCTCGTGAATGGTCCACTGGCCCTTGTCCAGAAATGTCGTGCAGCCGGGGCAGTTAGTCACGATGAGATCGGGCCGGCCGGGAGCCATGCTCCTGATTTTCTTGAGCGTCCGGGCGATGGTGGCGCCGCGGTTGGGCGTGATCATGCACTGGCGAAACCCCATGCCGCAGCAGCCCCGCCGTTCGGGGTAATCCACTTCTTCGCCGCCCCAGGCCCTGACCGGATCTGCGAGGACCCTGCAATCTTCCGCACCCCCGATCGCGTGCTGCACGGGGAAGATCTTGCTGTAGTGGCATCCCACGTGATCGACGACACGCAGCGGCCGTCCGGTGCTTTTCTCGGTCAGGGTGTACCGGAAATGACGGTTCCGGAGCACGTCCCGATAGCGGTAGAAGACGTCGCTTACATGAATGATGTGCTTCGGGATTTCGAAGGTCCTGCCGCAGGCATCCATCAGCAGGCGGTCGATCTTTTCCTTGAGACCCGGCTCCTTCTCATAGAGGTCACGGCATTCGAGGTGGACGCCGAAGGAGGTGACACAGACGGGAGTGATGACGGGCAGACCGGAGGCCTGTGCGATGGACCAGAGCCTTGCCACGGTCAGGAGAGTTCCCTCGATGGGCATCACGTCGCCGTGGTAGGCAATTCCGGTGCAACAGGTCCAGCCGGACCGGGCATCGGGATTGGTTCCCCATCGGACCCCGAGAAGGTCGTACACACGGGGGATCATGCTCTCGGTGCCCGGGAAGAACGATCCCATGATGCAGCTGAGGGTCAGGTAATAGCCGCCTTCCGGGATGCTCTTGATGTGCCTGCCCCAGAGGTTCCCCCGGCCCCGCCGATCCGCTTGCTTTGCGTTGTCCCTCATCCCTCGGTCTTGGCCTTGTCGTGGTATTCGTCGATAGTCAACCCGTCCTCGACGGCCCCGCGTGCAGCCGCCTCGTCGATCATCTGCCACAGGAAAAGGGCGCCGCCGGCGTGCCACAGGCGCCTCACCTCCTGAAGGGTTTCGGGGTGGACTTTCCGGGCCGACAGGGAACCGGGCATGTCCGGGCTGGCCCCGACCTGCCGGAACGCGATTTCAGGGCTCTTGTACAGCTTCTCGTGCCTGGGCCCGAAGTCCCGGTGCGCCTCGGGGTTCGGGTTGCGGAAATAGAGCGAACAGGCGCGATTCCACAGGTTGCCGCCCCAGAGATGGCGGGCAGCGACCTGCTGCCTGCCGCGGATGCTGTGCACGTGGTATCCTTTCAACTGGCTGAGCTGTCTCAGGGAGGAAAGCATGCCGAAGGGGCTGTTCTGCCGCGGGCACTTCGCCTTGCAGGAGGCGCACTGGTAGCAGTACCAGATCGTGTCCGAGCGGAGCAGCTCGACGAGGGTCTGCTCATCCTTTTCCTGGACGATTTCCATAATGGCCCGGGGATTGTAGTCGTAGAATTCAGCCGCAGGGCACAGGGAGGAGCAGACCCCGCAGCTCATGCAGCTCGTGAGCGCATGACGTGCGATCAGGTGGTTCTCGATCCACCAGGCACAGGGCTTTTCCCGGGCCTCCCTGTACCACCGGACCACCTCGTTTTCGCCATGGGTCTCGTTCCAGAGATGCTGCTCCCGGCGGTCCTTCTCCCGCTCAAAGGCAGTGCCATGCAGAATCCGGACATTGGGGTAGTACCAGCCTTCCGCACGGGGGACCTTCTCGTCCCTCAGCATCCGATAGCCCTCCAGGATCTCCTGGTCGGAGAGGCTGTCCAGGCAAAGACGGAGCCGTCTGTACTCTTCGGGGCACGCGGGCCTGCCCAGCCACGCGGCGTTTGCACCCGATGGTTTCTGCAGACCGGCGTCCTCCCGGGCGCTTCGTCCCGGTTTTGCGTCGCCGGGGAAGGCCTGACTCTGGAGGTCGAAGTCTGCGGGGAGCCTGTCGCCGCTCATCGTTCCGATCCCGATTTTCTCAAGCGGAGCATGAGACTGATATTCACGCCGGTGTAGCGCATGCCCATCTTCTCGAGTCCGCGGATCATCTGGTAGTTGTTGATGTTGGCGCCGAAATAGCCGTACTTCAGTCCCATCTCCCGGTAGAGGTTGTGCCGATAGGCCACGAGGCTCAGCGACACGCCCTTTCTGGCCGCCCGGGGGTGGACGATGATGCCCATGGAAAGCGGGTTCACGATGATCCCCGTTTCCTTCCGGATCTCCTCGTCGATGAGGCAGATCAGGGCGCTTGCGAATTTGCCGTCCAGCTCCCCGATGAGCAGGCGCCCCTGCTTCTGCTCGTGAACCTCCCGGTACCGCTTCACGTAGAGCTGGACCATCCGGGCCTTGTCGAACTCTGGCTCGTAGAGCCAGTGGCTGGGGAAGGGGACCTGGTCGTAGCTGTAGGCGATCTCGTCGAAGTCGGAGGGCACGGGTTCCCGGACCACCAGGTCCTTGAGAAGGACTGCATCGTAGCTGTTTCGGTAATCGGACATGACGTGAAGGAAACCGTCGGCGTAACGGAACCCGTTGTCCTCGAGCGCGCGGAGCCACTGGAAGGCCGTGGAGGCCACCGCTGCCGACATCAACACGAATCCTCCGTCCGCTGCCCGTTTACGAAGGTCGCCGATCAGCGCGAAGGCCGCCTCGTAGGAATCCATTGATCCGTCATGCAGGAAGGCCTCGTTCTCGAGGCTTGCCACCTCAACCCCGAACTGATTGGAGAGATGGTTCACCCGTGCGAGCTGTGCGGCTCCGTACAGGCGGCCGCCGACCGCCGCAACGAGCATGTTGCCGGGATCCTTTGCCGCGGCCTCGCTGACTTTCCGGAAACGATAGGCCTGGAGCGTTTCACTGACGATGGGCGTACCCCAGTAGGGGGGAAAAG